>Ga0315275_10004816_pt1 | contig 12685 bp, 11 predicted proteins | sample YL17G03_0_MG_FD_205557 | JGI IMG/M metagenome (GOLD analysis project Ga0315275, IMG submission 205557) | Sediment microbial communities from Yellowstone Lake, YNP, Wyoming, USA - YL17G03_0 | ecosystem: Environmental > Aquatic > Freshwater > Lake > Sediment | place: USA: Wyoming | collected... | reverse complement strand
GACGATGAAAGCGCGGTTCTCCTCGAGGATCGGGTTCGGCTCGTGGTTCGGGAACGTGCCGTCCGGGTCGAAATAGCAGCGCACGACCTGGAGTTGGGGCAGGCGCTCCAGCACCGGCGGCAGCATCGTGCCGGCCATGCCGTTCGCGGCGTCGACGACGATGCGCAGCGGCGCGATCGAGTCCACGTCGACGAACGAGAGCACCTTGTCGACGAAGCCCGGCCAGACGTCGAGCGGGGTGATCTCGCCGCGCTTCGTGACCGGGCCGAAGCCCGCCCGCGCGCCCGCGCGGACGTCCTCGAGGCCGGAGTCGCCGCCAACCGGCAGGGCGCCGCCGCGGACGATCTTCATCCCGGTGTACTGCTTCGGGTTGTGCGAGGCGGTGACGCAGATGCCGCCCTCGAGCCCGAGCTCGCCGACGGCGTAGTAGACCATCTCCGTGCCGACCAGCCCGAGATCGCGGACGTCGGCGCCGCCGTCGGCGGCTCCCTCCATGACCGCTGCGGCCATCGTCGGCGCGGACACGCGCATGTCTCGGCCGACGGCGATCGAGCGGGGCTCGAAGTGCTCCACGTAGGCGCGGCCGATCGCGTAGGCGCCCTCCTCGTCGAGCTCGGGGCCGTAGAGGCCGCGAATGTCGTACGCCTTGAAGATCTTCGGATCGAGCACGCGTCTGATGCTACAGGGCAGGTGCTGAGACGACCGCCTGGACGAGACCGCATGCCAGGTGGAATCGCGAATCCTCGGATTACCCGCACCCTTCCGCTAACAACTCCGTGGGATCATGCTGGTGGAGTGAAGCCTCTGGTCGCAGCTCTCGCTTGTGCCCTCGTCGCAGCGGCGGGACTTGCCGCCCACGCCTCGAGTGTGGCGCAACAACCCAACGGCACCATTGTGCTCTCATGCTCCGGGTGCCCCCAGGATACGAGCGGACCGGTGCTGATCGGGATCGCGGTCAGCACGGGCGCTGCGACGACCCTCGTCGGCCCGTGTGACGATGCCGTCACGCCGACCTGTGCCGCTCCCTCCCAGCCTGCATTCTCACGCGACGGGTCGAAGCTCGCGCTGATCGACCGGTTCACGGCGGTCGCGGTCGCCGCCAGAAACGGGAAGGGGTACCGTGTGCTCCCGGCGACACGTGCGATCACGGCCGGAGTTCCCCGGTCCTTCTCCGGCGTGAGCTGGTCGCCGGGCGGCAACAGGCTCGTGACCAGCGCGCTCGATGGGATGAAACTGCCGGATGGCTCGAATCGGACGAGCATCTTCATAGTCGACCCGCGCGCAGGTGCAATGAGGCGGATTCGCACGAGCACAGCTGCAACCGGGAACCTCGTCGATCCCGCCTGGTCGCCCGACGGCGATCTCATTGCCACCGGCTCCTCCGCGGAGCGCCTCTACCTGATGCGATCGGACGGCACCAAACTTCGCCGCCTCGGGTCGAGCGCGGTGTCCGGCCGCAACCCCGCCTGGTCGCCGGACGGACGGCGCGTCGCCGCGCTCGACATGGGCGGGTCGGTGTGGTGGATCGCTCGGGCGGGCGGCCGAAAACATCTCGTCGTACACGACCCAGATCTCGACTGGAACGCAGGGCTTGCCTGGTCGCCGGACGGGCGCTGGCTCGTCTACGCGCGCACCACGCTCTCAGAAGACACGTTCGACAGCGTGGGGCACGAACTGATGCTCGCCGCCGTTGACGGCAGCGGGGCCCGCCGGCTCGAAGTCCCGGCGCTGCCCGCAGATGCGTACTCGGAGATCTACGGCTTCGCCTGGTCTCGGTAGCCCTTCCTCGATCGCCCTCGGGGCGCAGGGCCGCTCGCCTATCCTTCGGAGATGGAACGCAGGCTCGCGACCGTGCTCTTCGTCGACCTCGTCGGCTCGACCCAGCTCGTCGCGAGCGCCGATCCCGAAGTCGCCCGCTCGCGGCTGTCCCACTTCTTCGATCACGTCTCGCACTGCATCACGGCGCACGGCGGCATCGTCGAGAAGTTTGCAGGGGACGCGGTCATGGCGGCGTTCGGCGTCCCCGTCGCGCACGAGGACGATCCCGAACGTGCGGTGAGGGCCGCCCTCGCGATCGTCGAGGCAGTCCGTGAGCTCGAGCTCGAGGTCCGCATCGGCGTCGAGTCGGGCGAGATCGTCTCGGACGAGACCGAGACCACGTTCGCGACCGGGCTTGCGATCAACGCCGCCGCGCGACTGCAGCAGGCGGCGCAGCCGGGCGAGGTCCTCCTCGGCCCGGGCGTCGAGCGGCTGACGCGCGACACGGTCGTCACGACACCGCTCGGGGCGCAGAGAGCGAAGGGGTTCCCCGAGGGAGTCGAGGCGTGGCGGGTCGTGTCGGTCTCGGACGAGGTCGGTCGTAGGCTCGTCGTCTCGGTGCCGTTCGTCGGGCGCGAGGAGGAGCTCGAGCTGCTGCACAACACGTTCGCGCGCTCCGTGAGAGACCGGCGCGCGCACCTCGTGACCGTGTACGGCGCTGCAGGTGTCGGCAAGTCGAGGCTCGCGCGAGAGTTCGTCGCCGGCGTCGAGCGTTCGACGATCCTCACCGGGCGCTGCCTGCCGTACGGCGAAGGGGTCACCTACTGGGCGGTCGCCGAGATGGTGAAGATCGCGGCCGGGATCACCGACGACGACTCGGTCGACGCCGCCGCAGAGAAGCTCCGGAAGTGCTGCGGCGACGAGGCCGTGGCCGATCTTCTCGCGCTCGCCGCAGGCGTGCTCGACGCGGTCGGCGGTGAGCGGTCGGCGTCGGAGATCGCGTGGGGCGCGCAGGCGTGGGCAACCGAGCTCGCCGACCTGCAGCCGCTCGTGCTCGTGTTCGAGGACATCCACTGGGCCGAGGGCCCGATGCTCGATCTGATCGAGCACCTGGCGAGCGGGGTCAGGGACGTTCCGCTCCTGATCGTCTGCCTCGCCCGCCCCGATCTGCTCGACGAGCGGCCGACGTGGGGCGGAGGCAACGTGCGCTCGACTGCCATCGGGCTCGAGCCGCTGCCCCGGCAGGACAGCGCCAGGCTCGTCGAAGCGCTGGCCGAGAGCGAGTTGGCCGAGCTCACGGACGAGCAGCGTGAGGCGGTACTCGGGATGACCGAGGGAAACCCCCTCTTCATCGAGGAGACGGTGCGGATGCTGCTCGAGTCGGGCGGCGAGCCCGAGGGCATTCCGCACACCGTGCAGGCGATGATCGCCGCGAGGATCGACCGGCTGCCCGTTTCGGAGCGGACCGTGCTGCGACGGGCCGCCGTCGCAGGCCGGGTTTTCTGGTCGGGCGCGATCGAGTCGCTGGGCGACACCGAGGTGACGGGCGGCGGGCTCCACAAGCTCGTCGAGCGTGACTTCCTCGTCCGCGAGCCTCGCTCGACGATTCGCGGCGAGGAGGCGTACCGCTTCAAGCACGTGCTGATCCGCGACGTCGCCTACGCAGGCCTGTCGAAGTCGTCGCGCGCGCTCCTGCACCGCCAGATGGCGCAGTGGCTCGCCGGTCGCCCCGTCGCGGACGAGCTCGTGGAGATCCGGGCGTACCACCTCGACGAGTCCGCGCGGCTCGACGAGGAGCTCGAGGGTCGCGTGAGCTCGAAGCTCGCTGCCGAGGCGGCCACGGCACTCGAGCAGGCGGGCCGCCGGGCGCTCGCGCGGGAGGCGAACAACGTCGCCCGGCGGCTCTTCGCCCGAGCCGTCGAGCTCGAGACGACGCTGGAGCGGCGGTATCTCGCGGCGCGCGCAGCCTGGGGGATGACCGACATTCCCACCGTCTCGATCGAGATGCTCGAGGTCAGCGACGCCGCGCATGCGGCCGGAGACAGCAGGATCGAGGCGCGTGCGCTGACGACGCTCGCGCGCGTCGCGCTCTTCCGCGATACGGACAACGTGTGCGCGCGCGAGCTCGCCGGCCGCGCGCTCGCCGTCGTGGAGACGGACGACGACGTGGGACGGTTCGACGCCCTCGAGGTGCTCGGCACGATCTGCTGGTGGGAGGGAGACCTGGACGAGGTCGAGCGCCTCGCGGACGAGCGGCTCGTGATCGCCGAACGGATCGACCGGCCCGATCTCGAGAGCGGTGTCCTGCTCGACCTGAACGACGTCTTCAACTCCCGTCTGGAGTGGGAGCGTGCGCACGGGCCGCTGCAACGGGCGATCGAGCTCTCGGGCGAGAGCGGCAGCCCGACGACGCGCGGGTGGGTCCTGCGAGCGGTCGGGCGGCAAGCGGCGATCGAGGGCCGGCCCGCCGACGCCGAGGAGTCGCTCGAGCAGGCCCGCGCCCTCTTCGCCGAGAGTGGGGCCGCGATGACCCTGGGCCGGACGCTGAACTGGCTCGGCGTCGTGGCGCAACAACGCGGCGATCTCCCACGGGCGGAGGCGATCCTGCGTGAGGCGATCCGCGTTCTCAAGCCCCTCGGAGACCGGGGGACACTGGTCGAGAGCCAGCGACTGATCGCTCAGGCGCTGCTCGCCCAGGGTCGGCTCGACGACGCCGAGCGCTTCGCGCTCGAGGCGCGCGAGACGGTCGGCGCCGCCGACGTCTCCTCGGACTCGACGACCCGGCTGGCCCTCGGCCTCGTGCGCGCTGCCCAGGGTCGGGACGAGGAGGCCGAGCAGCTCCTGCGGGATGCGGAGGAGATCCTCCGGCCGACCGGCTTCCGGCGGCATCGGATCGCGCCGCTCGAGGCGCTCGCCGAGCTGCTCCGCTCACGCGGCCGTGAGGACGAGGCTCGGCAGGTAGACGAGGCCCTGCGCACGCTCGTCGGCGAACCTGCCGCCTCCCGGCACGGCTGAACGGCCGGCCAGAGCCGTCAGTGTCCGGTCAGCGTCGCGGCGTGGTCGGGCACATATGTCATGGTCGAGCGGTCCGGTCGGACGTAGCCTTCATCCGACTGTCGCTGCGGCAGCTCGACCGCAGGCATGTCGAGCACCTCGTACGGGATCGCGGCGAGGAGGTGCGCGATGCAGTTCAGCCGGGCGTTCCGCTTCTCGTCGGCTTCCACGACGTGCCACGGCGCGATGTCCGTGTCGGTGTGGACGAACATCTCGTCCTTGGCGCGCGAGAAGTCGACGAACCGGCGCCGCGACTCGATGTCCATGCTGCTCAGCTTCCAGCGGCGCGTCGGGTCGTTCAGCCGCGCCTGGAAGCGTCGCTCCTGCTCCTCGTCGCTGACCGAGAACCAGTACTTGAGCAGGACGATGCCGTCCTCGATCAGCATCCGCTCGAACTGGGGGCACTGCCGCAGGAAGCGGCGATGCTCGTCGGGGGTGCAGAAGCCCATGACCTTCTCGACGCCGGCGCGGTTGTACCAGCTGCGGTCGAAGAGGACGATCTCGCCGGCCGCGGGGAGCTGGGAGATGTAGCGCTGGAAGTACCACTGTGACTGCTCGCGCTCTGTCGGTGCGGGCAGGGCTGCGATCCGGCAGTAGCGCGGGTTGAGGCGCTCCTGGATGCGCTTGATCGCTCCGCCCTTGCCGGCTGCGTCTCGTCCCTCGAAGACGATGGCAACGCGCGCCCCCGACTCGCGCACCCAGTCGAGCATCAGGTTGAGCTCGATCTGCAGTCGCTGCAGCTCACCCTCGTAGACCGCACGCGGGACCCGCGCCGGATGTTCCCGCCCTCCGTCTGTTCGCACCATGTGACGAGGCTATCTCAGCGTGCGGGCGCCGTCGACCCGGATACAGTCACACGGTGGACGCGGCGCTCGCGATCGCGATCGGCCTGGCCTTCGCGTTCGCGCTCACGAACGGCTTCCACGACGCGTCCAATGCCATCGCCACCCTCGTTGCTACGCGGGCGGCGACACCGGCGCAGGCGATCGTCCTCGCCGCGGTGTTCAACATGCTCGGCCCGATCCTGGTCGGATCTGCGGTCGCCGCGACGATCGCAGGAATCGTCCAGGTACCCGCCGATCAGACGGTGGCCGTGATCGGAGCGGGATTGATCGGCGCGACGAGCTGGAACCTGCTCACGTGGTGGCGCGGGTTGCCCTCGAGCTCGGGGCAGGCTCTCGTTGGCGGTCTCGTCGGTGCGGCGCTCGTCCAAGGCGGCACGAGCGCCGTCAACTGGGGCGGCTTCGACGGGTGGCGGCCCGTCGGGGTAATCGGCACGCTCGTCGCGCTCGCGATCTCGCCGGTGATCGGCGGCGTCGCGGCCTTTGTCTTCCTGCGAGTGCTCAGGCGTGGCCTGCGGCGGGGGAGCGCGCGGCTGCGTACCCCCGTCAACAGGTCGCAGTGGGCGGGCGCCGCCGCCCTCGCCTTCAGCCACGGCTCGAACGACGCCCAGAAGGCGGTTGGGCTCGTTGCGGCGCTCCTGCTCGCAGCCGGCAAGACCCAGTCACTCTCGGCGCCACTCTGGGCGACCGTCGGCTCCGCCGCCGCGCTGACGCTCGGGACTGCGTTCGGCGGCTGGAGGATCGTCAAGACGATCGGCCAGAGGATCTACCGCATTCGCGCGCTGGACGGGTTCTCGAGCCAGGCAAGCTCTTCGGCCGTGATCCTCGGTGCCTCGTTCCTCGGGGCCCCGATCTCGACGACGCATGTCGTCGCCTCGTCGATCATCGGGATCGGTGTGGGGCGCCGGCGCTGGCACCACGTGCGGTGGGAGATCGTGCGGGAGATGGGCATTGCCTGGCTGACGACGATTCCGGCCTCGGCGGTGATCGCCGCCGTCGCGTTCATGATCTGGAGGTGGGTGGCATGACGAAGAAATCGAACTGGTTCCTGCCGGACACGCCCGACGTCCTCGGGATGCTGCGGCAGCAGCTTGCCGTGACGATCCGCGGCATGGACGCCCTCGTCGAATGGGCCCACGGCGACGAGAGCGCCGCCGCTCGGGTGCGGGAGCTCGAGCACGAGGCCGACGTCTGCAAGCGCAAGCTCCAGCTCGCCCTCGTCAGCGCCTTCACGACGCCGTACGACGCGGAGGATCTGTACTCGCTCGGCCGTGGCGTCGACTGGATCCTCAACCTCTCGAAGGATGCGGTGCGCGAGTCGGAGGTGATGCTGTGCCCGCCGGACGCGCACGTGGCGGAGATGGCGGTGCTGTTGCGCGAGGGCGTGGGGCACATCGACGACGCCGTCGCGGGGCTGCAGGAGCGCGAGGCGGATGCGACGACGTCGGCCGACGCGGCGCTGAAGACGGAGCGCAACATCGAGCGCGTCTACCGGAAGGCGATGGCGGAGCTGCTCGAGCTCGACGACCTCCGCGAGGTCACGGCCCGGCGGGAGCTGTACCGGCGCTTCTCGCGGATCGCCGACCAGCTGACGGAGATCGCGGAGCGCGTCTGGTACGCGGTGATCAAGGAGTCCTGAGGATCGCCTTGATCGCCTGGCTCGACGCCTCGTCGGGCGACTCCGAGATCACCGTTGCCGGGCGCTCGAAGCGCTCCAGCGCCTCGCGTAGCGGGTCGGCCCGGAGCGTGCCCTCGCCGTAGGGGAGGTGGTGCTTCTCGTTGCGGTTCGCGTACGCGATGTCGGAGAAGTGGATGTGGAACGGCGTTCCCGGTTCCTGGACGTCGTCGACCGCTTCGAGCGCCTCGGCGAACAGGCCCACCTCGAGGTAGGCGCCGTCGCTCGTCGCGTGCATGTGCGCAAAGTCGAGCACCGGCCGCACCCAGCCGGTCCGCCGCGAAATCTCGAGGACGTCGTCGAGCGAGCCGAGGTCGCGCACGCGGCCCATCACCTCCACGCCGAACGGCACCGCCCGCCCTTTGCCCTCGAGCCGCTCGTGCAGCGTGCCGAGCTGCTCGACGACCGAGGCGATCGCATCCTCGTGGGTGCGGCCGAGGAGGAAACCGGGGTGGAAGACAACCACCACGGCGCCACACGCTGCAGCGATGCCCGCGCTGCGGTCGAGCGCGCCGACAGCGGAGGCGAACTTCCGCCCACTCGCCTCGAGGTGCCCCATGAAGCCGAACAGCGGGGCATGGACCGACAGGGCGATGTCGGCCTCGCGGGCGGCGTCACCGAGCCGCTGCGCCCACGGGTAGTCCATCCAGAAGCCGCCCTCGAAGTCGATCTCGCACGCGTCGTAGCCCCGCTCGAGCAGGGCCTCGACGGCCCGCCGCGGGTCGTCGCGCACGGGAATGCCGGGCAGGCCGACACGGATGCGCCCCATGCGGGGGAACTCTACGGGATCGCCGTGGACGGGTCCAAATACCGCATGTTTGCAGGGACTCTGATGCCGTCCGATAGCCCCCGTACCCTTTCGGACATGGAGCAGCCCACCCGGATCGACCTTCTCGAGCTCGACATCGACCTGCGCCTGGCCGACCTCTGGCGCGAGGCCGCCGACGTGACCGAGTGGAACCTCGAGGTCGTCTCGGCGTTCATGCGGGCCGCCTACGGCAAGGGCTACTGCGACGCATTCACCGAGGACTCGCCCGGCTCGCTCTGCCACGACCACGGGTACCAGATCCCCGGTCGGCAGCAGTCCGTCCGCGCGGCGTAGACGCCGTTCCGGCCCGGCGGACCGCCCGGCGCGGCTATTCTCTCCACGTGGCCAGAAAGCGCTCTCCGGCGCGGCTCGTCATCGCGCTCTCGATCGCGGCGGTGCTCGCAGTCTTCCTGCTGTACACATCGATCGCAGGTGGCGGCACCCCGTCCGTGAAGCCGAGCGAGCTCGCCGGTCGGACCGGGACCGTCTCGCTCGTCGGGCGCGTCGTCGGCAAGCCGACGGGAGACTCTCACGCGGGCGGCCTGCGGTTCCGGCTCCGTGACGTCAAGGATCCCACCGGCAAGACGGTCGCCGTCGTCTACACGGGCAGCGTCCCCGACCTGTTCGCGACCGGACGGGATGTCGTGATCGACGGGAAGCTCGAGAACGGCACGTTCGTCGCCGAGCCCGGCACGATGGTGACGAAGTGCCCGTCGAAGTACTCGGCCACGAAGCCGGCCGCGCAGTAGATGGCCGAGCTCGGGCGGGCGGCGCTCGTCGTCACGCTCGGCCTGTGCCTGTACGCGGTCGTCGCCGGCTCGTACGCTGCCTCGAGGAGGCGCCGCCGGCTCGCCCTCTCGGCCCGGAACGCTCTCATCGCGGCGTTCGGCTCCACACTCGTCGCCGCCGCCGTGCTCGCGGCCGGGTTCCTGCGCAGCGACTTCTCGCTCACCTATGTGGCGGATCACTCCAACCGCTCGCTCTCGGGCGTCTACAAGCTCTCGGCCTTCTGGGGCGGCCAGGAGGGATCGCTCCTCCTCTGGCTCCTGATCCTGACGGGCTACGCGGCGCTCGCCGTCTGGATCAACCGCAACCGGACGCGTGACCTCGTCGTCTGGGTGACGCCCGTGCTCGCCGGTATCGCTGTCGGGTTCTCGTTCCTGCTCGTGGTGGTCGCGAGCCCGTTCGCCGTGCAGGCGCCGCCGCTCGACGGGGCCGGGCTCAACCCGAGCCTGCAGAACCCCTACATGATGTCGCATCCGCCGTTCCTCTACCTCGGCTATGTCGGCCTCGCGGTGCCGTTCGCCTTCGCGATGGGGGCGCTGTTGTCGGGGCGCACCGACGAGCGCTGGATCGTCGCGACGCGGCGCTGGACGCTGATTGCCTGGACGGCACTCGGCATCGGCCAACTCCTCGGCTCTCATTGGGCCTACGTCGAGGTCGGCTGGGGCGGGTACTACGCCTGGGATCCCGTCGAGAACGCCGCTCTGATGCCCTTCCTCGCCGCTACGGCATTTCTCCACTCGGTGATGATCCAGGAGAAGCGGGGGATGCTGAAGGTGTGGAACGTCGTCCTCGTGGCGCTCGCGTTCTGCCTCTCGCTCTTCGGCACGTTCCTCACGCGCTCGGGCGTTGTCAACTCGATCCACTCGTTCTCGCAGAGCGACATAGGCCCCTGGTTCCTCGCCTTCATCGTGATCGCCGTCGTCTTCTCGACGACGCTGATCGTCTGGCGCCTGCCGCTGCTTCGCTCGACGACGAGGCTCGAGTCGCTCGTCTCACGCGAGGCCGTGTTTCTCTACAACAACCTGCTGCTCGTCGCGCTCTGCCTGACGATCCTGTGGGGCGTGGCGTGGCCGATCCTCTCGGAGGCCGTCCGCGGCACGTCGGTGGTCGTCGGCCGGCCGTACTACGACTTCTTCCTCCGGATCTTCGGCCTGCCGTTGCTCCTCCTGATGGGGGTCGGGCCGCTCATCGCGTGGCGCCGTGCCTCGCTGCGGGGCCTCGGGCGCACGTTCCTGTGGCCGTTCGTGATCTCCCTCGTGACGGGGGTCGTCCTGCTCGTGCTCGGCGCCGGCTCCTCGATCCCCGGCCTGATCGCCTACACGTTCTCGGCCTTTGTGCTCGCGGCAATCGGGCTCGAGTTCGTGCGCGGGACGCGCGCGCGGCGGGCGCTCTCGAGCGAGTCGTGGCCCGGTGCGTTCGCGTCGCTCATCGGCCGCAACCGCCGCCGCTATGGCGGCTACGTCGTTCACGTGGCGATCGTCCTGCTCGCGATCGGGATCGCCGGCTCGAGCGCCTACGACTCCGTTGTCGAGGGCAAGCTCTCGCCGGGGCAATCGCTCGCCGTTTCCGGTTACACCGTCACCTTCCAGAAGCTGACCGAGCGCGACACCCCGCACGCCGCCGAGGTGCGCGCTCATGTCGCCGTGAGCCGGAACGGGAAGGATCTCGGCACCATGGAGGCGGGCAAGAACTCGTACAAGATCGCGGGCCCGGCTCCCCAGGTCTCGTCGGAGGTCGGGATTCGCACCAACTACCTGACCGGGGAGGACCTGTTCGTGATTCCCGAGCAGGTGAACGACGACGGTACGGTCTACTTCCGGATCTTCGTCAAGCCGCTCGTCAACCTGATCTGGCTCGCCGGCCTCGTCTTCCTTCTCGGCTCGGTGATCGCGCTCTGGCCCGACGCGCGTGAGCAGCGCCGGCTCGCCGTGCGCTACGACGAGGCCGGCAGCCCCGCTCGCGGCCAATGAGCCTGGCGATCCTCCTCGGAGCGGCGCTCGCCGTCGTCTGCGTCGTGCTGGTCGCGCTGCCGTTCCTGCGTGAGCCGGATCCCGCGTCCGACGAGCTCGACGAGCTCACCCCGGAGCGGCGACAACGCCTCGCACTCGCCGAGGAGCGCGATCGTGCCCTCGCCGCCCTGAAGGAGCTCGAGGCCGACCACCGGGCAGGCCGCATCAACGACGAGGACTACCGTGCCTCGATCGGGCCGCTGCGCCGCGAGGCGGCGGAAGCGCTGCGGGCGCTCGACCGCTGACGGGAAGGTCTAGCGCGTGCGGGCGCGAAAGCGATCTCATGGTCCGGCTCACGGCTCCGGTAGCCGCGCTTGCGACGACGCTGCTCCTCGCGGCGGCTGCCGCCGGCGACCCCGGCGCCGACAAGGCGAGCATCGACTCCCGGATCGGCGAGCTGAAGACGAACGCGGCGCGGGCCGCCGGCACAGAGGGCGTGCTCACGACCGAGCTGAGCAGCCTCACCGCCCGCGTGCGGGCAGCCGAGGAGACTGTCGCGTCCGAGCAGGCTCAGCTCGCCGCCCTGGAGGCCGCCCTGGCCTCCGAGCGGGCACGCCTTGCTGCGCTCGAGCAGAAGGTCGCCGTCGAGACGGCGCGGATCGCGGTGCTCGAGCGCCAGTATGCGGCCGCGCTCGCCGTGCTCGAGCGGCATCTACGCGCCATCTACGAGGCTGACTCGCCTGACCTGATCGCCTTCGCGCTCGGGACGACGTCGTTCTCGGACCTGCTCGACAACCTCGATCTTCTGAACAGGATCGGCAGCCAGGACGAGAGGATCGCCGCGACCCTCGAGCGCTCGCGCAGCGACCTCGAGCAGACGCGCGCGGCGACCGAGAGCGCGCGCCGGGGCGCGGCGCGCTCCGAGGCGCTGATCGCCTTCCGGACGATGGCCCAGCGGGCGACGACGGAGCGGATCGTCGCGGAGCGTGATGCACTCGCGGCGGCACGGAGCGAGAAGGCCGGCGCCCTCTCGACGGTCAGAGAGGATCGTGCCTCCTTCGTTGCCGAGGCGGAGAGTCTCGCGGCGGAGAGCGCGGCCCTCGCTGCGCGGATCGCCGCCGCCCAGAGTGCGGCTGCCGTGGCTTCCACATCTGCTCCGACCGCGCCGGTCCCGACCTCGTCCGGAGGGCAGATGGGCTGGCCGGTCGTGGGCCCGGTGACGAGCGGCTTCGGCTCGCGTTGGGGCCGGATGCACGAGGGAATCGACATCGGCGTCGGCTCGGGGACGCCTGTGCACGCCGCGGCCACGGGCACGGTCATCTACGCTGGGTGGATGTCGGGCTACGGCAACGTCGTCGTGATCGACCACGGAAACGGCCTCTCGACCGCCTACGGGCACAACTCGAGCCTCGTCGTCGGTCAGGGCGCGTCGGTCGGCAAGGGGCTCGTGATCGCGCTGTCGGGCAGCACGGGGCACTCGACCGGGCCGCACGTGCATTTCGAGGTCCGCGTCAACGGGGCGCCCGTGGATCCGCTGGGGTACCTGTAGGACGGATGGAACCCGGAGGAGAGGCTGAAGCCTCTCCCCGCGCTCGCCTGCCCTCCGCGCTTCCTCGGCGCGTGTGGCTACGCCGCGTCGGTCGCGGCGGCCGGGAGAGCCTCTGCGGGGATGTAGCGCAGGTCGGGGAGCGCACGCCACTGTTCTTCGAGGCCGAGGCCGTAGCCGGCGAACAGCTCGTCCGGAACGGTGAAGCCGACGTAGCGGAGGCCGATGTTCTCGACCAGGCGGCGGTAGGGGCGGTCGAGCAGCGTC
>Ga0315275_10004815_pt1 | contig 12687 bp, 17 predicted proteins | sample YL17G03_0_MG_FD_205557 | JGI IMG/M metagenome (GOLD analysis project Ga0315275, IMG submission 205557) | Sediment microbial communities from Yellowstone Lake, YNP, Wyoming, USA - YL17G03_0 | ecosystem: Environmental > Aquatic > Freshwater > Lake > Sediment | place: USA: Wyoming | collected... | reverse complement strand
ACTCCATTGTCTCCGTTGAAGCTGGTCTTCTTCATAGAGTAGTATGTAAGTTTGAGCCAATCAGCAGAACGAGCAGTATTCGATATTCTAACTTCATCCAGTGTGCCTCCGCCAAGAAAGTCATAGGCGTTGTTCCCGTCTCTGCCAAGCAATATACTTGAGGTAGATACATTTCTCGCCGTTTGGGTTGCCGAGCCATCTGAAGCACTATCAACATAGACCGTAAGAGTTGTGCCAGTTCTTGTGGTTGATAGGTAATGCCAAGCATTGTCGCAGACTGCGGTTGTTCCTATTACCCACGAAGCAGTCCCATCCGAATCTACTATAGTAAGCAACCCAGTAGTCTTTGTAATTCCCATCGATACTCTTGGTATACTACCTCCGCCGATGCCATTACCTATTGCTATTGCCGTTGGTACGTAATCGCCTGATGGTGCTCCATTGCGTAGAAAGAATGTTTCTGTAGTATAAGCACCAGTCCCAGGGGCGAATGTAATACCTGAAAGATAAACTGTATTTGACCATGTAGCACTAACGGCATTCCCGACTTGCCCAGCAACTACACTTATTGTACCGTATGAGCTAAGTGCTCTGAAATTTGCAGTGCTATCAGCAGTCGTAGAGGAGGCAAAATGATACACATTCTTGAAATTGGCATCCCATACTCCATACGGATTATCCATATTTGCAATATTTGGGTCGTTACCATAGGCTACCCAAACATAGTTGTTATTCGTGCTATTTCCAGTGAGATTGCCTGTCACGGTAGGTTTTTTAACGTAATATAGGGCAGTCTGCGATGTGGTGTTGTATAAGCCGACTTCATATACCAAATTTGCAGTTGGGCTAGTTGCGTAATCCGAGTCAAATATCTGGATTCGCTTACCGTTAGGATTATAAGTATCATTAAAGAAGGTTGTTAGCTCTGCTGTACCCCAACCTGCTGCGGTATCTATCTCGATGACTAAAGGGAAATTAGCCTGGTCTGTTGTGACATTTGCTCCAGTTGCAGAGGTATTAAGATATACTGGCCTTTTATATGTGAATGAACTCGTCAGACTATATGTTGAGGGGAGCATTTCATTCAATTCAGCCAAGGTGTGATTGTCTACCTGATAAACTAGATAAGAAAATGATGATTGCTCAGTAGTACCTGTAAACAGATATGAATGTCCTTGGAACTCACATAATGCCTCGTCACCACTAGACCAGTTAGTTCCTGGCACTTGACCGACCGCCCAAGTAGGATTGTGGGTATATGTCCACCTGACAGGGCCATCGTAAGTCCAGGTTATGCAGTCAGGAGAAGAATATCGCCCCACTGGAGTAGACATACCATCCGTTGTGACCAAGAATTGCTGAACATAAACTACAAAATCACCATTTATTTTCTTGACTATGGTATTTCCACCAGTCCTGGGCATCTCTGGGTTCCCTGTCCAGTCTTGATTGATTACCCCAACTGTGTGACCGTCAACTTGGTATTTTGTCCAACCACTTTGGGTAGGACTTGTGGCAGTGGCATAACAAATATGTGAGAAGTTCGAAGTAGCACTATCGTTGCTTTCATAAAGCATTCGCCAATCATCTGGTCCTTCTTTCCAGACAAACATATTGGCGATTCCAGTTTTGTCATTATCTCCAGCAGCCCCGCCCGTGATGCACGTTGCCTGGTAGGTGAAGTTTATTTTATCCGTAGACGTATAGACACAAATCCTAGGGGTTGTCGGGTCCATGTAATTAGAGGCATAGTAGTACCACGTACTACCTTCTTTCAGTACATGGCCCCCGACCTTTACGGTAAAAGCAGGCCCACCAGTAAAAACCAGCGAACTAAGTGCTGCCCACGTAACCCCATCGGTGGAATAGGTATATTTAGCACTGGTAAGCCAGAGGTCAATTTGGCCTGTGTCAGTAACAAGGGCTGTGGGTTCCAAGTAAGCGAACCCAGGAGTATAACAACCATCCAAAAAGTGCCTTGTCACACCCGTACTAGGGGAGGATAATGGATAAGGCAAACCATCGCCGAAATTATAAAGTTGCCACAATTCATTTGAGGTTAAAATCCTTGACCATATCCCTACCTCATCAATATCGCCATCAAAGCAAACTAAGTTTCCAGGTCTTTGTGCTCCAATGCACACAAAAGCGGTTCCAACATTCGGTGTATTTGCAAGCGTCTGCTCTGTTCCTATGTGCTCACCGTTGGCGTAAAAGTTCACCTTTTTGGTCGCACCGTTCACTGTCACGGAGAACATTGTCCAGCTTCCAACAGGATAAGCATAAGTCTGTGCCAAATCGTTGGAGTAACCCAAAAACTCCATGCCTGTATTACGAATCCCCAATCCGTACATTCGGTAGTTGGCTTCTGTACCCCATGTAACACCTGAACCCCAGGCATCCACTGATACAACTCTTGGTTTTGCCCAGAAGTTAATAGTTGCGCTACCAGACCCAGTAGGAAGTCCAGTCGGATTTGCTTTTTTTAGATACTTATTACCCGAAGGATTGGTGAGGACAGCATTGTTTATCCTGCCTGCCTCATAGGTTGCGGTGTTAGTATTAACGAGCGTATTTGTGCCTAACGCATCTGCGGCATTACCAGATGATTCGTCAAGTTTCCAATATCCAACAAGGTTGTCAGTTATGGTGGTAGCCTCTGCCACTCCTGCTCCACCAAAGGGAATAGGTAACGGCAAGAGGGTAAACATCATGCCGAAGATGACGAGTAGGCTGAGAGCAAGAAGTTGCCAGCGTTTAACTTTTAACATCGGTATCTCCTCGACCATAGGTAACAAATCACTCTTTCGCGCGCTAACCAGCTGTAGGCTTTGCACATAATTGCCAGTAAGCTATGCGCGAGGGTGGGTTGCTGATTAAGGCGAGTCATTTTAGGCATCTTGGTCCTCTAGTCCGGTAGAATAAAAAGAACGCCCTTGCTTCAGGCTTCTCTCCACCGCCATTCGGGAAATAATACTGCCCAAGCCAGCCGCGGTCATACTCTTGCCCCGTTTGTTTAATTTACTGATCAACTCGGAAGTGGAAACCCTCTCCTTACCTTCATTTGCCGCGTCATCCAGACACATCCGGATAAGGTCTACTGTAGGCTCATCCGGCGCATCTCCGTTGTCCCTTACCCCCATTTGGGATACCATTATTTTCTCTTTCTTTATCTGATACTGCCTAAATCGCTGCTCAATACCCGTAAGCCGCGTGGTGTCAAAATACTCACGATATGCCTTGATATATAGGTGTGTTTTCTTATAGGGCTCACCTGTAACCATGTGGGGGTTATAGGGGTTGCGAGCTGAACCAGTTGCATCTATACCGCCACACATATCGTACCAAAAGAGTGAGGATTCCTTGCCTCTTCCAATTCCACCCGAAACGCCCCATTCAGTGAAACGCAAATCCTCACATTTAACCATAAGGTCAATCTGGTCGTTCAAACGAGGGTTAAGATAGTTCAGATATTGCATAGCTCCTACCACGACAAGCCGGAGATGTCTGATCTGTTGGGCCATAGAGGTGCCAAACTTCTGAGCCACCGCTTGCCAACCCTGGCGGTCAAAGAACTCCTGAAACTCATCTACTATAAGGACTGAACCCGGCGGGATCCCATGCCCATAGTTAAGGAATACGTCCATGGGTAGGGGCTGTACCTCAAAGTATTTACCTCCTACTATCCCCGCAATAGGAAAGTCCGCAAACACCGGCACCCGCCAAAGAAAATGCGCCACGATAGCCCACCGTACTAGGAGCGAGGTCTTACCTCCCCCCTTAGGTCCTGTGCATAGAATGAAATTGATAAAGGGGAGTACCAATCCCTTAGGGGATATGCCACTCTCTTCAATAATAGGAGAGGTGTCCTTTAGGACGGTATCAACACTACTTATAGGTGCAAAGGCCGCCCCCCCCTTACTGTCCGGGGGTGCCATCGTGCTTGTGTTCATCTTTCCTCATTATCCCCCATCGTTTCTTCACTTGTTCCCTATCTCCTATTTTCCCGGATACCCTGAACTCGTGAGGTCCTTGGGCAATGACACCTGATGCTGTTTCCATCGCCATGAATGCAGCCAACCCCAGCTCGGAGTTAGACGCTATCAGATAGTTGTTTATCATGTTCCCAAGCCCTGAGAGCTTCCCGGGTGCATCTTCAAGTATGTCGGCATCTTGCAACTGTTGGATAAATTCCACTATGGCGATACGCTCCTCGCGGGTTTCTATCCAGCACTTAGCTAGGTTCCCCGGTATAGTTTCGCGGGGCGTAATCATCTCATAGGCAATATTCCGATTGGGCATCGTCTTTTCGGTGTTCTGTATAAACTTAAGAACAGGGTCTAGCTCTTGGATTTCTTGCTCTGGCATTATTTCCCTCCCGCTGCATACGACATGACTACAATCCCAAAAACCAGCAGAATGCCGATGGCGGCAATCGTGAGCCCCAGCTTAACCACCTGGTGAGCGTTATTAGCTTTTAATCCAAAGACCTTCTGGGCGGCTACTTCATAATGAAGTTTGTAATACAGCCATGTGGGAGTCCAGTCAGCGTACTTCCCCGGAAGCTCTTTGGGCACCCACTCGCGGTAAAGGGGCGCAACCACCTTGGGGGACATAACCGGATTAGCCCCATTGTCAGAGGTCCCTAAGCCCAAGAAGCTCTTAACCTTCAATAGAGTGCTTGGCATTCTTTGCCTTCCTCTTTCTTCTTTGCTTTGGAGCTTCGGGGGTAACAGGAGATTCTTCTTTTTTCTGCCCTAAAACCTCCAGGAAGTCCAGGTTTTTTTTGCCATTCCCGCCATTGCCTTTATTTTCAACTTGAGCAGGTGACAGGGTTAAAGGTATGCCCTCAGGGATACGCTCTAAAAATATGACCTTTTTATTCCCCATCATGCGCGGGAACAAAGGACGTGAAGTGGACAGAATTAACTCCCTGGACACTTCTATCTCGCGTTCTGTTCCGTTATGAAAGATAACGCCATGTACGAAATCCGAAGAAGACTGAGCGGGTTGCCCAGTTGAGTCTTTGGCAGTAACCGTTCTGCCCTTGCTTCTCCGCCTATTCCACAAGAAAATCCCTACAGCGCCAATGACAAGGATAGCCACAAAGACGAGTAGGATAGGCCAGTAGTTAGAGACAACCTTGGTTATTAACTCCATAAACTCAATCCCCAATCTATAATTTGATAACGGTAACAGTGGCGATCACGCCAACTATTGAAATCACAGCAAGCAGGGCGATGTGAAGCCACTCGGCTTGATTGTTTTTAGCGCCCTTTAACCGAACCGTAAAACAGTCTTCGTTGGCGCAGCCTTTCCAAATATTGCGCCCATTCTTTTCAAGCTCCTGACATACTTTCACCATGTCCTCGTCAGCCCTCTCTACTCCGGGCATTTGAGGGAAACAAGAGGTATGAGTGATAACCATACCCGCAACTGAGCCATCTGGTTTATGCTGAATAGCGCCTGTTTCATCCGGCAGGAGCCACCAAGATTCGTGTGTCTCCTCAGAGGTCACAAAGTGTTTTTTGTCAATCGGTAGTTTTACCAGGTCTACGCGAGGTTCTTGTCCCACCAACCAGCAGGGGAACATCTCTTTGCGTCTGATCATGCCAAGCAATCTGTCCCGTAGAATATACGCGATGACTACGAGCCCGATTACAAACGCAAAGACTATTGCAATGAGCAGGGTAGGACTATTGAGTATCATACTGCCTTCCTTGTTACCTACAAGGAAGCCCCGCCCGCCCCTTTTATGAACGAGCAGGGCTTCCAGTTGTTCCAGGAATTACCGGGCAACTTATTTCTTCTTGCCCTTCACGCTTGAGTAAGCGCCTCCACCTATGAGGCCAACGGCCTCAAACCCGATTACCACGAATACCAGGAGAGGCACGATCTGCAAGATGCTTTCCAGCCCGGTGTAGGACGCGAGGTTGGCACTGGCGAGGGCTTCATCCACTGCATCGAGGACGATTGTGAACATCATCAGGAAGATCATGATCATTATCATCCCCATTATCAGCATTTGCCCAGCCTCTTCACCCTTGTATGCCTTCACACCGCCCATGACAATCAGCGCCAACGCAGCGAATACGATTGTCACCAGGAACAGCATTGCGAAGATGGTCACTATGCTACTCAACTGAGGAAACACAGTGGTCAGGTTGCCCCCTGTACCTGTCCAGTCCAGAATGGAGTCCAGACCCCCCAGCACCACGGTAGGGTACAGCATCAGGGAGATAGCCAAGAAGATCATGGCTAACAGCGCGGGTTTCTGATCCTTCCATATAGTCGTCATTTCTTCACCTCCTCTCTTTTTTAATACTTACAAAAGCCTAACGGCTATGTAGCCTATCTACCCTTCCAGGACGCAAAGGCAATCCCAGCGCCAAGTATGATTAAAAAGAGAATAATCAGTATGCCCATGAAAGGTGCCAGGGTTGAGAGTAAATCATCTTCCCTCACAGTCCTGTATTCAATAGTCAGGGACCGTGTAGTGCTTGCGGTGAGGCCATCTATTGCCAGCGCCTTGGTTGCGTGAGAGTAAGAAGCTGGCGCCGGGGTATCCGTGGAATCAGTAGAGTTCAGGGTGACGATGTTATCCAGGTTATCATTGAAAAGTTCGTGTCCAAGCGTGGCATTCCCTGTGGTAATACCTCCGCCGGTGGTGATTGCGGCGATTGTAGTGGATTCCATATAGCTCCAGGAATCGAAGGCGGTGAGTAACTTGGGACTAAGAATAAGAGCAATCATTATGATGATGATTCCGAAGACTGCACCAGCTTTGCCCATTTACAACCTCCTAGATAAACAAAAAACCATAGACGTTAAGCTCTAAGTCTTTCGACTTATTGCCTATTGCCTATGGTTCCCCCACTCGGCTATTCAGTTGTCAGATTGAGCTAGGTTACGTTCCCCTCGGGATCAATCATGTAGGTTCTTGTTATAATCACAGAGTATGGTTTGCCGTCATCGCGGGTTTTCACTTCAAGCTTAGAGAAGGGGACAGCGGAACAGTCAACTTTTGCTATTTGGCGGACAAGTTTGATTCTGGGGTCTTCAATGCCGATGGGACTTTGGTTATTCTGCATTTCTTAACCTGTCAATATAAGTATACTCCTATTGTCAAGCCTACCCCCATAACGGTACTAATGGTTTATGGTTTACTCTCAAATTTGTAATAAAAAACCCCTTGACAAATACCCGAAAAGGCTTTACTATCTCGGCATGAAAGGAAAAGACATGGAAACAAGATATTGCGGTAGGTGTGGAACAAAATTCCAAGTGAAAGTCGGTAGCCGGCGTTTGTACTGTGGCGATTGCATTGTTAAGCGCATTAGCCAGAGCCCTGGTAGGCCACGGACTAAAACGCAGGCATAGAACGAGAAGTAGGGGAGAAAAGGGCAGTGGAACTAGAGCGATCAACCGTTGTCGAATACATAGCAGCCAAAGACTTAAAGTCCCATCCGCTAAATGTCAAGATATATGGTGAGGATGGCTACCAAGATTTAATTGAGAGTATCAGAGCATTAGGCATCCTACAGCCGCTTTATATCAACCGTAAGAACATCATCATCTCTGGGCACCGCCGCTGGAAAGCAGCCCGCATCATAGACGAAAATTCTACAGTACCGTGCTTACGTGTTGTCTATGCCTCAGAGTTAGATGAGCATGAGGCGATTATTGAGTATAACCGACAAAGAATTAAAGATGGACAACAGTTGCACAACGAGGGAGTGGAAATAGAGCATGTTGAGGCAGAAAGGGCAAGAGAGAGACAAGGAAGTAGAAATGACCTATCTAACATTAAGGAACAATTCCCTGAATGTGAAAGAGGCCAAGTACGCGATTTGGTTGCCGAGAAGATAGGGTTGGGTTCTGGTAAGCAGTGGGACAAACTGAAGTATGTCGCCGAGAATAATCCAGGGTTATTGCCACAAATCAAGCCAGATGGGATATCACTAGGAAAAGCCTACCAAGATACTAAAACACTTACTGCCTTAAATTCAGAGCAGCAGACGAAGGTTCTAGAACTCGTTAGTACAGGGCAAGCCAAAAATATAATTACCGCTCGCAAGTTACTTATGCGCGAAGAGGTTGCAAACATCAAGCCGCCAGAGGGCAAATACCAAGTACTTTATGCCGACCCACCCTGGGAATATGACTTTGGGTTTGATATTCACGGCGCAGCAGCGCGGCACTATAACACTATGACCATAGATGAATTGTGCAAACTGCCAATAGTGGAAATCGCCGATGAGAACGCAGTCTTATTCTTGTGGGTGACTTCCCCCAAACTCAGGGATTGCTTCGCAATGATTGAGGCATGGGGATTTGAATATAAAACATCCTTTGTTTGGGACAAGGTTAAGCATGTCATGGGCCATTACAACAGCGTAAGGCACGAATTCCTGCTTTTGTGTATTCGCGGTTCTTACCCCAAGCAATCAAACACTCTCGCTGATAGCGTAATCACAGTTGAGCGGAATTCTAATCATAGCGAGAAGCCGGAGGAATTCAGGGATTTGATTGACACGATGTATCCACTAGCAAAAAAGGTGGAGTTATTTACAGACAAATCAGTGCCGGGATGGAATTCATGGGGAGCGCATGGTGAAAACCCAAGAGCAGATTAGCGCTGAAGTCAAAAAGTACACGGCCTTTGAGGGACTGATGCAAAAGCAATTAGATACTTGGTATGCATCAAGAGGCTTCACGGTAGATCGTACTATAGCCTGCAAGCAATATGACTGCCTTGTGGGTAGGTTTCGCGTAGAAGAAAAAATAAGAGAGGGAGTGAAGCACGATGTTTTAATAGAGATAATACAAGACCTTCCAAGCAAGAATCTCGGGTGGTTTTATACTTGCGACTGCGACTATTTGCACTATGTATTCACTTCCGAAAACCGACTCATAAAGATATTGTCCTTTAGATTCATAGAGTTCAAAAGCTGGCTTCTATCAATATATTGGACAGGGAAACTTTTTGGTGAATACCAGATCAGCACAAAGGGTTTCGGCCTAACCCTCAATCTGGTTATACCTATTTCCCATATCCCACCAACATTATTATCAAATCACACTATAGGTGTTGAAGTGGGGCGACTGTTATGACCATCACACGAGGTCTGGAGTAATCCATGTCAGCTTTGCATAGACTAGCCGGTTCACTCGGAGGGCAAACGACCTTACTTCGCCATGGTGCTGCGTTCTTTTCTACCATAGGTTCGCTTGGGGGCAGGGAGTCGACAAATAAAGGCGGAAGTCCTAATGGTGGGCTAGCGGTGCTGGCTAAGTATGGTGTTGATTACTTCTCGCAAATTGGCAAACGTGGCGGGAGACCTACTTGGCGTGAGGAACTTGAGCGTGACAAGGCACTAAGAGAACAGGTAAGAAAAAGGAACGGGAGGAGAGGATGAGTAAACTTTATGAAGTTCATTTGAAATACTACGTTCTTGCTGAAGATGAGCAAGATGCCGAAATCTCGCCTCTGGATTTTGACATGGATGCTTGCACTAAAGAAATCCATGAAGCTGAAAGTGTTGATAGTTCTTGGTGGGATTCTCCACCGTTTGTCCCTCACCCTAACCCCGAAGACGATGAGGACAAAACCTGCGGAGAGATATTTACTGAGTCAAAGAAATGCTAGGAGGTGTCATGAGAACTCAAGTTTGGAATGGACTGATTTTACTTGTCAGCTACGTTGCCCTCGTTGGGCTGTCCGTGTGGAGCATCATGGGGCTGGCCGGGAGAGGGCCATGGTAGCCACTGAAACCAAAGCACGTAAGCCTCATATGTGTGCCCACTGTCTGATTTGGATAGAACGCGGTGAGGTGTATATCGCTGAAACCAACGGAGGTGGTGGGTTGGGAGATATAAAGTTCCCAAGTAGATACCATAGATGGTGCCATGAAGTTGTTAAACAGAATCGAAACTCATCGTGCGTAGTGCTTTGAAAAGCCTGTTTTTAATAGAATCAAAGTATAGCGACCGGGTTAAGTAAAAATTGGAGGGTAACATGAAACTAACACTGGAGGATGTCAAGGCAATCGGGGGTTACAGGTATCAGCAAAAGAGGGACAAGGAAAGCAGTAAGGGGGTGTTTTGGGGGACCATCAGCTTTGTAGTAGGGGCTATATTGGCTCTGGTTGCCCTCGATACTGGTATCCAACCAGACATAGGACACATAGCTACATACGCCATAATCGAACCTGGGCAACTTGTTATTACGGATGGCGACGTAGTTAGATTCAACGACGGGCAGCTGCCAGTGGTTTACTCAGATTCCACAAAGAAAGCCGATGTTTCTGATTGGGTGCTTCTGGGCATTGGTGGAGTTATGGCTATCGGTGGATTGATACTTGTGTTTGGCAACGTGCGTTTTCTCAATGACCGCCGCCATGCGTTTGCCGATGAGTTCGCCCAGAAGTGGCTTGACACCGGGGAGTTGCCGTCCAAGGACAAAGACGAGGCTTAGTATAGCGAGAGATAGTCTTTCGGCATAGTCTTATCCCCTTCCTTCCGGTGCTGAGGAGTCGCTCACCTTGGCACCGGGTGGAAGCGAGAGGAGAACAAGTGGACAATAACAAAGTTTATGCCCGGTTAGGCGGAACCTTGTATCACTCTAACATCCGTTGTCCGCTAGTCACAAGTGCGATAACCGGTGAACTTTATATGCCGATAGACATAGGGGAGGCGTTAAGACGCGAGCTGGTGCCGTGTACGGTGTGTATAGAGAGCCGTAGGGTGAAAGTAGAGAAGGAAAGGAAGCATGAACACTACTAACCTTATCCTTCGTGACTATCTTTGCGCTGAGTGTGGCGGAATCTTAGTCGAATACTACGATGGCAGAGAGTTGAGGGTAGGCTGCGGTAGAAACCACGCGCATAAGGGACACCGGAAAGCGGACTACAAGGTAGAGCACCTGCTGGCTATGAGAGCCACGGCGATAGAGCGAGGGATGCCAACCAGTGAGATAGACGCTTTGATTCAGGAATGTACGAGTAAAAAGAAGGAGGGGTAACATGGTAACAGACGCGCCAGAATCCACAGACATAGCCACAGTTCAAACCCAACCCACCGGACTCAGGGTGACGAAAGAGAGCGTTCAGGAGAGAAGGCTGGAGCTGGACTTGCTACAGTCTATGGTGCGCGGCGTCCTCAAAAAGGGCATTGACTTCGGACGGATACCCGGCACACCTGCGGATAGTCTATGGGAGCCCGGAGCCATGCAAATCATCAGCGCCTTCAACTGCTACCCTGGACAGCGCCGGATACTTCAGTTAAAAGACGAGTTGGACAAACTCGTGGTGATAGTGGAGGTGCCTGTCATATCGCGCTCTACCCAGGAAGTCATGGCAACCGGCGTAGGCGCGGCGTCCACTCTGGAGACAAAGTACAAGTACCGATGGTTTAACGAAGCGGATGCGCGGCAGATAGGCTATGACGACATCGCGCTTGCCGCCTTGAAACAACGCGAGGGCAGGAACAACAACGTAGAGTATAGGGTGCCAAATCCGGAACATGGCGAACTGTTGAATACGATTCTCAAGATGGCTTCCAAGAGGGCTGAGGTAGACGCTGCGGAGAGCCTTCCGGGTGTATCTTCCGTGCTGCGCCAGATGTTTACCGAGCCCCAGCACACCAGGAATGAGGCAAAGGACTATACGAAGCGCGAGCCAGTGCAAGACGCTAATACCCAAGCCGGAACTTACAACTTTACGAACTTCTGGGGTGACATAAGGAAACTCGGCATAGACCAGACAAAAGCACATGAGTTGTTAGATGTGGCTTCCGTCAAGGACTGGCTTATGACTAACACTGGCAAGACACTCAAGGATGCGCTGGCAGCAGTACGCGAAAAGCTATTGTGGGAAAAGGGCGAAACACCGGAGCCACTGTTTAAGTAAGCGTCCTGCGAGCCCGGCGCCGCGGAGAATATGCCAGCTAAGTCTACAGTAGCGCGGGGCTAATCCAAACGCAGTAACTATGTCGTAGTCAGCCGCCGGGATGCTGGCTAACCGGCGGCAACGAAGGGGAATAGTTATGCCTAAAGGCGACAGACAGGAATTAAAGGCTGATCCTGAAGATGGTACTACCCCAATTTCAAACTTACTGTTGGAGGCGTTGGCAATAGCGAAGTTGTCTGGAAAAGAGAAAGGAGCGGTCCTCTACCTATGGCGCGTCACCTATGGCTGGCAAGTAGAGGGGGCTCGGCTTAAAGAGCAGGAAATTCCTCTTAGAACCTGGGGGTTAGTTCTACAAACTAGCGAGGGGCAAGCCTCAAGAATCCTCTCCGCACTCATTGAAAAAAGGGTTGTCACCAGGGTGTTCCTTGGAGCTGGTAAGGGATACTCCTATTCCATGAATACAAGGGTTGCACAATGGCACAAGGGTTGTGGTATTTCACAGGGGTTGCTAGAAATGACAACCCTTTTACCCCAAAGTGGCAAAACGAACGTAAAATCAGGGGGTTGTCAAAAAGCGCAACCCCCATCATCCAGCACAAGACAACCCCCTGCAGAAAGTGCAACCCCTGTAGCTTCAAATTTAGCTTCCTTTAAAGAAAGATTAAAGAAAGAGTTAAATAAAGTAGTGTCAGAGGACATAGTAATTGCGGAGGGTGAAATTATCAAGGCGCCAGAACTTTGGCAACGAACTTTGGTGGATTTAAAAAACAGAGTCAGC
>Ga0315275_10004814_pt1 | contig 12687 bp, 14 predicted proteins | sample YL17G03_0_MG_FD_205557 | JGI IMG/M metagenome (GOLD analysis project Ga0315275, IMG submission 205557) | Sediment microbial communities from Yellowstone Lake, YNP, Wyoming, USA - YL17G03_0 | ecosystem: Environmental > Aquatic > Freshwater > Lake > Sediment | place: USA: Wyoming | collected... | reverse complement strand
GATACTCATACACGCCAGTCGCATTCGGCGTCGTGAAATTGATATACTGATTCCCGCTCGTCGAATTCATACCAAGACCCGTCGTGAACAACGTCTTATCCGGATACCAAATCGTGAAACTACAATTCTGCAACGCAGACGTCCCATTCAAGTACCTCGCCTCTGTGATCACCTGACCTTGCTCACCCACATTGTACTCCGTCCCCGACACGACCTGCAACACCGGGATGTCCCACGTATCCGTGGGCCCACGCGTCGCTATGAAGAACATCATCACCGCCACCATACTCATCACCATCACCGACACGTACCCCGCCATCGCAATCTTCTCGTCCATCATGACACGCTCTGCATTATAATCCCGGTACTCGGCGCCGAGACACCCAACGACCCGGACGTCTGCACCTGACCCGTCAACGTCCCACCACTACAATTCACCTGCCCGATATGCGACCCATACGTCACCGGCGTCCACGTATAATTATACATCCCATCAACACCGCTATACGACATCGCCCCATTCGCCACAAACACCGTCATATTCGGATAATACACATTCAACGTACATGACGCCCCGGTCACCGCAGACCCATTCCGCTGCACCTGCACCAAGACCGCACTCGACTGCGCCTGATAATACTGACCCTGCACGAACAACACCTTCTGATCCGCCGCAGCAGTCGTCTGCGTCCAATTAAAGATCGACTGCACCCACAACCAAATCTGCGACACCAACGACGCCGTATTATTCGTGGTCGCATTGATCTGCGCCACCACCATCCCCGTATTATTCGTCGTCACATTAATCTGCGACACCACTCTCCCGGTATTATTCGTCGTCGCATTAATCTGCTGCAATATCCCAAGCTGCAACGACGCATTCGACTCCAACCCTGAAAACCAATCATTCACGTGCATCTCCGACGAACCCTTCAAATCCTGAATCGTCCCCAATGCCGTCTTCACCGCAAAATTCAACCAATTATTATACACCGTATACGACGATCCGAATTGTGTATACATACGAATCCGCACAATACCGTTCGTCGCGTTCACCACATCACCAATCCTCGATATAGGAACCGAATTACTCACGAAATCACCAATGCCCAACGGCTGCGACGTCGCCGTACCAGACATCGTCAACGAATTCGATAACAACCGCCAATTCCCAGACGTCCAATTCCACACACTAAAATTCAGCACCACACCATTCACACTCGACTCCCCCATATAGAATAAATCCATATTCGTGATATTCTGCGCCGATAGATTCCCTAAATGCAGCGTCGTATTAAAATCATAATACATATCGATAATCTTCGTCCCCCCGGCTGCGGCATCACACTTCGTATAAATCCAATCCTCATAGTCCACCAAGAAAATATTCGATCCCACACACGATCCAGTCGTCATCGTAGACACAGGATACAACACTTCCGTCCCATCAAGCGAATACACCCACGCCTCACTCTCCGCATACGAACAACTCGCGATATCCATGTACACACCAGTGATATTCGGCGTCACCAACTCATAATAATACACCCCTTCACTCCCATTCCTATACAACATCGGCGCCATAGCAACAATCTCCGGCCGCGACACATTCGCCGACGATGGCGCATACACATCCAGATAACACGCCCCATTATTCACCGGCAACCCCTGATTATCCTTCAACTGCAACCACACCGTCGCCCGCTCACCAGTACGATACTCCGTACCATGCACCAATACCGACCCAGCAGGATCATTCATATACGTCAAATCCAACCACCCCGACACCACACCAGTATTCACCGCCGACCGCACCGTCACCGTATAATTCCCCGCCCGCGTGATCACATTCGCACAATCAAAATACACCTGCGTGTTCCCCGTCGCCGAGAACGCAGTCGCAATATAATAACTCGGGTTCACACACGACCGACCATTCACCCACAACGTAAAATTCTGCGTCTGCCCATTAATCTGCGCATTAAAAGAGACAATCGCACTCTTCACCGATCCAACCCTGTCTGGCGGATTCACCGTCACATTATACGTATAATTCGTATTCGACGCCATACTCTCACGATATAACGGCGTCAGCAGAATCTTATTAAACTGCTGTGTCGGCTGCACCCCCTCCGCCAACATCAACGGCATCAGCAGCAACGCCGCCAACACCACGACAATCGCGAGACGCATCTCACCGCCTCCGCCCTACCAACACCTGCCAGAACAACCGCACAATCACCAATGCGAACAATATCGCAAAGAATCCCACAACCACAATAATCGACGTATAGAACCCATTCGATTCACTCGTCAACCACACCCCACGACTGACCAACGCCCGCCCCGCAGGCTTATACCTCGTATCGATATTCTCCTCATAGATGAGCTTCGTCGCATTATTCGCGCACTGCGCCACATACTCGAAATTCTCATATCCATTCACCTTCGCCCCGTCAAAATACACATTCGCAAGACCGCTCTCCGTCTTGAAATACCCCAACGACTCCGGCTGATTCGGGTCCGGATTCCCCAAGAGCTTCGCCTGCACATTCCGCTGCGGATTCGTCTCCACCAATACCCATTGCCCACCGGCATTCCTCCCATAGAGCTGCACAATGCACTTATACTCCTCATTCCGCTTCCCGTCCCCAAGGTCAATCGTCTGATATACCTTCCCCGCCAACTGCGGATTCGGATCAGACTGCACTGTAAAATCCTGCTGCCCAGTCAATGAATAATTCGAGAACCCCGGCACCTCAACTGTCATCGTCAATGCCGCAGCATCAAACGACGCATTACAATCCCCACACAACACGCCATCCCGATATACCCTCGGCTCAAACACATATGGCGCATTGAAGATAATCACTGATTGCACATCCAAATCCGGCCGTAACAACGAGTTCACATACACTGACTGCGGCGTTATCACCACCTCCCCTTGCATAATCGGCCCCAACGTCAGATTCGCCCCGATGAACAATACCTGCGTCCCAGTACAATTATTCTCAAGATACACTGATGACGGCGGCGTATCGTTTGTCGCAGCAAAATATATGCTGGTCGACACCAACTGCCCCGATGTGCAACTATCATTGATATCCGTCACCTGCCCATATGCACCCGCCGCAACCACACACATCAAGATTACGCCCATCATCCATCTCATATTCATAAAGCATCACTCCGACGCACCACCACATACGATGCACCTTGCAGAACCAACGTTATCACCCCAAATACCACCGCCATCATCCCCAATGCCGACCCGGCCTTCACTACCCGGACCATCTTCTCCACCGCGGTCTTTACAGCCTCTTTTACCGCCGCCCCCCCAACAGCAGTCTGCGCAATCCCCCCTCCTTGTGACGACACATCCTGCACTATCGCCTGTCCGCCCCCCGTTTCCGCACTCGGCACTGCCGACACAACCGTCTTATTTTCTTGCGTTACATTCAACTGTACACTCGCCACCGTCCCATTCGAACTCACATTGACCTTGACCTTCGGAATACAAATCCATATGTTCCCAACTAATTTATACGTTCCATTACACGACGTATAATTCACAACCGGATAATTCCCTCCCCCGCCGCCTCCTCCTCCCCCTCCAGAATCTGATCCCCCTCCACCGCCTGACCCGTTAGGCGGGGAGCCCACTCCCGATCCCACAATCACCTTCAGCGTATCGCTTGTCGTCGTCTGGAACATCCCTTGCCCCTCGACAACCCCATACACCACATTCACCGTCATATCCCTTGCAGACACAACCGCCAACGTCATATTCATCTGCTCATATGCACCAAACGAAAGGTTCGTCCTCACCTGATCCTGCCGACCGTTCAACTTCAGCCCCTTCCCCGTCGCAAAGAATTCCACCGTCTTCGGAACCTCATCATTCTTCAATATTATGGTTATCAACGCAGTCGAATTCTTCGTCATCGCCAGTACCGTCCGGGATACCGGATATATCCCGAATGCCAACGCAGCACTCACCGTCATGAGCGCACACAGTAGCGCAATCCCTACAAGACGCAGCCTCATGCACCTCTTTGAAGCTGATTCATATTTAAACTTGCCGCACAGAAGTAGGAAGACGGGCACTTTCGCAAGAAGGTTCGCCGTTCCCTGGTGAAGAGGAACTGCCCGCTTCCCCTTCTATCCCCTACGCCCCCCCGATATTTAAACAACCTCACTCATTTTGGTTACGGAAATACAAAACTATTTAAATAACCCGCGAGTATCACCCGCATCACTCCGGAAAGGTGCATCACATGGTAGCAATAAGTTGTCCCTCGTGCGGGCATGCATGGAATTCAACAGCATCGAAGAGCTCAACGTTCTGCTGCAAGAACTGCAACACCACATTTCGCCTCTCCAGCGTCACCATACGCAAAGGGAAGACATCTGATAACCGACACACCCCCTTCGGACTCACCAACTGGGGAGGATTCAAACACGAAGATGAAGGACTCCTTACGGGATGGGGCGGCGTCAAATAGTCAAATCCCGTATTTTTTCTTCAACACATTCAATATTTTTTTCCGCATTCCTCCTTTTTTCAATATGAACCCGTACCTCCTCTTCCCCGGTAACACCACCGCCTCCCCATCACCCCCTAAGCGCAGCATCAAATCCGCCGCATATCTTCCCGACACAACCCTGCCATTTATATCCCATCCAACCTCTTGTCCAGTCTCTCCTAAATAAAGCCCATTCGCTGCGAGATAGACCCTGCCTATGTGCCCAACAGATATGTCTGCATACGTCACCACCAACAACTTCTGCGGATACGCTTGCTTGAACAACCGCAACGATCTCCCGATCAATAACGATTTATCAGTCAGATTGTCTGCGTCTCCCGACAACACTAATCGCGTCAACTCTGCCAATACATGATTATCCCCTCCAAATAATACCATGCCTGCAGGAGCCACCCCATATGCAGCAATACCTACTAAAACTCCATCCTCACCGCCTATAAACAACCCGTAATTTGTAGTCCCCACCGGCAACGTTTTTAAATAATGATGCGCCGCAATAAACTCTTCTGCAATCAGCCTCGACACCTCTCTCACACAACGCTCTGATCCTACAATCACACTCTTCTCCTTTTTTCTCCGCACCACACACTGCACCTTGCTCAAGAAGATATCAACAACCGCTTGGCCACCACTCACAATAACTCGGTCATTTCCATCAGTCACTTGAATGCCTTTATCAGATAATTGCTGCAACAACCATTCTCTCGATTTTTTCGGCTTCACACCTATTGTCGCCTCAAACCACACTCCACCCTTCACATTTTTCCTTGCAAGACTCCCGTCACCATCATACAATCCCCCTGTAAAGTGCCAGAAATACTGCTCGTCCTCTATCCACTTATTCTTCTCTATGAATTTTATCCAATCTCCACTTATTTTCGCCTTTCCCCCTCCGAATGAATCAGAGAATTCCTTAGAACAGAACTCTGCAAACAGATATTCTCCTTCTTTCCGCACCCCGTTCCACACCCAAGACCTCTTTTTCTTCGCAACCACAACCTTTCTGCCCAACACGTTCTCCGCATACACCACATACCTATCGAACATCTCTTTATTATCCTCCTTTTGCACCACATATGTCGAATACTTGCTAACGTGCCCATCTGATGCAATGGCTCCCAACATGTACGCCAGCTCTATAGATGGCACATTCCACCCCTCCTTCAACCTCGTCTTTCCGCCATTCGTCCCCAACAACAACCTTCTTTTCTGATCAACAGACACTTCAGACTTCCCCACCAATTCCGCCAGCTCCTTAGCAGGTAAATGCGCATTCTCCCGTAACATTTTCAATTCATCATCTGTCCAGAATTTTCTGTTCGCATAATTTTGAGTTTTCATCATCAATATATTCCTACCATGTATATAAATTTAACTCTCAATCGTACTCGTTCCATTACAAAGATTCCAATGATGACGCCCAGCATTATAACTGGTATGATCGCAAACAATTGAATTAGAATTTAAAAATATATAAAAAAAGGAAGTGACAATCTATGATTGCCTACTTGAAAAGGTTCCCGAGCTTCACGAAGATGCCGATTATGAAACCGAGCACGATCAGGAGCACGATCAGATCAAGCCATTCGACCAGAGCGGCTCCTACAGTGCCCATTCCATCAACAACAATGTTCTTAAAATCTGCTTTACTATAGTTGTTGCCCAAATACGCCATGTTCTTCCCTCCATTAGGTCATACTATGACACACATATTATGACACTTACGCGCTGCTCAGACTCTTTAATATATAAACGACCCCAAAGAAAATACACTCAACACTGCCCATTTACACAAGAACAACTAATATTATCCCATCTTCGGATACGCCTGCCCAACCAACAAACACCTTTCCTCATCCTCCCTTCTCGCCTTACCCCTCCCCACGAATATCACATATTTATGCCGAATCACTGCCTCTATCTTCGCACCAACCACTTCCTCTCCACCCCCTCTCCCTAATTGCACCCGCCCACCATCATCTAATCGCGCATACAATTTCCGCTCTCCACCAATATACCGCGCACCAATCGCCTGATATACCCCCCCAATATGCCCCGCCCCCTCATCAGCAAATGAAATTATCGCTTTCACAAACAAACGCTCTCTCGCAAACTCCCGTATAGCCATGGCCAAAAACATCGACGCCTCATTCTTCTCTGATGGCTGCATCACCGCAAACCGCCGCAATTCCCATACCGCAGCATCATTCTCTATCCCAAACACCGTCTTCGCCACCACCGGACTTGAAGGACTCCCAAATACCGCAACCCCTCGTACACCCCCGCCCTTTACCCACCCCTTAATCACCGTCGCATCCGGCACATCCCCAAGATAATGATATTTTTCTAAAAATTCCTTCGCCTGTGCCCTCGATATCCCTATACACGCTATCGGACACCCCATCCCCTTCCCGCACAGCAGCTCCGCCGCATGCCACTTCCTCGACAACCCCCTCTTCGCACCCACATATAATCTTTCCGCCACCGTTCTCGCCACCGCCCCATATACCGAACACCTCCAACAACCAATATCCTCATAAACATTCGGTGCGCTCTCCGGCACCATCCACACACAGAATCTTTCAAACCATCTACATACCTTTTCCGTCCCCGTCACGAATACCGCCTGATCTGTAATCCCCCCGTCTCCTTCCACCAATCCCCTCGCAAATGCCACCCACAACTCCTTCTCAATCTCCGGAACAACCGCAATCTTCGATTTTGCCATCACCACTCCTAATCTTTCAAGATCAGCACACATCACTTTATTCCTCCAAGACAACCTCACTATCCCCTTTTCCACTATTTTTATCCCTGACCGCACACCCAAATCCTCTTTCATATATTGCAACACCTCCCTATCACCCTCTTGAATATCCAACCCGACCACATATCGTTCCGACACATATCCGTCACTCAACATCCACCCAAGCCAATATGCTTTCCGTTCTGAATTTATTTCCTTAAAAAAATGTTCATCACAATTACCCATAGAATTCCCTCGCGATCCCCTCAATTCAACCCCTCCCTCTTTTAACCACCTCTCAACTATATGGTGCTGCACCCCAATCGATTTTGCAATCTTTCCAGCCGACTCCCCTTCCCCGTACCTCTTCTTCAAAATCTCTCCGCTCACAGACATTTCCATTCTCTTCGGCCCTCTTCCCCGTACACTCACCCCCGCCGATTTCACCGCCCGCAATACCACATCCGCCCCCGTCCCAAACTGCTTCGCAATCACCTTTGACGATACCCCATTCTTATACAGCTTTACCGCCTCCTCATCATCAAATTCCCGTTTCCGCTTACGCCCCATTTTCATACATCGCCCTTCATATCCCTATCGACCTTCCGCATTATCGTATTCACCCGCAACAACTGAAGGAATATCAAAATCAACATCAACAGCACCGCGTGATCCGCGCCCTGATACTTCACCGTCGCATTCAATAACCACCATAACAGCCCCCCCAACGCCGTATACCCAAAATATGACGCCACAACATAAATCGTCCCTCCCCACACCACGTCATCAGACTTCTCCCACACATGCCCATTCTTTTCATATCTCTTCACAATGGCATTAAAAATCTTATCACGCAACGGACTGTCTGTATGCTTATAAAACTGCGAATTATCCACCCTCTCCTTTTCAGCCATCCAATGACCTCCCTACAAACGTCACATTACACGACCCCCCACCATAATCTACGCCTTCATCTACCCAATCCACCTCGCCCCGTTCATCCAACTTCCCCCCTCCTGCCCACAACACACATGATCGGTTCTGCACCCCTAACGAATCATTCAACACATTCACATATATATATTTTCCTCTCGATGCATTAAATGTCCCATCCGTCCAAATCTGCTCCCCCATCAACAACGGCGCATCAGCACCCGCCCCAAGCGCCCATTTCCACTCCATCTGCGTCGCCAACACCTGATGCACGGAGCACCTCAATTCACCAGCATACTCTATCCCGGGCATATACGAGAATGTCGTCTCATGCACCACCGTCACATTCGCATCACACGGAATATTCGCCGCCATCACCTGAAATGCCGTCTCTGGGGCCGTCACCCGATATTCCGGCACCGCAGCACTCATCCACACCGCCACGAACATCAATGACAATGCCACCAGCCCAACATATATCCCTTCCCTCCACTTCGCCTTCGACAACACCACATAATACACTATAAACACCATCATCCACAATTCCACCATCACATACCGATGATGATACGCCAAGAACCTCCCCACAACCAATCCTGCCGGCACAACTATCGCCGCCGCAAACATAACCCACGCAACCCGCCACTCAAGATCCCTCTTCTTCTCCCGCACAAGATTCACCACCACCCACACCATCGCACACAACAACACCGCAATCAGCGTCAATGCCACCAATACATTCGATATCTGATCACCCACATACTGGAACCCGAAAAACCACCCACTCACCAACGACATCCAATCTGGCACCGGCAGCAACAACCCCCCAATCCGGTGTAACTGCGGCAATGCATAGGTAAATACCGCAATCCCCGCACCCGCCACCGCCATGATTCCCCCCATCATCACCGGCACCCACGCTCGCATATGCCCATCGTCAAATACCATCCACCACACCACCAACACAAACGGCACGACCCCACACGCAAAATAATGAAACAACGGCAATAGGAACAACGCCAATCCCCCTAAAAATATCCACATCAAACTCCGCCTCTCAGCCGCCCTCACCCCGGCATAACATGCAAACGCCGCCAAACACATCACAAAAATATACATCCTGGACTCGGTCGCATACTGCAAGAACGACGTCCCAATCGACACTAACAACAACGACCTCGCCACCGCCTGCTGATCAGAGAACACCTTAAACGCAAATAGCCCCACATAGACAATAAATAAACCACCCATCACCACCGACAATAACCGCAACCATTGGTGCAATCTCAACCCAGGATTCAACTTATACCAAACGGCCTGCACAATATAGCTTCCCGGAGGGTGCACATCATAGGATGAGAAATCAATATGCGTCGTCTGCATCAACTGCACTGTCGCGCCGGTGAAGGCCTCGTCAAAACCAGAAATCCCTGTCCACGAAGAATATATTCGCTAGACATAAGATTGTAAACACGGCCACGCATACAGCCATCCAACGAGCCCTATACTCGGTACGTCCCATTCATCACCTCCATAGCCTTCATTTTCTTTCTATCAATTTTGAAAGTACAATTTGAAATACGCCGATATTCCCGATTCATATGCATCAATGCACCACATCATATGCCATACACAATTATCTCTCTTTCACCATCATCTTCTCAATATGATCCAGGTTCAGACGCTGTATTCCCGGCGACTGCAAAATACGCCACAACTTCGCAAACTCACGATCACCAAGCTGCTGCCGCAACTCATTCGTCTGAATCCCATACCCAAGAATCTCATTATACACATCAGAACGATTCCGCTCGGTCTGCGCCAACCCAAAACCCGTCGTCCGCATACGCTCCAACACCGCATACTTATTCGCATCCACCCGCAGATTCAACGACACTCTCGATGCCTCTTCAATATGCTCTTCCATCATAAACAACCACCTTGTAGCACATTGCAGCATCATACCTATTTAAACTTAACCCATAAATTACAACATCACTGCTTCTTAGTCTACCTGAATGCCTCAGGCAACGTTTCGCGCAATTCGTCTGAGGTGATCTCCTGCTCCGACGGAATCGACTCCCCCTTCTGCCGCCGCTTATTGAGCACCTCTATCTTATCCCGCAACGCCGCCATCTTCACACGCTGATCGCGCATCGTCCGCAAAATCTTCCGATCCTCATCCACACGCGGCATCACCACCGTATCATGCACATACAGCTCTTTTTCCAATTCCGTGATTTTCACGTCAATCCACTTTATCGCGTCATCCAATCTCATTTCGCACCCCGCAGTTTACGAATCTTCGATACCAATTTCACACGCTCCATCAACGATGGCTTCTCCCAACCCGCCTGCACCAATGCAGCACTCGGCGATACCCCAAACCGCTCCGCCAACATCCTCGCCATCATCTGCAACCCAAACAGCTTATCCATCGCAATACCCAACTGCTTCAACTTCTCAGTCTCCCCCCCGTGCTCCGCAGCACGACGTGCTGCGTCGAACTTAGGATATTCCTCCCTCATCCTCGCAAGAATCGCCTCCTTCTCAATCGGCAACGACCTAAAATCACAATCAGACCGTCCTTCACACACGCGATTCGTAAACTCGCACCACCCGCAGTCTGCCTTTCCTTCCATTTTTCACCAGCCCATTATAGAAAATAAAAAAAAGGAACTCAGCACCCTATAATGCCGCCACCGGCACAATATACTCCCTCGCAGGGTTGCCCTCGAACTCCTTCCCGAGCTTCAGGCGCTGGAAGCGGAACTTCTTCCCAACCATCATATTGAAGGCCTGCTTTATCGTCGCCGCACGCTTCGCAGCAGGGATGCAAATCTCAATCTGCGTCAAATAGCGCTCAAGAACGCTACCCTGCGGCACCTGCTCCTCAGTGGCCGTCCTACTCAACCCTATCCACTCATGCAGCAATTTCGTGGGCCCCTTCACCTTGAAGTTCGTCGGGTCTATCTTTATATGATATTGCGCCAATCCTGTTGCTGCGCTCGTTTCCGGCTCAACAGAGGTCACAATACCTTCAATCTCATCCATCTTTCCTTGACTCTCTACGCGTTGCACAATAAATACACGCTCCAGTGACAACACTAACTGTGTTACACCCGCATTAACTATCGTTGTACGACATATTGTACGATAACGAATATTAGTTTTATCGCACCTCCAGGCAAACCCCATTTTTTACCACTGGCGAACACACCCCTTCATTCATCAACGCAGTTCGAATAGACATCCACGTCGGCACAACAACCCTCATACGATATCCCAATCCTTTCATTCTGTGCGCCTTCCAATATCCGCTACTCGTCTTCGCACACTTCACTTCCAAGAATATTTTATTCTCCACTTCAAAATCTGGCACATACCACCTATCCCCTAGATCAATCGCTTTCCCTTCGTATACCCACTTTAAACCAAATTCATCTAACTGATGCGCCACAGCCGCATCATATTTTGACCTAAACCATCGCCCATTATAAAAATCCATACAAGCACCGGCTCTTTTTCCTTCAACTATATCATATACATTTTTCTTCGACAATAATTTTCTCGTCTCTTCACTTTGATGTTTTCCCAACATCGGCGCCCCATCCCTCTCAAATCTCTTTCTCTGTGCCTCCCCTTGCTTTATCCTCCCTTCTATGGATACGACTCTATTTTTACACCCAGCCCTATGCCGCATCTTCACTTCAGCATCTCGCATCGCCATCTTCGTTCTCTCTGAAACCAATCTTCTCCATTCCGTTGAATATCTCTCCACCATATCTTCACTCATCTCTTAATCCACTTCTGTTGCCACTGCTGCTTCTGCTCATCCGTCAACCGCCCCCAAATATCAACATTCATCTGATTCGGATGCACATCCAGGAACGACGGCTGCGGCACCTGCATCGGCTGCGGCCTCGGCTGCGGCGCCCGCTGCTCGAATGGATTCGCTGATTCATACGGGTCCTGCTGCATCGCACGCCGCTGTTGCGGCTGCATCTGCGGCGGCACCGGCGTCTGCGGCACACGCGCATCAACAATACCGGCCGCCTCAAAGAACTTCAGGAACCACGACTGCTCCGACAATCCATAGATATCATCCGTCGCGATACTCAGAATCAACCCGTTCGGGTGCTCGAACACCAGCTCATATTTCTTGCCATCCATGTTGCTCATCTCCGACGATAAAACCCTTCACCACTTGCACCGCTTCGTGCAATCATTGTATTCGGTCAGCGCACCTATATATACCTTTTGTTTCGGTACATTTTCGCCACTCTCCAGGTATCCTTCACCATCTCCCACGCCGTACCCGACCGAATCTTACTGCCCCTCATATGTATAAAATGCACCCCCCACGATTTAAAAAAGGCCCCTTTCCTGGCCAACTCCGCCAACAGCTCACAATCCCCTGCAAACCGTTCCACCTTCCATTCCACCCCCTCCACCATTTCC
>Ga0315275_10004813_pt1 | contig 12688 bp, 10 predicted proteins | sample YL17G03_0_MG_FD_205557 | JGI IMG/M metagenome (GOLD analysis project Ga0315275, IMG submission 205557) | Sediment microbial communities from Yellowstone Lake, YNP, Wyoming, USA - YL17G03_0 | ecosystem: Environmental > Aquatic > Freshwater > Lake > Sediment | place: USA: Wyoming | collected... | reverse complement strand
CATCCGGCCCTGCCGAAGGAGCTCCTGGTAGACCTCGAAGCTCGAGGCGTCCGCCATCTCGTGGACGGACGTCACCCCGTGCTCTGCGGCGTGCCGCAGGGCCGTCTCGGCGGCCCGAAGCTTCGCCCCCTTGGAAGCGGCCGGGATGCGGCGGTAAACGAGGTCGGCGGCGGCATCCTTGAGGATCCCGGTCGGCTCCCCCGTCTTCGGGTCCCTGACGATCTCACCGCCGTCCGGGACGGGCGTTTTGCGCGTGATCCCGGCGATCGCGAGGGCCGCTCCGTTCGCCAGGATCATATGGCCGTCGTAGCGGTTGACGCAGACGGGATTGTCGGGAGATACGGCGTCGATCCAATCGCGCCGGGGAAGCTCGACCGGCTCGAACTGCTCGTGGTCCCAGTCCCCGTTGACGATCCACTCGCCTTTGCCCGTCTCCCGGACCTTGGCCGCGATGCGGGAGGCGAACTCCTCGCGGCTCCTGACGTCCCGAAGCTGGATGCTCGCGAGCGCGAAACCGCCGCTCAGGAAATGCGTGTGGCTGTCGATGAAGCCGGGCAGGACGGCCGCGCCTCCCAGATCGACGACGCGCGTTCCGGGGCCGGCCATGGCCTCGAGGTCCGTCGATCTCCCGACACGGACGATCCTGCCGTCGCGGACCGCGACCGCCTCGGCGACGGAGCTCGCGGGGTCCATGGTGTGGACGATGCCGTTGACGAGGACGAGGTCTGCCACTTCCGTCGCTCCTTTTGAACAGGAGACCGCCATGAGCGCCGCGAAGAAGGCCGGGGCGAAAACGACGGCTCTTTTCATAGCTTCTATTTTCATAGCTTCTATATATAAAGGCTTTTCGCCCGAAAATCAACCTTATGATAGAATATCCGCTCCGCGAGACCGCCGATGACCGACCGACTTGCCGTTTCCGCCCCCGGGCGCATCTGTCTGTTCGGGGAACATCAGGACTATCTCGGCCTGGATATCGTCGCCGCAGCCATCGGATTGAGGATCACGGTCAGCGGCGTGAGGCGGGCGGATCGGGCGTTCATCATCGACCTCCCGGACATCGGCGCCCGGGAGGAGGTCGCCCTCGAGGGCGAGCTCGCCTACACGGGAAAGCGGGACTACCTCCGGAGCGGGCTCAACGTCCTCCGGCGGACGGGAGCAGCGGTGCCCTCCGGCTGGGACGTCATCGTCCGCGGCACGATCCCGATCAACGCGGGGACCGCGAGCTCATCGGCTCTGGTCGTTGCCTGGGACCGGTTCCTCCTGGAAGCGGGGGGCGATCCGAGGGCCGGGCGGCCCGGAGAGCTCGCCGAGCTGGGATTCCTGACCGAGGTCGCCGAGTTCCGGGAGCCCGGCGGGAAGATGGACCATTATGCCGCGGCGTTCGGCGGGATCATCCGCCTCGAATTCGTGGAGCCGCTGAGGGTCGTCCGGCTCGACGTCCCCCTCGGCGAGTTCGTCCTGGGCGATTCCCTGGAAAAAAAGGATACCACGGGGACCCTGGGCTCCGTTAAGGACCGCGTCCTCGAAGGGGTCGGCCGAGCCCGCAGGCTCTTCCCAAGCTTTTCGCTCAAGGGGCCCCTGACCCCGGAGCTCGGGCGCGCGGTCGAACGATTCGAGCCGGCCGTCCGGGACCCGCTCCTGGGCGCGTTCATCAACCGGGACCTGACCGCGGCGGGCGTCGCCGTCTTCGCGGCGAGGCCGTTCGACGACGCGGCGTTCGGAGCGCTATTGACCCGCGAGCAAGCCGTCCTCCGGGACGCCCTCGGTGTGTCCACGAGGAAGCTCGACCGGATGCTCGATGCCGCCCTCGGCGCCGGCGCTCTCGGAGGGAAGCTCAACGGCTCCGGCGGGGGCGGATGCATGTTCGCCTACGCGCCCGGCCGCGCCGGAGAAGTCGCCGAAGCGGTTGATAAAGCCGGCGGCAAAGCGTATATTATCCGGGTTGACGAGGGAGCCAAGGTCGAGGGTTGAGCTTCGTGTTCCGGTCACGATCCCCGCAGAAGGGTACCAGGATGGAGGAAGGCTTATGATCGACGCGACGCATATCCGCAAGGGCATGCTGATCATCATGAACGGAACGCTCTACAGGGTCATGGAGATGCAGCTCATCACGCCGGGCCGGTGGAAGGCCATGGTCCAGACCAAGCTCCGGAACGTCCGGGAAGGATCGCAGATGGAGCACCGGTTCCGGTCCGAGGAGCGCCTCGAGCAGGCCCACCTCGAAGAGCTCGAGATGGAGTTCCTCTACGAGCAGTCGGGCGAATATTTCTTCATGAACCTGGAGACCTACGAAACGGTCAAGCTCGAGGCCGAAGCGATCGGCGAGGCCGTCGGCTACCTCAGGCCGAACATCGTGATCACGGTCCAGCTGTTCGAGAGCAAGCCGATCGGGGTCGTCCTCCCCAATTCCGTCGATCTGAAGGTCGTCACGACCGAGCCGAGCCTCAAGGACGCCACGCGCTCGGCCGTCAATAAGCCCGCGACCCTCGAAACGGGCCTCGTCATCACCGTCCCCCAGTTCATCAAGGAAGGCGACTTCATCCGCGTCGACACCCGCGAGAACAAGTATGTCGAGCGGGTCAAGGCGAAGTAGCGAACGGCCTCAATATTTCTGCTGATACACCCCGACGTTCCCAAAGGCGTCCCGAACGCGGACCGTGACCAGGTTCTCGGCGTTCGCCGGAAGCGTCAGGGAAAACTTGAAGCTCTCCGTCGTGGAATCCGCGATGCCGTCGACGGGGAAGACGACCCGCCACTCCCCCGGCCGGACCCGGACCTTGACCTCCTCGATGGTCGAGAAGGCGTCCTCCGCCAGGAAGCTCACGTCCAGGCCGCCCGCCCCCCGGACCGCCGCGAAGCCCTTGACGACCGGAAGGGAATTGTCGACGACGAAGGGCGGCCCGACCCGCTCGGCCCGAAGCTCCGTGCCCGGGGGGTTGGATGGGGCGTCCGAGGCCGTCACCTTCAGGAAATAGGTCCCGTCGGGATAGGTCACCGTATCGAAAGCGAAGATGGTCTCGTTCCGGGAAGGCCGGAGGACCCGCCATTCCGATTCCCCGTCCTTCCGGATGGATAGGGCATGGGAGAGCCCGTCTCCATTCTCGTCGGAGGCCTCCCAGAGGACTGTCCGGTAGCCCTTGCGCTCGACCTTCTTGGCGACCATCAGGTTCTCGGAGGCGGGCTTCCCGGGGGTCTCGTCCGGCCCGTTCGGCTCCTCGCCCCAGACGAAGTCGTCCTCCTCGGGGGGCTTGAGGAAGACCTCGTTCGGCTTGAAAACGTCGAGTCTGTCGACCGCGGGGGCGATATTGGTCTGGAGATAGAAGACGCAGGTCTTCTGGAGGGTAGGAGAGGTCTGGCTCGACGGGGTCTTGAAGAGAGCCTTGAACTGCAGGAAGCGGGCCTTGGGGCTCAGGACCTGTTCGCCGGGCTTCTGCGAAGGCGGCGACCATTCGCTCCACGTCCGATTCGGCTCACTCGAGTTCCCGGTCCGGGTCAGGACCTGGAGGTTCGTCCCGGCCCCGATCTCGGCCGTCCAGTCCATTTTTCCCCAGCTCGAAACGGTCCGGGAATCCAGGGTCGGGCTCAGATACTCCCCGGCGAGCCTTTGCCCGGGCCGGATGAGGCCGAGAGCGCAGGGGTTGTTGCCGACGAGATAGACCTTGTCCCCGTCGGGGAGCAGGAGATAGGCCTGCTCGGACGCTTCCTGGAGAACAAGGGACGTTTTCTCGTCCCGATCGATGGCGTAGACGCGGCCCTTTCCCCCGGTCCCGAACAGGACGGTCCCGTTCTCCTTCAGGACCACCGTATAGATCATCTCTTCGCCCGACCTCCAGAGCCTTTTGGCCACCCCGTTCGGGCTCACTTTATAGAGGGCGCTCGGCTCCTTGCCGGCCACCGGCGGGCCGGGCGTCGCCTCCGGCCCGGACGGGCTCGAAGAGGCGGCTGTGACGACCACGTCGGCATCGGCTTTGACCGCAAGGGCAGGGACCTCGTCCTTGCGGGGCTTCGAGGGCATTCCCGAGGCCGAAGCATAGATGTTCCCTTCCTTGTCCAGGACGAGGCTTCGGACCTCTTCGTAGGGGGATTCGAAAAGGACGGCCGCCCGCCCGTCGCGGGACAGCCGATAGACCGACCCTCCCCCCCCGCTCCCGGCAAAGACGTCCCCCGAGCCGGTCCTCTTGAGGCAGAGGATGTGATTCTCCTCCGATTTGAGGACCTGCCGGCCCTGGCCCTGGGGATCGATCTCGTAGATCCCGCCGCTTTCCCCGACCGCCGCCAGGAGGCTCCCGGAATCCGTGAACGCCAGGTCCCAGACGTACTTCTCGGAGGGGTTGAAGAATTCCTCCCCCTTACCCTTCGCCGTGATCCTGTAAATCTTGCCGTTGGGGGATGTCCCGGCGTAGAGGGCACCCTTGCTGTTGCTGGCAAGGCAGGTCACGTCGATCTCCTGGGTCTGGAAATAGAGCTCGGCTTTCCCGTCGGCGCCGATCCTGTAGATCTTCCCGCCGTGCCCGGTCCCGAGGAAGAGCACGCCGTCCGGCCCGGCGAGGAGCGACATGTAGAATTCCTCACTCGGCCCGGCGATCCGGTCCTCCTGGGGGGCGAGCGAAAGCACGCCGTCGAACGCAAGCGAGACGCCGTCGAACTTGCCCCTCAGGAAATCCTCCTTGGTCCGAAGCTCCCAACGCCGGGGGACGACGGCCTCAAGGGAAAGGGACAGGACGATGCTTAATAGGATTCCCGGGACGATCTTTTTCATTGCCGTTGTCTCCTAATTGCGGATCTTGATCGGGATGACGGCGGCCCCCCGGAATACATACGGGATGGGCAGTTGGTATTCGCTCAGGGTGGACCGCGTGAGCTCCGTCGCGGAGGACGCCGAGGCCCGCGGCGACGCGAACATGGATTTCAGCGTCGGCGGGAGGTTGGGCATCTCTTCGCCCTTCAGGAAGAGGCCGGGCTTGGCGGCCAGGACCTTGAAGTAGATGCGGTTGTTCTTCCGGAGGCTGCCCAGGAGCCGGATGAGCTGTTCCAGGTCGCGCGGGACGAAATCCTGGGTCCGGTACTGGCTCCGTTCGATCTGCTGCATCGCGGCCGCATCGCCGACGACGACGTAGAATTCCGCCCCGGCGGGAAGCTCCGGAGTCTGGATGGAGACCTCCTCGACACGGACCTCCTCCTTGAACGTCCGGTAATAGGCCTTGATCTGGATGCGCTCGCCGGGCGAAGCTTCGTACTTGTCGAGGAGGACCCTGTCGAGACTGCAGAGCCGGGCCTCTTCGGAAGCCCGGACGTTGAGGTCGATGCGAAAGATCCCGACGTCCTTGAACTCGTTGTTCGTCAGGTAATAGACGACCGCCGCCACGATCCCGGAGAGGCTCGACGACGGGTTGTCGTAATTGCCCGAGAACAGGTCCTCGAGATGGACGCTCGCACCGTTGTCGAGGTAGACGTCCCCGTCGAAATCGAGTGTGACGTTCCCGTACGACCGCTCCTCGGCCGTGATGATGGACGACAGGGCCATGTTCACCAGAGCAGGACTCAGGATCCTATCGTTGACGATCCGGAACGCGAACTCCTTTCGGGCCGACGGGCCGGAGGAAAGCTTCACGCGGACGGGGATGACCCGGGGTGCCTTGCCCAGCTCGCCGAAGGCGCCGGCCGTCCGGTCCTGGGAGATCCGGCCGACCATCGGGCCTGTCGCCGCGAGCTTGAAGGAGCTCTGGAGGCTCGGGACGACCGTGAGGACGTCGACCCTGGTCATCGGAAAATCGACGGCCCCGAGATTGTAGAAGGGGTGGCCGAAGGCCAGGACCTTGTCCCCGTCCACGTAGGTGACGGTTCCGACGGCCGTCATGTCGAGATCGCCCCCCATGAGCTGGACGCCGACGGCGTCGCCCGGCTCGAGCCGGAGCCCGGAGAGGACCTGGCCGGCGCCGGACTGTCCGGCCGCTCCGGTCCTGACGGGCTGGAATCCCATTCCGCCGAAGAACGACCGGGCCCGCTCGAAAATCGGGGTCGAAAAGCCGCCGAGGAGCAGGGGGACGTTCAGGGGGAGGAAGGATTCGGGCGAGGAGGCCGCCGCGGGATTCGGCCCGTAAGACTTTTTATAAAGAGCGAGCAGGTCGTCCAAGGTCAGGCTCTTCTCCACGGGGACAGGAAGGGCCGCGCCCGGCCCCGAAACGGAGGGGGCGCGTTCGATGGCGAGCATCTCTTGGATAGGGGTGATGCCGGCGATGGGTTCCTTGGAGAACGGAAAGCTGAATGCGACGGCGCCGAGGAGCTTTCCGTCGACGTAGACGGGGCTCCCGCTCATCCCCTCGATGACCCCGCTCGTTTCCAAGCCCCGGCCCTTGAGCCGGGCGATGATCATGCTCCGCTTGGGCCGATAATTCTCCAGGACTCCGAGGATCTCCGCGTCGAACTCCTCGATCCGGCCGGCCTCAAAGACGCTTTTCCCCTTCCCTTTCATGCCTGCCTTGACGTCGACGAGGGGCATGATGATCGAGGCGGCCTCGGCCGAGGCGACGGCGAGGCCGATGAGGACCGCCCCGGCGAGCATCCCGCGCGCCGTCCATTTTCCGATGCGTCCGTTCATTCGATTCGTTTCCTTCCGCGGATATCGTCCCCTTCCGGGGGGCGGCTTCGAGGGGCGCCCGTTGACCGCCGGGCGCGAATCTCATACAATCCGGGCTATGAAAGTCCTGGTGACGGGAGGCACGGGCTTCATCGGCCGCCACCTCCTCGATCACCTCCGGTCCCGAGAGGACGTCGAGACGTTCGCCCTGGTCCGGGACCCCCGGCGGCTCGAAGAGCGGCGGGAGGGGCCCGGATTCCGGGTCCTCCGCGGAGATCTCTCCGCCATCCCGCCCCTGCCGTCCGGGCTCGACGTCGTTTTTCACCTCGCCGGCGTGACCAAATCCGCCGACGCGAAGGACTATTATACCGTAAACGCGGAAGGGACGGCAAGCCTTGTCCGCAGCCTCCTCACGCAGGGGCTCCGGCCCCGGCTCGTCCACCTCAGCAGCCTGGCCGCCGGCGGGCCGTCCGCGCCGGAGAGGCCCGTCCGCGAGAACGACCCTCCTCGGCCCGTATCCCCTTACGGCGAAAGCAAGCTCCGGGCGGAGGAGGAGGTCTTGAAGAGCCGGGGCGCGCTTCGCGTCTCCGTCCTCCGCGTCGCGGCGGTCTACGGGCCCGGCGACGAGGATTTCCTCGCCTACTTCCGTTACATCGGGAAAGGCTTTTTGCCGCTCGTCGGGCGGCGGCCGCGGTATCTGAGCCTCTGTCACGTCCGGGACGTGATCGCGGCGATGGACCTTTGCGCGCGGTCCGGGGCGGCCGCCGATGGTGTCTTCAACATCGCGGACCCGACGCCGTATTCCTGGGAGGACCTGGGCCGGGCCGCGGCCGCGGTCCTCGGGAAGAAGCTCGTCCCCCTGCGCGTCCCGATGCGGGCCTTCGGGTCGGCGGCCGCGATCGCCGAGACGTGGTCCCGGGTCACCGGGAAACCGACTCCCCTCAACAGGAGCAAGTATCGCGACGCACGCCAGTACGGTTGGGTCGCCGACGTCCGGAAGGCGCGCGACGTTCTCGGCTTCGAGGCCCGGATCGCCCTCGGCGAAGGCATCAAAGAGACGATCGAGTGGTACGTCCGGAACGGAAAGCTCTAGCCCCGGCCGTCGCCCCTACTTCTTCTTTACGGACCCGGACCGGGTCGTAAAGGCCACGGAGAATTTCGAAGTCGTCTTGTAGCACCAGCCTTCTCCGGGCGAACGGGCGAAATACTTGATCCGGCCTTCCAGGATGTGGCCGCCTGGCTTGGCGTCCGAAACGACGGTGAACGGGATCGCGAGGGGCTTCGCCAGGTCGAGGAACGTCCCCTCGGGCGTTTCGACGAGGTCAATGTCGAGGTCCGACGCCGTGAAGAAGTTCTTGGGGAAAGAGATCTCGGGCACCGGGGTGAATTCGATGATGAAGGAGGGCTGGGCGCTGATGAGGACCCCTTCGTGGACGGCGAGCCTGATGAGGGCCTTCCCCTCCTCCCCCCGGGAAAGTCTCTTGGGGGCGATGGAGCATTCGATCTTCAGGAGGTCCTCGTCCTGGGGCCCGGCGGACAGGGAAAAGGACAGGGCCAGGAGGCCTCCCGCCAGGGCCAGGGAGCGGAACGGCACGCGCTTGATCATCGCGGAAATCTTACTCCCCCGTCACGGAAAATGCAAAATCCCGCTTTACACGGGGCCGATCCTCCCCTATAATTTCTCAGTTCCATGAATAGACGAACGGTCATCACGGGCATCGGGCATTACGTCCCGCCTCGCGTCGTCACGAATTTCGACCTCGAGAAGCGGATGAACACCTCGGACGAATGGATCCGGCAGAGGAGCGGGATCGTCGAGCGCCGCCACGTCGAACCCGGCGTCGGCAGTTCCGACCTCGCGATCGAAGCCGCGCGCCTGGCCATGGCGGACGCCGGGGCCGCGCCCTCGGACATCGACTTCGTCATCGCGGCCACCCTGTCCCCCGACCATTATTTTCCCGGCAACGGCGTCATCGTCCAGGCCGCCCTCGGCCTGGGGACCGTCGGCGCCCTGGATATCCGCGACCAGTGCTGCGGGTTCATCTACGGCCTGTCCGTGGCCGACCAGTTCATCAGGGCCGGCACATACCGTAAGATCCTCTTCGTCGCCTCCGAGGTTCAGTCCTCGAACCTGGACTATTCCGACGACGGCCGGGACATGGCCGTTCTCTTCGGGGACGGGGCCGGCGCCGTCGTCCTCGAGCCCGATGCCGGGGAGAGCGGTCGGGGCGTCCTTTCCACCCACCTCTACGCCGACGGCCGGTTCGTGTCCGACCTGTGGATGGATAAGCCGAGCTGCCGGGACAATCCGACGTTCAAAGAAAGCGACTTCTCCACGAAGAGATTCTATCCCCACATGGAAGGCAAGAACGTCTTCAAGAACGCTTGCCAGCGGATGCCCGAGGCCGTCCTGGCCGCGCTCAACCATAACGGCCTCGCCGTGGGCGACATCGACGTCCTCATTCCCCACCAAGCCAACGACCGCATCTCCCAGATGGTCGCCCGGGCCCTGAAGATCCCTGAGGAGAAGGTCATCCGCAACATCGACCGGTACGGCAACACGACGTCGGCCTCCATCCCCATCGCCCTCAGCGAGGCGCTCCGGAACGGAACGATCCGCCCCGGCCATCTCGTCGTCCTGACCGCCTTCGGGTCGGGGTACACCTGGGCCTCGGCCGCGATCCGATGGTGATATCGGTTGCCTTGCCCCGCGGTTCTGTGCTAGCATGTTTTTTCGTGAAACCGGACGTTCGACGCCCTTGAAGAGGAGAAGCATATGAAGCGAATCGCCTTATCGGTCCTGATCCTGGCCGTGGCCCTGGCCGGCCTCGGACAGCTTTACGCCCAATCCCCCGACGACGCGAAGCTCCAGAAGATGATCGACGCCTATCTCGACGGGATGTGGAAGTTCTTCCCGACCTCCGCCACGCTCGCCGGGAACGCCAAGTACAACGACAGGCTCGAGGATTTCGGCTCCGGCCCGATCGAGAAGCGCACCGACGCCCTCGACGCCTTCAACCAGGAGCTCGTGGCCAAGGTCGACAAGGCCAAGCTCTCGCCGGAGAATCAGGTCATCCACTCCATGATGGTCGACGCCCTCGACCTGGAGTTCGTCAAGTTCGAGAACCTGCTCCCCTGGGAATACAATCCGCTCTACTACAACGAGATCCTCCTCCAGAGCGTCCGGAGCCTCCTCGTCAAGGAAACCGCTCCGCTGGACGCCCGGATCAAGAGCGCGACGGAGCGCGCCAAGCTCCTTCCCGGCCTGATCAAGAAGGCAAAGGACAATCTCAAGACCCCGGCCCAGATCTACACCGAAACGGCCATCAAGCAGATGCCGGCGATCATCGAATTCTACCGGACCGAGGTCCCCGCGCTCGCGGCGAACGCCGTCGCCAAGAACGGCTTTCAGGCCGAGATCGCCAAAGTGGTGGCCGCCCTGGAGGATTACCAGCGGTTCCTCCAGAACGACCTCCTGCCCAAGTCCACCGGGAACTTCCGGCTGGGAGCGGACACGCACATCCGCCTCCTCCGCATGACCTCCCAGGGCAACATCCCGATCGACGAGCTCGTCGCCCGGGCCAACGCCGACGTCAAGAACATCCGGCGCGAGATGTTCCTCGTCTGCATTCCGTTCTACAAGATCATGTATCCCGGAACCAACCTCGAACAGCTCACGACGCAGAGGAGCGAGGAAGAGGTCAAGAACATCGTCATCAAGGGTGTGCTGGACAAGATCAAGGTCGAACACGTCCGCCGCGACGAGTTCGTCGCGAAGATCGCCTCTTCGGCCGCGAACGTCAAGGCCTTCCTCGCCCAGACCAAGCTCATCGACCTTCCGGACGCCGAGCTCGCGGTCATGCCGATGCCCGCCGCCCTGTCCGGCACGGCCTGGACCCGTCTGGTCGCCCCCGGCGCCTATGAATCGAACGGCGGCTACGCCTTCCACGTCATGCCCATCCCCGCGGACTTGACGAACGAGCAGGCGACGTCCTTCCTCGAAGAGTACAACGACTTCTCCCTGGACTCCCTGACCGTGCAGAAGGTCTTCCCGGGGACCTTCGTCCCGACGTTCTTCGCCCGGAAGGACCCGTCCGTCGTCAAGAAGCTCTTCGCCAACCAGGCCCTTCTCAAGGGCTGGCCGGCCTACACCGAGGAGATGCTCATCAACTCCGGTTTCGGCAACTATGACCTCCGCCTCCGCCTGAACCAGCTCAAGCTCATGCTCAAGATCGTCCTCGACTTCCAGCTCGAGCTCAACATCCATCAGGGCGGGATGACCAACGAACAGGCCATCAACTATATGGTCCGCACGGGCTTCCAGACCGACGCCGAAGCCGAGGCAAAATGGAAATCGATCCTCCTCAACCCGGGCGACTCCGCCCTCACCTACATCGGGTACCAGGAGATCCTGGACCTGGAGAAGGATATGAAGAAGCTGAAGGGCAACGCGTTCGTTCAAAAGGAATTTGCCCAGAAGCTCCTGAGCTTCGGGGCCATCCCCTTGAGGGAACTCAAGATCAAGCTGGCCCAGTAACGTCCGGAGAACGAACGCGCGGGGGAGGCGTTTCGCGCCTTCCCCGCTTTTTTTTGGACCGATGATGAACACCGAACGCCCCGCCCTCGTCGATTCCCACGCCCACTTGGACATGCCGGAATTTGAAGCCGACCGGGAAGCCGTCGTCCGCCGGGCCCTCGACGCGGGGGTCGCGACGGTCCTCTGCCCGGCCGAGCTCGCCTCGGAAACGAGCCTCCCGACGGTTTTGGGCCTCGTCGCCGCTCATCCCTCGTACCTGGCCGCCGCGGGCGTCCACCCGCACCAGGCGAAGGCCTTCGCGGAAGGGCACGCCCTCGCGCTCCGCGAGCTGGGGGCAGCCGGCAGGATCGCGGCCGTCGGCGAGATCGGGCTCGACTTCCACTATGAATTTGCGACGCTCGGCGAGCAAAGGGCCGCTTTCCGGGACCAGCTCCGCCTGGCCGGGGAGCTCGGCCTCCCGGTCATCATCCACAGTCGCCTGGCAGGCCCCGAGGTCGTCGCCGACGTCCGGGAGACGGGCTTCTCAAGGGGAGGGATCCTCCACTGCTTCACGGAAGGCTGGGACACCGCCTCGGCGATGATCGACATGGGCTTCCTGATCTCGTTCTCGGGGATCCTGACGTTCCCGAAGGCGGAGGCTCTGAGGGACGTCGCCCGCAAGGTCCCGGCGGACCGCCTGCTGGTCGAAACGGACTCCCCCTTCCTGGCCCCCGTCCCGCTCCGCGCGAAAAAGCGGAACGAGCCCGCCTTCGTCGTCGCAACCGCCCGCGTCCTCGCCGGGCTCAAAGGCATGCCTTTCGAGGACCTCGCCGCCGCGACGACCCGGAACTTCTTCGCGCTCTTCGGAAAGCCCAGAGCCATTTGAAAAAAGGCCCCTTCAATGCTAATATAGGCCCGCCATGGCCCAGGACCACTACTTCGACGTCGTCTCCAGGATCGATCTCCAGGAGGTCGCCAACGCGGTCAACGTCGCCCTCAAAGAGGTCCGGAACCGGTTCGACTTCAAGAACAGCCGGGCCGACATCCTCCTCGAAAAGGACAAGCTGACCCTTGTCGCCGACGACGACTTCAAGGTCAAGGGACTGAGGCAGGTCCTCGAGGAGAAACTGGTCAAAAGGAAGGTCTCCCTCAAGGCCTTGGACTACGGGAGGGTCGAGGACGCCGCCGGCCGGACGGTCCGCCAGGTCGTGACCTTCCAGGCCGGGATCCCTGTCGAGAAGGCCCGGGAGATCGTCAAGCTCATCAAGGGGGAGAAGTTCAAGGCCCAGGTGGCCATTCAGGGGGACGAGGTTCGCGTCTCGAGTCCGAAGATCGATGTCCTCCAGGAAGTCATTGCCTTCCTCAAGGCCCGTGATCTCGGAATCCACATGCAGTTCACGAATTTCCGATGACGCCCTATGAAGCCGTAAAGCCCGGCCCGGAAGCCGGCGGGAGATCAGCCCTCCCGGACGAGATCTTCGCGGAGATCTGCGACGGGATGGACGAGGTCGATCGGAACATCCGTTCCTGGTCCGCCTCCTCCAATCCCCTCATCACCGAGCTCGGAAGCTACATCTTCCAGGAAAAGGGCA
>Ga0315275_10004811_pt1 | contig 12690 bp, 8 predicted proteins | sample YL17G03_0_MG_FD_205557 | JGI IMG/M metagenome (GOLD analysis project Ga0315275, IMG submission 205557) | Sediment microbial communities from Yellowstone Lake, YNP, Wyoming, USA - YL17G03_0 | ecosystem: Environmental > Aquatic > Freshwater > Lake > Sediment | place: USA: Wyoming | collected... | reverse complement strand
AAGAGTCGAAGGAATGGTTCGGGAACATACATTCAAGGATATACTACGAGGCCAGGGCTCTTGGAAGGGACTATGAGATGCTAGTGAACTATTCATCCAAGAAGCATTACGATGACAGCAAGCAATGGCTTGTCTCCTTATTGAAGAAAGAAGGTAAGCCCGCCCTCATACATTTCTATCCTGAGGGCAAGAACTATTACTGGACACTGAACATAGAATACAATATAATTGACAACCTGAACAGGCCCAGGGAAATAGGGACTGTGCAGATCGATATAGGCAATTGGAAGAGATTCGGGATAATGTACACAGATGAGAAGGGAGTGAAGCAAGGACCGATCATCCTCCATTCAGCCATCATCGGTGGCATTGAGAGATACATGTACATGGTCTTCGACACAGCGATAAAGGTGAAGAAGGAGACCGGGATGATACAGATCCCGTTATGGCTGAATCCAGAACAGGTGAGGATCTTGCCCATGACTGAGCGCCACATACAGAAAGCCAAGGAGATAGCTGATGAATTAGAGAAGGAGAACATAAGGGTCGGGCTCGATGACAGGAATGAGACTGTCGGAAAGAAAGTGATGGGCGCCAAGCAGGATTGGGTGGGCTATGTGCTTGTCATAGGTGACAAGGAGATGCAAGGCACAGAGCTGTCATGCTATTCAAGGGAGATAAATAAGGATGTAAAGATGCCACTTGCTTCTCTTGCGGCTGAGATAAAGGAAAAGACCAAAGGCAAGCCATTCAAAAAAATGTACGAGCCAAGAGAAATGAGCAGGAGACCTATAATAGATTGATTCTTTAGGATTAGTTTTTTGATTGAACTTTTTTCTAAAAAGTTCAATTACTTCATTCTGACCTTGATCTTGCTCAATAACTTCTTTATCAGCTTCAGCTTCTTGTGCTCCCTGCGCGAGCGGACAACCATCCTGCTCCTAGCGCTCGTGATTATACCTTTGCGCCTCAGTTCCTCTGCGATCTCCTTGATGTCCTTCTTCTCCTTGATGGCCCTCTTCTTAGCCTCTCTCTGTATGAATTCCCTCTTCCTGCTCTCTTGCTCCCTGACCTGCTTCTCCTTGACTTTCTGCTCCTCCTTTGTCTTCTCAACCTTGGCACCGGGCCCCTTTCCCTTCTTGTCTTCTTCCTCGCCTGTCATGCGGACAGCTTCTACTTCCTTGACAACAGCCTCTCTCTTAGTATAGATCTCACCGGTATCCAATATGGCCTTGAATTCAGGATGCTCGACCTTTGCGACTGTCCTGAGCTCGCCCTTCTTGACATCCTTGTCCATGCCTTTCTCTATCCTCTCCTTCCTTTCTAGGATGTCTGGCGCCCTGGGCGCCTCCTCCCTCTTGCGCTCCTTCTCCTTGCGCTTCTTGCTCTCTTCCTCCTCTTCTTTTCCTACCAATGCCATCTGCATGAAAATATACCTCATCCATCGATTGGGACAACCGCGGGTCCATTAGAAATAATCCTATATTATCCTAGAATGATATTAGTAGCAAGGTTTAATAAAAATAATGTATAGGAGTAAGTCATGACTGCAGAGGCGGCCATTGACCCATTCAATATTGCGTTTAACCAGAGCGTGCAGTGGATGGGCTCCTGGATAATGCCAGTAGGGATTTCGCTCCTGATCTCCGGAGCAGTAATAGCCTTAGGGTGGATGGTGGCCGAGGCGATAAGGAATTCGGAGATAAAGAGCTGGGCCAGGAAGGAGCTGGACGAATTCATAATCACGTGCTTCATAGTCGTGATACTCACTTTAATGTTGTCTTCATTGTACCTCATATCAACTGCCTTGGCCGGGGGCAACATGTATGACATCTCAATCTCATTCTTCGGAAACCCACCAACGAATGGCTTCGATTCCTGGTGGAAAGACCTGACCAGGGGGACTGGCAACACATTCGACCAGTCGCTCGGGCTGTATTACCAGGCGCTTAGCTCAGCGATGAACATAGGCTCACAGTCATTCACATACGAACTGATAGGAGACATACGGTACGACCTGCTTTATCTCCTAAGAAAAGCTATCCAAATAGCAGGCCTATTTCTTACACCGGTCGGTCGTATAATTACAACACAGATAACCGCGATTATGCCAGAGATTCTCATAAAGCCCTTTGGGGCTGCAGATGACTTGTCCAGCGCATTGGACGGGTTCGCATCATGGGCCTTCTTCGGGGCCTTGATCTCATTCGGCCAGATACAACTCGTTCGATTCTTCCAGGCGGTCGGGCTGCAGATGATACTCCCAATAGGTATAGTGTTGAGATCGTTTCCTTTGACAAGAAAGACAGGCTCCACTCTCATAGCAATAGCCATAGTCGGAGCCGTTGTGTATCCTTTGTCAATAGTAGCTTCAACATCCATATATGATCAGACACACGAGATATTCAAAGCACCCCCGAGGAATCCCGGGCCGCAGAGCACCATTGTTTCGGTGTCGTCTCCAGAGACGGGCTCAAGGATCGGATTGGATGATACCATAATTTGGTCCGTGGACCAGGGAGCCACATTCAACATCTGGGTGTCTTCCGGCGGCGAGAGCTGCCCGACTTGTCCTGGGGCAGATTGCGTTGTGGATGATAAGCCCCCGAGCGTGACACATGTCGAATACTGGAAATCGGGCGATTCCACATTCAAGTGCCACAAAAGATTTCCGAGCAGCACGGTGGCTGACAATGCTGATGACATGCAAGTTGAGGTGACAGTAGCTGTTCTCACCGAAGGCAGAACCGACGACTTGTTCTCATTCGTCCTTGATGCGTACAATGCAACAGGCGACCGCATAGGCTGGGCCGAGTCAAAAGTGATAGTGGGTGACCCATGTAGGAGGAGTATATTCGCTAAGATGAAGTGCCTGGTGGGATTGAAGTACAGGCTCAAGGATGTGAACAGGGAAGATTCATTGTGGACCGCAGGCTTCTCGGCAGTGGGCGGTGTGATCAGCACAACGGGCGATCTTGGGATCTCAGGATATCAGGATATTCAGAGGCTCTTGATATCTCCCGTACTTATTTCAAGGATGTATCTCAATATAACCGATAGGATACCGTCAATGATGTTCCCGTCGGTCATGGCTATACTGTCGCTTGTGATTTCGGCGTTCATGTCCCTATCCATATTCCGCGGGTTGTCTGAGGCGATAGGTGGAGAGTCGGAATTGCCCGGTCTTGGGAAGATAGTATGATGATATGATTTAGGAGAATGCATATGATGAAGGATGATATTTATGGCTAATTTGTCGCTCACATGCACTGCGTACATCCCAGATTTGTTCTGGATGGTGCTGATAATGATGTTCTCGGTGGTTGCTGTAATGTTCATGCTGGGCAAGATACTGACAAGGACTGATTTCGAGGCGATGGCAAAGGTCGAATTGAGGGAAGCGATATTATCTGCAGTCATCGCATTCGGTGCGGTCGGCCTCTCGCTTGCTCTGTGCGATGTCACTCTCAGCCTTATTCCTATTTTCGGGAGCGTCAATTCTGTCTTCCAGCAGGCAGGCGCCGAGATTCCGGATCATTTCAGGCCAGCAGAGACATACTTATCTGCTCTCACGAACAATGTGGGCGTGCCTATGATAATGAACCTCGAGGCCATGGCATTCACCTCATACCTAACACAGACAACTGTCAGGAGCACCACGGGAGTGAACTTCCTCGCAGCTTTAGGCACATTGAGCAGTGTGATAGGCGTATTCGTGGGGCTGGTATTCACCCCCATGATAGCGAGCATAAACGTGCAGCTGATATCCCTATCCTTGGCCAAGGCCGTTGGCCTGGCCGTGGTCTTGCCGGCAGGAATAGTGGCACGAGCATTCAAGTTCACACGCGAAGCGGGAGGATTCCTGATAGCTTTGGGCATAGGGATGTATTTCCTCTGGCCCTTATTGTACACTATAAATTATGAGATATCGCTCAGGATGCTCCCCGGGCTCACGGAGCTCGTGGCAATAGCACCACCGAACAACCTGTCCTCCTTCCCGAGCCCAGACATGATTAACATATTCATAGACCAGATATTCAGCAATTTCTCACGAGGTTCTCAATTGTTGATGCAGGGAATAGTGCTCCCTATGCTGAATGTGACATTATTTGTTGGGTTCATCAGGATATTCTCTGAATTCATATCGGGATTGAAATGAAAAATGAAGGACATGCATTGATTGAATGATTATAGGGATGTGGATTTATGGTTGAACTGTTCGAAAGCCTGTGGAATGAGTACATGCTTATCGCGACGCTTGCGATAGGCATATCTGTAGCATTGCTTTCAATCATTTATCAGATCGGCAAGATGCTGTCCAACAAGAAGATGGTCGATTGGGCTAGGTACGAAGTGTATCAATCCTTGGGATCTATGGTGATAATCGCAGTTGTATTCTTAGTTCTCTCAAGCATAACTTCAGTTATGCTGCTGGCGATAGAGGCGGGGCACGAGGGCGACCCCTATGTGGGCTTCAGTTGCAGCGGAACTACATCCCCCTACACATGTACATTCTCAGAGTATACTATGCCTCCTGGAGAATTCCAGGCCCCCGCCCCCACCATAAGGGAATGCACAAAGGATTGTCACATAGAGCTAGCGAAATCATATCTCAACTCCACATTCAATGTCATACGGTATTACTCTGCCAGCCAGATATGCATGGCAGGATGGATAACCCTCATGTCTGATACCGAGCTGAGCTTCAATCCGCTTCACCAACTGTCCTTCATCGGCAAGTTGAGTGTATTCAACAAGTTCACTAGGCACCTGCCCGTAACCAAGTTCGTACCGTTCGGTGGATGCCAGCTTGTGGATCAGTCATACGAATTCATGATCGCAGCGACTACAGATCTCTTGGGGGTATTGAAAGGGAACTGGATAATGATGAACCTGGTGCAGTACGCTATATTCCCTCTGTTCTTGGTCCTGGGCATAATACTCAGGTCTGTGTCGCCCACCAGGAAGCTCGGCGGCCTTCTCATAGCCATAGCGCTCGTGCTTTATTTCTTCTATCCTGCGGTGGTCATCATGCAGGGGGTATTGATCTCTCCAAATGAGCAGCTGCTGCAGCTCGATTCCGGATGCCCTGCACAAGCATCCATACTGGGCGAGCAGACTGCCGAGGGCTGGAACCCAGTAACGAAGATGTTCCTATCCGTTAAGGATGCCAGCGGCAACAGCAACCCGATATGCCCAACAGCAGGATTCATGGTGGTGGGGTATGACGGGATATTCTCACAGTCAGCAGCCATCACAGTCTGGGTCACAGTACAGTTCATAATAACAGTATATCTCGTGGCAATGATGATAATGGAGCTCTCACCGCTCTTCGGTGGGGATGTGGAGGTCGCAGGCATATCGAGGCTTTTGTGAGACTATAGGCGTGCATCTGAACGTGTTAATGTGTGATTGAATGAAAATGACAAGGTTTGTATTTGTTTTATTTGCAGTTGCCCTAATAATGTCCAGCCTAGTCGGCGCGGGCTGCCAGGTCCCCATGATGAACAATAATTACCCCTGGCCAGTCTATGCGGGATTCGGTATAATGATAGCGTTCACAGTAGTGGCGCTTGCACACATGGTTTCCTCCGCTTACGGCTCTTCCGAGATGAAGGCATGGGTGGCGAACGAGTTCTGGCAGGCGATAACTACAACACTGATAGTCGCATTCCTATTGGTTGCAGGTATCATAGAGAGCTTGGCAGTGCCTGCATTCGGTTATACCGATCCGCATGCTTCGGGAGCTGACATATCGCCCGTGACTCAGAACGAGATAATACCCTCAAGTCCTGTGCTTGCGAATGCGTATGTCTTCATGAAGAGAGCATGGAGCTATGCCACGGGCACGGCATTCATATCCATGGTAGGGCAGTCAGAATTCATGAGTGTGCTTAGGGGCATGGAGCTGTCATTCCCAAAATCCCTTCCAATGTTTGGATTCTACCTTAACTTGAGGAACGCGATCCCCGAGTTCATCAGCGGCACATTCGGAAAGGTGTTTGGATACATAACCGACCCATTGATAGGTGTGGCTGGAATAATGACGGCCCAGATGTTCATACTCTGCTTGATAGATTATGTGGGCATGAATCTCTTGCTGCCTCTCGGCATAGTGCTACGCGCAGTGCCCTTCCTCAGGGGATTAGGCACCGCGCTCATAGCCCTCACGATAGGGTTGTTCCTAGTGTATCCGATGACGCTGCTGTTCAACGAGAAGATGATAATAGTGCTGAATCCGGACAAGGTGGCAGGGGGGGTGACAGCGGAGAATTGGTGGAAGAATGTGGTTCCTCCTGATGCAGCCGTATACTTCGGAGCATCACTGGCCTCGTCCGGCGCACAGACGTTCATTGTTATATCCGAAATGGCGAAAAAGGCGATACCTCCGTGGTTCAAAAACACATTCAATACATTCAATACAGTGATGATTTACTCCTCTATAGCTGGATCGGTGCACATGGCACTGCTGCTTGTAGATAGGGCATCGTTCGTGATTGTAGTGCTCGGAGCTGTGCTTCCATTCCTCTCGATAGTGATAACATTCGGGATAACGAGGGAGATAGCGAAGATTCTTGGCAGCGATATTAACCTAAACACACTCCTGAAAATATTATGAGGTAATAGAATTTAGGAAAGGATTCGAGAATGCAAAAAAGACGATAGGTATGGAAAAAGGCAAGGTTGCATGCATAGCCGTTGTTTTGCTGGTGTTTCTCCAGCTCGCAGGCCAGCTTTCAGCAGCCGCAGGCTCTCCCTCACCAGGTCAGGCGTGCTCGCATGCAGGTTCGATTATCACCGTCAACGAGGGAAGTTTCAGCCTCGACTGGTCTAATTGGAGGATTTTAGTGGCGGTCGGCCTGATGATATCTGCTGCGCTAGTAGCATTTCTTTACATGTTCGCGAGTGTGATGAAAGATGAGGGATTGATGGCGCGCGCCAGGACAGAGGTATCCCAGATAGTCCTCACCGCAGTGCTTTCGCTATTCTTCATTGTGTTCGTGGAATTTCTCTGTTCCTCATCCGTGCCGCCAGCCCTCCTCGGGCTGCCGTCAGGAAATCTCTTCGACAACGCAGAGAATTACCTCAATGACATCTCAAGCTATACGAGGGGCGGTTTCCAGACAGTGTTCTTCTTCACATCTTTCCTGACATTCTATGACAGCTACAGCGAGAAGACCGCGGGGCAGAACGCGCTCGCATGGGGATTCGCGGGAGGATTGAAGAACCTCGCACCGAAGGCGTTCATGTCCATGTTCCTTATGGCCTACCTATCGGCTAGCCTGCACATATACCTCCTGCGTTTCATACTCATATACTCACTGATGTTCCTCATTCCCGCAGGCATAATCCTGCGCTCCATATTCCCATTCAGAAGATATGGCGGTGCCCTGCTCGGAGCCGGGATCACATTATGTGTCTTCTTCCCCTTCCTCCTTCTGCTGGATTCAGTTATGATGGGAGCATATTTCCAGAACCCGGATTTCCTGAATATAGAGTGCACCAATAATCTACAATGCCTATCAAAGATATGCGGGCCGGCGAATGATATCAATCCAAGCATGCATGGCAATCTCTGCTATCCCGGACTAAGTGCAGGAAAGAAATGCGATAATGTGATAGGGGACTGGCAATGCTACTCGGGCAGGTGTGTGGAGCCCACCTTAGTTGCGGCCGGAGGCTCGCAAACAGACAAAGTATGCGCGGATGGGGACCTGCTCAGGGTGGAAGACGAGGATTGCCTGAACGACAGCGACTGCATAATGCAGCTTTGGTGCAAGATACCAGAATCAGGTCATAGAGGAAAATGCACAAAGAGCCTTGCCACTGATGCCACATGTACCAGACACGCCCAGTGCGGCATACCTGGCATGGCATTCTGCGATCCCATAATAGGGGCATGCAAGATAGCGCTGCCCATAGACGCGCAGTGCAGTGAAAATATAGAGTGCGCCACCAAGTACTGCGACAGGCCAGCCGGATCAAGCGATAAGCAGTGCATGGAAGTGAAAGTGGATTACAAGCAATTGGCAGTGGATGTGGCCAAGACAACCCCGTCTAGCAGTAATTTGCTGGCCAAGATTTCTCCGATAACAGCGCTCAATAAGATCACACAACCAACCATAATCGCATTGTTCGGGGGTGTAATACTCCCGTTGATAAATTTCATGCTGTTGTCTAGGGCAATGAAGGACCTGTCAGGATTCTTCGGAGCAGAGATGGACATAGCGAGCATATACAGACTACTGTAATCGATGTGGTAAATCAGGTAAATTTAAAATGAGCATAATGAGATGAAGGGACTGAAATGAAGGATTTGATGGAAGGTAGGTTTGAATGGTAGCAGTAGAGTCATCGCAGGAGATAGTGTCGCAGATGTTCCAGATCTCCCAGAGCGCCCAATTCCCATGGCTATTCCTATCTATAATTTGCATATCCATATCCTTTATGCTGGTTGCAATAATCTACATGTTAGGCAGGGTGTTCGAATCGGATAGGCTGAGGAAATGGGCGCACGCAGAATTCCTGACAGCCCTATCCACCCTGATCATAATCGGCTTGTTCGTGACATTCATGCTCGCAGTCTCAAACATGGTCTACAACCTCTCGATGGAGATCACTAAGACTACGGATCCCGCGCTTTATGTGCAGATCCAAAGGGATATCGCCGAAGGCAGCCTCTCGATGGACACGGCGCATTTCCTGCTAGCCCATAGTTATGTAGATAGTGTGAGGAAGTGCACGAGCTTGATGTATGTGATTAATTTCTGCACAGCCCTTGTCGTGGAGCCATTCGCATGGTATGATGATCTTAACACAAACTTCTTATCAGTGCCTTTGTTCGCTGTCAGGAACACAGCGAGATCCCTCAACAACACATTCACCTATCTATTGTATACCACATACATACAGAAGCACTTCCTGTTCTTCGCGCAGCAAGTTTCCCTAGCAATATTCTTGCCGCTCGGCATACTTCTGAGATCAATGATCTTCACTAGAGGGGCCGGCAACCTATTCATAGCGCTGGGTTTAGGGTTGTATTTCGTATATCCTGTCTCATATTCCCTTGTGCTCATGGTATCGAATCCACCAGGAACCTTCGAGAGCAAGTGCGGAGTAGCGGGGCCGGCTGCCGAGATAGACTCCACATGGAGCTGTGACAAGGCAATGTTGAAATCAGCGGCATTCTCAGGAATATCCATGTTCCCTATCTTCAGCATCAACATGCTCGGGTCGCTGTCGCCTTTCCTAAAGCTGATGACAGCATCCATCGCAATGGTGCCAGCCGCTACAACATATTATAACCAGATGCAGCCGCTGGTAAATGAAGCGATAGCATACGCAATGGTCTATCCCTTGGTTATCATGGCGATAACCCTCACATTCATAAAGTCATTCGCCACATTCCTTGGCGCTGACGCGCAGAACCTTGTACAAGGATTATTCAAGATATTATGATCGCCAAATTCACGGTAAAATCGGCCCCCGGGATTGCCATGACTAGCGGAATGACAAAGAATAATAAAGAGAGCTGAGATATATACTTAGGGATATTATGGATATGGGCAGCAAGGCTAAAACACACGCTAAGATGCTATTTGTTCCTATCATACTAGCCCTAATGCTGGCTATTCCAATCGCCGGAGCTGCAGGATTGTTCTGCAATACCTGTGAACACCCAGTGATAATGCTTGAGGTCGTGGGCGGGCTCTGGCCCGGTCAGGTCAATATCACAGCGACACTACTCTCAATAAAGGCGCCCGAATCAGACAGCACAAATTTCCTTGTCGGATCCATCCAGTCAGGCAAGGTTTCAGTCGACAAGCTGAAAGAGATGGCTGAGGTCACTTTCCTTAAGGACAAGAACCTGACAGTATACTACAATTATACAGATGCGAGCGGTGGAACCAGGGAAATAGTGCTGTGCCCGGAGCAGAAGACCAATGCCACCGGAAGCATCACGTGCTCAGCCACCATCTCGCAGTCGGGATGCGGCACCATAATAGTGAGATATGTTTCGGATGACCTGGCGCTCAAATCCAATCCGGAGACAAGCGCCTCACATTGCGTAAGAGGGGAGATACCTTTCGGAATAGTGGTGGACCAGGGCGCATGCCTTGCGATGTTCCTCGTCCTTGGGATACTCATAGCATCTCTTTATGCGAGCGGCAAGTCACCGCTTGCCACGCTTGACATAACAACCCCGAAGAGGCCTTCGGGATACGGCTATTGGCCGGGATTCCTTTCATCGAAATACAAGATTGCGGGTGTAGCCAAGAGGACGGCCGCCCTCGCCTCGGCTGTGTTAGGAGCTAAGCTCGTAATGGACAAGGCAATCACAAAGAAGCAGCTGTTTATGATGTCCACCAAGAACAGCCTGGGTGGGAATTATGACTCGCTGGTGAAGATAGCGGTCAAGACCAACCTCGGCAGGGTAAATGAGGTGGGGATGATAAAAGCGAAGCTAAGCAAGCTGTATACAATTGCAGGCTCGCAAAATGTGATGCTAGGGAAAATGACCCAGGCAGAGAGGAAGAAGAGGATGGAGATAGCAAGGGAAATAACCAGCTTGGAGAGTGAGAGGAACAGGAAGCTCTCAATAATAGGTCAGGTTAGCGCAGCCCTGAAGTCGCGCCTCATTCCAGTCGATATCAATCCAAAGACATTCGATAACATAAAGAAGCTGTCAGAAGCCGCCAAGCAGTCCGCAGCCCTAGAGGTCGCGAAGGGAGGCGACGCCACAATGATATTAAATGCCAAGATGAAGGAGCGGGCCTCAGCAAATGAGAAGGCACAGCTGGCAGAGCTCGATGATCTCAGGAAGAGCATAGCCCAGCTCAAGTCCCAGGACAAGAGCTCTATACTTATACCTCGTGAAATTTTCAAAGAACTTACACTCGATAAGAAAACTGGGGCCAGCAGGTCGGACGAATTCCTAAGTATGGGAGGGCCAACGCACCCCGAGCTCCTCAAAGGGACAGAGAAAGAGAAAAACGTCAGGGTCAACATAAACGAGCTCGACAGGTTGATAAAAAACAAGGAGAAGGAGATCGATGCAATCAAGGGAATTAGTGGATCCCAAATAGACATGTTCACTCCACTATTGGCATCAGCATGGAAGACAGAGCTGGCAGAGAGAGGGCTCACGAAAGAGCTTGAGATAGAGAACAGGAAGCCAGCCGACAGCCAGGACAGCGAGAGAAAAGCATTCATAGAGAAGAGCAGGGATGAAATGCGCGCAGAGCGCCAGAGGATAGACGAGCTGATGGGTTCTATAGGGAAGGAAATATCCAGCAGCGACAAGAAGCTTGCAGAGGCCAAGAAGATAAAGGGGCTCGCCAATGACATCGACGAATTGAAGCAGAAAGTGGGTTCCATCAGGGAAGACATTCCAAGTTCCATCAAGGAAGACATCTGGCAGAGGAAGCTGGATATAAGGGACCACGAGAGAGAGATATCCAAACTTGAGAAGAAAGGAGCTCCAGAGGAAGATATACGTGCAAAGCGGGAAGTGCTGGATTCAGAGAGAGAATATTTAACTATAATGAAAAATGAACTGGAGGAAGAGAGAAGGGCCCTGAAAGCCACAAAGAAAGAGTACTATTCAGAATATGGCAAACAGATACTTCCAGGAATACCCTCCATACATGGGACAGAATCTGTGGTGGGGAGGATCTTAGAAACAGCCCCCTTCTCAATAGTTAAGTTTGAGAAGGACAAGGCGAACAAGGATCTCATAGAGTATGAGAGGAAAGAGCTCGGGGTCAAGCTCGCAGATTCACTAATCACAAGAGGAGCCAACGAGGCCATCAAGACGGCGGGCACTATAGAGGCCGCTAAGCTGAGGCTCGGTGTGGACATAGAAAGAGAGGGCTCGACCTGAGGCCAGCAAAGATTGGTGCTATTTATGGTATTCATGGCAGATGCTGGAAATTACAAATTCTTGGTTCTCGCAGTGATGGCCACGATCATATCAGTCTCGCTGAATGGCTGCATACAGAAAGCGAGCCTTGATCCAACACTCTACATCTCGAAGAGGACGGTTGATTACGAGGTCTCATCGCTAGAGAGCAACCAGAATCTTGACAAGTGCAGGATTTTCTATTGCCAGAACTCCACAAGTGTGGTTAAATCATGGTTCAGCAATATGGGCCTGTCCGATTACAAACCCTCTTTGGAGGGGGGCAGGTGTTGGCTCGAGAATGTCGATCCCTATATTCAAGCGGGATATGATAGATTGACAAAGACTATCAAGGGGGAGACCACGGAATATGCGCAATCATTCATGCTCGGAGCAGGGCCTAATTTCGCAGCCGCGGATGAAGCACAGAGGTACTGCGGCGGCTCATTGGGCTTCGCTGTGCAGTGGTTGGGTGGGAGTGAAATCCGACGCCCAGAGCCAGTCAATTTTGAGGAGATGAAGAGGCTGCTAAGGTCTAATGTCATACCTTTCCTTGCATATAACACTCCAATCGATGGAGGCACGTATACTAGTGAATTGGCCGCAGGTATTTCGGGCCCCGGCCCCATATTCGTAGCGCCCGGAGCCGAATTCAACATCAGCGCCATGGACAGAGCCGATCCCCTTAGACATTTCCAGATGATAAAGCAGGCCTGCGAGAAATGCTTCACCGTGGCCTTCGTTAAATTCAATGACACAGACACCCTGGAGCATTATGGGGGGGGTGG
>Ga0315275_10004810_pt1 | contig 12691 bp, 9 predicted proteins | sample YL17G03_0_MG_FD_205557 | JGI IMG/M metagenome (GOLD analysis project Ga0315275, IMG submission 205557) | Sediment microbial communities from Yellowstone Lake, YNP, Wyoming, USA - YL17G03_0 | ecosystem: Environmental > Aquatic > Freshwater > Lake > Sediment | place: USA: Wyoming | collected... | reverse complement strand
TGTTTGATGGAGACATACTTTAGTGTATTCATCAGTACTGAAACTCCATGTGGTATAGAGTGTTGCTCTGATGTATCGCCATCATAGGATATTGTTATTGGGACTTCAGCTATTGATAGTCCCTTGTTGGATATTTTTAGTAGGATTTCAGTCGACACTGACATGCCTTGCTCGGTTGGATGAATCGCATCAATTGCATCTTTGGAATATGCCCTAAATCCTGATTGAGAGTCTGAGACTTTGAAATTTGTTCCATAGTTTGCAGCCGAAGTAATTATTTTGATGCCAGTCTTTCTGTAGCTTGATGCTTTAGTACTATCATCTAAAAATCTAGAGCCAATTACGACATCCACATTGTGAGTTGTGATTGCATTGAGTAGTAAAGGAATTTGATCCGGGTTGTGTTGGCCATCTCCGTCGATAGTAATCATGATTTGAGCATTTTGTTTTCTTGCGTAATCAAATAGTGTGGCGATTGCAGCACCATATCCCTGATTTTTCTCATGAGTAATTACAATGGCTCCAGATTCCTTTGCTCTCTTTGCGGTATTATCTGTCGAACCATCATCACAAACTATTACCTTATCTACATAGGGTATGGATTTTTTTACCATATCTGCTATGGATGATTCTTCATTGAATGTGGGAATACATGCGATCTTCAATGTGATTTTTGTGATTATACAGTATGTAAATTGTTTGATTATGTATATGATAATTCACATAAATGCCCGTTGAAGATATAAAATACATTCAAAGATTAGTATAAATGGAGAAAACCCGCATCCCAACAAAAAAGACATAATGATGATGAGCAGACAAAAAAAATGAACCAAAGTGTAGCACTAGCGGTACTGGTAGCATTCATCATATCATTCTCAATTCTAAGCCTGGGTCTTTTCCTTTATCATTACAAACTTGAAGATGGAACATGGGTTTTGAGTAGTGACAACATACTTGTTAAACAAAGAGTTTTCTTTTCACAGAAATTTCCTGCAAATCAAGAAAAGATCTTTCTTATCGGCTCGAGTCAAATCTGGGCTCTAAATACCATATACATGCACGAAGATCTTCTAAAAAATAATCTCAATTATACTGTCTATAACTTGGGAGTCGCACTAGATGTTCCAAAAGTACGAATGAAAACTATTGATTTGATAATATCTGCTAAACCTACAGTTGTAGTGTATGGCATATCTGATAGAGACTTTGCAACTGACTCATCTTCATCAGATGAAAGTCAAGTGAATCTCCTGCCTAGCCCTCATGACATAATACAAAATTGGTTAGGTCCACAACTGGCAAATTCCCCATTTGATTTTAATTTTTTACAGTCACCAAAGCTCAATTTTTTGACGATGGTTGGAGGTTTACCTGGAGATAATAGATTTTATGCAAATCCGGACATTTATGCTACCCTAGAACAATATAATTTCCCAATTGCCAATAACACGAAGTTACAGATTGACTACGCCAATTTTGAATCCATATTGCCTTTGGAGAAAAATGAAAACTTGATAGCATTTAAGAAAATAATTAGTAAGTTACACGAGAATAAAATTCCTGTTATTATTTTTGTCATTCCACAGGAAAGACATCGTTTGGAGCATTTGCCGGATCCAAATGTATTTAATTTATTTTTGAATAACATATCTCAAGAATATCCAGATGTTCCAATTTACTCGTTGTGGGATAGATACGCGGATATGAATATCTGGGAAGATCGTCGACATGTTGTGATGAACGCAAAAAATACTACACGTGTCTATAGTGACGATATTGCAAAAATAATTACTAATTACCTGTCCCCCAATACAATAGAACTTGATCAGTCATTATCAAGGTGGACATTTAATGATGGCTAGGTACAAAGGAATAGAGCACATTTGGAAAGGACGTAAGTGCTGATGTTGTTTAACACGATTGATTTTATAATTTTTTTCATAGTTATTCTGGGCGTATTTGTTCTGATTAAAAATAGAAAATTTCAGCACGTATTTCTATTACTGGCAAGTTATTTCTTTTTTTATTATACCAGTAACTATCTAATCACATTACTAATTTTTACAACCATTTGGGATTATTATTTTGGAAAAGCAATCTGGAATGCAGATAATATTCAAAGGAAAAAAATTCTTTTGATTTGCAGTCTTGCAGGAAATCTAGGTCTTTTAGGTTTTTTCAAGTATACCGATTTTGCAATAACGCAATTCAACTTTTTTGGGCACTATTTTGATCTTGGCCATCAGATACCATTGTTAAATTTGGCTCTTCCTATTGGAATTTCATTTTACACATTTCATTCCATAACGTATACGGTGGGAATTTACCGTGGACAACTAAGTCCAGTCAAATCATTTACAGACTATGCAATTTTTGTCGCATTTTTTCCACAGCTTGTTGCAGGGCCAATTTTACGTGCAAAAGACTTTTTGCCTCAGCTTCGAGAAAAGATAGATGGGCTGGAAGTTGGAACACAATTTCGCCGAATTGTTATCACCAATGCAAATCTGAAAATTGGCATAACGCTCATGGCAATTGGTTTTTTCAAGAAAATGGTCATTGCCGACAATATTTCACCGATGGTAGGTGATGTCTTTAATGCACCAATTGGAGTAGACTCGTTTACAATTATTTTAGGTAGCATTGCCTTTGGTATTCAGATATTTTGTGATTTTTCTGGATATACCGACATTGCACTAGGGGCAGCTGCGATATTGGGTTTTAAAATGCCAATAAATTTCAACAAACCATACTTTGCAACTTCGCCATCTGATTTTTGGAGAAAATGGCACATTTCGCTGTCTTCTTGGTTGCGAGATTATTTGTATATTCCATTAGGAGGAAGTCACAAGTCAAAGACTAGAACATACCTAAATTTGTTTATCACGATGTTTTTGGGAGGGTTATGGCATGGGGCATCATGGAACTTTGTATTATGGGGAATTTTACATGGTGTGTATCTTGCAAGTCATAAATTTATTGTTGATAAATTTCCATTACTTGGAAATGCAAAATTTTTTAAAACAAAACTAGGATGGCTAGTTTCACTCCTTATTACTCAATATTTTGTTTTTTTAGCATGGATTCCATTCAGAGTACAAAACGTTGATTTTATGAAATACTCCATGATGAAATACGTGCTAGTGGATTTTCACACTAGCTCCACTCTGAATTTTATTTTGTCTCACAGATTTCACATTGTCATAATGGTAGGATTTGTCATACTACATATAATATCATACAAGATACCACATTTGAGAGAAAGAATTTCAAATGTAAAGCTAAGATATTGGCTGGTATTCCTTGTAGGAATAATGCTCTGTGTTTTCTTTTCTTATGAAGGAAATCCTGAAGCGTTTCTTTATTTTAAATTTTAATAAATTGGACATGTTGATATGTCCCACATTGATTTTCATTTATTGATATCTCTTTTCATATATCATGGCAAATATTTTTTGGAGTCATTATGAAAATTTTCCGATAATTTCAGATTTTTTAGCTAAAATAGGGTAGATTTTGTCTTCTTGCAAGAAAAATAGACAGGTTAGAGGAAGACGGAGTAGTTTGATAAATTTTGAAGTCTTCGTTTATTATGATAAATCATGTTTATGGTTTGTTTTTGTGAGAATAGTCTTTAATTTTTGAAATCGTCAAAGTATATTTTTACCCAAGACTTGAAAAAAATGAGATCTTTGAAACAAAAAATTGCAATAGCTGTTGGAACTCGACCTGAGATAATAAAAATGGCTCCAATTATAAGAGAAATTCAAAGAAAAAATTATGAATATTACATAATACATTCAGGTCAGCACTATTCGTATAATCTTGATGAGGTTTTCTTTGAACAGCTAAAATTGCCAAAGCCCAAGTATAGACTAGAGGTTGGATCAAAATCTCCAGGAGAGCAAACCGCACTAATAATTTCAGGCTCTGAGAAAATATTTCAAAAAGAAAGGCCAAGCGTTGTTTTGGTTCAGGGAGATACAAATACAGTTCTTGGAATTGCGTTGGCTGCAAGAAAGATGAACATTCCAATAGGACACATTGAAGCAGGTCTTCGAAGTTATGATGAGGCAATGCCAGAAGAATGGAATAGAATATTGACAGACCATTGTTCTGATTATTTGTTTGCTCCAACTAAAAATTCGAAAAAAATACTACTCAGAGAGGGAATTAAAAACAAAAAAATCTTTGTAACTGGAAATACCATTGTAGACTCTGTATTTCAAAACCAAAGGTATGTAAAATTTGTAGTTGAGTTACCGGAACTTAAACGCAATAGTTTTTTTTTGGCATCACTTCACAGACAAGAAAATGTGGATAATCCAGAAAGATTTAGAGAAATTATTGAGGGGTTAAAGTTAGTAAGCGAAAAGTTTGGGTTACCCATTGTATACCCTATACACCCAAGATCAGAAAAAATGGCGAAAAAGTTTGGGATTTCTTTTGGAACTATAAAAATAATTGAGCCAATGAATTATTTTGCATTTTTACACATGGAACTTAATGCAAGATTGATTTTAACAGATTCAGGTGGTGTGCAAGAGGAGGCATGTATACTAATGGTCCCGTGTGTGACACTACGTAATAGCACTGAAAGACCTGAAACAGTACAGGTGGGTGCAAACATTGTTTCTGGAGTCAGTTCCAAATCAATTCTTAGATGTACCAATAAGATGATGCAAAAGAAGAGGGTGTGGAAAAATCCTTTTGGAGATGGAAATTCGGCAAAAAAAATTATCCAAATCATCACTCATCTTAATCAAAATATCTAAAGTATACTTTGATCCATAGTCAAAGAATCAGCATTAAAGTTGGTCAAGAAAATTGAAATTAAAGCAAACTTTACTTCTCTACGAAAATATTACAAATGATGTAATTTGTAAAAATATCAAGAATATCTTGATTCGGGGGACAAAATCCAGGCCTTTTATTGGTTAAATCCAATTGCAAAATTCTTTGAAAATTATATTTGGTGACAATTTTGATTTTGGTAGTTTTGTTTCAGGTTTTTTCTCTTTGTAATTAGTTACAAACACTAAATGCAGAAGATGACACAAAACTTTAAAATATTATCAAATTATAGTATAACAAGTTTTACATGTCAGAGATTAAAAGTTGGGATACTGTATTTTTTATTAAAGAAACAGGACAAAACATCGGGATTCGAGTTTACTATATAGTAGATCATAAGCAAGGTACAGTAGATTTCCAGGGTGACACCAATGAATTTGGAACACTGCGTACCAGTTACAACAATAATCCGTATGAGGGAGATGTAACCACAGTTAGCTATGAGTTTAGAGTTGTTGTCAGCAAGTCCTACTCAGCAGATTCGGATAAAGGAAAAATTATCAAAAAGTGCATTGATATAAAAGTAGATGCATTTCAAAAAACAGAAATAAAGACAAATTCTGCGACAACAACTAACATCACAGTCGTAAACGACGATCAAGAACACAAGACAACTGAATGCATAGAATGTACAAAGTGAATTGTAAAAAATATTTTGGATTATTTAGTTTTTTTTACTAGATTAATTAATAACTGATCCAAGTTATCAAATCTTTTTTTCCAGGTATTTTGTTTTGCTTCCTTGTCTACTAGTTCTAGATACTGTTTGTCATTTCTTATTTCAAGGGCATGTTTTACTTTATCAATGAAATCATCAGGATTTTCTGCAATAAGAATACTTTTGTAATTGCTTACTTCTTGGATAGCAGTAGATACAATAGGTTTTCCCAGTGCCATGTATTCAAATAATTTTATTGGAGATGTAGAATGAGTTACATCATTTAGAAGAAATGGTAAAATACATACGTCAAACCAGATGGCATATTCTGGCAAAATAGAATAATCCTTTATTCCCAGATAATGAACATTTTTGAGTTCTTTTATTCCACTTTTATCTAATGATTGATCATAGTTCCAACCTATCAGAACAATATTCCAATCAGGATGGATGGTTGCCATGTTTTTAATTAATTCATAATCAAACCAAGTTGCCAATGCTCCAAAATAGCCTATAATTGGGCCTTTTGTTTCTTTGATTGATTTTATCTCTTTTGGAATATTTTTTGGATCACTTTTTTTGTGGAAATGATCATAGTCAACGGCATTTGGAAGTAGGCAAATGCCTGTTTCTCTGTGTTGTTTGACATCAGAGAAGAGTTTTTTTGCAGTAGCTAAGACTAGTTTGCTATTTTTCATCAGATATTTGTGACGATCAATAACATCAGTTACTCTAAATCCGCTTATCGAAGGATGAATTTCATCCAAATAATCATAAATTATAGTTCCTTTGTTTTCAAGTTTTTTTATGTCGGAGAGCGTGAAAGTAGGATGGGCGCTGTGGATAAATATCAAAAAAGAATCCAGTTTTGCAATCAATTCATCATATTTGTTGGTCAAGTAGAGATGTTGGGATAGCATTTCAAAGCCATCAACCTTGTCATAAGTATTAGTTGTGCAATAAAAATACAGCCAATTATTTTGTGCAAGATGTAAAGCCATATGTTGTGGTCGTTGAAATAGTGGAATATTCCAATCAACTGTAGGAGGATAAATGATTATCCCTTTGACATTTTTGTTGTTTTTTAGAATAGTTTGAACTGGATCATTAACTTGTAAAGATTCTTTTTTCTTTTCAATGGGGCGAGTCGATTTATTCTCAACTTGATTTTGATTATCTTTTTTCTTTATTAGAAGATCAACTATTTTTTCTATTATTCTTCCAGATAACTTGCCACGGAATTTTTTTTCAAATATCAGAGTTAGTTTCCATATCTTTGATTCGTGTATTTGCTTTATTCTGTTTCTTTCAAATAATAGTTCGTTTCTTAATTGAAACGATGCTTGTTTTTCAAAATCAAGGTCGTTTTTGAGAGTGGAGACTGTTTGTTTTTCTAGAGTAAGGTCGTTTTTGAATTGGTGTTGTTCCAGTGACCTTGCTTGCTTTTCCAGAGTAATGTCGTTTTTGAGAGTGGAGACTGTTTGTTTTTCTAGAGTAAGGTCGTTTTTGAGAGTGGAGACTGTTTGTTTTTCTAGAGTAAGGTCGTTTTTGAATTGGTGTTGTTCCAGTGACCTTGCTTGCTTTTCCAGAGTAATGTCGTTTTTGAGAGTGGAGACTGTTTGTTTTTCTAGAGTAAGGTCGTTTTTGAGAAAAGAGAGTTTTTCCATTAGAATTGAGACATCAGAATAGTAAGTTTGACGTAGTGCACTAGAATCGACTTTTAAAATATTTAGCAATAAATGAAGTTTTTTTTCTAAATCAAGTTTTTGAGATACGGGTCTTGCAATTATTAATTTAAGATATCTTTGATTTGCTGGAATATTAGCCAGTTCTTTGTCGTCTTTAGCATTTTCTGTAAGAAATTTCTCAAAATATTTTATGTGACTTGTACCCAAATAATGCTCCTCAACTATTTCCAATCCAGAAACAGTTGCCAAATCCTTTAGGTTATCTCTCAATATCTCCAAACCCCATTTCCAATCACCATTTTCCAGAGTTTTTTTTCTAAAACCCATATACGAAGAACTTTTTGGATTTGGAACCAATATTATAACAAATTTTTTAGCTACGTTTGCCATCTTTTGCATTGATTGTATAATTTGCCAACCATCAAAGTGCTCCAATACACCAGAATTCCACACTACGTCATGATACCCTACAGATTCAGGAGAAATATCAAATAGATCAGATTTTATGAATCTTCCAACAAGTTTATTTTTTTCGTATACTTGTTTTGCCTTGTTTAACGCTATTTCACTAAAATCTAACAAAGTAGTTTCATATCCTTTATTTGCAAGAAATGCGGAAATGTGTCCACTGCCACATCCTGCTTCCAATAAAGAGGAATTGGCAAATATTCCGTTTTTATGAAGAACACCCTCAATATCCATTGCAATTTCAATCTCACCTTCATCAGGCGTATCAGTATAGTTTTTGGCGATATCATCCCATAGAGACGGTTTTTGTGAATCTACTATAGCATGAAAATTAGTTTTCAATATCTAAATCAAACAAAATACGCTCATACTTATTTTATGCGATATGTGATTTAAACAAAAGTAGGATATAATTTCATTAATGCTGGACTGAGAAAGATAGCATCGCCATAATACAATTTACCGTCATCTGAATTGATTGAAAATACAAGATCAAAGAGTTTGTAATTTTTCTTGTACAAAAAGGAGGCAATATCATGATAATAACATTGATTTTCATAAAGATCTGAAAAAAGAACCTCAGTGTAAATAAGATCAATTTTTTTTTCATCAAGTAATGATGATGCCCCTTTCAGTCCATTTAATTCGGAACCTTGCATATCCATCTTTAGAATATCTATATGTGAAATGTTGTTTTCTTTGCAAAAAGAGTCCAGTGTTATTTGGTTGACATTATGTGAATCAACTATTGTTACTCCTTGTGCCATTGCACTGTTTTTGCTTTCAGTTATGTAAGAAGTGGGCTGTAACAATGAAGAGCTTCCACTAAGTGCCGTTTCAAACATAGTTACATTTTTGTTAATATCTCCAATAGCTAATTGATGGCAGTGAATCCTCGATGTAGAGTCATATCGTTTTTTTAAAATTTCAAAAGTTTTTGGAATAGGTTCAAAACAAAATATCTCCGCGTCTGGAGCCAATGTTGCGTACTCGTTGGTAATATCTCCCACATTTGCGCCGATATCAAATAGTATAGATAGTTTTTTGTCTAGTTTATCAAAAAAACTTTTTTGTAATTCAAATATTTTATTTTGATCCATATTTGTCATTTTAAAAGATACTTTATAATTTAGTTGTCAATGCTAGTTATTCATTTTTTCAAAATTTGATTATTTAGGTTTGTTATTTTTTTCAACTATATAATCAAGTATCTTTTCAAAGAGTTTTCCGCCAGCTGTACCGGCTAGTTTTTTGCCGTAAATTTGTGCCAATCTATAAGATCGGGATGTCTTTATTACATCCAACTCATGTCGGAATAAATTCAATTCTTGATGTAGTAGATCCGATTCATGATTTAAGCTTGTAATTTTATCATTTTTGTTCTTGAGTTCATTTTTGAGTTGATCCATAACATCAGATGTTGTAGCTAGTTCTTTTTTTAGTTGGCCTACTGTAATAGAATTTGCATCTAATTCTTTTTTTAGTAAAGTTAATTTTTCGGATCTATCTACAAGGGCGTTTTTTAGATAACTGGATATCTCAGATTTTGTATTTAATTCAGCTTGCAGTTGTTCCGTGGTTTCAAATTTTGGTTTTTTTCGTAGCATTAAATTAAAATGCCTTGCCATTACTCCCTTTGAATAAGCAAATTTCTCAACATAAAATCCTGCTTCGTCAAGAACATACAAGAGTTCGTTTTTGTTATATTGCCATACATGATCATCAATTGCCTGCGAGGTAACTTTTACTGGAAGTGGAATTTCTTCTAGACTGTTATAATATTTTGTTGTAACTCCCCATTCAATAGAATCAGGAGTACTTAAAAAAACGCATCCGTCATCAGAGAGTAACGAATGAATTTTTTTCAAAGTAGGTATAGGATGAAAATTAAAGTGTTCCAAAACTTCAGTGAGAATGATCACATCAAATTTGACATTCCAGGGAAATGGATCTAATTCAATATTATTAACTGCATAAGTAATGTTGTATTTTTTTAAAAGCGATTTACTAAGATAGTTATCAACAAAGTCAGTGATGTAAACATTACAATCAAAGATATTTTTACAGTATAGAGCCAGTGTCCCATAAGCTCCTCCAATATCAAGACAATTTTTTACATGTTGAGATTTTGATTCTAGTATCCACTCGGGTATATTCATCCAATAAAAAATCTCTGTATCGCGATAAGCCGCTACATAATAGCCATTTGTTTCTGAAGATGAAGAGATTTCATTTTGACATTTAATTATCTCCTTCATCCAGGTCTCGTCTTTGTATTTGTTTAGCATGGTGTTTGCCGTCTTTTCTTTTATAATCGGACATTTATACCTCATAGAAAAAGGTCAGATACAGATTTGTGCTTTTGTATCGGATAACATAATTTGTTTGTTAAAGATTTTAATCAGGATGTGATTTTTAATTCAAATACATGAATGTTATTTGTTTTTCGGATATAACATGGAATTTTCTTTGGCAAAGACAACAGCAAATCATTAGTCGTTTTCCCAAAGACTGCAACATTTTATTTGTGGAACCATCTTTTTGGTTAGCTGCTATTTGGGGAATAATCAATAAAGGTCTTTTTCGTTTTTTGCCACACAGAGTAAGCCAGAATATCTTGGTTTGTTCAATTCCCACAATTCCTTTTGGAGATAAATTTAATGTCTCAAGAAAAATAAATGATCATCTTTTAATCAAAGGAATCAAGAATTTAATGAAAAAATACAATATAGATAAACCAGTATTGCTGTTTTACAAACCACGATATTCCTGTGTTATAAATAAAATTGGCGAGTCTCTAGTATGTTATGATGTAATAGATGATACTTTGGCATTAGAGGCATCTCCAAATTGGCTTGAAGATAGGATCAAATTTCTTAAATCAAACTCGGATTTGATAATTACTTCGTCAGAAAATCTATACAGAAAAATTTCAGAGAAGAGAAAGGATGTTTTTTTTATCGGAAACGGAGTAGAGACAGAACACTATACAAAATCGGATATTCCTTCCTTGATTCCAGATGAAATTAAAAATGAACACAAAATAATTGGATATATTGGTGCAATTGGGGAGTGGTTTGATTTTGATCTCTTGGAAAAAATCTTGAAAAGATTTCCAAATTTTTCCATAGTTTTGATAGGATGGGTTTTTAGAAATCAAAAAAGAACTTTGAATAATCTAAGTAAACAGTACAAAAATCTCCATATCCTTGGTCTCAAACCATATCAAGATCTTCCCAAATACGTTAAAGATTTTGATGTCTGTATAATTCCATTTAGAATTTATGAATTAACTAATAGTGTCAATCCTACCAAAGTCTACGAATACCTAGCTTCAGGTAAACCAGTAATTACAACATCATTGCCTGAATTAAAAAAATTCGATGATGTTTTGTATATTGCAAAAGACCATGAGGAATTTTTAATAAATATAGATAATGCATTAGTAAAAGAGTACGACATTGAGAAAGCCATTAGGTTGGCGCAGGAAAATGATTGGGAGATAAAGGTCTCAGAGATGCTAAAAAAAATTCAGGATTATGCTGCAAAAAAATCATCTCGATTCAGTATTTAAGTAAGGCGCATAAAGATAGGAAGTGGCACATGAGACAATTAGCCAAATATGGAAAAGAAGATCTCTGATTCGCACATTTGCCATAAATGATCTAGTAATTCGATACAAAAGTTCAGGTCTTGGAGTAGTATGGTCTTTACTTGAGCCACTTTTGATGTTTGGAGTTTTATATGTAATTTTTACAAATGTCTTTAAATCAACAGTTGAGAATTATCCACTCTACCTGCTTTTAGGCATAATTATGTGGAGTTTTTTTTCGCGTGCAACAACTATGGGGATTGGCAGTATTATCGGCAGAGCAGGAATAATCAAGCAGATTTATTTTCCAAGAGAAATTCTTCCAATTAGTTCGTGTGTGACGGCGCTTGTTATGATGGGAATAGAGTTTGGTGTGTTTTTTGCTTTTGTTGTGGTTTTTCAGTTTTTACCACCAATATCAATTCTAATTTTGCCTGGACTTTTGTTTTTGCTGTTTTGTCTTTCAGTGGGGATTTCTCTTTTCTTGTCTGTACTTAATGTCAAATTCAGGGACATTCAAAGTGTTTGGGGAGTTGTAATGTATGCAGGATTTTTTATTTCGCCAGTTATTTACAGTCTGGATACTTTTCCAGAGGAATTACGCAGATTCTTGCTGATCAATCCTGTTGCACAAATATTGGAGATGGCGCACAATTCAGTACTTTATGGAACTTTGCCTAGCTTATCATCTGTAGCATATACAGTGGGAGTAACATTTGGAATTTTGATTTTGGGGTATTTTACATTTAGACACTATCAATTCAAAATGGTAGAGGAGTTGTAAATGTCAGATAATGCCATAGAAGTAAGATCACTTTGTAAGACCTTCAAGATTGATTACAACAAGTCAGTCTCCCATACGGCAGAGGAGCTAAATGATAAACGTTACAGCAGTGACAAGATTGAAGTTCTAAATGACATTTCATTTGAAGTAAAAAAAGGAGAGATGTTTGGAATTGTTGGGCGAAACGGCATAGGAAAGACAACGCTACTTAGAATCATTGCTGGAATTTACAAGCCTGATTCAGGCACAGTTAAGGTAGATGGTAGTTTGATCCCATTACTCTCACTTGGAACTGGTTTTGACATTGAACTTGATGCCAAAGATAACATCATCATGTATGGGAAAATTTTAGGATTTTCAGATAAGGAAATACAGCAAAAAATACTTGAAATCTTGAGATTTGCAGAACTAGAAAAATTTGCAAATGTGAAATTAAAAAAATTCTCCACAGGGATGGTCATGCGATTGGCCTTTACCACTGCAATGCAGATAGATCCGGATATAATTTTGGTTGATGAAATATTGGGTGTGGGTGATGTAGCGTTTCAAAAGAAGAGTTATGATGCATTTATGTCATTTAGGCAAAAAAAGAAAACCATAGTATATGTTTCACAAGATGTAAATTCAATCAATACACTGTGTAA
>Ga0315275_10004803_pt1 | contig 12695 bp, 12 predicted proteins | sample YL17G03_0_MG_FD_205557 | JGI IMG/M metagenome (GOLD analysis project Ga0315275, IMG submission 205557) | Sediment microbial communities from Yellowstone Lake, YNP, Wyoming, USA - YL17G03_0 | ecosystem: Environmental > Aquatic > Freshwater > Lake > Sediment | place: USA: Wyoming | collected... | reverse complement strand
GCTTCGATGGCAGGCCGCGTCTGGCGCAAGACCATCGCCAAGACCGAACTCGACGTGCATCGACGCGACCATGAAGTGATTGCGACGCGGCTTTTCGGCGGACGCACGGTCATCCACGTGCTGGCTGACGCGAACCCCGGCGACGGTTTCGAGCCGATGCAGGGCGGCCTTGAAGACGTCTACTTCTCGACGCTGGCCGGCACGCGCCGCCAAGCCGCCTGAGGCCCGGCCATGTTCAAGTCCGTCGCTGCGTTCGAGCTGCGCTACCAGCTCAAGTCACCCGCGTTCTGGGTGACGTTCGCCATCTTCCTGCTGCTCACGTTCGCCGCCACTGCATCCGACAACGTCCATATCGGTTCGGGTGGCAACGTCTGGAAGAACTCCCCGTTTGCGATTGCGCAGACGCTGATGATCATGACCGTGTTCTCGATCTTCATCCTGACCGCATTCGTCGCCAACGTCGTGGTGCGTGACGACGAGACCGGCTTCGGTCCGATCATCCACTCGACGCGACTCTCACGGTTCGACTACCTGTTCGGCCGGTTCACGGGCGCGCTCCTTGCCGGCTGCCTGCTGTTCCTGAGCGCGCCGCTCGGCATGATGATCGGGTCGGCGATGCCGTGGCTCGATCCCGAGGTGCTCGGGGCGTTCAACTTCGGGCACTACGCCTACGTCTACCTGCTGCTGTGCGTGCCGACCCTGTTCGTCACTGGCGCCGGCTTCTTCGCGATCGCGACCGCCACGCGCTCGATGATGTGGACCTATGTCGCCGTGATCGTGTTCCTGGTGCTGTACCTGGTGGCGACGAGCTTCCTGTCGCGCCCCGAATTCATCAACACCGTCGCACTGGTCGATCCTTTCGGACTCGGCGCGTACGACCAGGCCACTCGTTACTGGACGGCCACCGAGCGCAACACGCAGCTCCCCGATTTCACCGGCTACATCCTCTGGAATCGCATGCTGTGGGTCGGCGTGGCCTTCGCGCTGCTCGGCCTGGCGTGGGCGATCTATTCTCGTGCCGCGAAGGGCAGTCGGGTGACTGCGGCCACGGCGCCGGACAAGACCGACGACGCGCGTGCAGTGAGTGCCGTGCCTGCTACCCCGATGCCGACCGTAAAGGCGCAGCCGTCCAGCGATGCCGGCTGGAGCCAGCTCTGGGCGCTTGCCAGGTTCGACATTGCCGCGGCCATCCGCAGCCCCGCCTTCATCGTGCTGCTCGGCGTTGGCTTCTTCAACTCGCTCGGATCGCTCTGGTACGCGGACGAGCTGTACGACAACACGATTCATCCCGTGACGCGCGTGATGATCGAAGCGCTGCAGGGCGCCTTCACGATCATCCCGTTGATCATCGCGATCTACTACGCGGGCGAACTCGTCTGGCGCGATCGCGACCGCCGCATGCACGAGATCATCGACTCGACGCCGGCGCCTGACTGGGCCTTCGTCGTGCCGAAGATCCTGGCCATTTCGATCGTGCTGTTCTCGACGCTCGTCGCCAGCGTGCTCGCGGCCATCGCGGTGCAGGCGCTCAAGGGCAACTTCAACTTCGAATTGTCCAAGTACGTCCTGTGGTACGTGCTGCCGACGACGGTCAACGTGGTGATGTACGCGGTGCTCGCGATCTTCATGCAGACGCTGGTCCCGCACAAAACCTTCGGCTGGATGCTGATGCTGCTGTTCGTCGTCGCCCAGGTCACGCTCGACCGCCTGGGCTTCGAGCACAACCTGTATCAGTACGCCGGCACGCCGGGTACGCCGCTCTCCGACATGAACGGCCAGGGCGACTTCGGGCGCTTCGCCTGGTGGTTCCGCGCCTATTGGTCGGCCGCGGCCGTGCTGCTGGCCGTGTTCGCCTACGCGCTCTGGCGTCGCGGCATCGGCGCGCCGCTCAAGACCCGACTTGCGCACCTGCCGCGCAAGCTCAAGGGCACGCCGGGCCTCGTCGCGGCGGCGGCGGTCGTGACCATGGGTGTCCTCGGCGGCTGGATCTACTACAACACCAACGTCCTGAACGACTACACGACGACGCTGAGTCGTGAACAGGCCCAGGCCGACTATGAGAAAACCCTGATCGGCTATGAGTCCGTGCCGCAGCCGCGCATCACCGACGTCAAGCTCGCGGTGGACCTGTATCCCAGCGAGCCACGCGCGGTGACTCGTGGCAGTTACGTGATCCAGAACCGCACCGGCAAGCCGCTCGACCACGTGCACGTGCGCTGGATCAAGCCGCTGCAGCTGACGAAGCTGGACGTGGAGGGGGCGAAGCTCGAGACCGAACACGTCGACCAGGACTACCGGATCTACCGGTTCGATCGCCCCATGGCGCCGCTCGAGACACGCACGATCCGGTTCGAGACGCTGCGGGAACAGCGCGGCTTCCGCAATTCCGAGAACGAGTATCGCATCGTCGACAACGGCACCTTCCTCGACAACACCGAGATCGCGCCGCTCCTCGGCATGGATCGCAACGGCGTGCTGCAGGATCGGGCGAAGCGTCGCAAGTACGGGCTGCCGCCGGAACTGCGGCCGGCAAAGCTCGAGGACGAAAGCGCGCGCAACTTCAACGGGCTGCGGCACGACAGCGACTGGGTGACCTCCGACATCACGGTGTCGACCACGGCCGACCAGATCGCGATTGCACCGGGATACCGGGAATCCGACACGACGGAGAACGGCCGTCGCACGATCCGTTACCGCAGCGACGCGCCGATCAACAACTTCTTCTCGGTGCAGTCGGCGCGGTACGAAGTGGCGAAGGACAGGTGGCGGGACGTCGAACTGGCCGTCTACTACGACCGCGCGCACGGCTACAACGTGCAGCGCATGCACACGGCGATGAAGGCCTCGCTCGACTATTTCACCGCGCACTTCAGCCCGTTCCAGTTCCGCCAGGCGCGCATCCTCGAGTTCCCGGCCTACGCGAGGTTCGCGCAGTCGTTTGCAAACACGATTCCATATGCGGAAGGCATTGGCTTCATCGCCGACTACCGCGATCCCGAGAAGATCGACATGGTCACGTACGTCACGGCGCACGAGGTCGGGCACCAGTGGTGGGGTCACCAGGTCATCAGCGCCGACCAGCAGGGTGGGACGTTCCTCGTCGAGTCGCTTGCGCAATATTCCGCGCTGATGGTGATGGAGCAGATGTACGGGCCGGAGGGGATCCGCAAGTTCCTGAAGTTCGAACTCGACAAGTACCTGCGCGCGCGCGGCGGCGAAGTGCTCGAGGAACTGCCGCTGATGCGGGTCGAGAACCAGCCCTACATCCATTACCAGAAGGGTGGCCTGGCGCTGTACCTGCTCAAGGACCAGATCGGCGCCGACAAGGTCAACGAGGCCTTGCGGGGCCTGCTCGGTGAGTTCGCGTTCAAGTCGGCGCCTTACGCGAACTCGACGGACCTCATCCGCCGGTTCCGTGCGGTCGCGGGCCCCGGGCACCAGCAGCTGATCACCGACCTGTTCGAGAAGATCACGCTGTACGACGTCAAGGTGACCGACGTGAAGGCGAAGCGCCGGGCCGACGGTCGCTGGGACGTCACGCTCGACGTCGAGGCCCATAAGCTCTATGCCGATGGCAAGGGCAAGGAGACCGAGGCGCCGCTCGACGAGCTGTTCGACGTGGGCGCGTTCACGGTGGAACCGGGTCGCAAGGGTTACGACAAGTCGAGCGTGCTGGCCGTCGAGCGGATGCGCGTCCACAGCGGCCAGCAGACGCTGGCGATCGTGGCGGACAAGGAGCCGAACTTCGCGGGCGTCGATCCGTTCAACAAGTGGATCGACCGCAATTCCGAAGACAACGTCAAGGAAGCGACCAAGGCGGAGACGCTCGCGGCCGCCGCACGTCTGTAGCACCGGCCGCAGCGCCTTCGACCCTCCCGTCCTGGCGTGAGCGGGTCCGGTGTATCCTGCGTCGATGACAGACTGCATCGAAGTGGTAGCGGCCGATGCTTAGGACGGCAGCGACGGTATTCGCCCGTTGGCGCTTCCTCGTGCTCACGCTACTGACGTGCGCCTGGCTGCTGCTGATGCCGCTGCTGTATGGGGACTGGCGTGTGCAGCTGCTGCTGGAAGCGTTCATGCTGGTCGCGTTGCTGGTCACGGTGTGGGCCAATCCAGACTGGCGCAAGTTGCGCACTGTGCTGCTCGTGCTCTGGCTGGCATCCGTCGCCGGCACGCTCCTGTCGATTGCCATGACCGATCACCCGGCCTGGCGCTGGTCACGCACGCTCGAGCTGGCGTCCCTCGTGCCCCTGATGGCCATGCTCGCAGCGGGCATGCTCGCGTTCGTGCTGCGGCAGCGAACGCTGACCCTGGACTGCATCTTCGCCACCATTGCGGCGTACCTGCTGGTGGGGGTCCTGTTCGCACAGGTCTACTTGTGCTTGCTCACGTGGAATCCGGCGAGCTTCTGGCTGCCAATCGGCGTGGCCGATCGGCCGATTCATCTGCTGCAGTCGGACATGACCTACTTCAGCCTGGTGACGCTCGCGACCGTCGGCTACGGCGACATCCTGCCGGTCACGACCACGGCGCGCATGCTGGCCATGATCGAGGCCGTGGTCGGGCAGTTTTATGTCGCGGTCGTGGTCGCGATATTCGTCGGCAAGTACTCGTCCCAGCGGCGTAACTGACTAGCCGCCGCCGACCTCGCCAGGAACCACCGCACCGTGCAGGAGGCTGCCGCACGGGTGCGCGCCGGTGCTGCTGCGGACGCGAAGCGGTATCCTTGCCGCATGACCACACTTCTCGACGGCGCCCGCGGCCTCGGCATCGAACTCGACGCAGCGCAGTGCGCGCAACTGGTCGCGCACCTCGACCTGCTCGACGACTGGAACACGCGCATGAACCTCACGGCCATCCGTGAACGGCCGGCGCAGATCACGAAACACATTCTCGACAGCCTGACGATGGTGCCGTGGCTGCGCGGCGCGCGCGTCGCGGATATCGGCAGCGGCGCCGGTTTCCCGGGCATTCCGCTCGCGATCGTCGTGCCCGGCGTGCATTTCGTTCTGGTCGAGTCCGTCGGCAAGAAGTGCCGGTTCCTCGAATGCGTGCGCGAAACCCTGCAACTGGAAAACGTCGAAGTCGTGCAGTCGCGGGCTGAAGACTACCAGCCGATGGATCGCTTCGACTCGGTCATCGCGCGCGCCGTCGGCCCGTTGGCGGACCTGGTCAAGCATGCGGGCGGACTGGTGGCGGGCGGCGGCAGGCTGCTCGCGATGAAGGGGCGCTATCCCGAGGACGAGCTTTCGAAAAAACTCAGCGGCTGGAAGGTCGTGGCCGTCCACCGGCTGCACGTGCCGGGCCTCGAGGAGGAACGCCACCTCGTCGAACTCGCCCACTCCCACGAAAAAGTCTGATTCCCCTGTATCCTTAGACGTTCCATGCAACGCGTCATCGCAGTCGCCAACCAGAAAGGCGGGGTCGGCAAGACCACGACCGCCGTCAACCTTGCTGCGTCGCTCGCCGCGACGCAACGCAAGGTGCTGCTCATCGATTGCGATCCGCAGGGCAACGCCACGATGGGTTGCGGCGTCGACAAAGCCAGCCTCGAGCGGTCGACGACCGACGTGCTGCTCGGCGACTGCGAACTGGCGGCTGCGCTCGTGCCCGTCGATCCCGGCAATTTCACGCTGCTGCCCGGCAACCAGGACCTGGTCGCCGCGGAAGTGCAGCTGATGAGCATGATCGGCCGCGAGGTGCGGTTGCGGAATGCCCTGAAGCCGGTCCGCGACAGGTACGACGTCATCATCATCGACTGCCCGCCGGCGCTGAACCTGCTGACACTCAACGCGCTGGTCGCGGCCGACAGCGTGCTGGTGCCGATGCAGTGCGAGTACTACGCGCTCGAAGGCCTCTCCGCGCTGATGAACACGGTCGAGCAGATCCGTGCCAGCGTCAATTCCGACCTCGTGCTCGAAGGCATCCTGCGCACGATGTACGACCCGCGGAACAACCTCTCGAACGAAGTGTCCGGGCAGCTCCTGATGCACTTCGGCGACAAGGTGTTTCGCACGGTGATCCCGCGCAACGTGCGGCTCGCGGAAGCGCCGAGCTTCGGCAAGGCCGTGCTGTTCCACGACAAGGATTCGCGCGGTGCGCTGGCGTACCTCGCGCTCGCCGGCGAGATGATCCGGCGCGAAGAAGAAGCGCTGGCGGGACCGGCACCCGAGCCCGAAGAAGAGTGATTGCCAGAAATAGGTGAGAAATAGGTGAGCGTCCCCTATTTCTTCCTATTTCCCTATTTCTGCAATGGCAGCTGCAATGTCAGCAGCACGGCTTCCGTGCCATTGTTCGGATGCTCCAGGCCACCGTTGGAAATGTGCATGCCGGCAAGCCCGAGCCGCAGCCCGTTGTCGAAGCGCCGCGCAAACATGATGCCGGTCTGAAACTCCAGGTGATCGCGCGGACCGATGACGTCACCGTTGATGAACCATCCGGTCGAGAGGTTGGGCGTGACATACCAGCGTTTGCCCAACGCGAAGTCGCGGCGCACGTCCACGTACATGAAGGCGATGCCATCGGGTCCCAGGGCGAAACCCGCGCCGGGCGCCAGGCGCCACGTCGTCAGCGGCCGCGCGACATAGGTCACGCCGACGCTGTAGGGGTAGTCGTAGGCCTCGACCAGCGCGAACACACCGGCAGCGAACAACAATGACGGCGAATCGACGACCTGTCCGGACGGGCCCGCCGCATCGTCCCGACGCCCCGAATCCGCCGGCGATTCAACGGCCTGTGAGGTTCCGGCGGCGTGCGCCGAGGCCGTGCCACCGCTGCCGCAACAACTGATCAGTCCACCCAGCAGCAGGGCGGCAATGGGGCGCATGCAAGCCTCCGGCTCAAACTCGATTCAACGTGGTTTCCTGCGCCCTCGCGACGCGGGCGGCATAATAGTCCGCTATGGCAACAAAGCGACCCTCCCTCGGACGGGGCCTCGAGGCTCTGCTCGGGCCCGTCACGCCGGCGCACGCCCAGACTCCCGCAACGGCGGTCGACGCACCCGGCACGTCTTCCACGCAGGCCGCTGCGCAGGCCAGGGGCACTGCCGCTCCGCGCGATGAAGAGTTGGCCCGCCTCCCGGTCGACCTGCTGCAGCGGGGCCGCTACCAGCCGCGCCTCGACATGCGTCCCGAGAGCCTGCAAGAACTCGCCGACTCGATCCGCGCCCAGGGCGTCGTGCAGCCGATCGTGGTGCGCCCGCTCGCCGCGCAGAAAACCGGCGAGCCGATCCGCTACGAGATCATCGCGGGCGAGCGTCGCTGGCGGGCCGCACAGATGGCTGGCCTGCACGACATCCCGGCCGTCGTCCGCATCGTGCCCGACGAAGCTGCGGTTGCGATGTCGCTCATCGAGAACATCCAGCGCGAGAACCTGAACCCGCTCGAGGAGGCCCGCGCGCTCGACCGTTTGATCCGCGAGTTTGGCATCACCCACCAACAGGCCGCCGATGCCGTGGGCCGCTCGCGTGCTGCCGTCAGCAATCTCCTGCGCCTGCTCGAGCTCACCGACGAGGTGAAGACGCTGGTCGAGCACCGGCAGCTCGAGATGGGGCATGCCCGGGCGCTGCTCGGGTTGCCGCAGGCGCGGCAGCAGTCCGAGGTCGGTGCGCTGGTCGCCAGAAAGGGTCTTTCGGTCCGCGAGACCGAAGCGCTCGTGAAGCGGATGCTTGCCCATGGCGACAAGGCCAACCGCAGGGACGACGCGGAGGACCCGCGGCCCGACCCCAACATCACCCGGCTTGAACAGGACCTGGCGGACAAGCTCGGTGCGAAGGTGTCGCTGCAGTACGCGCAGTCCGGCAAAGGAAAGCTCGTGATTGCGTACAACAGCCTCGATGAGCTGGATGGAATTCTCGCGCACATTAAGTAGCTGCGCTACTTAATGTGTGAGGGGTTAGGGGCTAGAGGATAGGGATTAGAAGGGGTTAGGGGTTAGGGGCTAGTGGTTAGTGGACCCTTGCTTATCAATCTGTGATCTTGATCTTCGTCGCGGACATACCGCATGAATCAAGTGCATCAGCCAGCGTTCCGACTAACCCCTAACCCCTAACCCCTTCCTGCTTCTTCCGCCATCCCCTAACCCCATCCTCCCCTATCCCCTGACCCCTTTCCCGCGCACTCCGTGCGCGGCAGATGCGGATTTGAAGCACTGCAAAAAGGCCCCTATACTTCCGCGCCTTTCCGGAAGCCGCGCTTCGGCGCGAGCCTGCCCGGGTAACGGATTCCAACGCCACCCGTGGCCGGCCAACCGGCATGAAGTGGCTTTTTTGTTGCCCGGAAGCTGGATGAGGCCTTGAGCAACCTCGACGTGCAGAAAGGCCGGCGCCAGGCGCTGGTCGTCGTGCTGAGTCAGGTCCTGCTCGGGGCGATCGTGGCGGCCGTGTGTTTCGCGATCGCGGGTTCCCGTGCGGGCGCATCGGCGCTGCTGGGAGCCGGCATCGGCGTGGCGGCGACGAGCTTGATGGCCTTCGCGATGCTGCGGCACGGCGAAGGCGCGACGCTGCTGCGGGCCACGATCGGGTTCTTCCTGGGGTGGCTGGTGAAGGTCGGCTTCACCATCGCCTTGCTGGTGACCGCGTTCCGGTCGCCGAACGTCGAGGCGGTGCCGCTGCTTGCAGCGTACGTCGCGACGTTCTTTGGATACTGGTTTGGAGCGGCTCGCCTGGGCGAGCCCACGCAGCAACAATAGTCCGTCCGGTCGGAGTGGTACCAGACAATGTCCGCCGCTGAGCACGCCGCAGGTCCCGCGAACAGCACCGAGTACATCACCCACCACCTGACCCATTACACGGTCGGCGAGGGGTTCTGGTCGTTCCACGTCGACACGATCTTCATGTCGGTGCTGCTTGGCGTCGTCACGCTGGGCTTGTTCTATTCGGCGGGCCGCAAGGCCACCGTCGGCGTCCCCGGCAAGTGGCAGGCCTTCGTCGAGATCGTCGTCGAATTCATCGACACGACCGTCAAGGAAGTTTTTCACCTCGATCGCTCGTTCCTGGCCCCCCTCGCCCTCACGATCTTCGTGTGGGTGTTCCTGATGAACGCGATGGACCTGCTGCCGCTCGACCTGCCCGGCAAGGTCGCGGGCCTGTTCGGCATTCATTACTGGCGCGTCGTTCCCACGGCCGACGCCAACACGACTTTCGCGATGTCGCTGACCGTGCTGTGCGTCGTCATCTACTACAGCATCAAGGCCAAGGGCGTGGGCGGTTACGCGCACGAACTGTTCACGGCCCCGTTCGGCGGCAACCCGATCCTGTGGATCCCGAACTTCCTGCTGAACCTCGTCGAGCTGCTCTCGAAGCCCGTCTCATTGGCGATGCGACTGTTCGGCAACATGTACGCCGGCGAGCTCGTGTTCATGCTGATCGCGCTGCTCGGCGCCGGCTTGTTCACGTTGACGGTCGGCAGCGCGTTTGGATTCTTCGGCCAGCTCTTCATGGGCGCCGTCTGGGCGATCTTCCACATCCTGATCATCACGCTGCAAGCGTTCATCTTCATGATGCTCACCGTCGTGTACTCCGCGATGGCCACTGAGCACCACTAAGAAAGACGCTCGCCGCTTCACTTCATTCCTTTCCCGTTTACTGCAACCGCACTTTCCGCCAGGAGATTGAGATGGAAAACCTCGCGCTCATCGCACAGGTCCAGAGCTACACCGCGATCGCACTCGGCCTGATCATCGGCCTGGGCGCCATCGGCGCCTGCATCGGCATCGGCATCATGGGCTCGAAGTTCCTCGAGGCGGCCGCCCGCCAGCCGGAACTGATCCCGACGCTGCAGACCCGCATGTTCCTGCTCGCCGGCCTCATCGACGCGGCGTTCCTGATCGGCGTTGCGCTCGCGATGTTCTTCGCGTTCGCGAACCCGCTGCTCGCCCGCTTCGGTTAACCGGCACTGACGCGAGGACGTCGTCATGGATATCAATGCGACGCTGCTCGGCCAGATGCTGGTTTTCGGGATCCTGATCTGGTTCTCCTGGAAGTTCATCTGGCCGCCTCTCACCAAGGCTGTCGAGGACCGGCAGAAGAAGATCGCGGAAGGTCTTGCCGCCGCTGAGCGCGGCCAGACCGAGCTGCAGACCGCCCATGGGGAAGCCCAGGTGATCATCAACGCAGCCCGCGACCAGGCCAAGAAGATCGTCGACCAGGCGCACAAGCGCGAGGTCGAGATCGTCGACGAAGCGCGCTCCACCGCCCTCGAAGAGGGCAAGCGCATCGTCGACAGCTCGCGGCAGGACGCAGCGCAGGAAAAGTCCCGCGCCCGCGACGAGTTGCGCAAGGACGTGGCCAGCCTGGCCGTGGCCGGCGCTTCCCGTCTGCTGCAGCGAGAGATCGACCCGAAGGCCCACGCCGACCTGATCGAGCAACTGGCCCGCGAAATCGAGGGCGCCAAGGCCTGACGGCCACGGCACCGCGACGACACCGGGACCTGGAGTAACGATGCATGGCTGAGAAAGCCACGGTAGCGAGACCCTACGCCAAGGCGGCTTTCGCCCACGCGCGGGACAAGAACACGCTCGACGCCTGGTCGGGCTGGCTCGGAACCGCGCGCGCGGTCGTCATGAGCGAAGAGTTCAAGGCGTTCGAGAGCAGCCCCGGCGTCGGCAAGCAGCAGCTCAAGGAGTTGGTGGCCAACGTCTGTGGCGATGCGCTCGACGCGAACGCCCATGCGTTGCTCGGCCTGCTCGCCGAGAACGGCCGCATCGACTACCTGCCAGAGATCGCCGGGCATTTCGACGAGCTGAAGGCCGGGCACCAGAACGTCGCCGACGTCGAGGTCGTCTCTGCCGCCGAGCTCAACGACGCCCAGCGGGAACGCCTCGCCGGCGCCCTGCGCGCACGACTGCGCCGCGATGTGCGGTTGCATTGCACTGTCGATCCTGCGTTGATCGGCGGCGCGGTGGTGCGCTCGGGCGACATGCTCATCGACGGCTCGATCGCGAACAAGCTCCAGCGCCTCGGCACCGACCTGACGACTGGCTGACGAACGAAAACGATTCAACGGCCCACGCCGCGCATTGCGGCAGGCCTGCAGAGGATTGGCAACATGTCCATCAAGGCTTCTGAGATCAGCGAACTGATCAAGGCACGCATCCAGAACTTCACCGCCGCAACCGAGGCTCGCAGCGTCGGCAGCGTCGTGTCGGTGACGGACGGCATCGTGCGCATTCACGGACTGCAGGACGTGATGCAGGGCGAAATGCTCGAGTTCCCCAAGAACACGTTCGGCCTCGCGCTCAACCTCGAGCGTGATTCGGTCGGCTCGGTCATCCTGGGTGAATACGAGCACATCTCGGAAGGCGACACGGTCAAGTGCACCGGCCGCATCCTCGAAGTGCCCGTCGGCACCGAGCTGATCGGACGCGTCGTCAACTCGCTCGGCCAGCCGATCGACGGCAAGGGCCCGATCGACGCGAAGGAATTCGACGTCATCGAGAAGGTGGCCCCGGGCGTCATCGCCCGCAAGTCGGTCAGTCAGCCGGTGCAGACCGGCCTCAAGTCGATCGACGCGATGGTGCCGGTCGGTCGCGGCCAGCGCGAACTGATCATCGGCGACCGCCAGACCGGCAAGACTGCCGTCGCGGTCGACACGATCATCAACCAGAAGGGCAAGGACCTCATCTGCATCTACGTCGCGATCGGCCAGAAGGCCTCGACGATCTCGAACGTGGTGCGCAAGCTCGAAGAAACCGGCGCGATGGCGTACACGATCGTCGTCGCCGCCTCGGCGTCCGAATCGGCCGCGATGCAGTACATCGCGCCGTACTCGGGCTGCACGATGGGCGAGTACTTCCGCGACCGCGGCCAGGATGCCCTGATCATTTATGACGACTTGACCAAGCAGGCGTGGGCCTACCGCCAGGTCTCGCTGCTGCTGCGCCGCCCGCCGGGCCGCGAAGCGTATCCGGGCGACGTGTTCTATCTCCACAGCCGCCTGCTCGAGCGCGCCGCGCGCGTCAACGAAGAGTACGTCGAGAAGTTCACCAAGGGCGCCGTCAAGGGCAAGACCGGCTCGCTCACCGCGCTGCCGATCATCGAGACGCAGGCGGGCGACGTGTCCGCGTTCGTTCCCACCAACGTGATCTCGATCACCGACGGCCAGATCTTCCTCGAGACCGACCTGTTCAACGCCGGCATCCGTCCCGCCATCAACGCGGGCATCTCGGTGTCGCGCGTCGGCGGCGCCGCGCAGACGAAGGTCATCAAGAAGCTCGGCGGCGGCGTCCGCCTGGCCCTCGCGCAGTACCGTGAACTCGCGGCGTTCGCCCAGTTCGCGTCCGACCTCGACGACGCGACCCGCAAGCAGCTCGAGCGCGGCAAGCTCGTCACCGAGCTCATGAAGCAGCCGCAGTACTCGCCGCTGTCGGTCGCCGAGCAGGCGATCACGCTGTTCGGCGTGACCAAGGGCTACTTCGACGACGTCGAAGTGAAGCGCGCCCTGGCGTTCGAAGTGGCGCTGCGCAGCCACGTGAAGAGCAAGTACAAGGACCTGTTCGATCGCATCGAGACGAAGCAGGACCTGGGCGCCGACGACGAAAAGGCGCTCGTGGCCGCGATCGAAGACTTCAAGAAGAACGGCGCGTACTGAGCCCCGTTCCGCACTCGCCGCACAGGTAGCAGAAAGACATGGCCGGAACCAAGGAAATCCGCCTCAAGATCAAGAGCGTGCAGAACACGCGCAAGATCACCAAGGCGA
>Ga0315275_10004798_pt1 | contig 12702 bp, 16 predicted proteins | sample YL17G03_0_MG_FD_205557 | JGI IMG/M metagenome (GOLD analysis project Ga0315275, IMG submission 205557) | Sediment microbial communities from Yellowstone Lake, YNP, Wyoming, USA - YL17G03_0 | ecosystem: Environmental > Aquatic > Freshwater > Lake > Sediment | place: USA: Wyoming | collected... | reverse complement strand
CTTTGCCACTTTTTCATTGAATAAAATCTTCATGACGGACCCACTCTCCCCAAGATCACTGACTCTGACATTTTCCAGAACAAACTTTGCAAACTGTACCGTCTCCTTGTTTTGCGGCCTCTAAAACCTCCCGATGACTCTCCGATAAACAGAAATGGCGACGGGGAAAGAGCACACATCGATGGAGATGTTGGAAAGATTCGAATGGAGAGGGTTCAGAACTTTCTCCTGTCTGTGTTCATCGATTGTGGCCATGGGATAGGCTTGTAAGGCATGAAGCAAGGCAAGTAGTCGAGACAGACCCTCACAGGGCGTCGCCTTTTCCCCGGGAACGCTTCAAGTCCTTGAGCATCTTTCTTCTCAATAGATCCCTTTTTAGTTGTGAAATATGGTGGATGATCAGAACTCCGTGAAGATGATCGATTTCGTGCTGATGGACTCGACTCGTGAGGCCACTAAGCTCCAAATTCATTTCCTTCCCGTTCAGATCCCAGGCTCGAAGAAGGATTGTCTCCTTTCGCTTCACGGGTATTTCGACGGTAGGCAGACTCAAACACCCTTCTTCGAAAACAGATTCGCCTTCTCCTTCAATCACTTCAGGGTTGATAAAGACTCTTACCCCTTCTCCCGTACCCACAACAGTCATCGCCCTGAGAATTCCAATTTGTGGAGCGGCGAGTCCAATGCCCTGATGCGTAATCATAGCCTCGATCATCTCGTCTGCTATATCCTTGATTTCTCCATCGATATTCGGGACGGGAATTGCTCTTCTCATGAGAATGGGATCAGGATAGATCCGCAACCTGTCCTTTCCATTTTCCAATTGCAGCTCCTCATTCATTCTTTTTTGCACTTAGGGTTTCCCTCTCTGGTGACCGCATCCCCTCTCGTATATTCCTACATTTTACTTTTCGCCTCATCAGGGGTACATTTATTAGAGTCAAAATAATTGTTGACAGCCTGTTTGAGGGTATTTGAAGCCAGAAGAGCACAATGGACACTCTCTTCAGGCAAACCTCTTAAAGCCTCCAAGATCATTTGTTGGCTTATTTCCGCCGCTTCTTCAATCTTCTTCCCTTGAGCCAATTCGGTTGCCATACTGGCTGCAGCAATGCTGGAGGCACATCCATCCGTCATGAATTTAATTTTCGAAAGTCTTCCATCCTTGATCTTGAATGAAATCTGCATCGTATCTCCACAGGGACCTTTGATCTTTGCAAAACCATCCGGGTTTCTGATCTTTCCCAGGTTCCTGGGATTCAACCACCGCTCGATCACTTTTTCAGAATAGATCTTTCTGGCATTTTCCATGATAGAAGCCTGAAGCTCGTCTGCGGTCTTTTGGAAATCATTGGACATGCTCTGACTCCTTTCGAAATCCCCGGTAAACTTTTGAGAAATCGGTATTCTTGACCCATCCAATGCGGACTCCAGTCTTCGAATCGATTTCAGGTAGATAGGGTTTGATATCCAGGAGGGGAGTCCCTTCCAATGCATCGAGCCCTTTGACGGTCAACTGATTTCCGTTTCTTTCAACCAACTCGACGACTGAGAAGCCGATAGGATTTGGCCTGTTTGGCGAACGGGTCGCAAAAACACCGTGACGCTCAGAATCCCACGGTGTTTTTACTGAAAGTGAATAGTCCTTCGCCAAGTGGAAGCAATAGAGGAGGATGAGGTGAGAAAAGCCATCCAGGTCCTTCAGGCCCTCTGCATATTGATCAAGAATTTCAATCTCACAGATTTCTTCCCGACCTTGGGTTGGACAATCTTTTTTATCCTTGTACGGAGAGTGGATAAATCCAATGGATTTGATTTCCATGTCTTTTAACCTTTCTTGCAACCATCCTGGCTGCTCCGCCATCCTCAGGATGGTGTAGCAAAAACGAGCGTATCCCCATCGTGCAATGGGGCTCGCATGATTGTCTCCACAGGATAGATCACTCCGTTGAGGAGTATCCTGATCTCAAACTTGAAGTCACCTTTGTCATTTAAAAGAGTCTTTCCCACATCGCTTCCGAACTTTACAACCAAGACAGCCATCAATTCCCGAACGGTCCGACCCTGAAATTCGACCTCTACCACCGTATTTCTTTTAAGAGCTTCATAGAGGGCGGGTAATCCGGATACCTCTACCCTGACTTTCATGTTGCTTTACTCCAAAGAGTAACCCTCAAGAACCGAAAGCCGCCGTCCTAATTCCCTTTTTGATTCAGGTCTTCATGTTATGTGTACCCGTGCTTCTAAGATCGCCTATTTCTTAACATTGGGTTGAGCGACAGGAGCTGATGTTTTGGGTAAAGCCAGTTGGATAATTCCTCCCAAAATCAATCCAATAAGTGCAGGGACAATCCATCCAAGGCCTGCACCTCCGAAGGGCAGGTAAGAGACAAAAGATGGCATTGCCTTGCCCCCTAAACCTGCCTGAATGAGTGTGTCTGGGACACTGAAAATAATGGCGGCTATGACACTCACCATGATGACATAACGGAATTTCCTCCAGTCTAACAAGTTAACAAAGATGATAATCACGATCAGGGCTGGATAGGTCAAAAACAACCATGGGACAGTCCATCGCACAATCTTGGAAAGCCCGACATTTCCCAAGATGAAACCTACAATGCTTGAGAGAATCACCAGTGTCTTGTATTTCAACTTCCCCTTGGTAACTTCCTCGAAGAAATGACCGGCCGTTGCTGTGAGCCCAACCGAGGTCGTGAAGCAGGCGAATGCCATCAGTATTGCAAGAATTCCCAGTCCCAGGTTTCCGAAAAGGAGGTTCACAATCTTGGGAGGAAGTTCTCCCAACGATGCCCCCTTGAGGACCTCTCCGGTAGTGGCTCCCACATAGATTTCGACGAATGCCGTTATCCCAAGACCAATGACCACCAAGATTCCAAGCTTGGTCAGCTCTCCTCTCTGATTTTCTTTATCAATCCCCCTCCGGCTCAATTCGATAAGCATCCATCCGCCAAAGAGAGCCGCCCCGATGGCATTCATGGTATTGTAAGCATAGGTAAAACCGTGGAAGAAGGGATACCTAAGTCCCGTTTCGATTAGAGTGGAAATAGGCGTCGCAATTCCCTTCACATAGACGATGACTATGAAAAGGATGAGAATAGGGGATAAAATCTTTCCCAGCCTGTCCAGCACCTTAACCGGATTTAAGCAAACATAGGCATTCAAGAAGAAATATATCAATAAAGTGACAAAGAGAGGGATAGAAGGGAAGAGAGGAAGGATTGAGATTTCATGGGTTGCGGAGGAAACCCGAGGCAGTATGAATACAGGACCGATGATCAGCATCAGAATGGACCCATAGATTACGCCGAATGATCTCCCCATGATATCAGAGGTTGTTTCAACGAGATTCTTCCCAGTTTTCGCTATCATCATGTAAGCAAGCAAGGCCAGTATTGAATTGATCAAGACATAACCCATGGCTGAGGGAATCCAGGAAATTCCGGATTCCTGCCCGAGCTTCATGGGAAAGATGACGTCTCCCACTCCGAAATGTCCTGCGTAAAGTGCGGCACTGACAAGCAGAACTGCAATCCAGGGTAATTTCTTCATCGTGTCCTCCTCGTATAATGTATTTGTTCGATACTGCTTCTTCGTTTCCTCTCACGTGACCAAGAACTTCATCCCAGTATGAGTAGGCAAGAATCGCTCTTGAAAAGCCAAATGCAGCTCCACTTGGGCCTTGAAACCCGTACAGTGGCCCGCCGATATCCAGTTGGGTCCTTCTTTTTTAAGCTCTTCGACGGTCCTCTGGATCCGTTGGTCCGATGCTTCCACGAGATGGAATCCTCCTATGATTCCTTCCAATTCATGAATTCCCGTGATCTCTTTGGATTGTTTTACAATGTTGACTATTCCGGCGTGGCTGCAACCGGTTACGATAACTAATCCCTTGCCTTTCACGTTGGCAACCACTGAGATGTCGTCTAACATGATATCGTTGCTTATTCGACCCTCGTCAATCGTCAATAAGGCTATTCCCACCTCCTCGAAATCGGTCTTTCTTGGCACCTCACCAGTGGTTGTAAGCCCTGGCATGAGCAAGAAGGGTTCGGATACTAAAAATAGCGAACTTCCTGCCTTCTCCACCTCTTCTTTCCTATCATTCTGCATAACCCCTACGTGCCTTAAATAAGGCTTATTAATAAAGTTGAGACGAAATAGACTGGGATGGGCTATGATAGGTAATTCCTTTTTTCCAATCTCTTTCACTAGGGTGGCTAATCCCTGAGTGTGATCGTAGTGGCAATGAGTGATGACAATGGAGTCGATTCCAGAGGGATGGATATTCATGAGATTCATGTTATTCAGAAGGGCCACCGAGTTTTGCCCGACATCCACCAGAAATGTCCGTCTAACCCCTTCTTTTTCTGCACTAAGAAGAATCGAAATCCCATGCTGTCCGAGAAAAGGACTCTCGTATAGAACTGAATCTTCTGCAAGCACAGTGATCTCTAATCTATCCAACTCACCGATTTTGCTCTCTCCCATTAGACATCCCTCCGCCTAAGAGTTTCGAAAAATATCAACATCTCTGCCTGAGTTGCCATTTCAATATTGCCACCCACTTTCGCCAGTGGAGCAAGGTAGGGTGCAATAGGCTGCTCATGACCAATCTTCGTCACCCTTTTGCTTTTTGGGCCTGACGTAGACGACCTCGCAAAAGTGAGAAGGCTTTTCCGAAGAAAAAGAGATGGTTTTCTTGAACCCAGGCTTTCCGACGGCAAGTCGAAGAACTTCGAAACCGAGAAGGTCATACACCTTTTCAGCGTCGTCGATGGAAGATCGGTTTCCAACAAACTGTCGGACCCATCCCTCTTCTTCTAACTTCCTAGGATCTCCTCTCACCAGATTTCTTTGACGCTCACGCAAGGAACCTTTGATTACCTTTTTCTTTCTCCTGCCTGTGAGTGCAATGGTCTATGGCATTTCCTCCGCATGCGGGCCGTGCGGCACTTGAACCCACGACTCTCAGATTAAAAGGCAGATACTCTGTCTCCGGAGTTAACAGCCCCTTCGATTTCTTCTATTTTTGATTTTTAATATCAATCAACTCTCACCTCAAAATACTGATCGACGGGGAGATGAACCAATAGCACGGCACCGATACAGGGGACTACCTATTTAAAAATAGCCTTCTCAGGACATACATGGGAACAGGCTCCGCACCCATGGTAAAGTTTGTCAAAGACCAGAACGTTTTTCAAAATGACAGCAATTGCATGATATTTACAGACCTCTCCACATCTACCACAGTAAGTACATTTGGATTCGTCTGCCGCATGTCATTAAAATGATCATGGAATGGTAACTTCAATTCTCTGTTTGTCTTCCCCTTCCACAAAAATGGTTAGTGTCTTCCGGCAACTAATGCATCGTCTCCGGACGAGAGGAAAAAGACCATGAAGAAGCACTCCACCAAGCTGGGTCAATCCAGGGGCGTTCTGATTCAGGAGCATTCTCAATATAGTCCACTAGGAATTCGTCATCCTCCGGTGAATACTGAAGAGAAGCTAAGAAAATCTTCCTCAATGGAGTCGATGAGGTTGAAAGTTTTTGCCCTGATTGCAGCAAAACTCCTGTCCCGAGGGTCCACTCATGGATGGTAGCATCCTGTACTTCGATCGCACCACCTTCTGTATCGATTTGATAGACAACCCCTGGAGATTTAGATAACCTCAAAGCAATCGGACAACACTTATGAACATAGCAAAAACTTAGTAGCAGCTTATCAAACAAGAACCAGCTCAGTTCCCATCCCGGGACATTCCTGATCACCGATCCCTCAGGAAGTACTTCTATCGTTCGTCTATAGTCAGTTTTAACGACAGCCCCGCCTTTGAGGATTTCGGTCCAGCGATCCTGTGAGGAGACTCCGAGTCTTGCAAAGTTGAACTCTCTATCAAAGGCCAAATGAAGAGTCCCGATAACGAAAAGGGCCTTGTGAAACGAGCTTTGCTGGTCGAAAAAAGGGGCTCCAGTGCGATCAAAACAAGGACTGGTACGAACTTGCTTTTCGACAAAGGCGTACTCTTCAAATATAGGTTCTTCGGGGGAGGGATAATACCGCAATATGAAGTCAGATGCGACCCAAACGACTCTTTTGTTTCGAGAAGAACGTATTCCCTCCGATTTTGCCTCTGCGGGTTCGGTGCTGGCGAGTTGTAAATAATAAGCTCCCTTCCGGTCCTTTGTCCAGAGATACCAGGCCGGCGTTTTACCAATCACAGCGCTTATTTTTGTAAACCCAATCCTGTCACAAGCTTGTTCGTTCAAAGACAAAAGAATGAACGTGTCATCAAGGATTCTTTGAACCAAGTCAATATCATTCCTCTGAAATTCGTTTTGCTTCTTAGTGACTTTCGGTTCCATTTCAGTTGGTCGGGGTACTTTCGTAATAACACTGATGCTCATACATCCGATATCGGATTGTCCCTTTTTTTGTTAGATGAGCTAAGTGTTTCACAACTTCATCGATACGGAGTCCAAGCGCTTTAGAAATATCTTCCGTTGTACACGGTCTTCTCTTAATCAAGTTAAGAATCTCTGTATCCTTCACGGAGTCAAATTCTTCTCCCAGGGAAGCGGCAAATTCAGAGATAATCTCTGCGTTATCTCCCAATTGTTTCCTGATTTCTTCAAGCTGAGGTGTGGTTAAGGGATAAGCGAATTCTTCAGCAGGGGGCCTGACGGGTGTGTTCAATTGAACCCTATCGGGCTGGATTCTTTCGATGACCCCTTTGAGTCTTTCAATCTCCTCTTTGTCGTCATTTATCCCTCTGCAAAAGACCACTTCGAGCCAGATCTGGCCTCGATACTGTTTTCGGAATTGAGTAAGACCCAAAATGATTTCATCCATTTTTAACGACGGGTGAGGTCTGTTCAAACATTGGAAAGTCACCTCGTTGACGGCATCGAGAGAAGGTATAACCACATCCGCCCCCACTAATGCTTCCCTGACTTCTTTCAAAGACAAGAGGGAGCCGTTCGTTAGGACGGCCAAAGGGATTGAAGTCAAATCCGTGATGTTGTGGATGATATCTCCAATATTTTGATTGAGGGTAGGCTCCCCCGAGCCGGATAGGGTAATGTAATCAGGTTTCTTGGATAGAGTGGGTAAAGTAAGTTCCAATTCCTTTCTGATCTCTTCCGGTTTTACATAAGATTCTCGAAATATAGTTTTATGAGTCGTCTTCCCCAGATCACAGTAGATGCAATCAAAGGTGCATGTCTTATAGGGAACGAGATCTACACCGAGAGATCTTCCCAGTCTCCTTGAAGGGACTGGGCCGAAGATATATTTAGGTGAATTCAAGGCCTTAGCCTCAGCCATTGAAGTGCTCCAGTATAGCCTGTAGAACTCCACCAGAGATTGTCCTGGCTTTATCTGAGATCGTATGACAATGGGCCTTAATCCCCCGTGGGTCGACGTCGCCGAGCTTCATACCTTTCCAGACCGTGGTTCCATCCCGTAGTAGACCCCGGATGACACCTGCAATCCTGGCTTGGACCGAAGCATGTCCGACGATCCCTATTGTTTCATCCGCCCTTACGTCATCTCCAATCTTCTTCATTGTTCCGAAGATCCCGTTGGTTGGAGCCCGAATCACTCTTTCCTCGGTGTAGCCGCCGATCGCGCCCGGAATCCCCGTGTTAGGTTCTGCCTCTCCGCTTGAAATGATCCTTCCGAGGTTGTGGCCACGGTTTGTCTCGATGACCACGTGAACATCCCTCCCCGCATGGAATCCAGGGCCCAAGCCAATCGTCAGAGGGGCATCCGTAATCTTTATGCCCAGATTCTTTTTAGCCAGAGTGGCATCGATGATGACATCGGGCTTGAGGAGAGTTATGACGTTAGCCTCTGGATCGATCAGGAGCGGAACCTTTCCTTCCTTCCAGGTCATTGGAATCTGATCGGGCGAGTCCACTCTTCTGGCCACGATTCCTTCAACCTCTTTTTCCTTGTCAAAAACCGCTTCGGAAAACGCAACTTCTCTTCGTACGGCTTGTGGGAAAGGAACTTCGGTCATGCAAATCCTGAGGTGACAGGAGACAAGGCGGTGAACTACTCCGGTCGCCATCTCCCCGGCCCCTTTGACCAAAACGACGAGGCCATTCGGTTTTCTGTTCATGCCATTCATTCCCTGATCCTTTCAAAATCCTGCATGACCCGCTTCTTATCGACATGGAAAAGGATGCAGGCCATCTCGAGCGTTTTGACCTTAAATCCTTTTCTCTTTAGACAACCTTCGCCAAAATGCCTTTCGAGAATCTCGGGCACCTCAGGATGCCCTTTCACGATCTCCTTGATCAGTTTGTATTCTAGTGGGGGATTCACCGAAAAGACCATGATCCCATCTCCCATTCCAGGAGATTCAGACGGTTCCGAAGAACCCAAAGCGTCCTGGCTTTACGTATTTGGCTTCTGCGCTTGCTACGAGTTTCCCATCCACAGAAGCTTTTCCCTCGATGATGAACATCGTGTGATACTGATCGAGAATTCTCGCTTCCAATTTCACAATGTCTCCGGTTCGAATTGGAAAATGGTATCGAATCGATAGTTTTCCCGTGAGAGCAGGGATATCCTGCGTTAAGAGGCAGTGGGTCATCGCAGAATCTAAGAGAGTGGCTGTAATTCCGCCATGGAGGATACCCGAGTAACCCTGAAACTTCGGAGTGACAAGAAAATGTCCGCAGACGCAGCCATCGGCACCAGAGTGAAATTGAAGCCCCAATCCGTTCCCGTTCCCGGAGCCACAGGCAAAACAGTCTTTATGGTCGGTATCTTGTGGGATGTTCTTCCCACGGACTGACATCTTGTCCTTCACGGCCTATTCTATCCTCTGGCGATTTAAGCAGCCTCCAGTTCTCGGCGTTTGGCCATGTCAAAGAGGATTCGTTGCCTTGTCTTATCAATGCCCAATGCCTTACGCTTTTTGTCAATATGGTCGATCATCATTCTGGCTGCCTTTACAGGGTCGGGTTCAAAGGCCCATTTCCCTTTAAAGATTTCATCAAACCCTTCAAAGAGCATTTTTGTGACCTCTTCACTCCCCAACGTTGGCCAGGTGACGCCAAACACGGTAAAAACACCTGAGGCGACAAAATATTGGCCGATGGAGATGGCCTTTTCGCTCATCCACTCAGGTGCCGCACCAGCAGCCGGCAAATCGCTGATGTCATCCCCCAGCCCTCCGTCTTTCACCACAGCAGTAGCCGCCATCAGAATGCGACTATTATCCACACAGGAACCCATATGGAGGACGGGCGGGAGACCCACGGCCTCACACACGGAGGCCAGTCCTTTGCCTGCATACTTATGGGCTGCTTCCGGGGTGAGGAGCCCATATTTCCCTGCGGCCATAGCACTACAGCCCGTCGTTAGGACGATAACATCATTGCCAATCAACTCTAAGATCATTTTCAGATGGGCGTCATCGTGAGAAACCCGTGCATTATTACAACCGACTACACCAGCAATGCCACGAATCCGGCCGTTAATGATATTATCGTTTAATGGTCGGTAAGATGCCCTGAAAAGACCTCCCAAGAGATAGTTAATCGTTTCGTGACTGAAGCCGACAACCATGTCCATACTTTCCGGAGGGATGAGGATGGGTGATTTTCGATTGGGAAAATTCTCAATTGCCTCTCTTAGGATTGTCTTTGCCACATTTAGAGCCTCATGCTCATCAAACTGAATATGCACTGCGCCTTCGATCTTTGCCCTTCGGTCCGTGGTGATGAGTTTGGTGTGGTAACACTTGGCCACATCGGAGAGAGACTGCATCTCGCACTGGACATCAACCACCATCGCTTCAACCGCCCCTGTGATAATAGCCAGCTCCTGTTGGAGAAAATTCCCCGCGCACGGGATTCCGTGTCGCATTAGAATTTCATTGGCAGAACAGCACATCCCAGCAAGGTTAATTCCCTTAGCACCTTTTGATTTAGCGAGATTGAGAATTTCAGGATCCTGAGATGCCACCACCAGCATTTCTGGAAGAAGCGGCTCATGACCATGGGTGATTACGTTCACATGGTCTTCCTTAAGAACTCCAAGATTGATCTGCCCTGCAATGGGGACAGGGTTTCCGAACATGCAGTCCTGAAGTTCGGTCGAGATCATCGAGCCACCCCATCCATCCGCTAAAGAACAGCGCGCAGCTGCTTTGAGAATGTTCTGGTAATCCTGGTCCACACCGATATGCGTTCGGTGCATGATCTCAACGATCTCACGGTCTATGCCCCTCGGAGCTGTTCCTGTCTCTCGCCACAGTTGTTGCCGTTTCAAAGGAGCCCGTTTAAGAAATAGAATCTCTCCTTCCTGACGCCCGAATTCTGCCAGAGCTTTTTCACCCACATTAATTGCAATATCCTGGATGGATCGATCTCCGATTTCAACCCCAAAATCCATGGCAAGCTGATACAATTTTTGCTCGTCTTTGATCTGATAATCAGGAACTTCACCCTTTGCTGTGGCCAGGAAGAGTTCCGCCACCCCCCTGGCATGGTCAGAATGAGCAGCAGCCCCTGCGGCAACCATACGAGCAAAATTACGGGCGGCAATGGTCTCTGCCGTAGCTCCACAGAGACCTCTCCGTTTGGCTTTCTCTGGAGCTCCCTCCTTCTTCTTTGGGGAAGGGACCCGACACGGCCCCATCCCGCAGTTTTTACAGCAACTTCCTTCTGCTCCAATGGGGCAGGGTTTCATCGTTTCAGCCCTGTCAAAGATTGTTTCACATCCGTCTACTGCTGCCTTTTCGATCATAATTTGCGTAGCTCTATCGACACTCTTCTTATCCGTTTCAGCCACTGGAGCCTCCCTTCATCGAAAAGCTAATTCATTTCCTTACCATCGCTGAACCGCATTTGGGGCACTTCACAGAGTAACAGGGTGTTCCGACTTCATGAGGAGCAGTCGTCTCGCATTTTGGACACATACATTCCCCTCCAGGCCCTGCACCGGCTCTGGAACCGCCCATTCTTCCGCTACGGGATCCTCCCATTCCTGCACCTCTGCCTGTTCCTGGGCCACTCCCCGAAGGGGGACCCTTCCCATTACCTCTCGGCATATTCATCACCTCTTTCCAAATTTTTAGAATCTTCTGCTTCGACACCAATTTGAGTTAATGCGTTAGTGTTACGGGCAAGCCGGCCGGATGTTCCGCCTTGTAGAAGAGGGGCTTCACTCTTGGGGACTTTGGGTCTCTTGAACATGGCCACCAAACCTGCAGCCAATGGCAGTAACATCTCGATCAATCCGGCGTATTTTTCAAGTCGCCCTCCGGTTTTTTTAGAGCCGGTAGAGCCCCGGGGTCCGAAGCACCTGCTTGCACCTCTCCCGGAACCTGGACCACCCCCCCAAAGAGGGCCTGTCCCATCACCTCTCGGCATAGTTATCGCCCCCTTTGACCGGCAAGTGCCCCGCAAGCCCCGCCCTTGAGGGCGGGGTCAAGGGGCACAATATAAAAGGAAACTACCTTACCGGGAAGCTCCACGCCCTTTAGGGCGTGGAGCTTCACTAATGTTAATTTCCTTTCTTGCTCAGTTCCTCGATTCTCTGCCCGATCATTCTCAATTGGTCCTCCAGAGCCTGGGTTTGTTCTTTCAACATTTGAATCTCTTGCTCTTTACTCATCGTTTGAGGAGGAGGTGGAGTTGGGCTCATCATTCCCATTCCTCGTCCCATGCCTCTGCCCATCCCTCGTCCCATACCCATACCCATACCCATTCCCATTCCCATTCCTCTACCTGTTCCTGGGCCAAAACCAGTTGAAGGACCAATTCCTGGCTGTTGTCCCATCCCGGAATGGGCCTGTACCGAGGGGCCAAAGGCTTCTTGAAGCTGTCCATTCTTAAACATCTGGATGGCTTCCCGGACAGTTCCTGCAGCTCCCAAAAAGACTTTCATGCCCGAGGCACTTAAAGCAGTGGAAGCGTTGGGACCCAGATTCCCCGTGATCACCACTTCAGCACCTTTCTGACTAACAAACTGGGCAGATTGAATACCTGCTCCGCCTGAGGCCATCGCATTTTCATTCTGAAGAGCCTCAAATTTTAGCGAATCGGAGTCGACAAAGATAAAATACTGACACCGGCCGAATCTGGGATCGACGGGCGAATCCAAATCTGTTCCTGTTGCTGTCACAGCGATTTTCATAAAACGATCCTCCCCCAGTTCAAATCATCCTGTTCCATCTCTGAAATTCGGCGGAACGAAGGCCAGTATGTTGTGAACGGTGGCCTTCTTTCTTGGGCGTGGTCTTTCCATGGATTACTACCACCAACGACGGAACCCTCGTCCGCCACCGAATACTCTGCCACGGCCTCCACCCCATGGGAGGCCACCACGACCAGCTCCAAAGATAGGACCATAGAATGGTCGACCATAGAATGGATACGTACCGGTAGGCGGATAATAGGGTGCCTGGAAGCCATATCCATAACCTCTATACCCTCCTCCGTATGGCGTTGCACAGAAACCTCTTCCTCCGCCGGTCATCGGACCCATTCCCATTGGTCCGGTTCCATCAAATCCTGGCATAAACATCCCTCCTTTCTTGATTTACCACCTTGCCTTCTCCACCTCGAATCCGCGTATCCGGGGAGAAGTTCAACTTGGGTCAAACTCCAGTCCCAAGAGGGGTATCACAATTTTCGTTCTAAGATTAGAGTAGC
>Ga0315275_10004797_pt1 | contig 12703 bp, 15 predicted proteins | sample YL17G03_0_MG_FD_205557 | JGI IMG/M metagenome (GOLD analysis project Ga0315275, IMG submission 205557) | Sediment microbial communities from Yellowstone Lake, YNP, Wyoming, USA - YL17G03_0 | ecosystem: Environmental > Aquatic > Freshwater > Lake > Sediment | place: USA: Wyoming | collected... | reverse complement strand
GATGGCATTTGTAATGAAAACAGATTCCCTACCTAAACCAGCTTTTGCGATAAGCTCTTCAAAATTGCGCCCTGTCTGATCGCCGTAAAGGGGTATACCGTACTTATCTGCCCCGAGTCTGCCGGGAGCTTCTGCTATAAACACTACTGGCGAATCGAGGTTGCCATTGGAAAGTCCCAAGACTTTCCTGCGGTTTTGCATGCGGGGGCAGAGGTTACAACGCTGAACGCGTGAGACGAGATTAGTGAACAGTGACTGCTTTGATCTCTTCATTCTCCACCTCAGCACGCTCAATTAAGCAATCGGGGTCTCTGCCGTTTGTTATTCTACCAGCAGCGATAGACTTTTGTGCTATACAGCCTGAGTGACATTTCTCATAAGCAAGGCATGATTGACAGGTGGAGTTATGCCTCAGTTCCTTTAACTGTCTTACTTCATTAAACAGCTCTGATTTTTCCCAGACTTCCGTGAGTGAATATTCAAGGACATTGCTATACTTGTAATCTCCTACGAACTGCTTAAATGCGTCACATGGAACAGCATATCCATCCGGCCTAATGGCCATCTCACTTGTAGCAGCAACGCATTCTGCCGGATACTGCGGGCATAAAATGTTGAAAGGCGACCCGGTACGTATCTTCATATCTGGATACGTTTTCTGTAGGTCGCGTTTTATAATCTTGAGGTGCCGCAGATGATCTCTGCTCAATTGTAGTTGCCTTCGGTAAGTCTCACCCCTACCCTGTGGAACAAACCGGAGCCAGCTTACCTTTCTTACACCCATTGAATGCAGCGACCCTACCATATCAGCAATCTCGCTAAGATTCGTCGATGTAGGCACTATGTGGACTTCTGCGCAAAACCCGTAATCAAGAGCAAGCTTTAAAGACGCCATAGTTGTGTCAAAGCTCCCCGTTACCTGTGTTAAGGTATCGTGAGTTTCTGCGTTAGCTCCGTGAATGCTGAAGATAATTTTAGCCTCACATTCCCTAAGCAACCCCAATATGTTCTTAGGAATTGGACTTAGACACGCTTCATAGGACGCAATACCAGTAGTGTAAACCTGTGGTTTGAGCCTAGCATCGCGACAGGCAGCAAGAATCAAAGGCAATTCTTTGTAAACAAGCGGCTCGCCGCCGGAGATAGCTAACGCTTTGCCGCCCAACTCTGCAAAATCTTTTATGATTTCACAAACCCTGTCAGGAGCAAGTTTCTCAGGAGCATTAGGTGCGCCGTTGGAGGAACAATGAAGACACCTTAGAGGGCACTCCCTAGTGACCTCTATCTTGAGTTCCCTTAAAAGGTAACCCTCAGCCATGGTACACCCCTTTCATAGCTGAGCCGAGGTAATGGATTAAGATTTTATCATATATATGACTTTAGTGGTATGTTACCAAAATGGTAACATCTTGTCAAGCTTTCTGAAAGCAGATAATAATATCTATACTCTTGACTTAATGTTATAAATTTGGTAACATGCGTAAACAATTCTAGAGGACACTATGGCTGGGAAAAAGAAACTGGATAGACAACGGTCAAGCTTTGGCAAATATCTTTTAGGGTTACGGACTAAAGCAGAGCTGGGTCCTACAGAAGCCTATAAGAAACTTGGACTCAAAGGACGCCACATATTAGACGACTATGAGATTGGGAAGGTAACTCCTAGATACCCTACGTTATTAAGAATGTCACAAGTATACCATGCTCCTCTTGATGATATTTTAAGAAAGGCATATTGGCCACAGTTGATTCTTCTGCCACTCGATTTTTTTATAAATCTCGACCAGTTAGATCCCCTAACAACTGAAAACTTAATAACACAAATAGAGGAAGGCCTAAGTGAATTTGAGCGTAAGGAACTTACTAAATTCGTTGAGGGTTTACTATGTAAACGAGGCGCAGTTGGTCATAAATCAGATGTTGCTGCTCCAATAGCTCGTTTCTCAACACGTGCTAAACCGCGTGAAGACACTTTGGCCTGATGTGTCCAAATTGCAAGCAAACAATTCAACGTTATCTTATTTAATCCTCTCATCCGGTGATTAACAACCTTCCCGTCCCCATTCTTCTTGAGCCTTGAAAATACTCGTTCAACAGCGACTCGCTGATTATATAGCTTCTTCCATTTCTTAGTATGCCGAGGAACTGGACAGAATCTTCGGTAATCATTCTCTATCTTGATCTTCACCACTCGACCATATTTTGATTTAGAACACTTCTCAAGCAAAGTGCAACCACCCTTACCTGTTGAACATGGACACCGATACTTGAGAGTCCGGTGCTTTTTATCGTATCCCCAAAAGACCAGGAGTTCATCCTGTTCGCAGTAGGGCATTCCTAAATAGTCAGCATTGTTTAGCCAATCATCGTCTGCTTTCTTCATCTTTCTCATATCGATTATTGGAATGGCGTCAAAGTCTTCTATAATCGTTCTATGGTTTTCGGCAGCATCATATCCTTTATCAGCGAGAACGAATTGAGGATGGAAGTTACTAAGAAGAGTCCTGTTCTTCTCAAGTAAAGGTATCATTACTGGAGAGTCATTGGAGTTAGCTGGAGTTATTATCGGAATGAGTGGAATCTCGTGCCTAGCATCTGATACCAGGTGCATTTTATAGCCCAGCCACAACTTCTTTTCACCATCGCGACCTAGCTTCTGCCCCCATCCTGCATCACTATCTGAGAAGGGCTTCCTGTATCTGTCTGAATAAGTCGGTATCTCAGTACTGTCTACAGCTACCGTCTTCCCAAACTCCGGTAGTCGCTCACGTAACGCATCGACTGTTCTTGCCATACACTTCTCAATCATGTCCGTATGGTCTATTAGTTTCTTTATGAATCTGTAGTAGGCAAATCTGGTAGGCACTTCGGTATCTGAACGGATACCGCATTGAAGAGCTATGAACGGGTCCCTACGCAGAGTCCTGATTAACTCCTGAATCGTGTGGATATCAAGAATGTAGCTTGTAATGAGGGATCGCCATAGCACCTCTATTGGGTATCCTGGTCTGCCGGTCCACCTAGTCTTCTTTAGGACCTCAAGTAATTCCTCGTCATGAAGGTTATCGAATACTGTGCTGAGTTCTTTGGTGGCAGCAGCAACGTTGAAGCCCGCAAAGATGCGGTTTACTTCATCCCATAGCTGGCCATATTGACTTTCAGCTACGGATGTGCTACGATTACACACAGTTAGGGGGGTCTGCAAAGGTTTCTCCTAATTACGCTCCCGAAGCTTCGACGGCGAGGGAGCGTTTTATTTTAGCCTTCTTTTACCTACTCTTCTTCCTTTTTGTTATCTTTCTTGATCGTGGTTTATTCCAATATGCTGAACGACATCTTGGACATATAGTGGGATTTGAGACTCTAGGCACCCACTTATATTCACACCGCTTACAAGTAACAGTAACTAATCTAGGCATCTCCATCTCCTTTGTCTCATTTATTTTTTCAGCCTCTATATCGCGAGCTAACATCCTCATTCCATCCTGTTATTCTAACGTATTACGTTAATATGTTATACTAATAGCAAGAATTTGTCAATACCTTTTGTGGGGCTTTCCGAAAATCATTACTATTTTGTCGGAGTCGGTAGTGTATCAGTTTGAAATAGACAGTAGTGAGTTGATTTGCCTAAATTAAAGAGGTAGTACAGCAGTTTGAAATATGAACCGAACAGAGATAATTATTTATCCCACTCAGCTAAACCCCAGATTTTATCTTTATATTGTCTAAATCTAAGCCGTTCCCCGCGCTTCATTTTACGTATATTCTCAAGGTAAAGACTGGCCCACATTGTAGCATATGGGGTTTTCCCTCTAGTAGTGAGTAAACCTTTATCCACTGCTCTATGGAAAATTTCCTCAGCTGTTAAAGGTTTCCCTTCATCTTTGAGTATTTTATAAGCTGCTTTTGTAAAGCTAGACATGTTAGTATTATAGTAAATTTAAATTAACAATCAATATCCTCATTCATCATCTTGCTTTGTTTCCCAGAATCTACGTATTTTCTGGAAGTGTTCTATGCGTGTATGTATTTTGCCTATTTCTTTTGGATAAAACAACTCTAACGCATCACACAATTCTAGCATCCATTTCTTTCTTGAATACTGCTTGATGTTTACGTAGTTCGAGTTGGCTATCTGTATTTGCCCCCATCCTAATGCTCCAAGGGTAAGGCAATCCCACATAAAAAATTCTATGGGGACAAAATTAACCTTCGTAACAACTACTTTTGTTGCTGATAAATGATATGAAACACTGAGTATTACGAAATAATTTTTATCATCCTCATAAAATCTGGATAAACGTTCTACAGAAGTAAGATTGGGCATATTGAAATGAGTATCGGTTCTGAACGTAGATACATCAACAATATAATATAAAGTCATCCTTATCCGTGAAGGCAATATCAGCCATTGCTCGACGAGCAAAATCCGCAGAATATTCCTTACAATGGTTACCCAAGATATCTTGAAATCCCTCTCCTAGTATTTCTTGGATAGCATCTCCTACTGCACGTGGGCCGGCTGTACTTCCTGTAAGAAAATCCTCATGAGAGTTAATATAGGATATTATCTGTACCTGAATATCCTTGTAAGCATCGGTGTAAAATATTCGGCTCCTCATTGCTTTACCTTAATACAATTTGACGTGTTTCGCTCCCAAAATACACTATTTTCGTATCCCTGAATACGAGTATCACATTCAGCCAGCAAAAGGCGCTTTTCAGCAAGACAGCAGTATGTTTCATCAATCTCAATGCCAACGTAGCACCGTCCCAATTTTTTTGCAACTACAGAGGTTGTCCCTGAACCTAAGAATGGGTCGAATACTAAATCACCTTTATTGGAACTAGCTAATATAATTTTAGCCAAAAGTTTTTCAGGCTTTTGAGTCGGATGATCAGTATTTTCAGGCATAGACCAATAAGGAACTGTTATATCAGTCCAGACATTTGATGGGTAGGTTAATCGGAAATCACCCATGTTAGTTCGCTCCCAGTCTTTAGGTTTACCGTTAGAGTATGTATATGGTGCAATTACCCTGCGTTTTAATTTAACACTATCTGAATTAAAGGTATATCTTTTAGAAAGGGTACAAAAAAATATGTCTTCTGAGCAGTTTTTCCAGTTACTATATGCTCCTCTACCCTTTTCACGTTCCCATGTGATACGGTTTCGTATTATAAAATATTTTTCAGCAATTTGATGAATAGCTGTAGCAGATTGCCAATCTCCGCATATGTATATCGAAGCGTTTGGTTTAAGTACCTTTATAAACAGCGAAAGCCACGAATCAATCCAACTTGCATAATCCACTGTTGCCATCTGCTTGAATGTTCGACCATTAAATGATTTTTTTAGATTGTAAGGAGGGTCTATAAACATGAGGTCAACAAATGATTCAGGGAGATAATCTATCACGCTATATAAATCTTGGTTAATCGTGGAGTCCTTAATATCTTGGAGAGATACGTGATTCTGTATATGCTTTAACCTAGATGCGTATCTTAATCTTTCATCACTAGATAATGTGATAGTCTTGTTGCGGGGAGCACGTTGTTTTTTGTTTACGTCTAGCACGAGTGCACCTTCCTAATGTTCGTCCTATTTTATCACAAAAATATTAAAACAGCCTAAGCTGTTAGCCCCACAATCTCTTCAATTGTCCAAATCCTATCCGTAATTCCTACTGCCATCGCAGGGGTTCGTGGATAGGGGTTGGCTAGAGTCTGATGTGGGCGAACGAAATTGTAGTGCATGAAATAGAGAGCAAGAGCCAATATATGGTTATCTAACTTCTTAGAGAAGGCATTGGTCAATCTAGTGAATCGTCTCATGCACATTCGCATAGTAAGATTCTGGCGTTCCACATAGCTAGTAGAGATTGCCTTAGTATCAGGATTGCCTTGAACTATGCGCTTTTCTGCTCCTATACATTCTGCCGGACTGTAACGCTTCTCTGTATCGCTATCTTGCCCATATAATTTGACCAGCATCGCAAAATCTATCTCTGATCCAAAAACGTGCTCCACTGCCTCTAAATACATCTTGTGTCCATCGGTTGTCAGTTGCACTCGGTTAGCAAGCCTATCCTTTAAATCTGCGATAAAATCATAGGCACAATCAACATCTCGTGTGCCAACTTTCCAAGAGGGAACAAGCTTTGTATCTGCGTCCAAAGCCGTGAATGTCCAGACATCGCCATAGCCAAATTCACCATTGTGTTCCTCTGGCACATTCTTAGCCTTCGCATATACAAAACTCCATATCTCGTCGCATTGTAGCTTTTGACATGGCAGATCATGCATAACCTTTTCCTGATAGTCCAGACAAGCAGCGCCGACATCCCTGAGTAACTTGACGACAGTATTGACGGCAACTCCAGTTATGCGAGCGGTACTCCGTATGGAATTACCTTCACACAGAACTTTTATTACTTGGGTTTGTTGCTCTAAACTTAGCTTGTTCACTGTCTTTCCCTATCTGAATCTGACTATATAATACCACAACGCTCAAGCATTGTCAATAGGTTAATAGTCATTTTGGGAAAAAGCAAAAACTCCCCATAAGTACTTGACTCACAGGGAGTTTCTGTTATTATGTGTGTAGCTGATTTAAGATTATAGTTTTTAGCTGCAAGTATGCTCTCAAAACTATGCCCGTAGCTTTGAGAGTAACCCCTTCGCAGATATTATAACATGTCTGTAAGGGGGAAGTCAAAATGACAACAATAAAAGAGAAACCCATTGGTCTAGGAACATATTCAATCCCATCCGCTGCTTTATATGTCCTCGCCACAAGTAACAACGCGTCGAACCTTGAGCTAACTCCACGACATTTGTACCGTTGGACCAGGGATGGTCTAGCTGGTGGATATTTGATCGGTATTCACAATAGAAGACTATTTATAAATTACCGAGACCTTATTAGCTTACGGGTTATAGCTGCAATGAGAGCTAAAGGTATGGAACATAGGGATATAGTAGTTGCTGAAAAAGTCCTTAAGAAACGGTATGGATATGATTATCCATTTGCGTCTCTTGAATTTTGGACAGCTCCCCCTAGAGATATATTTGTAAAGGAAGATGGCATATTGCTATCTGCTTCAAGACACTTACAATCTGCAATGGAGTTCTTCGCTGAATACTTGCAACCCTCACATAATATGACATTTGACATGTTTGGGATTTCTGCAACATGGAGACCTTGTAACAATGTGTTATTTGATCCGCAGATTCAGTATGGAGAACCATGCATTGAAGGTACAAGAGTCCCAACGCAAGTGATATGGTCATTCCACAAGGCCGGTGATAGTGTTGAAACAATATCATATTTCTATGGTATACAGGCCAATAGAATAGAGGATGCACTTCGTTGGGAAAATCACGTTCAAGAAGTAGCCATATCCCAAAGAAAGTAACCTTTTTCCTTGATGAGTGCTTACCATATCCAATAGCAGACGCACTCAAGTCGTTCGGTTATCCAATAATATCTTGGTATGAAGAATTCAAAGGGCAACAGGGAATCAAAGAGCCGTATCTTATACAGTATCTAGGAGCTAAGGAATACACTTGGATTACTAAGGATGATGAAGCTAAGAAAGAACATGAAAGTGAAATACGCACGGCAGGTATCAGTGTAATATGGATTCGAGGTTTAGAGAGAGAAAAAGGGAAACCCAAAAAGAATAATATCAGAATTAAAGATGTACATAGAATATTAACAGATAAGCTTGATATTCTTGAGACGGAAATTAGTAATTCTAACAGGAGTTTGTATTATATGTTGTGGATTGATACAACTGGGAAACCAGTACGTAAGAAAATTTGTCTCGAAACATTCTTTAATACACATACTTAAGCATCAGAGTCACTTAGTCCAACGTGCCTGTGCAGCTTTCTTAGCAATTTCTGTTCTCTGTTCAGGAGTCATTTTGGAAGCTCTAGCTTTTCCACCTTTCAAGCCCCCCAACCGCCCAAGTGCAACGGCATGGGGATTCTTCCCGTCTATTGTCTTCGGTTCGATTCGATCTGTCTCAACCTGTCCGGTAGCCTCTTGGACTATCTGATAAGCCGTGACGCTAAAATCATGTTCCCGTTTCTTTTTCCTGGTATCTTTACCCATGATTTCACGATACCATACCGCTCAAGCATTTGTCAACGCCCAAGCATTTCAAACTGATACACTACCTGGAAACCATGAAGATAGTCAAGAGCTTGCCACCATTGGGGTAAAAATTGGTCTCCTGAAAATCTTGCTTAGCTAAAGTTAGCTTTAATTAGAGTTTCGCACATCCCTAGGGATAATTTCAAAAATCGGGTGGTCAACAATCATTCTTGAAGCGTATATCCTCATGCTACTAGTCGTGTCTATTGGGTACTGGCGATGGATAGAAACGTACCTAATTTATGAAAAGGCGATGCTGCGAATTTCCTTTAACCGCGCAGCGAGGTCAATGCCGAAAAAGCTAGCACTTCCCGTGGCGCCTGGAAGTGACACCGACCCCCATTCGCTTCATTATCTCTCTAGCCGCCACCACCCCCGAGGCCGATGCCTGCACCAGGCCACGGCTCACACCGGCGCCGTCCCCAGCAGCGAACATGTTCACGACCTCGCTCTCCAAACTCTCGGTCAGGACGAGACGCGAAGAATAGAACTTGACCTCGATGCCATACAGTAAGGTGTGCCTTGATGCCACACCGGGGGCCAGCTTATCCATCGCGTCAAGCATCTCTATGATGTCTTTCAGGTATCGGTAGGGGAGAGCGAAGCTCAGATCTCCCGGGGTAGCGCTCTTGAGTGTGGGCTGGACATTCCCCCTGGCGATGCGTTCTTTAGTGGAGCGCCGCCCTTCCATCAGGTCGCCCAGCCGCTGCATGATCACGCCCCCACTCAAAATATTCGCCAGGCGAGCCAGATAGCGGCCGTAGGCTATGGGATCGCGGAAGGGCTCGGTGAACGTGGTACTCACCAGGAGGGCGAAATTGGTATTATTCGTCTTGCGCTCCGCATAGCTGTGACCATTAACCGTTGTCACCGGATCGCTGCCGCCAGTGGACTCCATTGTCACCTCACCGGCAGGGCACACGCAGAAAGTCCTGACCCGATCATCAAACGATTTGGAGTAGTACTCCAATTTAAATTCGTACAGCGCATCGGTCAGCTCCCTCAGCACTGCCTCAGGCACTTCCACCCTGACGCCGACATCGACGGGGTTTATCTGCAGGGTGAGCTTCAGGCGTTCGGCCTCGTGGGCCAGCCAGTCAGCTCCTTCCCGTCCCGGGGCGATAATAACGTAGCGGCATTCGAAACGCTGGCCATCCTTAGTTTCGATCCCGCTTACAGCGCCATTCTTAGTCAGTATTGTCCTGGCCGCAGTGCCCACTCTGATATCAACCCGCTCCCGCAAGAAGTCGTGCATCTTTTGCAGCACAGTACGGGAACGATCCGTTCCGAGGTGCCGCACGGTCATGGGGATGAGGTGCAGATCGGCCAGGCTCGCCCGGTACTCCAGCTCATCCATCTTATCTCCAGCGCCATAGGCACCGTTTGTACCCCCAAATTCGATATACACGCTGTCAACATAGCGAACGAGCTCTTCCGTCCGCTCCACCCCGAGATATTCCTTGAGCCTTCCGCCAATTTCTGAAGATAGAGTGAGTTTGCCATCGCTGTAGGCACCAGCACCCCCCCACCCGCTCACCAGGTCGCACGGCATGCACTGCGGGCAGCTGAACGGCTCAACCAGCGCCGGGCAGGAGCGGGCATCGAGGTCCTTGCCCTCTTCCAAAAGCAAGACGCTCAGCTTTGAATTCTTACATATTTCCAGGGCGGCAAATATGCCCGCCGGACCTCCGCCCACGATAATTACATCGTACTTCAATTTCGTTTCCATAAATTTAGTCACAGCCTAGCTGACGGCACTAACCCTTCCTCTGCCAACCTCAAAGAGACGGCTTTGCATTCTACACCGCGATATAGCGGCTGTCAAGTAGGCTCGGCTGATAATCTTCTGAGTATGTCCCAGAAGGCGCCACGGTAGCCCTTCTCGATAGCGTCCACCAAAAGGGCATTATCGTTGTAGTTGTAGTTGCGGTCAGCGACATCCCCCGACATGAAGAAGAAACGCTCATCTCCAGCGATAAGGTCAGTCAGATATTGCGCAGCATCGTTTCCCAATGCCGATTCCAGATAAAAGACAGGTGCAAACAGCGTTTCATCTACAACGCCATGCAGGTTGGGGTTGGTTTCGATCGGTCCCTGATTTCGAACGACATCCGCCACCCCGGTGCCGGGATAAATGCGCACGCCAAGGCTGGCACCCACGCGTGAGGGGGACAGCCGTTTCATCGTCTCGATCGTTGCTTTTAGCGAATCGCGGGTCTCCCCCGGCCCGCCAAGGAGCAGGTCGTACATGAAGACAATATCGTGGCGGCGACACACATCCGCCGTCGCCAAGAGATCACCGACGCAGAAGTCGCGTCTTAACCGTCGCAGCATTGCGTCGTCACTACTATCGACACCAAAGTTGATGCCGGCACACCCTGCCCTCTTGAACACCGAGGCGATTCCATCGTCGAATGGCACTGGGCTGCAGTAGGCATACCAGCGCATCTTCGAGCCCAGGCCCCTGCCAACGAGCTCATGGCACACCGACATCGCGTGGCCCGGCGGCAAATTGAACTCGCTGTCGCAGAAATGGAGACAATCGATCCCCATGACGAGGAGACCCTCAACCTCATCGGCAACGCTTTTAGGGGAGCGACAGCGCACCTTACTCCCTTTCCCCAGCGGATCGGCGCAGTAAATGCACCGCTTGGCACACCCGCGCTTCGTCTCGATATTGCCCATACCGCCCTCGGAGAAGTAGCGACGGTTGTCCACCATATCTCGCCGCGGAGCCGCCATAGTTTCCAAATCGGAGTATTTCGGCGGGTTAGTTTTAAAATCCTGCCCTGCACGATAAACCAGGCCAGGGACATCCCGATAGTCGTCCCCGGTAACGACTCGATCCACTAGCAAGGGCAGGGCGTACTCGCCCTCACCCCAGATCCCCACGTCGAGGCCGCAGTAATCAAGCATAGCCTGCGGCATGATGGAGAACCCCGAACCGCCGAGGATGATCGGCGCGTCGGTGCGCAACCGCAAGCAATCGATAACCCCTTTGTATTCAGGGATGAAGAACGCCTGCGTGGCCAAGCTGGCATCATCGGTGTTCCGTATGGTGAACGCCACAGCAACGACGCTATTTTGCGAGAAATAATTCTTGATATCAGGCGCGACGTCCACAGAGAAGCACAGGTCGAGGAGATCGACTTCGTAACCGCTCAGGCCCAGCGATGAGGCCAGATAGTCCAAAGCGATCGGGGCTACCGGCGGCTGCATCCGATTGGGGTTTACCAGCAGGACCTTACCCTTGCTTCTCGCCTTCATCTCCCGAAACATAGCCCTCGCCCTTCAGGTATACCGCGGGCTTCTTAAAGGTCTTCACCTGCTCAGCAACGCTGTCCCGTATGATATACCCAGCGACGTGCATTAAGGTATCATCGAGGCGATCGTCTATATGCTCGACGGTCATAGCTGCCAAACAGGGGTAATGATGGTGCAACATTCCTGCTTCGAATTCCGCATCGTCGGCAGAGACGCCGATGAGCCCCTGCGCCACATATCTGGTGTTGCCGCAGGCGGCATCGCGTATGACATCTACCTTCTCGATCTTTTTACTATTCGGGTTGACCGCTACCTCGACCTGCGGCATGCCGAAATGCTTGGCGAACTCGGCGATAAGCAGATCCTCGTAGCCCTCGGCGCTGCGGCGGTAGTTATAACTCGCTTCAGTCAGTGTGCAGAACGGCTTGGGGAAGACGCTGGCAATGCCGGCATCACCGAGTTCCTTTTTAATCTGAGTAGCCAGACCCGACGGCAGCCAGGCAGAGTTATCGACCGGGGCGATCACTGACCTGGCGCGGCACTTCCTGGCGATCGCCGGTAAAAGCTGCGCCGTGCTGGGCGACTCCCCTAAATACAGCAAGAGTTCGACATGCGGCAGGCTTTTCGGCAGGAACTCATCGGGATCATCGATTATGGGAGGCAGTGCCAGCGGCGGCTCGAAGACCTCTATCGACCATGTCATCGGGCCATTATTTCGTATGTTCTCCACCTTCGCTTGCCCCAGTTGCCCTGAACCGCCACCAGAATGTGCATGAAGTAATTCTCCTCGATCGCCGGTTCGCTTCACTCAGCCGAGCGGTATTGCTGGTACCGCACCATCTTGCTTAACACCTGCGCGGCGCGGCGGCCGTTGGAGTAAATGGCAACCCCCTTCATCGGCTTAGGCTCCTCCATCACCACCCTCATCGCAATGCCGGTGTTATAAACCACAGGCTTGCCTATGCCGACCATCGCTTCGACCTCCCGGCGTATATAATCAGGCTGGTTGGTGCCGACAGTCTTAATTATCATGTCAACGTGCTCGTCCCTAGCCAGCGTGCCCACCGTTTCGACAATTAATTCTAGGTCGAACGCCGACATCATGCCGAGGTCGATGGGATTATCGATGCTGGTGCCCACAGCAGGGATGATGTCCCGCAGCCTCTTTTGGGTGGACTCCGACAGCTCGGCTACCTCCAAGCCGTACTCAATGCAGGCATCGGCGATGGTCACGCCGGTGCCCCCAGCGCCAGATATTATCGCTACCCGATT
>Ga0315275_10004796_pt1 | contig 12703 bp, 10 predicted proteins | sample YL17G03_0_MG_FD_205557 | JGI IMG/M metagenome (GOLD analysis project Ga0315275, IMG submission 205557) | Sediment microbial communities from Yellowstone Lake, YNP, Wyoming, USA - YL17G03_0 | ecosystem: Environmental > Aquatic > Freshwater > Lake > Sediment | place: USA: Wyoming | collected... | reverse complement strand
TGGACCGGGTCTGGCTGATGGTCCTTTCCCCGAGCATTACGAACCTCTCGAGTGTCCCGTGGAAAAGAACTTGATGTCGCCCCAGAAACAAAACCCGGCGATCCGCCGCTTCGACAAACCCGGTGTTGGCTCTGATATGGATGTGTATTCCGGTGTTGCAAGTTGTGATCCGCGCTACCCCTTCGTGTGCAGCACCTACCGTGTCAGTGAACACTGGCAGACGGGCGTCCAGACCCGCTGGTGCCCATGGCTGGTGGAAATGCAGCCGGGCATGTTTGTGGAAATGAGTGTAGAGCTTGCGAAAGAAAAAGATATCAAAAATGGTGAGAAAGTGATTGTAAAATCCGCTCGTGGTGAGGTTGAGGCCACGGCGATAGTCACTCCGAGATTTAAACCTTTCAATATCGATGGAAATATAATTCATGAAGTGGGCATTCCCTGGCACTTCGGCTGGATCACTCAGGCAAGGCCGAAAAAGGCGTATAGTAAGATTGACAAAAAGCCTGAAGTATTTACGTATGGCGATGCAGCCAACCTGCTGGTGCCGACCATTGGCGATGCCAATACCATGATACCCGAGAGCAAGGCTTTCATGGTCAATGTCGTGAAGAAGGGGGTGAAGTAACATGGCTGAGAAAATAAAACTTTTTGATACATCAAAATGTACCGGCTGCCGGGGCTGTCAACTTGCCTGTAAACAGTGGAACCAACTTCCTGCAAGGCAGACCAGACCCAGGGGAACATATCAGAACCCGCCTGATCTCCAGTGGAACACATTCCTTTTGATGAGATTCCAGGAGATGGCGGACGCCAAGGGAGGAGTAAAGTGGTTCTACAGGCACAATGCCTGTATGCATTGCACCGATGCAGCGTGCGTCACAGTATGCCCCTCCGGAGCTCTTTACTATACTGATATGAAAACCGTCGGGCTGAATCGTGCAAAGTGTATAGGTTGCAAGGAATGCATATCGGCCTGCCCCTTTGACATTCCGAGATATGATGAAAAGGCCGATAAAATTACCAAATGCGATATGTGTGAAAGCAGGCTCGGCAATAATCTGGAGCCTGCCTGTGCGAAGGCCTGTCCTACGGGCGCGCTTCTTTGGGGCGACAAGGATCGTTTGGTAAAGGCCGCCTACAAGAGAGCAAAGGATCTTGGCGGTGACGCAAATGTTTACGGAGATAAGTATGTGAATGGTACCCATCTTGTCTATGTTCTCCAGGAGAAGGAAAAAGTGTACGATGAACTTCCCACCAACCCCTCGGTTCCTCTCTCTATTGTGCTCTGGAAAGACGTGCTGAAGCCGCTGAGTCTGCTTGCGGCAGGCGGTGTGCTGGCGGGGTCGTTCCTGCATTATGTCCTCCACGGGCCGAAGTCCCCTGATGAGAATGGCACGGAAAAGAAGGAAGGGGGTGAATAGTCATGAAGAAAGGATTAATTCAGGCTACAGACTGGTATGAGAGATTAGTACACTGGATGCTGGCGCTTTCCTGCCTGTTCCTGTGTATTACGGGACTGGCGATGATGTTTCATTCCTTCAATTCCATTGCGAACCTCATGGGCGGATTGATTGTAGTGAAGTATCTGCACAACTTTACGGGTCTCTTTTTCGGCATAGCCCTGCTCTTGTCCATTAAGATGTGGTGGCATGAGGCGGGGGTATTTTCCATGCCGGAGGATCTGGAGTGGATAAAGGTTGCCGGGGGATATCTCTGGCATGTGGATGAAGTTCCCGCAGTAGGGAAATACAATCCCGGGCAGAAGATGTTCTTTCTGGCCGTGGCCATATTCGGTGTGATCATGGTGATCACGGGGCTGATCATGTGGTTTCCCTTGATGTTCCCCTCCTGGCTGGTGCGATGGCTGTTTGTGCTCCATGCATTGGGATTTGTGGTGATCTTACCGTTCTTCTTTGTGCATCTCTACTTGGGGACCATTGGTTCTCCGGGATCGCTGGATGCGATGACGACGGGCTGGGTAACGAGAGCCTGGCTGAAGAAGCAGCATCCCAAGTGGTTGAAGGAGATGGAGGAAGAGGGAACGCTGATCGTTTCCGGTGAGGAAAAGAAAGCACACTGACGTTTGTTATATTTAGTATGTACCATGAAGAGCGCTGTCCAGTCCGGGCAGCGCTCTTTTTTTAACTGCATTGCCCTTCTCAGAGACGAAGAGAAAAATTCTCGCTTTTTGCTGACGGCTTCCGAACGATAAGTCCTTGAACCCTCAAGCCATAGGCTCTCTCCGATGGTAGTTGACTTATTTTTGCAGGAAAAAAAATGAGTGATATGGTATAAGCTGCGCAATGTCAATATCCGGGAGGAATGTATCATATGAGAAACTTATTGGAAGGTGTGGAGGAAATACTGCTCATGGGACCGGGACCCTCCTGCGTCCCTCCGGAAGTGTATGCAGCCCTCAGCCGCAAGACTATCGGACATCTTGATCCCTATTTTATAGAGATAATGGAAGAAGTGAAAATGATGCTCCGGAATATAATGAATACGCGCAATGAAGTTACTATCCCCCTCTCGGGTACGGGTTCAGCGGGGATGGAGGCTTGCTTTGTGAACCTTGTGGAGCCCGGAGACAGGGTGCTCATCCTTATCAACGGCGTCTTCGGTCAGAGAATGCGGGAGGTGGCTACGCGGTTGGGCGCAGCCGTGGAATTCCTCGAATTCCCCTGGGGAACACCCGTGATACCCGATGAGGCGGCAAAAAGGCTTCGCGATACGTCGTATCGGATTGTAGCCGTAGTCCATGCAGAAACGTCCACGGGCGTGTTGAATCCGGTTGCCGAAATCGGTACACTAATGAAAGGAAAGGACGCGATCTATCTGGTGGATACAGTGACAAGCCTGGGCGGTTCGGAAGTCCGCATGGACGACTGGAACATCGATGCCCTGTACAGCGGAACACAGAAATGCCTTTCCTGTCCTCCGGGTCTGGCGCCTCTTTCCTTCTCGGAGAAAGCGATGGCTAAGCTCAACGGCCGAAAGACAAAGGTTCCCAACTGGTATCTCGACCTCTCATTGATCTACAATTATTGGGGGCAAAACCGGGTCTATCACCACACCGCCCCGGTCAATATGCTCTATGGCCTCTACCAGGCATTGTATCTCATCCTGCAGGAAGGACCGGAAAAAGTCTTTGCCCGTCATCGGGAAAGCCATGAGGCGCTCGTGGAAGGTCTGGAAGGAATGGGATTGAAAATGCTGGTGGATGCGCCGTGCCGCCTGTCCATGCTGAACACGGTATTCAGTCCGCAGGGGAGCGATGAGCTGTCCGTCCGGAAGCGGCTGCGCAGTGAGTTCAAAATCGAGATCGGCGGCGGCCTCGGGCCTCTTGCCGGGAAGATCTGGCGGATTGGCTTGATGGGCCATACGGCCAGGAAGGAGAACGTAGCCCGGTTCCTTGATGCGCTGAGGACTGTGCTTGGGAAATAATTATTTGATGAAACTGGTACCAACTTAAGACAATTCATTATATGTCATTTCGACCGCAGGGAGAAATCTTTGTTCCGATCTAAGGAAGAAACTGTTTCAACAACATTAAAGATTTCTCAGTCACTTCGCTCCTTCGAAATGACACTTTAATAATAGCGTCCTGCATGATTGTGTTAAGCATGGGGTTTGATCTTCCCTGCCATTCTTGCCCATCGGTACAGGGCGCCAAGAACCACCACAGCCCTCTCTGAAGAGTAGGGGAACGCGGGAACGCCATGAGCTTCTAAAAGCGCGGCGGCACGTTCCACCTCGACATCACCCGAAAGGGCCGCGACAATAGGCTTCGGCGCTTTCGCAGCCTCGGCGGCCTTCTTCGCTCTAATCACCGTTTCAGCAAAGACCAACGGCGGCGTGACCAGGGTATGCCAGTAGCCGAGGATCAGGGCATCAACGCGATCATCCTCGAGGGCGAGCCGAATAGTGGCTTCATAGGTTGCCGGCGGCTCGCCTCCCGTGATATCCACGGGATTTCCCGTCGCACCGAAAGGAGGTATAAATTTTTTAAAGGCCTCGTCCAGGTCTTTTTCCAGTGACATGAGCTGTATCTGGTGTCTGCTGCAGGCGTCTGCCAAAAGGACGCCCAATCCTCCCGCGCCGGTAACAATCAGTACGTTCTCTCCTTTCGGGATCGGCAATTTGCTGATGCTTCGGGCACAATCCAGAAGTTCTTCCAGATTGGATACCCTGACGATACCCGCCTTGGCGAAGGCGGCGCTATAAATTCTGTCGTCCCCGGCGAGCGCTCCCGTATGGGAAAAGGCCGCCCTTTCACCTAATGAGGTGGCGCCGGCTTTGAGCGCGACAATGGGCTTTTCTTTGCTTACCTTCTGTGCTGCCTTGACGAAGGCAACGCCGTCCTTGATGTCTTCCACATGCATGGCGATCACTTTTGTATTCGGGTCCTGCCCGAAGAACTCGATCAGGTCGTCCTCGTCCACGTCGCACTTGTTTCCCACGCCGACAATGGACGAAACGCCCATTTTATGGGAACGGCTGTAGCCAATGATGGCCATACCCACGCCCCCGCTCTGGCAAGACAGGGCTGTAGGTCCCTTTTCTGTGTAAGGTGTGCAGAAGGTCGCGCAGAGGTCCGCCGGGGTATAATATATCCCGAAAATATTCGGGCCAAGGATACGGACCCTGCTTTCGATGGCTTTCGCGACAAGCTCCCTCTGAAGTTCGTTATTGCCGATTTCGGCGAATCCGGAGGAGATCACGATGGCCCCGGCGACTCCCTTTTGCCCGAGAGCCGTAATGGCCTCAACAACGTTCTTTGCCGGGATCACGACGACCGCGACATCCACCCGATCAGGGATGTCTTGAATGCTCTTGTAACATTTCCGGCCGAGTATCTCCTCCGCCTTGGGATTGATGGGATAGATGTTGCCTTTATAGCCGCCGTCGATGATATTCTTTACCGTGGAATATCCCAGTTTTGAGGGATCACTGGAAGCCCCGATAACGGCAATGCCCGCGGGAGAAAAGATCCTCTTCATGCTGGCGACGATTTCTTCCGAAGTGTAGAGCGTTTCGGCGATTCTCTTGGGTTCGCCGAGTGCCATCCGGGCATCCACAATGACGGCGCCCGCAGCGGTTGCGATTACGGGATTCAGATCGACTTCCAGAATTTCCGGGTGATCGGTTAACAGGAGAGACAGCTTCTGCATGATATCCGCTAAGGTGTTTATATCGACGGCCGGTTTCCCGCGGAAATTCCCAAGGATTTTTCTTCCCCTGATCTCCTGGATCATGCCGAGAGAATCCTCTCTTGTCAGAGGGACTAATCTGAAAGCCACATCGCCCGCGACTTCGATAAAAATACCCCCCAGGCCGAACATCACGGCATGCCCGAACTGACGGCTGAAGGTTGCGCCGATGACCAGTTCCACTCCTTCCGGTACCATTTGATCGACCAGAATACCTTGTATATATGCGTCCGGTTTATGAATTTTTGCGTTCTCCATGATTTCGGAAAACGCCGTCCGCACAGCCTCCGGGGAATCAAGATTAACCCTGACACCCCCTACATCAGACTTGTGAGAGATATCCGGGGAAAGTATCTTCATCACTACCGGGTATCCTAACCAGCCGGCTACCGTAGCTGCCGTATCCGGATCTGATGCGACATACCCGGTACTGACTTTGATATCGTAAGCCTTCAGCACTTCCTTGCTTTCCACCTCCGTGAGATGCACCCTTCCCTGTTTTTTAACTTCCGCAAGAAGATTCGCTACTGTGTTTTCCATTGGTACCTCCTTTTGCTGCTCACATTGCTTTTTCTCGTTAAAGCCGCTCCAGGGACGGACACTGAAGCTCAGCCATATTACGGATGAAAGCGAGAAAAGTCAACATGATAAGACGATCAGGTAAAGATCTGTTTCAGTCTTACAACTACTTTACGCTTGACAGGATACACGAATTCATATAGAAAGCTCCCCTACATCGCAAGACCAGTATAAGGAGGATAGTTTTTTGGCTACACACAAATCCGCGGAAAAGAGAAGCAGGCAGAATGTAGTGACACGTCTGAGAAATACATCGGTAAAATCGAGCGTCAAGACACGGATAAAATCGGTGCTGAATGCTGTGGAGGAGAAGGATAACGCAGCCTCAGCGACTGCCCTTGCCGTTGCCATACCTGCGATCAATAAGGCCGCTTCCAAAGGCGTATTTCATAAGAAGACAGCATCGCGAAAGATATCGAGATTGACCAAGAAGGTGAATTCTCTTAAAGGATAATTCCTGAGGGACAGTCCCTATTTTTGCGTGCAAAAGTGGTACAGTCCCCACATCAGTCCCTGACTCTTTTAAAAGCCTGACATCATTAATCTGTATGCCCTCTCGGCTGTATCGTTTGAAAGCTTGATGAGGGCATTTTTTCGGTTTGCTTCTTTCGAGTTCAGGTCGGGAGTAGCGTAGTCCTGGTATCCGGAAAAACTCTTATTGGTCCAGATAGTCTTTTTTGTGTCCTGTTCTTCAAACGCGAGTTCCATGGTGATCGTTACCCGTTCTTCCGATGCCAGGTTGCTTTTCTGATAAGAGAGAGGAGCGGTGCTGAGGCTGTCGATACTGCCCCTGAATGTGGCATCTGCTTTTTCCCGTCTGTCCACGATCGTGAATCTGCTTCCTGTAGTAAACTGATTGATGAAGGCGTTCCTGATGGTATTATCAATATAGGGTTCACCGGTTCGATTTGCAAAATTGTCTATGAACACTGTGCGGATTTTTTTGTCGATATATTCTCCGCCTGCACTGAAGCGGTAACCGCAACCCGAGATGAGAATAGCGGACAGGAGAAAAAGGAAGAGGGGTGCCGTGAGGTGGCCGTTTTCGCGGGTAATTTCTCTCCTGCGGTTGTTACTGAACCACGATATTGACAAGCTTCTTGGGAACATAAATCTCTCTCAATACCTTTTTCCCGGATATGTAGTTCATGATTTTTTCGTCATTAAGGGCGAGGTCCTTAATCTTAGTCGCTTCTTCATCGGCAGAAACAACGATCCTGCTCCTTACCTTGCCGTTTACCTGAATGACGATGGTAATTTCCTCTTCGGCGGCAACTTCATTATCGTACGCAGGCCAGGGGACATCGGCTAAATTGCTTTCGTATCCTAATGCCGTCCAGAGCTCTTCGGTGATATGGGGAACAATAGGCGCCAGAAGTATAATGATCGTTTCTATGGTCTCCCTGATGACAGAAAGGGCTGTCGTATTTTCCCTGGCCGGCCGTTCCATCAGGTACAAGGCATTCACCAGTTCCATAACAGCGCTAATAGCGGTGTTGAAGTGAAACCGATCCTCAATATCGCGCGTCACTTTCCTCATCGTCTGGTGGGTTTTTCGCCTCAGGTTTTTCAGATCCCCGTCAATATCCCTGCTGCCATCGAATGGTGTGACATGCTTAATATCCTCAAGACAGTCAATCACTATTCTCCAGGCCCTGTTGAGGAAACGGAACGATCCCTCGACCCCCTGATCGGACCATTCCAGATCTTTCTCCGGAGGGGATGCGAAGAGACAGAACATCCTGACGGTATCGGCGCCATAATTTTTGATCAGATAATCAGGGTCAACGACATTTTTCAGGGATTTGGACATTTTTTCTGATTTGCCGATAGTGACCTCACTCTGGCAGCGAGTGCATTTTCCATCCCTCACTTCGTCGGGAAAGAGATAACCGTGCTCTTTGCAACGAGCCGTCTCTTTGCAGACCATGCCCTGGGTCAGGAGATTGGTAAACGGTTCATCGAAATCCAGGACACCATAATCTCTCAGCATCTTTGTGAAGAAGCGAGAGTAGAGGAGATGGAGAATTGCGTGTTCAATGCCACCGATGTACTGATCTACCGGCATCCAGTAGTGGACCTTTTGTTTATCAAGACCAGGCTTTTCTCCGCAGTGGGGTGAGCAGAAACGGTCAAAATACCAGGAAGATTCGACAAACGTATCCATGGTGTCGGTTTCCCGTTTTGCCGCGTTTCCGCATGTGGGGCAGCTGGTTTTTAAAAATGCGTCATACTTCGCCAGGGGGGATCCCCCCGCTCCCGTTAACTCTATTTCACGTGGCAGGATGACGGGCAGTTCGGATTCCGGTACCGGTACTGTACCGCACGTATCACAGTAGAGAATGGGAATCGGCGCCCCCCAGTAGCGCTGCCGGGAGATTCCCCAGTCTCGCAAGCGGTACTGGATGGCTTTTTTGCCCCGCCCGATGGATTCCAAATATGAGGCGATTGCATCCAGGGCTTTTAAATTTTCCATGCCGTTGAACTGTCCCGAGTTGACGAGCATGCCTTCGTCCACGTAGGCTTCTTTCATGGTGCTCACGTTCAACGGCTTATTGTGCGGTTGAATGACAACGAGCAGAGGGAGATTGTATTTTTTTGCGAATTCGAAGTCCCGCTGATCATGGGCGGGTACGGCCATAACACAGCCGGTGCCATACTCGGCAACAACGAAGTTTGCAGCGAAGATTGGCATTTTTTTCTTCGTAAGCGGATTGAGGCAGTACGCATCTAAAAACATACCCTCTTTTTCGTAGTATTCCGATGTCCGCATCAGCTTGTCTTGCTTTTTTACCTTCTCCACAAATTCCCTGACTTCGTGTTCAACAGGTTTTCCCTTGACAAGATCCATCACGAGGGGAAGTTCTGCGGCAACCAGCATAAACGTCGCTCCGAATACCGTGTCCTGCCTCGTCGTAAAAACCGTTATCGTACCATTGCCGTCTGCCATGGGGAAAAGAATATCGCATCCATAGCTTTTCCCTATCCAGTTTTTCTGCATGGTGATGACCCGTTCGGGCCATCCGGGAAGCTTGTCGCAATAGTCGAGGAGCTCTTCCACATAGTCAGTGATACGGAAAAACCATTGGTTGAGATATTTTTCCTCGACCTCCGTGGAGCACCTCCAGCACTGGCCGGCTTCCACCTGCTCGTTCGCCAGTACCGTCTGACAATTTATACACCAGTTTACGATAGAGCTTTTTTTATAGGCGAGCCCTTTTTCGTACATCCAGAGAAAAAACAGTTGTTCCCAGCGGTAATACTCCGGCTCACACGTGGAAAGTTCTCGGTCCCAGTCATAGCTGAAACCCATCTCCTTGAGCTGTTTTTTCATATAGGAGATGTTTTCATTCGTCCATGTTGCCGGGTGAATTCCATGGTCGATAGCCGCGTTTTCCGCGGGCATCCCGAAGGAATCCCAGCCCATGGGGTGGAGTACATTGTATCCGTTCATCCTCTTGTAGCGTGCCACAACATCGCCTATGGTGTAGTTGCGAACATGGCCGATGTGAATTTTTCCGGATGGATAGGGAAACATCTCGAGAAGGTAGTACTTTTTTTTACCAGCGTCTTCCGTGACTTTGAAAATACCCTTATCTTCCCAGATCTTCTGCCATTTCTTTTCCAGCTCCTGGGGTTTATACTTGTCTTCCATGCTTTACTCAGCCTCCAACATGTTCGAGGACCACCTGTAATAACGATGATTGTCCTGAAAAGAACAAGAAATCACATCCTCATGAATTGCAGCTTCCATTGACATCTTGTTTCATAGTTTCTCTATATAATGTGAGATATACGGCATCAAGAATACCGTTTATAAAAGATCCGGAGTTTTCCGAGCCATACATTTTACCTAAATCAATAGCTTCGTTCAGTGTCACTTTTGGGGGTATGTTCGGGCAGTAGAGAAGCTCATAGACAGCCATACGGAGTATGTTTCGGTCTACTCTCGACATACGTTCCAGCGACCAGTGTTCAGAACAACTGCGTATAAGATTATCTATTTGTTCTCTATTATCCCAAGCACCTTCGATCAAGAGAGTTGAGAACTTTTTGGAATCTTCTGTCGCCTGAAAGTTATTCCAGAAGAGCCTGATAGCCTCTTTGGCATCGATATTTAAAACGTCCAGCTCGTAAAGAACCTGTAAGGCAACCTCTCGTGCCTTTCTTCTTTGATGCATTAGTGCCTCTGGTGATATTACATCAGATACCGTATATGATGGGTCTGCTTATATCAATTACGACAAGAGATACCTGCAATAAATTAAAATGTATTGAAATCAAGGAAGGTTTACGCCGGTATTAAACAAAATTATCAGCATCATTCTTCATAACCCGCCAAAAATGGGTGAATGAGCAACTATAATTTTTTGAAGAGATCTACCATTTCAATAGCGGACATGGCGGCATCCCATCCCTTATTACCTGCTTTTGTTCCCGCCCTTTCAATAGCCTGTTCAATGGTGTCTGTGGTTAGTACACCGAAGGATACGGGTATCTCCATTTCCAGGCCGACGCTGGCGATCCCTTTGGTGACTTCGGCACTGATGTATTCGAAGTGGGGTGTGGCCCCCCTGATCACGGCACCAAGACAGATGACTGCATCAAAGCGTTCGGTCTTTGCCAGCTTTTTCGCCATTAAGGGCAATTCAAATGCACCGGGGACTTTATAAATCTGGATGTCTTTTTCATCCGCCCCTGCCCTTGTCAGGGCATCGACGGCGCCGTCAACCAACCGTCCAGAAATAAAATCATTAAACCGGCTGGCAACAATGCCAAATTTCATCCCTTTGGCTACAAGCTTCCCTTCAATTGTTTTCGGCATGGTTCCTTCTCCTATATTTCTAACAAATGCCCCATCTTTTTCTTTTTTGTCGTCAGATATTTAATGTTGTTCTCCGTTGGTTTTATTTCGATAGGAACACGTTCGGTAATGGTTATACCATACCCTTCCAGACCGACAATTTTTTTGGGATTGTTGGTCATGAGCTTCATCTTCCTGACACCCAAATCAGCAAGTATCTGGGCGCCAATTCCATAATCCCGTAAATCTGCCTTGAAACCGAGCGTGAGATTGGCCTCCACCGTATCCTTCCCGCTTTCCTGCAGCTCATAGGCTTTGATTTTATTTACCAGGCCGATTCCCCTGCCTTCCTGGTGCATATACACGATCACACCTTTTTCTGCCGCTTCCACCATCGTCATGGCGGCATGGAGTTGATAGCCGCAATCACACCTCTCTGATCCGAAGACGTCACCGGTCAGGCATTCTGAGTGAACCCGCACCAGGACTTCATCTTCCGGCTCAATATCTCCCTTGACCAGAGCGACATGTTTCATATCATCCACATCATTTTCATACACAATAATTTTGAATTCACCACCATAGCGGGTTGGAATAGTTGCCGTAGCCGCCCTTTTGATCAGAGATTCATGCTGCATCCTGAACTGAATGAGATCCGCAATGGTCACTATCTTCAGACCATGCTTCTTGGCGAATCCTTCCAGGTCAGGCATGCGGGCCATGGTGCCATCGTCCTTCATGATCTCACAGATTACTCCGGCAGGTCTTAATCCGGCTAATCGCGCAAGATCTACGGAACCTTCCGTTTGGCCGGTTCTTACCAATACACCGCCTTTTCTCGCCCGTATGGGGAAGACGTGCCCCGGGCTGACGATGTCATCAGGAGTGACATCATCGGCGACGGCTGTTCGTATGGTTGTTGCCCTGTCGGCAGCCGAAATGCCTGTGGTGACTCCTCGTTTTGCTTCTATGGAGACGGTAAATGCGGTGCTGAAACGGGAGCGATTATCGGATACCATGGGGGAGAGATTCAGCTTATCGGCAAGTTCTTCGCTGAGGGACAGGCACACGAGGCCTCTGCCGTTTTTCGCCATGAAGTTGATTGCCTCCGGCGTGACGTACGCCGCTGCCATACAGAGATCTCCTTCGTTTTCCCTGTCTTCATCATCCACCAAAATAACCATTTTGCCGCTCTTGATATCGACAATGGCTTCTTTTATTGTACTCAAACCCATGTATTGTCACCTGTTAATAGTTATTATTAGGTTATTCTCCCTTTGAGGTGCTTAAAGGATTCGAGGTTTCAAGGGTTCAAATGATCGAGTATCTGTTCTCAGTATTTCACTTGGAGCCTTAACCTCTTAAATCATGAAGATGCACGCAATTTTGGGGAAATGAACCTTATTTCAAAAATCCGTGCTCCGCAAGAAAATTCATATCAATCCCTTTGCCCGGGGTAAGGAATTTTTCTATGTATTTTGCAATTATGTCCGTTTCAATATTTACCAGATCAGCAACTTTCTTGAATCCTAATGTGGTATTCCGGGCTGTGTAGGGAATCATATTAACATAAATTCTATTTTTTTCACAGCTATTTACGGTAAGACTTATCCCGTCCACAGCGACAGATCCCTTTTCTACGACGTAACGGCTTAACTCATTATCGATTTCCACACCGAACTGAATAGAATTCGCTTTAATTATCTTTTCTTGAATCTTTCCCATTCCATCCACATGACCGAGAACAAGATGACCTCCCAAAAAACTGTTCATCCGCAAGGATTTTTCAAGGTTTACCTTTTCACCGGACTTCAGCAATTTTATATTGGTCCTCGCCATGGTTTCCGCCGATACATCGGCAGAAAAAATGCTGCCTGTTTTCTCCGTTACGGTGAGGCAGGCGCCGTTTATGGCGATGCTGTCGCCGATTTTTAGGTCATCTAAATTCATGGATGTGTCAATGAAAAGGCGGGCATCCTCACCTTTCCTGGCCAACCGTTTCACTGTGCCCATGCTTTCAACGATTCCTGTAAACATGACCAGTCCACATCCCGTTGATACTGTGTGTAGGTAATTTCATTTCCCGTTGTCTCTTTTCACACCCAGAAAG
>Ga0315275_10004793_pt1 | contig 12706 bp, 8 predicted proteins | sample YL17G03_0_MG_FD_205557 | JGI IMG/M metagenome (GOLD analysis project Ga0315275, IMG submission 205557) | Sediment microbial communities from Yellowstone Lake, YNP, Wyoming, USA - YL17G03_0 | ecosystem: Environmental > Aquatic > Freshwater > Lake > Sediment | place: USA: Wyoming | collected... | reverse complement strand
CCCTGGACGTCGTCGTCATCCTGCTCCGGGTGAACCGTCGAAAAGGCCCGCATCGCGGCGACGTCCTCGTTGACCTTGGGGTTGTACTTCATCGTGCAACTCCCCAGGGGATAGAAGTCTTTGTCGACGTGGTGATTGAGAACCGAGAGCGCGATGAAATGCCGCACCACGTCGGGTTCGCTCGCCTCGGGAAGCCGGGGCCGCCTGTCGCGGAGGTAGGACGCCGGGATCCCGGCGGGGGGAGGCGCCGGCTCTCCGGCGAACGCGTAGCCCCTTCGGCCCGGCCGGCTCCGCTCGTAAATCGTTTTTCGCGTCATCGGTGTCCTTTCACATCGTCTTGAATGAGTCGCAGAGTCTTTGGAAATCGTCGTCCGTTCTCTTCTCCGTGACCGCCACGAGAAGATCGTTCCGGAAAGGCTCGCCGAAGTACTTATTGAGGGGTATACCGGCGAGGACGCCCCTGTCTCGCGCCTTCTCGACGACGGCAGCGGCGCTCACCGGACAGCGAACGACGAACTCGCGGAAAAAGGGACCGGGGAAACGAAGCGAAAAACCCTTGCAAAGAGCGATCATTGTCGAGAGACGGACCGCCTTGTCGTGGCATATTTTTCCGAGCTCGTGAAAGCCCGTCTCGCCGAGGAGCGAGAGGTAGATCACCGTTCGGAGCGCCACGTGTCCCTGATTGGTGCATATGTTGGACGTGGCCTTGTCGCGGCGGATGTGCTGTTCCCGTGTTTGGAGGGTGAGCACGTAGGCGCGTTTCCCGTCGATGTCTTTCGTTTCGCTCACGAGACGACCGGGGAGATTGCGCACGTACTCGTTCTTGCACGACATGAACCCAAGTAGCGGCCCTCCGAAATTCATTTCGTTTCCCAGACTCTGGCCCTCGCCGACGCAGATGTCCGCGTCGTAGTCGCCGGGCGACTTGAGAAGAGAAAGTGAAACCGGATCGACGGCGACGACCAGGAGCGCGCCGGAGTCGCGCACCAGAGAACGGTACTCCCACGGGCATTCGATCACCCCGAAGTAATTCGGGGTCTGGAGCACCACCGCGGCGACATCCCCGGTGAGGGCCGCGCGCAGCGCCCCGGCGTCGAGGTCGCCCCGCGGGGTGACGCGAACCGGTCGCAGGACGAGTTCTTGCCCCGCCGTGTAAGTCTTCAGGACGTCTCGGTACCGCGGGTTCAAGCTCTCGCCGTGGACGAGCACCCGCCGTTTTGTGATCTTGGCCGCCATGACGCAGGCCTCGGCGAGCGCGGTCGCCCCGTCGTACATCGAGGCGTTCGCCACGGGGAGCCCCGTGAGCCGCGAAATCGCCGTCTGGTACTCGAAGATCACCTGGAGCGTCCCCTGGCTCACTTCGGGTTGATACGGCGTATACGCCGTGTAGAACTCCGAACGGCCCGCGAGATGTCTCACCACCGAAGGCACGATGTGGTCGTAGATACCTCCGCCGAGAAAGCTGGCGAGTCCCCCGGCGGGACGATTCTTGTCACCAAGGGTTTCGAATTCGCGGAGCGTATCGTACTCCGGTTTTCCCTCGCCGATCTGGAGCGCCGTCTTGAGCCGGAACTTCGCGGGGATCCGGTCGAAGAGATCGTCCTCGGACAGAAGCCCTAGGGACTCCAGCATCTCCCGCCGGTCGTCGTCCGTGTGATATATGTACGGCATCTCACACCTTCCCCACCATCTTGTCGTACTCGCTCTTTTGCATGAGGGAGTCGAGCTCGCTCTTCGCCGCGATCTCGATCTTGACGAACCATCCCTTTTCGTAGGGGCTCTGGTTCACCGTCCCCGGATCGTCGTTGAGAGCGGTGTTGACTTCCCTCACCGCGCCGCTCACCGGAGCGTACAGGTCCGCCACCGTCTTCACCGCCTCGATCGTTCCCATCGGCTCCGACGCGTGGACCTCGCGGCCGATCTCGGGAAATTCGATGAACACGATGTCTCCCAGCTCGCCCGCGGCGAAATCGGTGATCCCGACGGTCACGATATTCGTCCCGTTTTCGAAACGGACCCACTCGTGTTCCTTGGTGAACCGCACATTTTCGAACGTCATCATGCGCTCCTTTCTCTCATTTCGCGCGACTCTTGTAGAACGGAAGCGGCGTCATCCTCGCGCTTACTTCCTTGTCCCTGACGATGATCCCATATCGGGCGTCTTCGTCCTTTGCGGTCCGGGCGATAGACGCCATGCAGAGGCTCTTCTGCAGAGTCGGAGAAAACGCGCCGCTCGTCACTTTTCCCACCTCCGCGCCGTTCATAACCACGCCGTATCCGGGCCGGGCGATGTTCCTCCCGTCGAGCTCGAACCCCACGAGAGTCCGCTTCGACCCCGTTTCTTTTTCTTTGCGCAGCGACTCGATCCCCCGGAACGAGTTCTTTGCGAGCTTCACTACCCAGCCGAGACTCGCCTCCAACGGGGACGTCTCGTCATCGATCTCGTGGCCGTAGAGACAATACGACGCCTCGAAACGGAGCGTGTCGCGCGCGCCGAGACCGATGGGTTGGATCCCGAATGGCTTGCCCGCGACGACCACCGCCTCCCAGAAGAACGGACCGAGCTTCGACGGCACGAAGATCTCGAAGCCAAGCTCACCGGTATACCCCGTCCGCGACACCAGTATCTCCTCGCCGCCGTGGCGGAAGCCGAATCCTTTGTAATAGGGGGTTTCGTCGATCTCGGCGGCGACGGCGCGGAAGATCGGGCACGCCTTGAGGACATCGCGGGACATCGGCCCCTGAACGGCGAGAAGGGCGTATGAGTCGCTCGCGTTCTCGACATTGACTCCATTTTTCGGAAAAGTAAGAACGTGCGCCAAATCCTTGCCGATGTTCGAGGCGTTCACCACTAACAACACTCGATTCTCCTCGACGGCGAAAACGAGGAGATCGTCGACCGCGGTGCCGTTCTCGCGGCACATAACGCTGTACTGGGCCTCCCCCCGGGCGAGTTTCGAACAGTCGTTGGTGATCACTTCGTTTACGAACTCCCTGGCGCGCGGTCCCGTGACCAGGAATTCTCCCATGTGGCTCACGTCGAAAATACCGACGCGCTCGCGAACCGCGCGGTGCTCTTCGATGATGCTCCCGTAGCTCACCGGCATGAGAAAACCGGCGAACTCCACCATTTTCGCCCCGGAGGCCTTGTGAATCTCGCACATCGGGGTCTTCTTGACGTCGCTCATTCTTTCTCCTCGATTCGGATTGCGCCGGCGCCGGACCGCGGTCCGCGCCATCGGACTACCGGTCCGGATCGTCAGACGGAGCGCCCCCGGCGACCTTTTCCCTCCGACCCCACCAGTTCGCGAAGCATCGCTCCGGTGTGCGACCGCTCGGAGCGCATCACTTCCGAAGGCGAGCCGGCGGCGACCACCCATCCGCCCTCGTCTCCCCCCTCGGGTCCCAAGTCTATGATGTAATCAGCCGCCAATATTACATCGGGGTTGTGCTCTATAACAACGACGGTATTCCCCTTTTCCACAAGTTTGTTCAACACATCGAGTAGCATTTGAACATCGTCGTGATGAAGTCCCGTCGTCGGCTCGTCGAGAAGAAAGAGCGTCTGCCCCGTCCCTTTCTTCGACAGTTCGGCAGATAGCTTGACCCGTTGAGCTTCTCCGCCCGAGAGCGTCGTCGCCGCCTGACCGAGATGGATGTACCCGAGCCCGACCGATTCGAGCGTCTCGCACTTACGCCTGATCGTAGGGACGTTGCCGAACACCTCGCGGGCCTCGCCGACCGTCAGGTTGAGCACGTCCGAAATGCTGTGCCCCTTGAACGTCACCTCGAGGGTCTCCTGGTTGTACCGCCTTCCCTTGCAAGCTTCGCACTTGACGTACACGTCGGGAAGGAAGTGCATCTCGACCTTGATCAACCCGTCGCCCTGGCACTTCTCGCAGCGGCCCCCGGGGACGTTGAAGCTGAAACGCCCCGCTTTGTACCCGCGAACCCGGCTCTCGGGGAGTTGGGTAAAGAGATCGCGTATGGGGGCGAAGAGTCCCGTGTAGGTCGCCGGGTTGGAACGCGGGGTCCGTCCGATCGGCGACTGGTCGATGTCGATCACCTTGTCGATGTTCTCGATCCCCTCGATGGCGTCGTGATCCCCGGGGAACACGCTCCCCTGGAAAAAATGCCTCTTCAATCCCGCAAAGAGAATGTCGTTGATAAGGGTGCTCTTCCCCGATCCGCTCACGCCGGTCACGCAGGTAAACACCCCCAAGGGGATCGGGGCGTCGATGTTCTTGAGGTTGTTCGCCCTCGCTCCGCGAACGGTGATGAAGTTCCCGTTTCCCCGTCCTGGTTGGCGTTTTCTCAGATCGGATCCGCGAAGCGAAAGATAGCGGCCCGTCCGGCTCTCGGGGTTTTTCTTGATATCCTCGACCGTCCCTTCCGCGACGACGTATCCGCCGTTCAACCCGGCCCCCGGCCCCAGATCGACCACGTAGTCCGCGGCGAGAATCGTGTCGCGGTCGTGCTCGATGACGATCACGGTGTTCCCCAGATCGCGGAGCTCTTCGAGCGTCCGTATGAGACGCTCGTTGTCCCGGTGGTGGAGCCCGATGCTCGGTTCGTCGAGAATGTAGAGAACGCCCATCAATTTCGAGCCGATCTGGGTGGCGAGCCTCAGCCGTTGGGCTTCCCCCCCGGCGAGCGTCGCCGCGCTTCGATCGAGGGCGAGGTATCCAAGCCCGACGTTTTCGAGAAAACGGAGCCGCTGCGTGACTTCCTTGAGAATCGGCGCGCCGATCACACCGGCGTTTCCCTCGAGCACGAGGGTGGAAAAGAAACGCGAGGACTCTTTGACACTCATGGCGCAGGTCTCGGCGATGTTCACCCCTTTGATCCTCACGGCGAGCGCCTCGGGCTTGAGCCTCGCCCCCCCGCATCCCGAGCACGCCTCCGCGCTCATGTACGATTCGATCCACCGCCGCACCGCGTCGGAGTTGGTCTGCCGGTGGCGTCGTCGGAGCCACGGAACGAGACCCTCGTAGACCGAGCGGTACTCGCCCTTCATCCGCTCGAGATCGAGCCGGATCGTGATCTCTTCCTTGGTACCGTGGAGAATCGCCTGTTGCGCCTTGCTCGACAGCGAGCCGAACGGAGTGTCGAGATCGAAACCGTACGCTTCTCCGAGCGCGGCCAGCTGCGATCTCCCCCAGTCGCCGCGGAGGTTGCCCAGCGGGGCGAGAGCTCCCTCGGCGAGCGTGAGCGACCGGTCGGGGACGATGAGGGCGAGATTGAATTCCATCTTCGTCCCGAGCCCGCTGCACTCCGGGCAGGCCCCGTAGGGCGAATTGAAAGAGAACATTCTCGGGGAGATCTCGCCGATGTTTACCTCGCAGTAGGGGCAGGCGAGACGCTCGCTAAATAGGAAATCCCCCTTTCCCTGGACCTTCACCACGACGAGCCCGTTGGAAAAACGGCTCGCCGTTTCGAGCGAATCGGCGATTCTCTTGGCGCTTTTCTCAACGACGGTCACTCGGTCCACGACGATGTCGATATCGTGCTTCTTCCGTTTGTCCAGCGGGGGCACCGAGCCGAGATCGTGGATTTCGCCGTCGACGCGGACGCGGACAAACCCTTCCTTTTCGATCTGCTCGAATACCTTCCGGTGCTCTCCCTTTCTCCCGCGCACGACGGGTGAGAGGATCGTGACCCGGCTCGATTCGTGGAGAGAAAATATCCCGTCCCTGATCTGGCCTATCGACCTCTGGGATATCGCCCGGCCGCACCGGTAGCAGTGCGGCTCGCCCGCGCGGGCGAAGAGAAGACGGAGATAGTCGTAGATCTCCGTCATCGTGCCGACCGTCGACCTCGGGTTCCGGGAGCTCGTCTTCTGCTCGATGGAGATGGCCGGCGAAAGACCCTCGATCCGATCCACGTCGGGTTTTTCCATCTGTCCGAGGAACTGTCTCGCGTACGAGCTCAGGCTCTCCACGTATCGTCTTTGGCCCTCCGCGTAGATCGTGTCGAAGGCGAGAGAAGACTTCCCCGATCCGCTCAAACCCGTCACCACGACGAGTTTGTTCCTCGGGAGCCTGAGGTTGATGTTTTTGAGGTTGTGTTCTCTCGCCCCCCGCACGACGAGATCTCTCTGCTTGGCCATGTAGACTGATCCTCCAGGGGTCTCGAACCGGGCGAGGGGTTCTCCCGTGCCACGCTCCGGCCCACCGGGTCGGCGCGCCCGCCCCGGACCCGCCTTCACGGGTTGAGGCGGTTGAGCGTCCGCGGAAACGGGATCGCCTCTCTCAGATGGCTCAACCCGCAAACGTACGCGACGAGCCGCTCGAGGCCCAGACCGAAACCCGAGTGGGGCACCGAGCCGAACCGCCGCAGGTCGAGGTACCACTCGAAAGCCTGTTTCGGGAGACCGTGCTCGCGTATCCGCCGCTCGAGAAGCTCGAGGTCGTGGATCCGCTGGCCGCCGCCGATGATCTCTCCGTATCCTTCCGGCGCGAGCAGATCAACCGAGAGACAGTACGTGGCGTCCTCGGGATCGGGCTCCATGTAGAACGCCTTGACCGCCGTGGGGTAGTGGTGGACGAAAAGCGGTTTTTCGAAGGTCTCGCTCAAAACCGTTTCGTCCCCCGCTCCGAAGTCGTTTCCCTTGTCAAAGGTGACACCCTTCTCGTGAAGCAGCTCCACCGCTTGCCGGTAGTGAAGCCTCTCGAACGGCCGTTTGACTTGCTCGAGCTTCGACACGTCGCGTTCGAGAACCTCCGCGAGCTCGGCGCCGCACTTCTCCACGCACCGCCCGACGACGTACTCGACGAACTCCTCGGCGAGATCGATGATGTCCTCGAGGGTGGCGAAAGCGACCTCGGGTTCGACCATCCAAAACTCGTTCAGATGCCGGCGTGTCTTGACTTTCTCCGCCCGGAACGTGGGCCCGAAACAGTATACCCGTCCGAACGCCGACGCGGTCGCCTCGTTGTAAAGCTGGCCGCTTTGCGAGAGGTAGGCCCTGTCGCCAAAGTAATCGGTCTCGAAGAGCGTGCTCGTCCCTTCGCACGCGTTGGGCGTAAAGATCGGCGTGTCGAGACAGTAGAATCCCCGGTCGTTGAAGAAATTCCGGACCGCGGCGATGGCGTGGTGCCGCACCTTCATCGCGACGTGTTGCTTCCTGCTTCGGAGCCACAAATGACGCTGGTCGAGCAGGAACGACGTCCCGTGTTCTTTCGGCGTTATGGGGTAGTCGCCGGCCCGGGAGATTACCGCGACGGAGCGCAGGGTCACCTCGTACCCACCCGGCGCACGCGAGTCCTTGCGGACGACGCCGCAGAGCTCAACGCTCGATTCTTGCGGCACACCGGCGAGCAGCTCGAACTCTTCGTCAGACACGTCGCCTTTCGCGGCGACCGTCTGGAGAAACCCCGATCCGTCCCTGAGAATGAGAAAACGGACTTTCCCGCTGGACCGCGTGTTGTAGACCCATCCGCGCAGGTTCACCGTGTCCCCGACGTGCGCGGGGAGTTCATCGATATACACGTAGCTCTTCTCGGCCATGACCGTCCGATCGTTGGGAACCAACGGAACCGCGGCTGGAGGCGCCCCCCCGGGGGAGCGCCCGCCGCCCGGCAAAATCTCTGGTAAAGAAACATCGAAACGACCCGGAGGCAAGCCCCCGGCTCGTTTCGAGCCACTGATGGTAACACAAAACCGTCGAGACCGGCAAAACCCGAAACCCGGACCGGGCGGGGGGCGGCGAAATCACCGGAAAAGCCGGGCCGGGCGCGTTTGCATTTCGTTGAACGAACAGGAGTTCGCGCACCGATTCGACCGCACCCTGGGCGCGACCCGGGCGGTACATGCGGAACCGCCGGAACACCGGCACGATTTTTGCCCAAGCCCTTACCTTCAAAAGACTTAAATCAGGAAACCAACGTGGTTCGAGCTTGTAGACCATCCCTGCTTATGAGAAAACGTCCGGTTCGGTTGCTCGAGGGTTGGCCGCGGATCGCATTCTGCACGGCCCTCGCACTCGTTTTGCTCGTCCTCGCGGGACCCGCGCGGGGAACGGACGAGACGGCGAACGGCGAACGATACCTTCGCGAGGAAGTTCGTCGCGGCGCTCGCAAAATCCCGGTCCTCGCGCATGTCGAGTACCAGTGGGCGCTCGAGGCGTCCCGGGCGGGAGACAAAGAGCGCGCGGAGGAACACCTCCGCCGCGCCCTTCGTTTCGACCCAGACTATGCGGACGCGTACTTCGCCCTCGCGCGGCTCGGTGTCAGCCGTCTCCGGCCCGACGCGCCGGTGTATCTCATCCAGGGCGTCCTCTCGCTGGGAAAAACGTACAACGGCCAGGCGCGTCTGGCGGTGAACGCGGCCTCGACTCTCTCCTACGTGCTCCTCGTCCTCAACCTCGTCGCGTGCGTCGCTTTCTCGATCAAGTATCTTCCTTACGTCGCGCACAAACTTGGCGAGCGGATGCGGAAACGTTTCAACGCCGCGCTGCCCCGCGTGGTGAGTTACCTGATCCTACTCTCGCCCGTTCTCTTCTTCGCCGACACGATCATACCTCTCGCATACCTCACGGTGCTGTGCTGGCTCTCGATGTACCGGAGGGAGAAGATACTGGTCGTCGTTCTCGTCACGCCATTCGTCGTCGCCGGCTTCTTCGACGTACACGTCCGCCTGGCCGCGGTGATATCCGATCCGAAATCGCTCACCTCGCTCGTGGACCGGGCCAACACATCGCGCGCGGACGAGCACCTCGTTCAAGCGATAGACCGAGCTCCCGCGGTGGGACTCGAGTCCGAGAAGAACCTCACGCTCGGACTCCTCTATCTGAAGGACAAGCGGTACTACGACGCCTCGGATCGGTTGCTCAAGGCGCTCTCCCTCGACCCCGACCGGGCCATGGGTTACGTCAATCTCGGAAACGTTCACTTCATGCAAGCCGACTACGAGAAGGCCCTCCAGGGTTACCGGAAAGCGGAGAGCATCGACGCTTCCGATCCCGTCTGCCAATTCAACCTCGCACAGGCCTACATCAAGACGCTCCTCATGAAGGAGGCGTCGCGGTCGCTCCAGGCCGCGGGGACGGGTATCGAAAGGGAGAAGAGCCGTTACGCGGAGGACGCGTTCGAAGCGACGACCATTCTACCGAGGCTCTTTTCCGATAAGGAGCTCTGGAAGCTCGCCGTGGCCGAAGCGAAAACGCTCGACGCCGAGCGGGCCGCCGAGGGGAGGGTCCTCTTCCCATGGCTCCCCGGGCGTACCGGGGCGGTGATCGTCATCCTGACACTCCTGCTCGCCGTCGCGCTCAGCCGACTGATCAACCCCGAGAAGCTCGCTTTCCAGTGCTCGAACTGCGGGATGCTCACCTGCAACGGCTGTTGCGTCGAGGACAGGGACATGACTTTGTGCCGCGAGTGCGCCAAGACCGTCGAATCCGTGACATCCGAGAAAGTGGTCGAGGCGCTTCTCCGGCAAAAACGCCAGGCGACCTTCCTCCAACGGAAAAAATCGGCGAAGCTTGTGTCAATGGCGTTCCCCGGCGTCCGCGACATCTACTACGGACACGTCTCGAGGGGCGTGGCCCTCGCGTTCTTGTTTTCCGTCTCGGTCGTCTTCCTGATCACCGGGGGTTCGGCGCTGAGGGATCCGGCGTCCGCCGCCGCAAAGGGTTCGCTGTTGAGAATGATCATCACCGCAGCAGGCGTTGCCGCCGCGTACGCGCTTTCGGCGGTTTCCAAACCGAACTTCTCGTTCAAATCGCAGCGCCACCGGGCCTCCTCGTCTCGAGCCGTGGAAACGGCGGCCGAGACGCCGAAGGACACCCGCGCTGCCTAGAGGAGGTGAATGGATGTCTCTCGAAGGAAACCTCTCATCTTTCGGAATCGCGGATATTTTGCAGCTCATCGCCGTCCAGCAGAAATCCGGGATGCTCTCGGTCACGCGGCAGTCGAGCTCCATGACCCTCTTCTTCAGGGAAGGGAAGATCGTTTCCACCCGTGACCGGCGCCGCGGCGCCGGTGATCCGCTAAAGGATTACCTCGCCCGCTACGGAATCGTCTCGCGGGAGGAGATCGCGCGTCTGACGGAGATCAGCGCCCAATCGAAGCTCGATTTCACCGACGTCATCGTCTCCGAGCAGGTCCTCTCCGAAGATGAACTCAAGAGGCACTGCCGGAACCATATCCAGGAGGCCGTCTACGACGTCCTGGGCTGGGAGCAGTGCAGCTATAAGTTCATCGCCGGTCCGGACGTGGCCGCCGGTGTAAAACCGCTCACCGACGCCGGCGTCGAGGGGCTCCTCATGGAGAGCATGCGGCGGATTGACGAGTTCCCTGTGATTCTGAAGGAGTTTCCCGATGGAGGGATATCGATCAAGAGGCGCTCCGACGCCCACGGGGCCCAGGATCTCTCGCCGGCCGAGAAAGCGATGCTCGATCTTCTCTCGATAGAAAGGACGATCGACGAGATCATCCCCCGGGCGAAGATCCCCCGATTCGACACCTACGAGGCACTCAAACAACTCAAGGAGAAAAATCTAATCGAGGTGTCGCAACCCGATCGCGCCACCCCCGCCCGAGAGGACGCGCCGGTAGAAAGGAAACCGCCGCGCGGGCGAGGCGGTCGCAATCCCCTTCCGGTCCTTGCCGCCGGTCTCGTCTTTGCCGCTTGCGCTCTGTGGGGCGCCCGGGACGTCCTTCCGTTCTTCGATCGAAGCACCGGCGCCCTCGCCACCGGAGGGGCGACGATCCGATCGGCGCGTGAGCGGAACCGGATCGAAGAGGAGATCCGGTGGTGCCTCGAAGTGTACCGCGCGAAACACGGCGCCTACCCGGACGATCTTTCGCTTCTCGACGGCGACAGCGTCGCGAGGGAATCACTGTCGTGCCGGGCGAAAGAATGGTCGTTCCGATACTATTTGACACCCGGTCGTGAGCGGTATATCCTGCTTTGACCGTTCCAAGAAATCGACTCCGCGTACCGTTCTCTCCAGAGTTCCCGGGCATTGACCGTAATACTCCGCATATGTGACTTCTTGTTCGTTCTTCGCCCCGTGATCCTGATCCCCGCGTGGAGCTTTTACCTGATCGGCGCCGCCTCGGGCACCCGATCGACCGGGACTTCAGTCGCCGCCGTGCCGACGCCTCTTACGGCATTTTGTCTCACGGCGATCCTTGTCACCGCCTATCTTCTCAACCAGATCTTCGACAGGGAATCGGATGAGAGGAACAACAAGTGCCTCTACCTCTCCCGCGGGATTTTCCGCCCGCGCACGCTCGTCCTCATGGCGGTGGCGTCGTTTCTTGCCGCGTCGTTGGCGTACCACCGCGTCGACCTCGGGGCGAAGGGACCCCTCGCCCTTGCCCTCGCCCTCTCGCTCGCGTACTCGCTCCCGCCGGCCAGGCTCTGCGCTCGCCCCTTCTTCGATCTCATTTCGAACGCCGTCGGCTACGGCGGGATCGCATTCGCGCTGGGGTTCGGGGCGGTAAACGCGTCGCGAGATTCGGCAATGTGGGAATCGATACCCTGGGTCCTGCTCGTCGGGGCGACCTTTCTCCACACCACGATCCTCGATTTCTCGGGAGACCGCGCGGCGGGCAAGAAGAGCACCACGGTTCTCATGGGGATCCGCGCGTCGGCGGTGACCGCCGTGGTGTTGCACGGGTGTGCGTTCGTCTTCGCGATAGCCACGCGAGACAGCGTCGCCGCGATCGTCACCGGGCTGACCCTTCCCGTCACCGTGTTTCCGGTGTTCAAAAGATCGATCAGTTCGAGTTCGTTCGTCATCCAGACAAACACGCTCGTCGTTACCGTCGCCGCCGCGTTCGCCTGGCCTCTCTATCTCGCCGTGGTCGTCCCGCTCATCGCCCTTTCTCGTTTCTACCACAGGAGAAGGTTCGGGTTTGCTTACCCCGGCCCCGCGAGGGTTGTGTGAGGATCGGGGTGAGGACCGCGGCCGCGTTGATCGTCCTGCACTTCATCTCCTCGAACCAAAAGACCGGGCTTCTCTCGATCTTCCAGCGGAGGTTGCGCCTCGTGTCGATGACGTATACGCCGTTGCGGCGTATCGCGTACCGGTCGATCCGTTCGTTCGAATGACGGGGGTAGAGCGAAAACGCCCCGTCGAAACCGGCCCGCTCCACCGCGGCCCGGACCCCCGCGTCATAGCGGCCGAAGGGGTAGGAAAACGACCTCACCGGCTTTCCCGTCTTGTCGGCAATCGCGCGCCGCGATCCGGCGACCTCTCTCTCGAGCGCGTCCGGCGCCGTCCGCGTAAGATCGAGATGACGGGCGCCGTGCGAACCAAAGCTCGCCCCCTTTTGCGACATCCGCGAGACTTGCTCCCACGAGAGATGTCTGAAAGGGCGGCGCCCCAGGGAGATGTCCCAGGTGTTCCTCTCTCCGGCATAGTCGGCGACGAGAAAAACGAGCACGGGAATCCCCCGCGGCGCGAGGTGCTCCATGAACACGTCGTGGGTTTCCTCGTAGCCGTCGTCGAACGTGAGGAGGATCTTTTTCGCGTGATCCGGGAAAGGACTCGAGAGCGCCGCGTAAAACTCGTCTTCGGAAAGGAACACGTAACCCCTCGTGAGGAGGAAATCGATTTGATCGAGAAACCGGCTCGGTGTCGTCCACGTACCCTCCAGGCAAAACCGAGGCGTGATTTTGTGATAACAGAGGACGGACGGCGTATCGGCCGGGGGATATCCGTAGCGGGTCCTCCAGCGCAGATGAAGAATGGACA
>Ga0315275_10004792_pt1 | contig 12706 bp, 8 predicted proteins | sample YL17G03_0_MG_FD_205557 | JGI IMG/M metagenome (GOLD analysis project Ga0315275, IMG submission 205557) | Sediment microbial communities from Yellowstone Lake, YNP, Wyoming, USA - YL17G03_0 | ecosystem: Environmental > Aquatic > Freshwater > Lake > Sediment | place: USA: Wyoming | collected... | reverse complement strand
TGCCCGATCATCTTCTGGACGTCATCCCTGGCCGCTCCGAGGAGGCTCTCTACGGAAGCCTTCGCCTCTGGGTCCAGGTCGGTGTCGCTCAGGTAGACGGTGAAGCCGTACCGGAGCAGGACGTTGATGCCGAGCTTGTAGATCCGGCCGAGGATCCTCACGGTCTCGTCAGCGCCGTACCTCTTGTGGATAGTCCTGAGGAGGAGCCCCTTGCCGCTGCCCAGGTTGTTCTTGTCCAGGACCCCCTTGAGGAACATCCCGTTCCTGATCTCCACTGCCGCCGCGACGTGCTCGGGCTTGTCGCTCTTCGGCTTGCCGATGAAGGTGAAGTCCTCAGGGAGGACCATGCTGAAGATCTCGTGGCCGGTGAGGAGCGCCTTGTTCGGGAGGCGGGAGAACTCCTCGAGGCCGACGGAGGAGAGGAGGTCGATCGCCTCGTTCCGTGGCAGGCTGAGGTACTTGCTCAGGATGTAGTTCCCCGAGATCGCGTCCTGGTTACAGCCGATAATGCTCAGGCCGTAGCGCGGCGAGACGATCTGCGTCTGGACGCGCATCAGGATCTCCGCCTCTGCGCGCGCCTCCTCGGTCTGCGGGATGTGGAGGTTCATCTCGTCGCCGTCGAAATCGGCATTATACGGTGTACAGACCGCCGGGTTCAGACGGAGCGTCAGGCCGGGGAGCACCCGCACCTTGTGGCACATCATCGACATCCGGTGGAGGCTGGGCTGCCGGTTGAAGAGAGCGACGTCGCCGTCCATGAGATGCCTCTCGATGACGAAGCCCGGCTCAATCTCCTCGAGGAGCTGCTCCTTCGTCTCGTCGGTGACGCGCTTCCGCTTCCCGTCCGGCCGGATGATGTAGTTCGCGCCCGGGTACTGGCCGGAGCCGCGCTTCACGAACTCCTTGAGGTACTCCCTGTTCCACTCCGTGACGCGCTCAGGGACCGTGAGCTTCATCGCCATCACCTTGGGCACGCCGACTTCGTTGATGTCGAGGCCGGGGTCGGGGCTGATGACTGTGCGGGCGCTGAAGTTGGTCCGCTTCCCCGCGAGGTTGTGCCGGATGCGCCCCTCCTTGGACTTGATCCTGCTGCTGATGGTCTTGAGGGGCTGTCCCGAGCGGTGCCTCGCCGGCGGGAGCTGGCTCACCTCGTTGTCGAAGAAGGTGGTGACGTGGTACTGGAGCAGGTCCCACAGATCCTCGATGATGATCTCCGGGGCGCCTGCGTTGATGTTCTCGAAGAGGCGCTGGTTGATTCTGACGATATCGCCCAGCTTGTGGGTCAGGTCGTCCTCGGAGCGCTCGCCGGTTTCCAGGGTGATTGACGGCCGCATCGTCACCGGCGGGATTGGCAGGATGGTGAGGATCGCCCACTCCGGCCGCATCGCCTTGGGGTTGACGCCGAAGACGAGGAGGTCGTCGTCGCTAATCCGCTCCAGCCTCGTCCTGATCTCGATGGGCGAAATCCGCTTCTCCTCCTCGAGGAAGGTGCTGGGCTTCTCGAGGCTGATCTTCTTCTGCTTCGCGCTGCAGTGCGGGCACTTGTTCACGGTCCGCAGCTCAGCGACGATCTCCGCGATCCTGTTCCGCCGCTCGTTGGCGCCGAGGGTCTCGCCGATTGTCTCGAGCTCCTCCTTGTGGGTGTTCACCTGCTGCTTCGGGACGAGGATGCCGCCGCACTGGCGGCAGGTGCACCGGAGGAGGTCGAGGACGAGCTTGACGAACTGGATGTGCACCACCGGCCTGGCCAGCTCGATATAGCCGAAGTGGCCCGGGCACTCCTTCAGCCGGGAGCCGCAGGTCTTGCACCTGAGGCCAGGGTCGATGACGCCGAGCCTGATATCCATGAGGCCGCCGTCGACAGGGTAGCCCTCCTTGTCGTAGAGCTCCGGCGTCACGATCTTCGCCGCCGCCATCTCCTTGATGAACTTCGGGCTCATGATGGAGAACTCGATCAGGCTCACCTTCTTGGATACCGGGATGTCCATGCTCTTCACGCTCCGCGCATCACGTTAAAGGATCTTCCATTGCCGTTCCGGTCGTCGCGATCCAGCTCGCTCTCCGCTGTTCTCTTCGCCGCGGCGCTCGCCCTTGAGGACGGCGACGACTGTCATTATGATAATGAAATAGGCAGTTTATTCCTCTTCACTTCAGTACTTCCCTTTCAGCTTCAATCGCGGATAGACGGTCAGCGACTTCAGCTCGTCGAGGAACAGCTTGAAGGCGTAGCTCATCTCGATCGGGCTCACCTCGGCGTTCTCGCCGCAGATCGGGCAGTGGTACTTGTCCCGCCGCGCGTCGTAGACCGCGACGAGGCCGCACTCCTCGCAGACCGGGACGACGACCCGGTCGCTGTCGAACCGCTCCTTGAGGAGCAGGGAGGCGCCGTGGGCCACGAAGGTGTCCTTCTCCATCTCTCCGAGCCGGAGGCCGCCCTCCTTCGCCTTCCCCTCGGTCGGCTGGCGAGTGAGGAGCTGGATGGGGCCGCGCGCCCTGCTGTGGACCTTGTTCTTCACCATGTGCTTGAGCCGCAGGTAGTACTGGTTGCCGACGAAGATCCGCGACGTGAAGGGCTCGCCGGTCTCGCCGTTGTACATGATCTCGACGCTGTTCTCGTGGAAGCCGTGGCCCAGGAGCTCCTTCCGGAGGTCCATCTCCCGCTCGGAGTTGAAGATGGTGCCGTCGACGGTGCGGCCGGAGAGCGCCCCCGTCTTGCCCGCGACGAGCTCGATCATGTGGCTCACCGTCATCCTGCTCGGGATGCCGTGCGGGTTGAAGATGATGTCCGGCTTGATGCCGCTCGCCGAGAAGGGCATGTCGTTCTCGGGCACGATGAGGGAGATGACCCCCTTCTGGCCGTGCCGGGAGGTGAACTTGTCGCCGATCATGGGAATCCGCTCGTCCCTCAGCCGCACCTGGACCAGCTTGTTCCCCTCCTCGTTCTCCGTGATGATGACGAGGTCGACGGTCCCCTCCTCGCCGTGCTTCAGGCTCATCGAGGACTCCCTCCTGTAGTTCGTGGCGAGGTTGTACTCGTCCATGGCCGAGAGGAACCGCGGCGGGCTGGTCTTGCCGATGATGACGTCCCCCTCCCCCGCCTTCGCCTCGGGATAGATGAGGCCGTCCTGCTCAATGAGCCGGTAGTCGTGCTCGCTCCGGTAGCCCTTGGTGTCCTTGTCCGGGATGGAGATCTCATCGACGAGACCGCCGGAGTAGCGGAGCTCCTCAGCGGCGACCGGCCGGTAGTAGGTGGAGCGGGCGAGCCCGCGCTCGACCGAGGCCTTGTTGACGATGATGGCGTCCTCCATGTTGTATCCCTTGTAGGACATGACCGCGACGACGACGTTCTGGCCGAAGGGGTGCTTCTGGGTCTCGATGACGTCGTTGATGAGCGTCTTGACGATGGGCTCCTGCGGATAGTGGAGCAGGTTCGCGTCCATGTCGAGCCGCACATAGTAGTTCGCGGCGTAGAAGCCGATCGCCTGCTTCTGGTTCTTGCTCCCCTGCATCAGCCGCGCCCCCTGGTTGTGGTGGGCGAAGGGGACGAGCCCGGTGGTGATGCCGACGATGTCGACCGCGCTCACCTCGAGGTGGGTGTGCTCCGGCGTCAGGTCCTCCGGCTCGAGGGCGACGAGCCCGTTCTCCTCCTCTGCCGCATCGAGGTACTCGACGACGCCCTGCTTCACCAGGTCAGACCAGGCGAGCTCGCCCTTCCGGAGCTGCTCGACGTGGCGCTCCGTCAGCGCAGGCCGCCCCTCCTTGACGACGATGAGCGGCCTGAGGCTCCGTCCCCCGCTGGTCTCCAGGAAGAGCTCGTCGCGCGCCTCGTCGTAGTAGATGTTGAGCTGCTCCGGCAGCTTCCCGATGCGCCGCTCCTCGACCACCTGGCGCCGGAACTCGGCGCCGCTCTTCACGGTGCCGATGAATTTCGCGTTCATGAAGACATCTGCCATGAGCATCACCCTCACTTCGCCACGTTGAGGCCGAGCTTCTTCACCTCTCGGAAGACGGCCTCCTCGTCCACTGCCTGGCTCGGCCTGCAGAGGAGCGCGAGGTTCTTCCTGAGGCCGATGTTCGTCCCTTCGGGAGTCTCGGACGGGCAGAGCCTGCCGAGGTGCGTGGCGTGGAGCGTCCTCGCCTCGAAGTTCTCCTGGTTGCTGCTGAGCGGGGAGACGACGCGCTGGAGGTGGCTGAGCGCCTGGAGGAAGTTGAGCCGCTCCATCCGCTGGCAGACCCCTGTGCGGCCGCCGACCCAGTTGCCGGTGGCGAGGCTGCTGTAGACCTTCTGCGTGAGGAGCTTCTCCCTGATGATCACCTTGATGCTCGGGAACTTGCCGCGCTTGACGATGCGCTGGAAGTTGTAGAGCATGTCGCCGATGAGGACCTTGACGTTCACCCGGAACAGCTCGGCGAGGAGCTCCCCCGACATCTTGAGCCGCTTGTTCATGAAGTGGTCCTTGTCGTCCACCGGCAGCCCGCCGCTCGCGACGCGGATGTAGTGCTTCAGGTATTTGCAGAGGTTGTACCCCTTCATCAGCCGGTCCTCCGGCTCCATGCCGACGTGCGGCAGGAGATACTTGTCCAGGATATCCGCCATCCGCTCGAGCCTGATCTCCCTGGTCTGGCTGATGCCGACGCGCTTGGAGATGTAGTCCAGCGCTTCCTCCTCGTTCTTGATCTCCACGAAGTCGTACAGGTTGATGATCACCTCGCTGTTCTCCTGGAGGCCGACCATCTGCATGATCTCCTCGTCCTTGGTGAGGCCGAGCGCCTTGATGACGGGGATGAGGGGTATCCGCTTCACCCGGGTGAAGGTGAGGTAGAAGAGGCCGTCCTTCAGCTTCTCGATCTCGTGCGGGATCCTGTAGCTCCCCTGCTCGCTGAAGATCTTGCCGGAGTACTTGGAGACGCCGGTGCTGTTCCGCTCGACGATGAACCGGTTGGAGGCGAGGTCCTCGATGTCGATGATCGCCTTCTCGGTGCCGTTGATGATGAAGTAGCCGCCCGGGTCGTCAGGGTCCTCGCCGTACTGGACCAGCTCCTCCCGGTTGAGGCCGTGGAGGTGGCAGTTCTTCGACTTGAGCATGATGGGGAGGCTCCCGATCTGAGTCTTGAAGCTCTCCCGCTGGACGCCGTTGATGTGGGCGGAGACCTCGAGGAAGATGGGCGCGGCGTAGCTCAGCTTCCGCATCCGCGCCTCGACCGGGTAGACTGCGCGCGTCGAGCCGTCTGCCTCGGTGATCTCCGGCTTGGTCACCCATATCTTGTCGAGGCAGATCTTGAACTCGTCCACGTTGCTCGGGATGATGGTCGGCTCGATGGTCTTGTTCTCCTCGAGTATCGCCTGGAGCTCGTGCTCGATGAAGTTGTTGAAGCTCTCGATGTCCACCTTGGTGACGCTGTTCTCCTCGAAGTACTTCTTGATGAGGAGCTTCGCGTTCTGCCGCACCCACGGATGCTCTTTACTCATCGACAACACCCCGGTAGAAGACGGTCTCGCCAGCGGTGACGCTCTTCCGCATGATCCTGATGATGTCCCCCTGCTTGACGCCGAGCCCCCTGATGGCTGGGTCATTGCTGCCGATCTTCGGGAGCTCCCGGAGGGTGGCGTGGTACCGCTCCATCAGCGCAGCCGCCTCCTTGTCGGAGAGCTTCTCATGCTTCGGCACCAGCTCGTGGGCCTGCGGGTTGAAGGCCTGGAGCCCCTCGTCCTCGGCCGCAGGGAGCCGCCGCCTGCCGCCTCCCTTCCGTTTCACCTTGACCGCCTTCCGAGAACCTGATTTCTCCACCATGGAAACTTCCTCCGCTTTCCGATGGGCCGGACGAGATTCGAACTCGCGACCGTCGGCTCTCCTCCGCTGCTGCGGTAAAAGGCCGCTGCTCTACCAGGCTGAGCTACCGGCCCCCCTTCGGCGGGCCGCAGTCCCTCGGCGCCCTCGGGACCACCGGCCTGCCATCTCTCGCCCGGGTTGTCGTACGCCCCGACCGGGATTCGAACCCGGGTCGCGGCCTTTCTCTCGGGGCCGAACGCCGCGTTCAGTTCCCGTCGACAGGGCCGCATGATAGGCCGGCTACACTATCGGGGCACAGGGAGGAGCGCCATAGGTATGTCGACGCTGGTATGATGTCCTCAGAATGGCACCGGCTCCCTCAAGTTTACGCCCAGCACGCTCTTATCCGCCTGAGAATCGGGAGCCCTTTTTAAGCGTTTCGGTCTGGCTCCCGACGATGAGGCCCGGGGCTCTCTGTTTCTATTGAATAGAGCCTTCCGTCTACGCCGTGACGCAGAGATACCGCTCCCTGTCGAAAACAATGCTCAGGGTGAAGAGGAGCAGCCCGAGGTCGCGAACAAGAAGGTCAGAGAAGCCGGACGAGGAGAGGAGCCCGGCGCAGATCTCCACAAGCATCAAAGCCGCCAAAGCCGCGCTCCACCGCAGCCACGCGCCGAGGAGGATCGCCGCTCCCACCGCGAGGAGGACGGCGCCGTGGAGCAGGACGAGCGTCTGGACGCCGACAAACGTTGGAACCCACGGCGGGAGAAAGCCGATCCAGTACTGCGGGTCAAAGAGCTCCCACAGGCCGAAGGAGGCAAAGACGAAGCCGATGGCCAGCCGTGTGAGGAGGTGGCGCGCCACGTTTGCCCTTTTGAGTTGCCCCCCTCCCCCAGATTCCCTCTTCGCCATTGGTCGTCCCTTATCGATTCGGGATCATAGCTAAAACTGTTATATAAAAAATTTACTGTCCGCCGATGATGTGGCCGTCGCTGTCCGTGAGCACTGCTGTGTCGTCGCGGAGCGAGTACTCCTGGCTGCCGCGGTCGTCGCCGAGCGATCCCTCGCGGATGCGGCGTGCTTGTTAGTCAAAAAGAATCCTCGCGCCATTATAAGGTTTATGAAACACTCATCCAGGAAAAAATCCCCCCTCCCAGAGTTGAACCGGGGACCTCTCGGTCGCGGCTGGGTGACGGTCATCCGGGCGGCCGGAGCCGCTTCGTCGGTCACCATCTACAGCCGAGCGCTCTAACCAGTCTGAGCTAAGGGGGGATGGGCGCTGAAGTCAGAGGGAGGTTTAAAAACTTTTTGGGGTGGCACCGAGGTGCAGCGCGGGCTGCTCGCTCTTCGCTCCGTTCTTGTCTGTGCGGCGCCTCCCCGTAAGGCCTGAGAAACGCTTTTGCGTTTCTGGGCCCCCAGAAACCCCGAGGGTTTCTCGTGGGGACAACCCCCTCCACACCCGCTTCTCTCTTCGCCGCATCGCTCGCCTTAAGGCGGTGGCGGCGTCAATCTCAGTTAGAAGAAAAAATTCTTACTCCTCGTACGCCGTGTTCCTCGTGTAGGTGACCCGCTCGCCGTTCTTCGTGGTGAACTTCACCTTCGCCGCCGGCAGGCTCATCCTGCCGATGACCTTCAGCTGCGAGCCGAGGCCGTAGCTCAGGATCCGCTCCTCGTACGGCTCGAGGATGTCGAGCTCCCATTTCAGCATCGTCCCTTTGGGCGAGGCGACCACCTTCGTCGGGGTGACGGAGCCGAGGCTGCCTGTCGGCCTGTAGGTGGCCAGGGGGGGCACGCGGTCGATGATGCTGACGCCGCTCAGCGGCCTGCCGGTCCTGTTCTTGACGAAGATGCGGACCTTGGTGTGGGAGCTCCCCTCCTCCCCCGCCTCTTTCAAGGCGATCGCCTCCTTCACCGCGATGAGGGGGCTCCGCATCAGGAAGTAGGCGACGACGCCGACAATCGTCACGATGAGGATGACAGCGAGGAGCCGGTAGTTCTCGGTCCTCGTCAAGGTCGCTTTCTCGCCGGGCGCCAGGGGAACCTCCCAGACGTGGTACCGCACGCCCGCTATCTTCTTCGTCCCTGTCGGCGGAGAGGTGCTGCTGAAGATGTTCCTGAGCCACGAGGTGGAAAGCCGCGCCTCGTACGTCGTCCTGACGTTTCCCCTGTTCTCAAGGGAGAGCGTCGTGGTGTGGCGGAAGAGCTCCTCCTTGTCCGTCGGCGTCTCCGAGATGTCGGTGATCGCCTCGATGGGGACGGACTTCGTCACCTCGTTGATCACCCTGCCCTCGTAGCTGAGCTTCACCGTGAGGGGATACTCCCCCGCCGCCTGGTAGGGGTCCAGCGTGAAGGTGAAATCCTCGGTCCTCTCCCCGAAGGGCTCGAGTGGCTGGCTCATGGCCTGGCTGAAGAGCGGCGAGGAGATGTCGATGTCGAGCTTCGAGATGTTGAGGCCGTTCCTGTTCCGGAGGCTGAGGCCGATGGTGAGCTGCTTCCGCGGGTTGACCTCCTCCGGGAGCTTCACGTCGAGGTTGACGGAGGCGCCGTAGATGCCGGGGGGCCGGTTCGGGTCGATGACGTAGACGATGACGCTCTCCTTGTTGATGACATTCTCGTCGAGGTTCTTGACGAGGACGACAAGTCCCTGGGCGCCGTAGCCGATGACGCTCGTCGGCTTGATGAACAGCACATAGTCCTGCGCGTTCTGTGCCTCCACCAGGGAGAGCACCGGGTCGGTGTGGACGATCCATCGCGTGTCGAGGGTGTAGGCCTGGAAGCGGAGCGCTGTCCGCTCGAAGTTGGTGATGGTGAGCCGGAACGTGGCGCTCTCGTTCTGCAGCGTCGAGATGTTGAGCGGCGTGACGCCCACCTGATAGTTCGCTGCCGCGGTCGCCGTCGCTGCGACAGCCAAGGCGAGGAGGAGGATGAGAACCTGTACATGTCGCTGCATATTTCCACCCTTCCGGAGGGAGGCGCGCGCTGGGGCGGCCGTTCCGTCGGGCTCCTGGGAGATGGCAGTATATAAAGGTTTCCCTCTTGGGGAAGAGATGAAAAGATGGGGCTGGGAGCGGCCTCACTCTCGTTCGGAGCTCCCGCCCCATTCCTCGCTGTGCTCGTCATGGGGCTGGGAGGATTTGAACCCCCGACCACACGCACCCCAAGCGTGTATCCTAGCCAAGCTAGACCACAGCCCCGTGGCGCTGGGACAAAAAGAGCCCACTTTAAAAACGTTTCTGGCCTAGGCCGAGACCCTGCTCTCGTGCTCCTGCTTCCGGACCCGGAGGACGTGGTCGACATACCCCTCCATCTGCGCCTCGTGGCTCACGATGATGACCTGCCGGAGATTCAGCTGGTTGAGGACGTCGCGGACGCGGTCCAGCTGCTCGGAGCTGAAGCCGTCCGTGGGCTCGTCGAGGATGAGGAGGTCGCGGGTGTTGATGGTGGAGCGGAAGTCGTTCACCGCCCTGTTCAGCGCGAGCCTGTACGCGAGCGCCACGCTGGTCCGCTCACCGCCGGAGAGGTTCTCGATCGTCGTCTCGTAGCCGTTCTGCGTGATGACAGGGGTGAATTCCGCGTCGAGCCGGACGCTGACGGTCTCGTCCTCGATGAGCATGGCGAACCAGTCGCGGAAGCAGCTGTTGAAGAGGCCGTAGACAGAGCTGAAGAGCGCCTTCTCGATCGCGTCGGCCACGTTGAGGAGCTGCTTCTCGAGCCAGGCGAGCTGCTGGCGCGTCCTGCGGAGCCGCTCCTCGCTCTGCCGTTGCTCCGCGCGCCGCTGGCCGAGGCGGCTGAGCTCCTTCTCCGCGGCCTGGACGTCCTTCCGGAGCTCCGCCGCCTTGACGCTGGCTGCGCCGAAGGCGCTGTTCGCCTCGTCCACCATCCTCTTTGAGGAATGATAATCATCATCGTTAATGACTTTCATCTTGCCGAGCTGGAGTTCGAGTTCCCGCTTCCGTTTCTCGATATCCCTCTCCTGCGTCACGAGCTGCTTCATGGTCTCGTCCAGGGCTGACAGGCGCTCCTTGAGCTGCTTGAGTGTCTTGAGCTTGAACCTGTTCGCCTCGAGCAGTCCGAGCTTCTGGCTGAGGACCTTCCTCCTCTCCTCGAGCGCCGACTGGCTCTGCGAGAGCTGCGCTCTCTTCTCCTTGAGGTTTGTCAGCTTCTCCGTCGCCTCGACTATCCTCCGCTCGCCCTCCTCCTTGATGTGGCTCTTGTGCGTCTCTGTGACCGGCTGCTTGCAGGTCGGGCACTCCTCGAGAGAAGAGATATTATCGATTGACTCTTTCGCCTCGCCGATGGCCGCTTCGTACTTGGCCTCGCGCGTCAGCAGCGCCTTCTCCTCGTTCCTCAGGCCGAGCTCCTGGGTGCGCAGCTCCTGCTCCTCCGCCTTCAGCTTCGCCTCGTCGACGTCGAGCGGCGAGAGGCGCTCCTCCGTCTCCTCTATCTGCTTGCTGTACCGCTCGCGCTCCTCTGCCAAACCTGCCCTCTTCTCCTTCGCGTTCTCGAGCCTGTTGAGCGTGACAGCGTGCTGCTTCCTCACCTCCTCTGCCACGAACCGCTCCTTCTCCATCGCCTCGAGGTTCCGTCTCCGCTCGTCGAGGAGAGCCTTGGTCCGTTTCGCCGCCTCCTCTTGGCTCGCGAGCAGCCCCTTCGCCTTCTCGAGCTCCTCCCTGACCTGCTCCTCCTCCTTGAGCTCCCTGCCGAGCTCCTCGATGCGCACCTTAAGGTCGCCTTCTGTCCGCCGCAGGTCGCGGAGGAGGAAGAGGCTGTTCTCCCGGACGCGCTTGTACCTGTCGATGTCGAAGAGCTTCCGGAGCGTCTCGAGCCTCGCGTCCGGCTCCTCGAAGAGGATCGCCTTCATCTCCTCCTGCGGCGTGTAGACGGTGTACCGGAACAATGGGCCCTTCCCCTTGAGCAGCGAGTGAGGGTAGTTGAGGAGCTCCAGGACCCTCGCCTTGAGCTCCTGGGCTGTGAGGTCGGCCGTCACGCCGTCGACAGTCAGGGAGCCGGCGTCCTGATTCACTCCTGCATCGGTCCGTTTCAGGGTGCGGGTGATGGTTACCTCTTTGTTCGCGATCCGGCAGGTGAGGGTGACGCTCCCGTTCCTCGCGCCGTGGCGGAGGAGGGCGCCCCCTGAGAGCTCGCCGCGCTGGATGCCGAAGAGGGCGAACTCGAGCGCGAGGAGGATGGTGGACTTGCCGGAGCCGATGTCGCCGGCGAGAAGCGTGCTCCCCTCAGGGAGCTCAATGGTCTCGTCGATATACGACCTGATGTTCCTGAGATGGAGCGAGCGGATGAGCATGATGATGAGGACAGCGCCGCTCTTTATATAGATTGTTCGGCGTTGTCGCGTGGCTCAGAGGCGCTTCACCTTCCGCTCAAGCTTCAGGCGGAGCTCCCCGTCTTCCTTCAGCTTCTCGTCGATGAGCTGGTGGACCTTCTCCGCCTTCCGGAGGGCCCCCTCGATCGCTATCCTGCGCTCCCCATCCTCGCGGAGCCGCTGGTCGAGCAGGATCTTCTTCTCCTTCGATTCCTCGAGGTCGTCCTCGACGACAGGGTTCTCCCCCTCCTCTTCGAGCTTCTCCGTGTCGACCTCTATCTCCTCGTCGAGCTCTTCGTCCTTATCGAGCTCCCGGCGGAGCCGCTCGTCCTCCTCCTTCTCCGCGCTCAGCTCCTCGTCCAGCGTCTCGTCGAGGCGCTCCTCAGTAGCGAGCTCCTTCTTCAGCTCCTCGTCCACGTCGAGCTCGCGCTTGAGGGCCTTCGCCGCCTTCTTCTCCATAGATGGGGCCTCTCGCACCCGTGGAGTTTTAAATTTTACGGAGAGTCGCCTCCCTTGAGAATATCTTGACTCCCAAAAAGAGAAAAATAAAAAAGGTTCAGCCTGTCTGGTAGTACGTCACCGACACCGGCAGGACGTCTGTCGCTGAACGGACGCCGTCCGTCGCGGTGCACGCCACCGTGTAGTCGCCGTTCGCCGCATAGGTGTGGTAGACGTTCTGGTTGGTGCTGTTCGGCTGGAACTCGTCGTCGCCGAAGTACCAGTAGTAGTTCGTGGCTGTGAAGTTGTTCGCGGTGCACTCGAAGACGTAGCTGGCATTCTTCGGGTAGTACGGCGCGATGGAGAGCGTCGCCGAGACGCGCCTGCTCGGGCTGTGCCTCGTCTGGGTGCAGAACTCCTCCTGCTCCGAGAACCGGAAGTCGATCATCCGGTCGTCGTAGTACGGGGCCTTCTCCTTGATCGGCTTGCCGCAGACCAGGTCGAGCTGGTAGGCGCAGTCAGGCACCTTCACCCTGAGGGTCACGGTCTTGCCCGGCTTCACCACGACACTCTGCGAGTCGAAGTAGGTCTGGTCATCGATCATTGACTCGTACATCTGGTAGGAGACGAGGGTGACGACATGCGCAACCCTGTCCTTGTTCGTCACCGTGGCGGTCGTGCCGTCAATCTCTCCGATGAGGAGCTCCTTCTGGACCGCCTCCTCGCAGGATGACCGGTACCTCTCACGCTTCACGAGCTCGCACTTGTCGTTGCAGTAGTAGCCCTTCGGCACGCCGTCCTTCCGGTCGCACTGCTCCCAGGGCTGATTCACCTTGCCGTCGCCGCAGAACGGCTTCTTGCCGTTGGAGCCGCACGCGGCAACGAGGGCTGCGCCGAACGCGAGCCCGACAACCACCAGCAAGAGGAGCAGGAGCCCCTTTGTCCGAGAATCCATCGATTACCACCCCCACTACGAGTCCTGAGTACTACTCTAGGACAACTCAAGAATGAATACGGTGGCCATATATAAATGTTACTGAAAATTCTGGTGGAGAGAAGGCTCAGAGCAGGAGACCGCGGAAACCGCGCCGACCCCTAGCCGTGCACCCGGAAGACCTCGTCGTGCTCGCGCACCCGCTCCGGCACCGGGAAACCGACGTCGTCGCCCGCCTTCGCC
>Ga0315275_10004790_pt1 | contig 12709 bp, 8 predicted proteins | sample YL17G03_0_MG_FD_205557 | JGI IMG/M metagenome (GOLD analysis project Ga0315275, IMG submission 205557) | Sediment microbial communities from Yellowstone Lake, YNP, Wyoming, USA - YL17G03_0 | ecosystem: Environmental > Aquatic > Freshwater > Lake > Sediment | place: USA: Wyoming | collected... | reverse complement strand
TGGAAAAAGCCTCGGGTAAAGCTTCATCAGGGCAAAGGCACAGGAAGAGCAGGCAACGATGATCTTATCAGTTCCGCACTTTTCCATGATCTCGATATTCTTCATCGCAAGCTTCCTGAAGGTCTGAATATCCCCTGCACCGTATGCAGGCAGGCCACAGCAGCTCTGGTTTTCCGGAATATTGATTGTCCTGCCCGTGCCCTTTAAGAGATTGACGGTAGCTTCGCCGATTGACGGAAAGAGATAATTGGTGATACATCCTGCAAAATAGCCGACTCTTTCAACTTCCCTTTCAGCTTTTATTTCCTTTCCGCCATAAGTCTCTAAAAAGAACTTTTTTGCAAGGGGAGGTATAAATCTCCTCTTATCAAAATATGGCAAGGGAAAGCGGAGGTGAAGACCGCTCTCTCCCGGTATCCTTTTGAAAAGCAGGCCCTGGAGAAGGGAGCCGGTCTTGAGAATGCGAGGCATAAAACGGGTGGTATTCAAAATACGGCGGAGGACCATCCTCTTTGGCAGGCTCATTCCCCTGGTATTCACCAGGGCCTCCCGTGCTGCCATAATGATTTCAACTGCCCTTACACCATTAGAACAGTTCTCCACACAGGCCGAACATCCAAGGCAGAGAGAGATGATGTCTTCAAACCGTTTTGTTACTGAGAGATTGCCCTCTGCCATCTCCTCTATCAAAGCAAGTTTTCCACGCGCGACGGTAGATTCTCTCTCCAGCTCAGCAAATACCGGACAGACGCTCCGGCAGCTCCCGCACTTTATACAACGATAGAGATCATCACCGAAGGCCGTTAGTTCTGGATAGTCCATGATATTATGTGAATGACAAATGACAAAGCTCAAATGCCAAATGAATGTCAAATGCCGTCCGCCAAAGACTGGCAAATAGCATATTTCGAATTTGGATTTTATTTGTCATTTGGATTTTGACATTTGGATTTCTCATTTATCCTTAACTTCTCTTCCAAAAATATTTTTCCCGGATTCAGTATATTGTTGGGATCGAAAGAGGCCTTGATTTTCTTCATCACCTCTATGCCGGTATCACCCACTTCCCATTTGAGAAAAGGCGCCTTGGTTATTCCGATCCCGTGCTCGCCTGAAATGGTACCTCCCATATTCAGCGTGGTGCGGAATATCTCTTCAACCGCCTTTTCCACCCGTTCCATCTCCTCCTTGTTCTTCCGGTTGGTCATGATGTTCACATGAATGTTCCCATCTCCTGCATGTCCGAAATTCACAATCACCAGACGGTATTTCTCTGCAATTCCATGGAGGGCGTTGATGATATCCGGCACCTTACTCCTCGGCACGGTGATATCCTCATTTACCTTTGTGGGATTCAGCTTCACGATGGCGGCAGAGATTGACCGTCTCGCCTTCCAGAGCATATCTCTTTCAGCCTCATCACTTGCTATCTTCATCTTCTCTGCACCGCCCTTCCGGCACAATTCGTCTATCTGACCGACCTGTTTTTCAATGATCTCAGTTTCTCCGTCAACTTCGATGAGCAAAAGGGCTCCAGCATTTATGGGGAGTCCTATGTGGAGGTAATCCTCGACGCAGCGGATCGTGGCATTGTCCATGAACTCAAGGGTCGAAGGGATAATCCGGGAGCGGATAATCTCTGAAACAGTCTTTGCTGCCTGACCGATCTCTGGAAATATTGCAAGCATGGTCCTGACAGCTTCAGGCATTGGAATAAGACGGAGTATTACTTTAGTAATTACTGCCAAGGTTCCCTCTGAGCCTACGAGAAGACGTGTAAGCTCATAGCCTGCCACACTTTTCACAGTTCTCGCGCCGGTGTGGATGATCTCACCGGTTGGCAGGACAGCCTCGAGGCCGAGCACGTAGTCTCTGGTCACGCCGTATTTCACTGCCCTCGGTCCTCCGGAACATTCGGCCACATTCCCGCCAAGGGTTGAATATTCAAGGCTGGCAGGATCGGGCGGATAGAAGAGGCCGTATTTTGCAACCTCTTTCTGAAAATTACCGGTAATCACACCGGGCTCCACTACTGCCACAAGATTATCAGTATCAATCTCAATAATCCTATTCATCCTTGTAATGACCAGAACGATACCGCCCTGGACAGGGAGCGAGCCGCCGGTAAAGCCCGTTCCTGCCCCTCTCGGGATAACCGGCAATTTTTCTCTATGAGCAATTTTTAATACTTCAGATACTTCCCGGGCTGAACCGGGAAAGACTACTGCATCCGGCAGGTATTTCTGGTTGGTGGCGTCATAGGAGTAGCAGATCTTGTCTTCGGCGGAGTCGAGGAAGTTTTCCTTACCGACAATCTTTATTAATTCTTCTTTAATCTTTTTAGTCATGGATACCTCAAAATAAATATCTTTTTATCATATTACCATAAAAATTCTACCCGAATAAAGATTTGTATGGGCAGACCCCTGTGTCTGCCCTTTCTTGCCGGGTAACCATCCGCCTTAGGCGGATTACCCCTACAACATTCGTAATATGAAATAAATGGCCTGATAATAAAGATTTGACTCTCCCTTTCCTATACAATATAAAAAGGGATTAAGGATGTGAGGATTCAAGGGTTCAAGTGAAAAAGATTGTTAAAGATAAGGAATTTAAAAAGCTTCAAAATAATCTTTCCTATTGCTTTGCCTCCCCGGCCAATCTGACCCAGGCCCTGACCCATACCTCCTATACCAATGAAAATCCTGCCGGCCTCTATCCTGACAATGAGAGGCTTGAGTTCCTGGGTGATGCTGTGCTTGACCTGATCATCACACACCTCCTCATGGATGAGTTTCCTGAGGCAACCGAGGGTGAACTCTCCAAACTCCGTTCAGCCCTGGTAAATGAGCAGAGACTGTTTTCCATGGCGAGGAACTTCGATATTAGCAAATACCTCCTCCTGGGGAAAGGAGAAGACAATACCGGGGGAAGGAACAAGGATTCAATACTTTCGGCCGCATACGAGGCAATTATTGGAGCCATTTACTTAGATAGCAATTTTATGTCTGCATTTCAGGTGGTAAAGAATCACTTTTCACACCTCATCAGTGTCGTTGAAGATGATACCTTTCACCGCGATTACAAAACAGAGCTTCAGGAGCTCTCTCAGGCTCTCTTCAGCTCACCCCCTGAATACATCCTCACCGGAGAGGCTGGGCCTGACCATGATAAATCCTTTGAAGTAAGCATTCTCATCAATGGAAATATCCTGGGCAAGGGCTGGGGAAAGAGCAAGAAAGCAGCTGAGCAGCAGGCAGCGAGGGAGGCACTGATATTACTGAAAAAAAACAGTGGGTAGTTGTTAGGGAGTTATAACAGCTTTTAGCTGTAAGCTTTCAGCGTTCAGCTTGAACTAAATTAAATGTAAAGCTGAGAGTTGACAGCTGATCGCTGACAGCTAACAATGAGGTAAACACGTGCCGATTGTTGCAATAGTAGGCCGGCCCAACGTTGGCAAATCAACTCTCTTTAACCGTCTCACAGGAAAAAGAAAGGCAATTGTTGACAACCTTCCTGGAGTCAGCCGGGATCGCAACTATGGCACGGTGACCTGGGAGCAGAAATCCTTTACCCTGATTGACACCGGGGGATTCGAAGCGTATCCTCAGGAGCCGATCAGCAGCAAAATACGTGAGCAGGTTCAGTTAGCCATAGAAGAAGCAGATGCCATTGTCTTTCTCTCTGACGGGAAAGACGGGTTGCTCCCCCCGGACAAAGACATCGTCAAGCTGCTCAAGGCATGCGGTAAGAAGGTCTTTTATTCGGTCAATAAAATGGAAGGGGAAAAGGACCACGCAAACCTTCCTGATTTCTACCAGCTTGGGGTTGAGCCGCTCTATCCCATATCTGCACAGCACGGTTCAGGTGTAACCGAGCTTCTGAACGACCTGGCTGACTTCCTGCCTGGTGAACCAGCTGAAGCAGATGCTCAAACTACAACAAGACTTGCGATTGTTGGAAGGCCGAATGTAGGTAAATCTTCCCTTATAAACCGCATCTTGGGGTATAAACGGCTCATTGTCAGCGAAATCCCCGGCACTACCCGGGATTCTATTGATACCCCTATCCGATACTTCGGAGAACAATATCTTCTTATTGATACAGCCGGGATACGGAAAAAGAGCAGGGTCAGCCTGAGGGTTGAAAGGTACAGCATGGTAGAAGCCCTCAAGAGCATTGAGCGGTGCGATCTCGGTGTCTTGCTTATAGACTCAACTCAGGGCGTAACGGAGCAGGATGCACGGATCGGCGGGTATCTCTACGAGCAGGGAAAAGGGACAATCATTGCAGTGAACAAATGGGATTTGATAGAAAAAGATACTTCTTCCATGGAAAAATACACTGAGGAAATCAGGCATCACCTTCCTTTTCTTGATTTTGCGCCGATTATCTTTGTATCTGCATTAACGGGTCAGCGCGTCAGCCAGATCCTGCGATTGATCCAGGAGGTCTCTCACGATTACAGGAAGCGGCTGTTAACTTCAGAATTAAATCGTGCCCTCACGATGACAACAGGCAAGCATCCCCTCCCCTTTTATAGAAAGCGGCCCCTCAAGCTCTACTATATGACACAGATATCAACTGCACCACCTGCCTTTGTCATTTTCACTAACCACCCGGAAGCAATCCATTTTTCTTATGAACGCTATTTGATCAACCAGCTCCGGGAGAATTTTGGTTTTTCTGGCGTACCGCTTCGGCTTATGCTCAGGGAGAGAAAGAGAAAACCGGCAATTCGCAACAAAAAAGGCCTGGGCTTCAGGCAATAGACCAGGCATTCGGGATTGGGGATTAGGCATGAACACGAGACCCGAACTCCAAGTCTCTAAACCACCTTATTAGGGGTATCTATGAAAGTAGAAAAAGTAGTTAAAAGTCCGGATACTGAACGGGAAGAGAGAATCCCTCCCGGGCAGAGAAAAGTAGAGGATTTTCCTGTCCTGCATTTTGACGGCGAACCGGCCATTGATCTTAATACATGGCAGTTCAGGATTTTTGGTCTTGTCGGGAAGGAAAGAAGACTGAGTTTTCAAGAGTTCACATCACTGCCCCAGGTTAAGGTATTCTCTGACATCCACTGTGTTACCGGTTGGTCAAAGCTCAATAATGTCTGGGAAGGTGTGAGCACTGGTGAAATACGGAAGCTCGTGAGTATACTGCCCAACGCGAAATTCGTTCTTGTCCACTCTTCTGATGGCTTTTTTACAAATATACCTGCTGCTGAATTTTTTAATACTGATGTTCTTTTCGCTCTTAAATACGACGATAAACCACTGACAAGAGAACACGGCTACCCTGTCAGGCTGGTAGTGCCACAGCTCTATTTCTGGAAGAGTGCTAAGTGGGTTGCCGGTATTGAATTTATTGAAAAAGACCGGAGCGGTTTCTGGGAATCCCGCGGGTACCACAATCACGGCGATCCCTGGAAGGAAGAAAGATACAGTGGTTGAAAAATGTCAAATGACACAGCTCAAAGTTCAACGGAATGTCAAATGGCCGGGGTTTTGATTTTGGCATTGGGATTTCATTCGACATTTGGATTTTGACATTTGGATTAAAAATTATATGCCTAATCGCCTCATCTCCGAAAAAAGCCCTTATCTCCTGCAGCACGCTGATAATCCGGTAGAATGGTACCCCTGGGGAACGGAGGCATTTAAAAAGGCTCAGGCAGAAAACAAGCCCATCTTTCTTTCCGTTGGTTATTCTACCTGTCACTGGTGCCACGTAATGGCACATGAGTCATTTGAGGACGAGGAAGTGGCTAAATTGATGAATGAGGCCTTCGTTTCAATTAAGGTTGACCGCGAGGAAAGACCTGACATTGACAGTATCTATATGTCTGTCTGCCAGATGCTGACCGGCAGTGGCGGATGGCCCCTCACCATCATCATGACGCCGGATAAAAAGCCCTTTTTTGCCGCTACCTATATTCCTCGAGAGAACAGTTTCGGACGGATCGGCATGCTTGACCTGATACCACGCATCCAGGAGGTCTGGAAATCCCGCCAGGATGAGATACGTAAATCTACCCAGCAGATTACTACGGCGCTCACTCGGGCCTCACATGACGTACCGGGTGAAACACTGGGAAAAGACATTCTTGTTTTAGCTCACGCTCAGCTTGCTCAACGCTTCGACAGACAGCACGGCGGTTTCGGAACTGCCCCAAAGTTCCCCACTCCCCAGAATCTCTCTTTCCTGCTCAGATACTGGCGGCGCTCCGGTGATGAGCACATAGTGTCGATGGTAGAAAATACCCTCAAGGCTATGCGTCAGGGGGGCATCTATGACCATATAGGCTTCGGATTCCACCGCTATTCAACTGATGCAGAGTGGCTCTTACCCCACTTCGAGAAAATGCTCTATGACCAGGCTCTGCTGGCTATCGCCTACACTGAGGCATACCAAGCAAATGGAAAAGTGGAATATAGACAGACAGCCCAGGAAGTCTTTTCTTACGTCCTCCGAGATCTGAGAGATCCTGACGGAGGTTTTTATTCGGCAGAGGATGCTGACAGCGAGGGAGAAGAAGGGAAATTTTACCTCTGGAACGAAGATGAAATACGATCCACTCTGGGAAAAGATGAAGCTGACGTGTTCATAAAGGCATTCAATATCAAGAAGGGCGGTAACTTTCTCGAAGAGGCAACAGGGAGAGAAACAGGGAGAAATATCTTATATTTTGAAAAAACGATTGCGGAGCTTGCACCCGACTTTCAGATGAGTGAAGAAAGGCTCAGGGCCCTTCTCGATAAATCCCGCCAGAAGCTGTTTCGTGTCCGTGAAAAGCGTGTGCATCCCCATAAGGACGATAAGATACTGACTGACTGGAACGGCCTCATAATCGCTGCACTCGCAAAGGGAGACCAGGTCTTTGATAAGCCAGAATATGCCGAAGCTGCACGTCATGCTCTCCATTTCATCCTCGATCAACTGCGTACGTCTGATGGAATGCTCTTACACCGTTACCGCGATGGTGAGGCAGCGATCAAAGCAAACCTGGATGACTATGCCTTTCTCATCTGGGGAATGCTGGAGCTGTATGAAGCCACTTTCGAGACTGCATTGCTCCAGACTGCCCTTGAATTGCACCGTATTCTGATAAAGCATTTCTGGGACAGAAATAACGGGGGTTTCTTTTTTACCCCTGATGATGCTGAAGATCTGCTCGTCCGAAAGAAGAATATCTATGACGGTGCTGTTCCCTCCGGAAATTCTGTTGCCATGCTTAATTTGCTTCGTCTCGGCAGGATAACAGCAGATCCTGATTTTGAAAAAAAGGCCAAAGAAATCGGAAAGGCCTTTCACAATCAGGTCAAGGATTTTCCAAGCGCCCATACTCAGCTCATGGTTGCCCTTGACTTCGCAATCGGACCCTCATATGAGGTAGTCATTGCGGGCAACTTACATGCAGAAGACGCACGAGCAATGATAAAACAGCTGAGGACATATTTTTCTCCGAACAAAGTAGTTCTCTTTAAATCAACAGAAGGTGAATCACCAGATATTACCCGTATCGCAGAATTTACGAATTATCATTCAGCTATAGACGGCAAGGCAACAGCCTATGTCTGCCGGAATTACGAGTGCTCACTACCCACAACTGACATCAGTGTAATGGTTACAATGCTCAATCAGGGCCTTAAATAAAATATATGTTGACAGGGAAACCAGATATCTATTTATATATAAAGAAAGGAAATCATTCTGGAAGGGAGTATGACCGGAAAAACAACCCCAAAAAGTAGAGCAAATAAGACCGCATCTAAAAGGCGCGCAACCTTCCGTCCGAGAGCTAAAAAAAGTCTGCGGAAAGGCAGAGTGGCCCAGCAGAAACTTTCTCCTCTTGAAGTTCGACACCTCATTGAGGAACTCCACAAGTCTCAGAGGGATGTAGAAGGGTTGAATGAGGATCTCCTTAAGCTGCAGGAGCGGCTTGAAGCCTCAAGAAAAAAATATGCAGATCTGTATGACTTTGCTCCCATAGGCTATTTTACCCTTGACCAAAAAGGGTTGATCGTAGAGGTAAACCTTACCGGTGCTAACATGCTCGGTCTTGACAGACGCCTGCTCATCAACAAGCCCTTTTCCTCCTTTGTTGATAAGGACGACTACGATGTTTTTCAGATTCACCGCACGAATGTCTTTAAGGAGCTTTGCCACCTGACCTGTGAAATAACACTGAAGAGAAAGGACAGCACCGCATTCTCTGCCCACCTGCAGAGTATTGCCGTAGAGGATACCATGTGTAACCTCAGCCAGTGCCGTACAGCGGTAATTTACCTGTCTGAACACAGGCAAGCGCCTAAGCCTTGAATACTTCTTAATCTATAAAAGATATTTAACAAGCTTCTCCGGCTCCAGCTCGATCATTCGCACCTTCCCTATCTTCTCTACCGCTGCGAACCGTATTTTTTCACCACGAATCTTCTTGTCGTGTTTTATCGCCTGCAGATAATCTCCAGGTGAAAACCTGCCAGGCAGAGAGGAGGGGAGTCCCATCTGCACGATGAGATCTCTGATGTTATGATAGGTTGTTTCACCGCATAGTCCGAGTCTTAAGGAGATGAGAGATGCGGCAACCATTCCAATAGCAAGCGCCTCTCCATGTAAGTACTGACGGTAGCCGGTTAATGTTTCAAGGGCATGACCGATGGTATGCCCGAAGTTCAGAACTGAACGTATCCCTTTTTCCTTTTCATCCTTCTCCACGATTTTAGCTTTGATCAGACAGCTTGCCTTGATTACCCGGGCTACTGCCTGAGAATCTCGTGCGAGGAGTTTTTTATAGTCTTTCTGGAGATAAAAAAAGAGGACTCTATCTCGGATAATGCCATACTTTATAACCTCAGCCATGCCGGAAATAAAATCGCGTGGTTCCAGGGTATTCAGGCATTCAGTATCAATGATGACCAGCCGTGGCTGGTAGAAAGTTCCAACGAGATTCTTCCCCTCATCCAGATTTACACCCGTCTTTCCTCCCACACTACTGTCCACCTGGGCAAGCAAAGTGGTAGGAATCTGGACGTAGGGAATCCCACGCAGGTAGGTTGAGGCAACAAATCCGGTTATGTCTCCGATTACCCCTCCGCCAATCGCAATAAGGAGTGAGTTGCGATCCATGTTGAAGGAGGTAAGCTTATGATATATTCCTTCAACCGTTTTTAAACTCTTTGTTTTTTCACCTTCAGGCAGGTTCAGGCACAGGACTGAGAAATCTTCTTTTTCAAGTGAATCCTTGGCAGAATTGAGGAACTGACTTCCCACGGGGCTGTAAGTAATAATTACGGCCCTCCTGTTCAACTGCAAGTCACTTGCCAGTTTTCCCAGCTCTCTCAAGATGCCGGTCCCGATAAGGATGGGGTAGCTCCTGTCTTGGAGATGAACTTTTATCCTGTACATGATTGGCTGTGCACCTGAAAGATAATGCTTCGGCTTTCGCCACGCAAAAAAGGTGTGGTGTATGACTCGTTAAAAATGCGTGAGCTGGTCTATATACCCCTGGTAATTTCGTCTGGTCTCGCCCAGGGAATCGCCTCCGAACTTTTCAACTAAGGCCCTTCCTATCTCAATGGCCACCGCAGCTTCAGCAATTATTGATGCGGATGGAACGCGGCAGATATCGGACCTCTCTACGGTTGCAAGTTCAGCTTCCTTCGTGGAAACGTTCACTGATTGCAGGGGAGAATACAGGGTAGCGATGGGCTTCATGGCAGCACGGACAATGATCTCTTCCCCGTTGCTCATGCCCCCTTCGATCCCGCCTGCCCGATTGGTCTTATGGTAAAAGCGTGACTTCCCATGATCATAGAAGATCTCATCTTGTACCTGTGAACCAGGAAGTCGTGCAGCCTGGAATCCTATGCCGATCTCCACTCCCTTTATTGCCTGAATACTCATCACTGCCTGAGCTATTCTTCCGTCCAGTTTCAAGTCCCACTGCATAAAACTACCAATACCCGGAGGAATACCTCTTATTACGATCTCAAATACCCCTCCCACACTATCACCCTTCTCTCTTGCTTCATTAATTTTGTCCTTCATCTTAAGTTCTGCTATTTTATCTGGACAGCGCAGTTCAGAATCTTCTGCCCAGGAAAAGATCTCCTCTAAAGGCAAATCCGGTACTTCAGCCTTAACACTGCCTACCTCAAGCACATAACTCATCACCTGTATTCCGAACTCAGAGAGAAATCGTTTAACCACCGCTCCTGCTGCCACACGGCTGGTTGTCTCCCGGGCACTGGAACGCTCGATGATGTTACGGATGTCTGTTTGATTGTATTTCAGGGCACCGGTTAAATCGGCATGACCTGGTCTGGGGCGGTTAAATTGCTCCGATTCCCCCTTCTCAAGGGGATAGACGGACATCAGCTTTTTCCAGTTCTCCCAGTCCCTGTTCCTTATCACAAGTGTGATGGGTGAACCGAGTGTCTTCCCGAGGCGGACACCAGAGGTAATTTCCACCTCATCCTTCTCAATCTCCATTCTCCTGCCCCTGCCATATCCCTTCTGTCTGCGGGCAAGTTCATGATTGATATCCTCCTCCAGGAGATTCAGACCGGAAGGGATACCTTCAATAATGGCTGTAAGTGATTTACCGTGAGATTCACCGGCTGTGAAATAGCGAAGCATAAATAAGCTTTCAGCTTTGAGCTATCAGCTTCCAGCGTTATGTATAGTTATACATTTTGATTTCAGCAGAGAGCTGACAGCTGATCGCTGATAGCCATTAAACAAACATCACTTGATGTAGGAGAAATTTTTCGCATTACTCGTACCTTCGCTCGTCGTCACTGAGACAGGTACCACACCTTTTCCCTTAGGAGCATTTACCAGGATTTTCCAGTTACTCCAGAACTTTATTTTCACTGTAGTTTCGCCGAAATTTACTTTCCCAACACTCCCCTGCACATCACCAAAGTTCAACCCGATGATATTCACCAGCGTACCTTTTTTTCCATTTATCGGCGCGATGAAAAATATCCTCGGTACAGGAACGCTTTCAGAGACAAAATTAATATCTACCTCACTTGCATCTGCTATCGTAACATCCTGAGACACAGGGTCAAATTCATACCCAGATTTGCCTGGTGTTACCGTATAAGAACCGTTCGCAACCCCGATAAACGAATAGTTTCCATCAGAGTTAGTCCCGGTGGTGTCATTGTCATCACCCGACAGGGTCATGGTAACACCGATCAGTCCTGCACCATTGTAGGTTACCCTTCCTGAGATGCTGAAACCGAGTGAGGCGCTAAAATCAATATTCTCCTCATTTGAATCTGCAATGATTACCGTCTGTGAAGCAGGTGAGAATCCATACCCGTCCTTGCCCGGTGTCACAACGTAGGTTCCATTTTCTATTCCGCTGAATGAATAGGTGCCATCCGTAGTAGTAATCGTTATTTTTGAAACACCCCCTGAGAGGGTCATGGTAACACCGCTCAAGCTAGTTCCACCGATAGTTACCTTGCCTGATATCATGTACCCGAAGGTGGTAGTGAAATTAACTCCATCTTTATTAAAATCTGCAATAGTAACTGACTGTGATGATGGAAAGAACTGGTAACCGCTCTTCGTCGGGGTTACTACATAGGATCCATTTTGAAGTCCCGTAAAACCATATGTGCCATCTGAGTTGGTTTGCGTTGTTTTCGAAGCACCTCCTGAGAGAGTCATGGTAACCCCGCTTACACCTGACCCATTCGATGTTACTTGCCCGGAGATTGAATATCCGGCTACTGCGGTAAAGTTGATCCCTGTCAGATTGCTTGCATTGACGGTTACCGATTGTAATGGGGGCGAAAATCCATATCCTTGTTGGCTGGGGGTTACCGTGTAGGTACCGGGGACCACTTTTAAAAAAGAATAATTGCCCTGGGAATCCGTCTGTGTGCTCACTGAAGTGGTACCTGACAGCACAACCGTCACGCCACTCAGTCCAGTTCCTCCTTCAAGTTTTACCTGCCCAGCAACGTTAAATCCAAGGACAGCCGTAAAATTCACATTCTCCTGGCTCGCATCCTCAATGGTCACCTCAGTTGAAGCAGGAGTAAAGAAATATCCTGCCTTGCTCGGGGTTACGGTATATTTAATGGGAGACGCAAGCCCTGGAAAATCATATTTACCCTGGGCATCGGTCAGGACAACGAGCGGCTCTACAAGGTAATCACTGGTGAGGGTCATGGTAACGCCGCTTATACCTGCGCCATTGTTGGTCACCTGCCCTGCTATCTTGAAGCCATCATAGAAGGCATAGAGGTAGGTATCCTGAGATCCAACATAGATGGTTCTGTAAGCATCATTATCAATAGCCGCCGAGGATTTAATACAGCCGCCGGTTTCATACTGCCAGATTGCACAGGCACAGTTCGGATCAACGGCATAGAAAATCCCGTCAGATGACCCGACGGGAGATGAACCGACGTATATGATCCCGTCTCCGCCGATCACCGGTGAGGAATCTACTATTCCATTAGTACCAAATGTCCAGTTTATGGTTCCATCTGGGTTTATCGCTAAAAGGTCAGTTCCATAGCCGATGAAGATAGCGGTGTTCGATTCAATTGCTGCGGTTGAATACACATCCTGCCTTCCGTAGCTGATGCGGACCGAAAGATTAGGATCACCACTAGAATCAACTCGATGGATATAGAATTCTTCATTATCGGGCGGGGGAAGCTTACTTACTGAATCAGCC
>Ga0315275_10004788_pt1 | contig 12711 bp, 12 predicted proteins | sample YL17G03_0_MG_FD_205557 | JGI IMG/M metagenome (GOLD analysis project Ga0315275, IMG submission 205557) | Sediment microbial communities from Yellowstone Lake, YNP, Wyoming, USA - YL17G03_0 | ecosystem: Environmental > Aquatic > Freshwater > Lake > Sediment | place: USA: Wyoming | collected... | reverse complement strand
CACCCCCCCCCACCCCACAGCGCTCCATGAAAATCAGAAGAGCCGCCCTACCGGCAGCTCTTCTCCTTGAGATTCCACTCCCAACAGCGACTGCTCAGTTACGACTGAGGCACAGCCTGTTTCTCCTCTTCTGTATCCAGCGTCCGAAAAACGACGTCCCACAGCGGTGAACTTACACCGTACCCTTTGTATGGATCGTGATAGTGATGCAACACATGATGGTGCTTCAGCCATTGCCACGTGCGCGATTTCATCGGTGCATGGTGCGTCGCATAATGAATCTCGTCATAACAAATGTATCCAACCAGGAATCCGGGAAAAAATGCCAGCAGTGCCGATCCGCCCACAACGAAAAGGAATGCGAAGTAGAACAGCGCTGCCAACGGAATGCTGACAACAGGGGGCATGACGAGCCGTTTCGAGTCGTTCGGATAGTCGTGATGCACGCCGTGCATCAGGAAATGCAACTGCTTCCCCCATTTACTCGACGGTTCATAGTGAAAGACAAACCGGTGCAGGAGGTACTCTGTCAGCGTCCAGACAAAGACACCCAGCACAAAAAACAGAATACCATTCACGAGACCGAGATCCGATGTCCCGGACGCCCGATACAGGAAGTATGCAATCACTGGCCCATACAAAATGATCGGTACGCTCCAATGAACATGGGTAAACAGCTCAAGGAAGTCACTCTTGAACAGCCGCGCAGATTCGTCTTTGTTGGACATATACAGCTTTGGCATTTCCCCTCCTCAAATCATGTGCAAAGGTACCTCTCTAAACGTAGTGAAAATTCCCGTATTTTTCAAACTCTAGCCCCTACCCCCACCAAAACAAATGTCATCATACGGAAAGCCGCCCCTCACCCATGAATGTGATCCTCGTCACGAGAAGCAGCGCCAATCCCTGGTTCATGGCTGTTGATTGACTTTTCTTCAACTTTCTACACACCGCGGAACTTTTTTCAGATCCTCCCTGCTTTCCATACACAGACATTCACATGGTTTCGCAAAGAGCAGTTTGGCAAGGTTTTCGATGGATATTGAGGAAACAAGAAACCTTCATACAGGGAGATTCCATGGATATTCTGCTGGTCGACGACAACCCCGACTATCTCGACATCGTCACGGATGCGCTCAAGCTGGGCGGTTATTCCGTCCACTCTGCCTCGGATGGAGCACAGGGCGCTGAACTTCTGGAATCGACGGACATCGATCTGATTATTTCTGACATACGCATGCCCCGTCTTGATGGAATCAAGCTGCATGCCTTCGCCCGGGAAACCGACAGGTACAAGACCACGAAGTTCGTCTTTCTGACTGGATTGAAGGAATATTACTCCAGCTCGCTCACACTGAATCCAGCCCAGGACTACCTGCTCGACAAGACTATCTCGCTCCGCGAGCTTCTCCGGTTTATCGATGGGCTTCTCTTCGGTGAGCATCGAGAGGCATGGGTCTGATTCATGTGGGTGGCGATGGATGGGCTCGTGCTGCAGGGAGACACAGGGATGGCATGGGGAATCTGGTGGGCTCTTTGCCAACCGAGACTGCAGCTTTTGCGATCTGAAGGCTACAGCTTCCCGGCCAGAACCACAACCCCCTTTGCTGTGAAGAGCTGCCCGCCCTTCTCGTCTACAGATTCTAGAAGAACAACATACATCCCGATCCGTGCGCACCGCCCCTGGTCGTCGCGACCATCCCAGGGGATCTCGCCCCGAAGGCCGCCATGCTCGTTGTTCGCCAGGCGGCGAATCAGCCTCCCGCGCACGTCATAGATCGAGATGTTCAGCGTCGTTGGAGTAACCGGGACTTCGTAATACACAAGGACGACATCATCCCGGCCGTCATTGTCCGGCGAGAAAGGGTTGGGCGAAAACGAAAGCCGGGATTGGCCCGGCACAACCAGGGTAAAGATGCTATTCGTCAGACCGGGCGTCCCACCCTCCGGCTTCAGACAGGTGCTCCAGCTCCGGCGGTCGTTGGAGGTCAGCATCGGTGCGAGTTTCTCCAATGAACGTCCGGTGTGGTCCACGACTGCGGGGTTATGCCACGCAGGATCATAGGCGACACTGTCGATGACGGAGCCGGTGGGGTCGCACAGAACCAGCCGGTCTCCGGAATTGTTAAGGGCCGGGAAACCGTGCGATCTGACCAGCACGCGTCCGGGGTCCATCTCCCGAAGAGCCGGGAATCGGTTGAAGATGGACGAATCCGACGCAACAACAGCGACTCCTCCCGGCGGGAGAACTGTTGCACCGTTCAAGACTGGCGGCAAGATGACACCTGGGCCTTTGTCATCGCGGAGGACCCATCGGCAGAGATCAATGGTCCTCGGACCGGCGTTCACGAACTCGACGTACTCGGCATCACCGGCAAAAGGCTGATACATGATCTCGTTGATGATGGCGCATGAGGAAGGAAATCCCACGAATACAGAAATGCAGAGAAGATCATCCAGCGGCTGCTGATCGTCACGACACAACTGATGGCTAATGAGACGATGGCTTCCACCCTGCAACGGGCCGAGAGGACACTGGACGTCAACGGAATCCCCCGGAGCAAGCGTCAGCGGCATGGAAGTCAGCGTCAGCTGCTCGGCATCCTCCGGAACATCATCACCATCACTGTCGTCGAACACCGTGAGTGCAAACCCCGGGATCGGCAACGTACCGCGGTTCTTCACGCGGAGCACGGCGGTCACCGGCTCTCCTTCACGGGGAGCCGGGGGATCAACAACAAACGAGACCAATGAGAGATTGCGGGAGTACACAACATCGATCAGGACATCGTCGATCCGGACTGTTCCCGTACTTCCGGTCGAAGCCGGGAGGAACCGCCACCGCAAGAAGACCTGGCTTCGACCAGCAAGCGCAGGCGGGAGGGGAACCCGGACTCGCATATACTCCGGGGAAGAAGCTGCAGCGAGGGTATCACCTGCTCGGACATCGAACCATACGCCATCGTTCAGCGAAGCTTCAAGAAGAAGCCGCGAGCCATGCGATGACGAGCGACGAATCTCAAAATCGAGCGATGCTGGGGCGATCCCGGAAAAATCGAGAGGCGGGGTCGACAACCACTGCTCGATCGTCGCATTGGTTGCCAGGACGGCGTTGGGGGACGATCGCGGCAGACTGGACGTTGTGGCGAAGTCGTTGGTGTTCGGATAACGGTTCCGGCTGGAGCTCCAGCCTGGAGGGAGGAGAGGTACCGTTACCGAGTCGAAGCATTCCATGTATGGAAACAGCCCACGTTGTGCGGAGCACTGAAAGAGTGGGATCATCAGCAGAAGGAAGGCCCAGCCGGATCCGCGACTGCCCAGGCAGAACCGTTCGGGATGGCCGCAGGGCAACGTTTCCCGCCACGGCGTTCTTTGCGCCCTTCCTCCTGACTCCCGTGTTGAATTCGTGTCGAATCTCATGCCGGCAGACGGCCACCCTTTCCTCTAAGTCTTATTCCCGGCCCCTTTCTTTTTCCGTACCCCACCCGGCATGCGATGTTGATTTTCTATGTAACTTTCCCTATTCTGTAATGATTCTACAAGGACCCGTCCTCTTATGAACCAGAAACGCGTACTATTTGTCGATGATGATGCCGCGCTGCGTGAGGTGGTGAAGAACCAGTTGACAGCAGCCGGATATCTGCTGGACGAGGCTGCTGACGGCATGGAGGCAATGACGAAGCTGAAAGAGGGGGACTACAACCTGATGTTGCTCGATATCAACATGCCAGGCAAGTCGGGGATTGACGTGCTGAAGTTCATCAGAGAGAATTCCCTTCACTGCCGGGTGATCATGTTGACCGGCCGCGTCGGATTCTCGATTGCCACGGAGAGCCTGAAACTCGGGGCGGACGAATACATCACCAAGCCGTTCAGTCTGGAATATCTGCTCGATTCAATCCAGCGGGTCCTCGCGAAGTAGCCTGATGAAGGGACCTCCGGTGGAGTCCCTCCCGGGCTGCGGTCGCTCCCCCGTTTCCACGCTCCCATTACTCCGGGTAGTGCCAAGGTATATATATACGAAAAGCGGCCCGTTGGGCCGCTTTTCTCTTTCCATCGTGGACAGACGTTCACGTCCCGGCACTATAATCATCCTTGTACTTGATCTGCTCGGCCGTAAGCGTATCGATATCAAGTCCCTGCGTGTGCAACTTCAGGCGAGCAATCTCCTGATCCTGTTCCGGCGGGATATCATGCACTTTCTTCTCAAGTCGCACGCCCTTCGTGTGCAGTTCCACGAGGCGGAGTTGTGACTGGAACTGATTCGCAAAGGACATGTCCATCACTTCTGACGGATGTCCTTCTGCTGCGGCAAGGTTCACAAGACGGCCCTGCGCCAGGACGTAGATCCTCCGTCCGTTCTTCAGCACATACTCCTCGTTGTTGGGCCTCACCTCCCGCTTCGCTTTCATGAGCTTGGCCAAATCGATCAGGTTGACTTCGCAATCATAGTGTCCCGTATTGCATACAATTGCGCCGTCCTTCATGACCTGGAAATGGCGCTTGACGATGACGTCCTTCACCCCCGTTGCCGTCACAAAGATGTCGCCAACCTTTGCCGCTTCATCCATCGGCATGAGGCGGTAACCCTCGAGCGTCGCTTTCAATGCCGCCGTCGGCTTCACCTCTGTGAGAATCACGTTCGCACCGAGGCCTTTGGCACGCATCGCAACACCGCGGCCGCAGTGGCCGAACCCTGCAACGACAAAGTTCTTTCCCGCCAAGAGGACGCTCGTCGCCCTCAGGATGCCGTCGATTGTCGACTGACCGGTACCGAAAACATTGTCGAAATCCCACTTCGTTTCCGCATCATTAACTGCAACGACAGGATATTTCAGGGCCCCATCGGCGGCCATGGCGCGGAGCCGGTGCACGCCGGTCGTGGTCTCCTCAGTCCCCCCGATCACGAATTTCTCGGCAAACTCGGGATGATTCTTGTGGATGGTGAAGATCAGATCAGCGCCGTCATCGAGCGTCAGGTTCGGCCGGAGTTTCAATGTCTCCTCGATGCACCAGTAGAATTCCTTCACATTCATCCCGTGCCAGGCAAAAATCGAGATCCCCTGCTTGGCAAGGGCCGCAGCGACGGCATCGTTTGTCGAGAGAGGATTGCACCCGCTCCAGCTCACGTCCGCCCCGGTCTCGACAAAGGTCTTGATGAGCACTGCGGTCTCTTTGGTCACGTGAAGGCATCCGGCGATGCGATACCCTTTGAACGGCTTGGTCTTCTTGTATTTCCCGCGGAGCGCCATCAGGACGGGCATGCGGGATTCCGCCCACTCAATCAGCTTCCCACCTTCCTCGGCCAGCCCCATATCCGCGACTTTGTATTTTGTTGCTTTGTGGTTCATTGTTCTCTTCTTTTGTCCTCGTTATGTGCGACGACCCCCGGCGTAGACCGCTCAGCGGATCGCATTCTGTAGTGTTTTGATAAGATCGAGCCGTTCCCAGGTAAAATCCTTCTCGTCGCGGCCGAAGTGGCCATAGGCCGCTGTTTTGCGGTAGATGGGCCGGAGCAAATCGAGCCGCTTGATAATGCCGCGAGGAGTCATATCGATCTCTTTGACAATGACCTTCTCGAGCTCGGAATCCGGGATTCTGCCGGTCCCGTATGTGTTCACGTGGATCGAGACCGGGTTAGCCACACCGATCGCATAGGCAACCTGGATGATGCATTCGTCTGCAAGTCCCGAGGCAACAATGTTCTTGGCAATGTGGCGTGTTGCGTAGGCTGCGCTCCGGTCCACCTTCGACGGATCTTTGCCTGAGAATGCGCCGCCTCCGTGCGGCGCGCGCCCGCCGTACGTATCCACAATGATCTTGCGCCCGGTCAGCCCCGTATCGCCGTGCGGGCCGCCAATCTCAAACCGCCCGGTGGGATTCACGTGTAAGATCGTTCGCTTGTCGAGGAACTCGGCCGGGATGACTTTCTTCACGATGTGTTCGTACACGTCCTGCCGGATCTTCTTCTGTGACACGTCGGGATCATGCTGTGTCGACACGACAATGGTGTGAACCCGCGAAGGCCGGCGGCCTTTGTACTCGATGGTCACCTGGGATTTTGCATCCGGCCGGAGGTACGGCATCAGCCGGAGTTGCTTCTTCCGGACATCCGAGAGGCGTTTGACGAGCTTGTGTGCATAGAGGATGGGCATCGGCATGAATTCGGGCGTCTCGTTCGATGCATATCCAAACATCATCCCTTGGTCCCCGGCACCGCCGGTGTCCACGCCCCTCGCAATATCCGGAGATTGGGAGTGGATGCTGGAAATGACCGAACAGGAGTGGGCGTCGAACCGGTATTCGGCCTTGGTGTAGCCGATCTCGCCGATCACCCGGCGGACAATATCCTGCACTTCAATATAGGCCGACGTTGTGATCTCGCCGCCTACAAAGGCAAGGCCGGTAGTGACGAACGACTCGCAGGCGACGCGTGAATGCTTGTCCTGCGCAAGGATGGCATCCAGCACGGCATCCGAAATCTGGTCACAGACCTTGTCCGGGTGACCTTCGGACACCGATTCCGACGTGAACAGGTACGACATGAAGACCTCACGAGTGACTGAAAGAAGATGGAATTAATAGAATTCTATTTCCGATGAATCACCGACATTCACGCGTTTGTAGCTCCCTTCCACCCGCGCACCGACTCCGATGATCGAGTTCTCCAGGACCGAGCGGGCCACGCGGGCATTCTCGCTCACAATCGAATTCTGTACGATGGAGTCACTGACCACCGCGTGGTCCCCGATGGTCGTGTTGGGTCCGATCACACAGTGCGTCACTACCGCCGACGGCGAAATGGACACCGGCCCGCGGATGACTACCCCAGGTATCGTGCGGGGCGACGCGCTTTTTTCCAGCAGGGTGCGGTTTGTCGAGAGCAGGGTTTCCGGCTTCCCGCAGTCATACCAGCCATCCACTGCAAAAGTCGTCATCTGCTCCCCCCGATCCAGCATCATCTGCAAGGCATCGGTCAGCTGATATTCGCCCTTGGTCCGGATGTCTTTCCGGACAAGCTCGCTCAGGCATGCGTCGAGGAGTGTCGTTGAGCGGATGAAGTACAGTCCGACGATGGCAAGGTTGCTGACAGGTTGCTCCGGTTTCTCAACAAGTTGCGTGATGAAACCGTTCCTGGTCACCGCAACGCCAAACCGCCTCGGGTCGCCTACCTCCTTGACACCGATCGATGAATGTGCCCCGCGCAGAACAGGTTTCAGGTCGACATCAAAGATGGTATCGCCCAGAATTATAAGGACCGGTTGACCTGACAATGCCTGCCGTGAAAGATAGATGGCGTGTCCCAGGCCGAGGCGTTCCTCTTGTTCAACGAAATCCACCCGGAACCCCGGATATGCAAGCGCCACATATTCTCGGATTTTCTCGCTCAGATACCCCACAACAATCGTCGCTTCCGTGACGCCTTCGGCGATAACCTTTTCCAGAATATGGCCGAGGATCGGTTTTCCCGCAACATTGAGCAGGACTTTCGGGAGCGTAAATGTGTGGGGCCGGAGCCGTGTGCCGATTCCGGCAACAGGGATAATCGCGCGCATGAGAGTGGTTAAGTGTCCTTGAAGAGAAAATGTCTTAAAAAATACACAACTGGAGGAAGATAAGCAAGGACGCCACCCGCGATGTGATCTGCGTTACGCTGATCCGGAACCAGGCCGGCCTGCGCTGAACGGCCATAGGGACGCCATGAACTATCGCATTGCTTCTTCCTGTCCAAATCGTTATACTTTTTCGAAAGTACATCGGGTTGTCGCCTCCGCGGAATGCCGAGAAGAATTCCTCCACGCGCAACGTCCTCGCGCAAGAAACAGCACGTCGATCTCACACTCACCCGGAGTGTCGGCTTTCGCGCAAAGACCACGGGTCTAGAAGAGCTCGATTTCGTGCACAATGCCCTGCCGGAACTGAACCTGGCGGAGGTTGACCCATCCGTACGCTTCCTGGGTCATACCGTGTCGCTCCCCATTATGGTCTCGTGCATGACCGGCGGCTACCGAGAGGCCCTTCGCATCAACCGCGAGATCGCAGAAGTATGTGCCGACCTCCGGATCGCGATGGGTGTGGGTAGCCAGCGGCAGGCGTTGGAGAGCACGGAGTTTCACCGCACATTCAGCGTGGTCCGCGACGTCGCGCCGGCAATCCCCGTCATCGGCAACATCGGAGCGGCCGAACTCGCCCGCATGACGGGGGCTGACCAGGCCAGACGTCTTGTCGAGCTTGTTCGCGCGGACGCGCTTGCTGTTCATCTGAACCCGCTGCAGGAATTTCTGCAGCCTGAAGGGAACCCCAATTTCCGGGGAGTCCTCGCCGGCATCGCGATGCTTGTGCGTGAGCTCCCCGTGCCAGTGATAGCGAAGGAAATCGGCGCGGGCATCTCGCATGACGTCGCCCTGCGGCTGCTGGAGGCAGGAGTCCGGTATATCGATGTCGCGGGAGCAGGGGGAACCAGCTGGGCCGGCGTGGAGCTGCTCCGCCGCCGCGCGGGAGATCGCACGATGAGTTTCTGGGACTGGGGCATCCCGACAGCCGAGGCGTTGCGACAAACAGTCAGGCTCCGTGAGAAGGTTCCGGAGCTGACCATCATCGCATCCGGTGGCATCGGCTCCGGTATGGATATTGCAAAATGTATCGCACTGGGAGCCGACATCGTTGCCGCAGCGCGGCCAATGCTCCAAGCGCTGGAACGAGGAAAGCAGAATGCACTCCGTGCGTTGATAGCATCCTGGGGTGACGAGCTCCGAGGCGCCATGTTCCTCACCGGTTCACGTACACTCCCTGACCTCCGACGTACAACGCTGACTTCGAGGGCACAGCGATGAGCACGGCCACCTACCAACGCAGGCTTGCAACACTCCGCCGCATGGTGGAACGTCGACTCGCCGTTGCGGTGACGCCGGGAAGCCCTCGCGACCTCACCGAAGCGTGCCGCTACGTGCTGTCGGCTGGTGGCAAGCGCATCCGCTCCACCCTCCTCCTGCTTTCGTGCGAAGCAGTTGGTGGCACGGCACGACAGGCGGTCGATGCGGGCGCCGCCATCGAAATCTTGCACAACTTCACGCTTGTGCACGACGATATCATGGACAACGCCGTGGCCAGACGCGGCCGGCCCACGGTCCACATTCGGTGGAATGTCAACAACGCCCTGCTCACCGGAGATGTTCTCCTGGGAATCGCGTACTCCTCGCTGCTCCGCACTCGCGACAGCGACATACCACGCCTGTGTGCTCTGTTTACCCAGGGGCTCATCGAGGTCTGTGAAGGACAGGCGCTGGATCTCGAGTTCGAACGCCGGGAGAACGTGTCGGCCCGCGACTATTTCACCATGATCGAAAAGAAGACGGGACGGTTGATCGCGCTGGCGGCAGAGATGGGAGGACTCATCGGCGGGGGGCGGCCGAAGGACATCGGTGCACTGCGGTCGTTCGGACACTACCTCGGGCGTGCATTCCAGCTCCAGGACGATCTCCTGGATGTTATTGCCGATCAGGCTACGTTCGGCAAGTCGATCGGCGGCGATATTGTTGAGCGGAAGAAGACGTATCTCCTGCTCACCGCTCTCGAGCAGGCAACGAAAGAGGATCGGTTGTATCTTGAGACGTTCATGCGGAAGTATCCCCCGGGAACCGACCGCACGGACCCCAAGGCACGCGCCAGAACCATCACCGACGTGACAGCGATCTACCACAAGTATGGTGTCATCGACGAGACCCGCAGCCTCGTGGACCGGAACACCCGGAAGGCACTGGCAGCGCTCACCGCGCTCCAACACAGTGGCGCCACAGAGATGCTGGCACGGCTCTCGGAAGAACTCGTGCAGAGGGCTTCCTGACGACAGCGATGCTCGAACGAACGATCACGATACGGAACCGGTCAGGGCTGCATACACGCCCGGCAGCCGCACTGGTAAAGACCGCGGCCCGCTTCAAAGCGGAGTTCTTTATCCGGAAGGACAATGTAGAGATCAACGGGAAGAGTATTATCGGTGTCATGACGCTGGCGGCGGAACAGGGATCCGCCCTGCATCTCCGATTCGACGGGCCTGACGAAGACCAGGCCGCCGCAGCCATCGTAGACCTGTTTGAACGGGGATTTGACGAACAATGACGACTGAACCTGTCGGGACAACGGACCAGGAGATCATCCTGAACGGCATCGCCGCGGCGCCCGGCATTGCGATCGGCCCCGCGTATCTGTACAGCAAACAGGTTCCTGAAGTCCACCGCAAAGGGATTGCCCCGGACGAGACGGAATCCGAAATCGAACGCCTCCGCACCGCCATCGCGCGCTCGACCAAAGAGCTGCAGAAGATCCTTGCGTTTGCAGAACAAAAACTCGGCCCTGACAGTGCGAAAATTTTCGAAGCGCAGATTATGATCCTCGGCGACACCATTCTGCTCGACACCGTCGAAAAGCGTGTCAGGGCTGAACTCCTGAACGCCGAGTTCATCCTGAGCGACGAGATCACGAAATACCGACGCATGATGATGGCCGCACCTGATGAATACATGCATGAGCGCGCCCACGACCTCGAAGACGTGATGAACAGGGTAATCAGGAATATCCACGATCAGAAGCTTTACTCCCGGCTGGAAGGCGAATCCATCATCGTGTCCGAAACACTCACCCCGGCCGACACGGTGATCTTCAGCAGAAACCAGGTATTGGGCTACGCCACGGACCGCGGCGGCATCACGTCCCACGCAGCAATTCTCTCGCGCTCGTTGAAAATCCCCGCTGTCGTCGGCCTCCGCGACGTGACCCGGAGACTGCGCACAGGTAATCGCGTTGCCATCGACGGCTACAGCGGCCTGTTCATCATCAACCCGTCCGAGGACACCCTCCAGAATCTCTCCCGGAAGGCAGCCCGGTTCAAGGAATTCGAGGAACGACTGGTTGATGTGATCGGACTCTCGGCCGAAACGAAGGATCACAAGCATGTCGAGCTCTCCGCGAACATCGAGCAGCCGGAGGAAATCGAGTATGCCCGCTCCCAGGGTGCCATCGGGATCGGGTTGTTCCGGACGGAAGCCCAGCTGATTGGCAGGCCGCGCTACCCGACCGAGGATGAGCAGTACGAGAAATACCGGAGGGTGGCTGACGAGATCTTTCCGCACCCCGTCATCTTTCGCACCTTTGACGTCGGCGGCGACAAGTTGCTGGTGGAATCGTACCAGGAACAAAACCCGTTCCTCGGCTGGCGGGGAATCCGCATTCTGCTTGACCGACCCGAACTGTTCCTGAATCAGCTCCGCGCCATTCTGCGCGCCAGCACCCGGGGAAACGTGTTGATCATGTTCCCCATGGTGTCAACGCTGCAGGAGATCCGCCGGGCCAAGGAATTCGTGCAGCGGGCAAAAGACGAGCTGCGTGCCAGGGGTGTTCCTTTTGATCCAAAACTGAAGGTCGGCGTGATGATTGAAGTTCCCTCCGCGGCCATCCTCGCAGACCACATCGCAGCGGAAGTGGACTTCCTCAGCATCGGCACCAACGACCTTGTGCAGTACACCATGGCCGTGGACCGCGACAACAACGCCGTCGCGCCACTCTTCCAGCAGTTCAACCCCGCAGTGCTGCGCCTGCTGAAGTCGATCATCGACGCAGGACATAAGCGGAATATCTGGGTGGGAATGTGCGGCGAGATGGCCTGCGATCCCCTCGCCACGGTCCTGCTCGTTGGCCTCGGACTCGATGAGTTCAGCATGATCCCGTCCATGCTTCCGGAAATCAAGAAGATCATCCGGTCGATCCGTTTGAAAGATGCAAAGCGCGTGGCCGACAAGGCTTTGACCTTCACCACGGACGAAGAAATCCGGGCATACCTGTCCGAAGTCGTGAAAAACAAAGTTCCCGAACTACCGCTCGAAATCTGAAAGGTGAGTACGATGACCATGGACGACATCAGGACCGTCGACCGGTCCGGGATGCATGCCCTGCTGCGCGGATTTCCCACGCAAGTGCGCGAGGCAACCGTGATCGGCGCAGCCGCCGGGCTTCCCCGCCGCAACTCCGCTATCAGATCGATCGTCCTCACCGGTCTCGGCGGATCAGCGATCGGGGGCGATTTGCTGAAAAGCTACCTCGCTGACGAACTCAGGGTCCCGATGCTCGTGAACCGGCACTATACCCTGCCCCGGTTCGTTGGGCGTTCCACGCTCGTGATCGTCTCGAGTTACTCCGGCAACACGGAAGAAACTATTGCTGCGCACGCAGTAGCGATGAAACGACATGCGCGCGTGCTCTGCATTTCTTCCGGCGGAACAACCCTGAGGCGTGCGCGCCGCTCCTCGACACCGTTCATTCTCATCCCGGGCGGACTTCCTCCCCGCGCCGCGCTGGGTTACTCTTTCTTCCCGCTCCTCATCGGTCTCTCCAGGATGGGCTTCATCACCAGCAAGGACCGCGCGATCACGGAGACAATCCGCCTGCTGGAACGGAACGCCGCCACGTATGCAGATCCGTCCGCCACGGACAATCGCGCGCTCCAGCTGGCACACCTGCTTAAACACCGGATGGGCGTTATCTATTCCTCCACTGAACGCTTTGATGCGGTGGCCGCGCGTTGGCGCGGACAAATGGCGGAAAACGCAAAGACACTGATGTTCGGCCATGTCATTCCGGAAATGAATCACAACGAACTGGTGGGATGGAACGTGCTGAAAGACCAGATGCGCGAGATGCAGGTCATCTTTCTCCGTG
>Ga0315275_10004786_pt1 | contig 12717 bp, 13 predicted proteins | sample YL17G03_0_MG_FD_205557 | JGI IMG/M metagenome (GOLD analysis project Ga0315275, IMG submission 205557) | Sediment microbial communities from Yellowstone Lake, YNP, Wyoming, USA - YL17G03_0 | ecosystem: Environmental > Aquatic > Freshwater > Lake > Sediment | place: USA: Wyoming | collected... | reverse complement strand
TCCCCATTTCATATCCCTTGATTGGTTTTGACGCACAAACAACACACTGGCGCACAACCCCTTCGTAGGTTAATTCCTATACATGTATTTTCCAAATTACTCCAAACTCCCCTCTTATGCTATGGTTCTGTATTCACAAAAGTTCCAATTCCGTTATCTCATCTGTATCTACAAGGCATTTTCGGACAGTATACAGGCCTGTTCTTTCTTTTATTTGATTATATCTGGCATGAGGAGATGCCCCATGGGGGTTGCCAGAGCAGACTTTGAGCTGAACCTGCCCCACATAGCCTTTCCTATGTAATTCCTGCAAAATAAGCTCCCAGTATTTGGATATAGTCATATTGTAATGATTAGGGTCATAGACTTTGTATACTCCCATACATATCACATTCTTGCCAATATGGTTAGGCAGGACAGAAGTGCCGTTCATTATCATGACTACATATTTGGTATTTGACCTCATCATTATTGACCCATGAATGTAAGGAGAGGGTTGAGGAGAATTCATCCCTCTCCAAATGTCTTACTCTTGGTGTATTTGAAATGACTTCATGACTTTACTCAATTTTTCCTTCAACCATAGGGCGGTTTTGTCTCGCTTCTCTTTCTGGTATGCTATCAATATCTACGCCTACAAATATCTCAAAGAGCTCTTTGGCATCATTTGGCATGACCCTCACATTCCTTGCGCCTGTTCTTTTCAGGTCTTTGACAATGGCTTGCGCTTCTTGCCGAGAGCCAGCTTCCGCTTCCTTACGATAGACTATTCCATCAAAAATTCGCATTCCTTGTCCATATATTCCTTCTGACATTCAATTCACCCCTTTCTTTGATTTAGGATTTTCTCCTCTCAATTCAAAATTCATTTTTTCCCTTTCATTCTTTTTTGTTTCTATTTTCATACGTGTTCACCCAACAAAAATAAGGGTGGGGGCGGAGGCGGTGAACCCTGCTCCCAACCCAACTGTTATATAAAACAAGACCTAACGCAAAACCTGTCTTTAAATATTTAATTCCAAATTCTTATTCTTTTTTCTTCCTTTTCTTTCTAGCCCTTATCTCTTCAAATTTGCTTTCAAACTCCTCCTTGGTTGCAAAAGGAGGTTCTGGTTTAGGGTATAACCATTCAATAGGCTCATCTTTGGCATTTGGGGGTGAGTTGGGGAATGGTAGCCCCCCCAACCCATCAGCGTCGATAAGAGTAGTGAGTGGGGCTTTGGGGGTCAAATAATAATTTTCACCATTTCTCATTTCAAAAAGGGACTTTATTTTCTGTAAAAATACAAAATAGTCCTTTTTGACTATGTCATCTATTTTTGTATCATGTGATAAGGATATGGATATTTCATTATTTTCCTCCTTTTTGATTATTTTCAGATTTTCAAGCCTTTCCATATCCTCTCTCCTTATTGTATCATGCTTGAAAGAGAGTTCTTTACGACCCCCATAAAGCTTGTTTTTATTTACAATTTGCCTTACTTCTACCCCAACATCAAGGAATTCTGACCTTTTCATTTTCTTTCCGTCAAGACCCTTTTTCCCCATTATGTCCAGATATGTAAGTATTAGCATATCTTCTTTGGATTCTGTCCTCATGCCACTGACCATTTCATCCATATACCTGAGCCATGAGGCATATAGTGTCAGAAAGTTGAATGTTCCGCATATCACATCATCAAGGATTATCATTCTGTCGTCTCCATCCTTCTTCATATCAAAGGAAGTTTCATCATCATCTCTCGCCAAAGCATAGATGCTTGCAAATTTCAATAAATATCCAGGCATCGTTTGTCTGAGAATCTTTGGGAAGTCTTTTGATTTTAGATAATCCCTTGCCAAACGAATCAAGATAGGACTGGTATATTGGATAAAGGTTATTGCATCTGCGGATATTGCATTTATTTTCCTTCTTTGGACATTTTCAAGCCACTTGACAATTCTATCCTCTGCCTCTTTTTTTGTTTTGGGGGAGTTATCTACATTGAGGGCTCGACCAGACCTGCTTGCCAATATCTTATCCAATTCCTCATCATTGTCTTTCACATCAGGGTATATATGCATTATTCTTCTTCCATAACCTTCCTTCAAAATCTCAAAGGGCATCTTTTTGATAGGTTGAGCTATTATGATTGGTGTCGCTGTTGCACAATATCTCAAACCTTCACTTTCAAGAATATCAACACCTTTCTTGGAGACACTATTTGGTATGCTGTCAAGAGCTTGATATATCAATGTCAGCAATTCAATCTCATCTTTTGTCGGTTTTTCAATCATCCTTCTTTTTTCATCCATAACAAGGAGATTATAACCAACATACCCAGCATTTTGGAGATGCACTGTTTCTCCCATTGACCTTCTTTCCATAGTCTTGCCAATAAACTGCTCATAATGCGAACTTGTTGGGCTTGCTATCTTTATAAGTGGGAAATGCTTGAATACGGTTTCATAATATTTCATCATATTGCCTTTTCCAAAACCGCTATCCAACAACAAACCAAAAGGCAGTCTCAAATCTGTATGTATATCTCGGTATCTGATGCCTATTGGCTTCAGTGCCCCAATCTGGCTATGATAAACAGCCGTTTTCATGGGTTCATATCCTTCTCCATATATAGACATTACGGTATCCATATCCTTCAAATGGGGGAATACGGGTCTTTCTTTGCCAAAACTCCTAAGAATGACCCCCAAACCCCCAGCTAGGTCATCGGTCGTCGATAAGTCCTTGGGGGTGCTCGGAAAATAGGCATTTCCCCAACCCCCACCCCCAGCCTTGTTCTCTTTCTTCCATTTTTCATATTTTTCCTTCTTTTCAGCTTGTTTTTTGTCCTTCCATTCATCATAATGTTTCAGAGCAGCGTTGATATAATCATCAGGGGCTCTGAATTCAGGCTTTTGCCTATTGTTCCAGGCTCTCATTGCTTGTTCAAGTTCACTTATATTTTTCCCATCCCAAGCCATCTTATCCCTAATTGAAAGAAAAATATCATATCTTCCATGAGGACTTTTAAGCTCTGTTTTCAGAAGCTCTTCAAGATAGGGGGACTTGTCATAATCTACTTTTTCTCCTTCGGCACCAAAAGGCTCACATTCCTGTTGAGGCACAAGCTCCTCTATTGTGTAAGCCATCCTCTTGCCTTTCTGATTCTTTGTTCCAGGCAATCGCATGACTCTAGCTATATCCGTGATGACTCCCTCATCTGTGGTAAGAAGCTCAGATGGGAAGTCCTTGTCAATCTGGTAGGCATCCGCCAACAATTTTTCAGCAAGAGTAAGGTTTCTTTGTCCTTGCTCCTTGAAAACAGTTTCATCAGAGCCAGTATAAATCGGCTTCTGCAAAAAGATAAATGTCTGAATACCGTTTCCAGAAGAGATTACAAAGCCTTCCGCATTCTTTTCCTTTAATATTTTAACAAATGTCTTTGAGACTTCCATCGCCTTCCTGTAATTCTCCTCGGATGCCCCTGTCCTATCGTCTTTATTGATTTGGTCAAGGTCGGAATGCCTCGCTATTATTTTTTTAATATATTCCTTGCTGCCTCCTAACTCCTTATATTTTTCCAGTGAAAAGTCCTTTTGTTTTCCAAAATATTTACTCCTTTCTGCTTCTGTCAGCTTATATCTTGGATTGACTCCATAATAGATATTCCACTCATCATTCCCAAGCGTTTCTTTATTCTCATCAGTCCATCTTATCGCTTCGTCGGGATTGTTGAAATATTTTGATTTTACAATTTTAGCTTTCTTTTCTTTTCCATCTTTGTCCTTTACCATTGTCTCTTTGATATGCCTAATCTCAAAGTAAGCATCAGGGTCATTGGTTCTTATAAACCATTTATTGATAAAAATTGAATAATCACTCATTCATTCCACCTTTCTTTTGCCATCTCCATATTTCAGGATGTCTTCCAACCTTTGCCTTTCTTCCTTACTTAGATTTCCTTCTCGGAGTTCCTTCCGTATCCTTGCCTTTGCTAGGCTTATCTCTGTGACATCCTGAATACTATCCAAATACGAATCATATCCATCAATTCCAAATTTCCCAATCATTTTTCATTCACCTTTTTTGCCTTTTTCATTTTCCTGTTCCGTTCCTCTTCTTCCAAAAGCGTCAGTATCTCATCATCCAGTCTAGCATCATAGAGTTCCGAATGCGAGAGAGGGTCATTGTCTATCTTGAAATCATTTCTAAGGCAAACTTTCAGGGAATTTTGATTCATAATGACAAAACGGTTTTGCCCCAGAATAAATGGGAAAAATGGAATCCTCTTTTCCCTCAGAAGGGAGAGAAGCTTGACAGGGTAATTGTGAAATATAAAATATTGAAATAGCTGCCCTGCGACGGGGATTGATTTTATTATGCCTGCATTAATCATTTGAATTGGGGTTTTGGGATTATCAGTCATTTGCGAACACCTTTTTCCAGAGTTAATAAGCGGAGATAATGATAATGGAAACGCCTGACCTCATAGAGGATTCTTTCCTTTGCTATCCCATGCATCTGTCTTTTGCTCAATGTTTCCGACAAAGGAAAGTAGTTGCAATAATAATTGATGCCGGCGTGGCAGACATGAATGTGCGGCGTGTGAATGTCAATATTTTCCTTCACCATCTCAATGTTTCCTAGAGAAACCTTGAAATTTCGCAAATCATATTCAGAATTAGTTTGTGTTTCACATAACATTTGTATCACCGCATTAAATTTAGCTCAAAGACACCTCTGGCTCGGTTTTTTCCTCTGGGACTGGCTCAATAATTATTTTTGTGCCTTCATCAAAAATTCTCCATTTTCCTGAAAGATAATGTGTTTCTGAAAAAAATTCCTCTAACGCAAAGATGATGCCTCCTCGATATTCTTGTTCGTCAGTTGTCGGTTCAAGGATTATCTTTTCACCATCTTGAAATATTAGCCATTTCCCTCGGAGACATTCTACCTCATCAATAAATTCTTGCAGTGCACGACATGGGTTCTCCTTGAAAGTGGTCATTAGTCAACCACCTCTCGTCTAATCATCTCCCTCAAACATTCGCAATAAGTAGACCGTCTGTGATATACAATTTTTTCCAGCTTTTCCCAGTCGGCTGGTGCTAAAACAACTGTTAGTTTTTTTGTATAAAGAGTCGGATTTGCTGGTCGCCCTAACTTCTTTTTCCTATCTCCATTATCTTTTGCCATGCTACGCTCACCATTCCCTCCACCAGGTTCATACTCTACACCCCTCTGAGGAAACGAATGCGATAACATGAGCATTCATCTGCCTAATTCCTCTCTTCCACTATTCCTTTTACTTAACTCTGTATTTAAATTTTGTGGTCATTTGTGGATGTGAATACAAAACGGTAAATGACAAAAAATCTGTATTCACACCATTCACTCTTTTTAAAAAAACGTTTAAAGTTCAAAACTGCTCTTTTTTTGCTTTTTTATTTTATCTGTGTTTTTCAAGCACTGGTTTAAAATTTAGTTTTGCAAATTGCTTCTGCATTTTTTCAATCATCTTGGTCTGTTGCTCAATCATCTCATTCTGCTTCTTTACAATTTCCTCCATGTTCTCTTTTGTAATGATTGATTCTGGTATTTTTTCTATATCCATAATCTGTCCGCAGGTGCAGTATTTGTCTGTCATAGGCACCATTTTCTTGCAGTTTGAGCATTGCCTTTCCGTTTGGATTCTCATGTCATGTTCAACCTTTCCTCCCCTGAATGTGGATTCAAGAGCATCCTGAACCTGCTTCTTTGTGAGATGTATGTATGTTCGGCAGGTGTCTCCTCCGACTTGCCACCCAAAGACCTTATCCATTAGCGGCTCTGTCATTCCAAGCATACCTCCAAGCTCAGATGCTCTGCTTGTCCTTAACTGGTGCAACCACAGTCGGCGATTCTTGAATTCAGGAATAGTGCTTGTCACTTTTTTATATCGGTCTCTCATTGCAGCTTGGTCTAACCTCTCTTTTGTCCTTGGAGAGACGAAAAGGTATGCGTTAGGGTCTGGCTTTCCGTCTGCTCCTCTGATTGGGTGCTCATTCAGCCAGTTCATGACATAGGGCACAGATTCTCTAATCCAGACATCCCTGCTTCCTGTTTTCCCTTTTGGAATTGTTATTTCTATCCCTTCTTTGGTATGCCTCAATGAGGAAACATGAAGGAACTCAATCTCTGAAACTCGACAGCCAGACTCAAATATTAAAAACAAAAACGCCCTCTCTAACGTTGGAGCATACTGCATGATTTTCCTTATCTCCTCCCTTGTCAATACGTCTTTCGGAGGGTCTCTTTCCTCTGTCTTTTTCACTCTTTTCAGGGCTTTCTTTATCTCTGGAGGAGCATATTGGAAGTTTGTCTCGCCGATATGAACCAAAGTATAAATCCTGCCAAGAACTTCACGGCAGTCATTCTTGTAATATAGTGTAAAGGGCTGATTCCCCTTGCGAGGATTCATTGCATTTTCTATCATCCTGTTTGCTTCTCTCATTGTCTCTGCATTCTGCACCAGTTGGCAGACGCTTTTGCCAGGATTCATTGCACGGAGCCCAACGAATGAATCGCAGTATTTGGATATACGCCTCGCACCTGCGTGTTCCTGTCCTATATCATCACGTTTGAGTGCAGCGAACCTTGCGAATACTTCCTTGTCATCTTCCTGTTCCCAATTATGCACCCTATTTTCAAGCAATCTTCCGAAAAAATTGATATTCCCATCCCTTCCTTGTTCCTTCATGCTGTGGAGATAGAGCCTCCTTATGAATTCCCTGTGTTCTGGCTTGCCCTTGAACAGGTCTGTGGCGAATATGAATGTTTTGGCACGATTAAGAGTGTAAGGGAATTTTGCCTCCATTTCCTGAAAATAAGCCTCCTTCTTGGCATTCCTCTGTTGCCTTGCCAGCCTTTCCTCTGGCGTCTCTTTCATACCTTCTGGTCTTTCCTCCCTGATGCTGTCCTTTACCTTGAAATAGTGGGTAAATAGGCTTGCATTGTCTTTGAGCTCCTGCTTGATTCTCTCGGTTTCCAGTTCCCACTCACTTTTCACCGTTTCCAGCTCCATAATCTCTTTTAGCCAGCAACCCCTTATAAAGGTTTGCGTTCAGCGTTTAATTGAACCTGATTCGCTGAGGGAGAGATTTGAACTCTCGGACGCTTACGCGCAACAGGTTAGCAACCTGCCGCCCTACCGGACTAGGCGACCCCAGCTTAGAATATTACTGTCCAAAATAGCTTTTTTAAAGCTGCTGTTCACTGCTCTGGATGACCTTCGGCTTCTCGAACTTCATGACCGAGTCAACTGTTGCCGCAACGCTCTTCCCGTTATCAGTAAGCTTCACGATCCTGAACTTTCCCTTGGGTTCCACAACCACAAGGTCCATCGCCTTCATGATGTCTATTTGCTTGGTGGTATAAACATAGGTCGCTCCTGCCTCCAGCGCCAGCTTTGACAAATAGATTCCCTCTGGCCTGTTCTTCAAAACAAGGATGATCTGCGCGGGCTTCTTCTTCAGGAAAAGCATCAGGAATCACTTCTTTTTCTTTTCCCCCTCCTTCTCATCCTCCCACATCTTCTTTATGACCTCCGAAAGCTCCTTCTTCTTTTTCTTGTAGTCGTCTATCTGGCTCTCGGCCAGCTCTATCTTCTTTCCCACTTCCTCGGGGTTCCTTAATTCAAGGATCTTGAACTCCTTCTCAAGTATGGCTATGTTCTTGTTGAGCCTCTCGATGTCCCCTTTCATCGCATTGACAAGGTTGGATGACTCCTTTATCCTCTGGAACGAGCTTATTATCTTCTCGGTCTTGTCCATGAGATCCTTGTTCTTGCTTTCCTGCGCGTTCTCGGATATCGAGGAAACGAGCCTGTCCAGGTCCTTCTGCAGCTTCTCTATGTCCTCCTTTGCGGAAGAATACTCCTCCTTAAGCCTGGTGATCTCAGATGTGTAGTTGTTCACTGCGGCTACGACCCTGTCCCTTATCCTCTCGAATGTCTTGTATGTTTCCACTTCCTCGTCGGCGAGGTTTATCAGGTCCCCGACTTCCTTCGCCAGCTTCTCCTTCTCGCTCTCTATTCTCTCGTTAAGCTGCGAGATGTCCTCAATGACCTTGTCAACGTCCTTTAGCTTTGACAGGCTGTCTTGGATCTCCTCCATCCCGCCCATCTGCGCCTTCAGCTCCTCCATCTCCCTCTTTATCTCGCCAAGCGGCTTGATGTCCATTATCTCAGGGATGGATTCCTTCATGCTTGCCTTTATCGTTGAGACTGCGGCCCTTGTCTCCTCAAGCTCCTCTTTGAGCAGCTTCTTCTCCTTCTTGGCCTTCTCGACCCTTGCCTCGATGTCCTTGAATGTTCCGGAGCTTTCCATCTCGGAATTGAGCTTGTCTATCCTCTTTTCCAGCAATGACACATGGTCCACAAAGAACTTTATGGTTTCGTTCGCGTCAGATATGAGCTCGAAATTCTTCTCTATCCTGGAGATCATGCCCTCCAGCCTTTCCTGCCTCTGCTTGAAATTAATGGCGCTTTCCACCGCGCTTGCGATCTTCCTGCCCTGGGTCTCCTCCCCGAGCACCTCATCCCTCACCTTTGCGATCTTCAGCTGGATCTCGGACATCTTCTCCAGCATCCGGTCTATGTTCCCCTTGGTGTTCCTTATCTTGTCTATGTTCACGCCGAGCAGGTTCCTGCCCATCTCCTCCTTTATCTGCCTCATGTTCATCTCTATGACCATGAGATGGTCGCTTATCTGGTCTATCTTCGCGTTCACGGACACAATCTTTTCGCTCAGGTCAACGTATCTCTTGTCGCTCCCCCCGCCGATTCCGCTGTAGCTGTCATAGTCCCTTTTCAAGGAGTCTATAACTCCCTGGTATTTCGAAAGCGTTTCGGATATCTGCCTGTTGTATTTCTCAAGCTCCACATTCTCCTTCTCAACCTGGCCCTTTATTCTTGAAAGGGATGCGGCAAACTTGTCCTTCTCCTCCTTATAATCAACCGTCCTTTTTTCCCCCTCCTCCTTTGTCGGGGAATTCCATTTCAGTATGACCTTGGAAAGGGCATAGTCTATCTTTATCATTCCCTGGTCCTCAAGAAGCGAGGCCCATTCCTCCACCTTCTGGATGTTCTCGTTGAGCTTTGCGGCAACGTATTCCAGGTTGACTTCCCTGTTCTCCTTGATGATCTCTATCATCTTGTCAATTGGTGTTGAGATGAGTACGTCCTCAAAGTTAACTTTGGAGGGTTCAGCCATATTCTACTTCTATTTAAATAGTAATTTAAAAGGCTTTCGTTATTATTTTACATCATGGCAAAATATAGGAGGGTGCCTTTGAAGTCAATTGAGGAATTCAAGTGGCACACAAAGATCATAAAGACCTTTGGAAAAAAGGCCCTGATCCTTTATACCGCATTCCCCAAGAACGGGGCTGATGTGGATGACACAACGCTAAACAATCTTATTGCGGACGAGCAGCAAAGATCCGAGATAATGAAGTTCATGGTTGACAACGGGCTTATTGAACTGGCTGAAGGCCCGTCAAAAGCCCCAAAAGCGGAGGAGAAGAAGGAAGCCAAGAAAGAGCCTGAGGAGGCCAAGCCAGAGGAAGAGAAGGCTCCAAAGGAAAAGCCAAGGAAGCCTGAAAGGAAAAAAGAGGAGGAAATCTCAATTTCATACGAGCCTTCAAAGGAAGAGGAGGAAATCCAGCCTGAAGTGACAGAAGAGGAGATAAAGCCCGAGATCGAGGAAGAGGCTCCCAAGGAAAAGCCGAAGGCAAGAAAGGCCCCTCCAAAGGAGGAAGAGATCGAGCCTGAGGAAAAGGAAGAGGAGATAAAGCCCGAGATCGAGGAAGAGGCTCCCAAGGAAAAGCCGAAGTCAAGGAAAGCGCCTCCAAAGGAGGAGGAGATAGAACCTGAGGCAGAGGAGGAAATAAAGCCGGATATAGAGGAGGAAACTCCAAAGGAAGAGGCTGTTGAAGAGGAGGCTCCAAAGGAGGAGCCTGTCGAGGAGGAAAAGCCCGAGGAGCAGATAACTTCGGAAAATGAGGAATCTCCTGATGAAAAGGAGGAGAAGCCGAACCTGACCCCTGCAGAAATGATTGTGCATGACAAATACGGGGAATTGGGGGTTGCGATTTTCAGATTGATAGACGGCAAAAGGAGCGTCGCCGAGGTCGCGAAGGAATCAGGCACTTCCCAGGAAAAGGTCATGGAGGTCCTGAAATACCTGGATGAGGTCGGGCTGATCAGCCTTGGAGGAGGAGCGGAGGCAAAGGGAGGAGGCGCGCAGGCCCCTGCAGAGGAGAAGTTCGCGCCATTGTCCGAGGAAAGCGAGTTCTCGACATTGTCAATAGACGAGCAGAAGGACGGGGTAAGGATCGCAAAGGTGAAATCCTCTGGCATCGTCAACAAGATGAAAATGAATGTTTCGATAGTCTTCAAATACGGGAAGAACGGCAGGGAATTATTGGATTACATCAGCTCAAAGAAGGAAGCCAACGTGATCAACCTTGCGATAAAGCTCAACATCCCGATAGACAAGGTTGAGGAGATCGTCAATTTCCTCAAGGGACAGGGCTATGTCGACATTTCCATGATGAGCAGGGACGAGATCAAGAAGGCATTCGGCTATGACGCTTACATAATCTACAAGAGATACGGGAAGAAGGGAGTGATCTTTTACGAGGTTATTGACAAGGACATTCCGCTGAAGAGCATAGCCGAGCTCATTTCCGAGAGGGACGCCTTAAAGATAATCGAGATATTCAAGCTGATAAGGGATGTCCTTGGCATAGAGCTCCCGATAAACGACGACGCGATAAAGAGGGAATTGGTCTTCTAGAAATCCAGTTCTCATCTATGAATAAAGGAGGGTTGGAACAGCCCTTTTCTTAAAAAGAAAAGCGTCTACGTAAAAGAAACCTTTTTTGCTGGAGCTTTTAGGAAAAGCTCCAAGGGGACCTCGGTTCCCTTACCTTTTTCCTTTTGCTGGCCTTGAAATCTTATCTTTGGCCATTTCCTCTCTAGAAAACCTATCCTCCTTTTGTGAATCCTGAAGGTTTATTCCAGTCTGGTCTATGCTGAACGGCATCATGCTGGTCTTGTGCATAGTTCCCTTCATCTTCAGCACTTCCATCACCCTTTTCCTCTCGTTGGCCTTGAACACGTTGTAAAGGTGGATCCATCCTTCAGAGAACCTCTCAATCCCGAATTCTGTCTGCGGCATCACATGGTATGTTGTGGCATTGAGGTCGTTTGTAAGAACCATCGTGGTTGTGTCCCATGCCCTTATGTTTTCTATGAGCTTCAGGAATCCCCTCTTCATCTCGTTCTCGTTGGGGAATTTCACTGCAACAGGCATTATCGAGTCTATCACGACCCTTTCAACCCCGAAGCGGTCAACAAGCTCCTTGACAGGGTTCCTCTGGTCCAGCAGCTGGTCGACCTCATGGAATGGATAGTCTATGATCACCAGCTGGTTCGATGTTTCGTATTGCCTTATGTCCCAGCCCATGCTTGCCATGCTCCTGTAAAGTGAATTCTTGCTTTCTTCTATGGCTATATACAGTCCAGGCTCTCCGCTGGCCTTGATCCCGTTTATCAGGAACTCCATCGCAAAAATGCTTTTTCCGCTTCCCGTTGATCCGCTGACTGTGGTTATTGACCCTTTAGGCAGTCCGCCGCCAAGCTGGTCATCCAGCTTTTCCCATCCTGTCCTAATCTTTTGAGTTGCCGCCATCATCCCCACCCTTCAGGAGCTTCTCAGCCCCCTTCATCTTGTCGTTCACGTCCTTTATCAGAGCCTGCCTGTCGTCATGGCTCATCATGTTCTTGAAAATGTAATTCTTGAGGTCATACATGTTGTTCGCAACATTCATCAGGCTGTCCCTGAAGTCAGTCGCGCCTATCATCACCTTGTCAGGCCTCACGATTTCCAGGCCCACAGGCGTGTATTTCATCATGACTTGGACAAGCGTATCCATGTCCTTCGCAACTATCCTTGTCTCGACATAAGTCGTGTAAACCTCATTGTCCTTCTCTGGGGGCGCTATCTCGCTGAGTGAAAACACAACGCCTGGCTCGGATTTCACCGCTGTTGCGAATGCCACTGCTGCCTGCTTAAGCTTCTCAGGGTCGCTTTCCTGGAAATGCATGAAAACGTCGGCGACAATCCCTCCCCTTTCGACGAGCTCGTCAATCCTCTTCATAAGCTCTTTCTGGTCCATGATTCTGTTTAGGATAAAGAAACTTTAAAAACTCACTCCCAAACGGTTATGTTCTTGGGTTGGGAGCGGAACGTTACAAATAAAGGAAGGTTGGAACAGCCCTTTTCTTAAAAAGAAAAGCGTCTACGTAAAAGAAACCGTTTTTGCTGGAGCTTTTCCTAAAAGCTCCAAGGGGACCTTGGTTCCCTTACCGAAAGAAACTTTAAAGTTCATGGTCAAGAAATCCTTGGGTTTCAACCCAAGAATGAATTGACCCCCTTTAATTGAGGAAATACAATAAAATAGTTGCATCCATATTATCGGTAACCTCTGGCAGCGGGGTCTGCCCATATTTATAAATGACCTTTTTGAGATCATATTGTGGCCCGTTACAAGGCTGAAAGTGCTGGTTGCGGGCTTATCATACTCAAAAGAGCTACCGCCGGGCAGGCGGGAAGTAACTCTCGCGGAGTCGATCAACAAATCGACATTGAAGCGAGAAGCCCAGCACTTTAGTGAGGGGAGAATGTCAC
>Ga0315275_10004782_pt1 | contig 12722 bp, 8 predicted proteins | sample YL17G03_0_MG_FD_205557 | JGI IMG/M metagenome (GOLD analysis project Ga0315275, IMG submission 205557) | Sediment microbial communities from Yellowstone Lake, YNP, Wyoming, USA - YL17G03_0 | ecosystem: Environmental > Aquatic > Freshwater > Lake > Sediment | place: USA: Wyoming | collected... | reverse complement strand
GATCACGCACGAAACCTCCAGTGCGCAGGGTTCAACCCGTACGGCGTCCGCGAGGCTCGATCGCTCGGGGCGCACGCGGTCGATGCCGCTCAAACCCGCCTCGAACGGTCGCGGTACCGCAAGATAGACCCGTTCCCCCGGCTTTGCGTCAGGGAGCTTCACCGTGAAGGTAAAGGCGATCTCCACGCCGTTCCGGTCGAGCCGTTGGGGATTCCAGCTCGCGACCGTAGCGCCTCCGAAGAGGCCGCGCACGCGGGCCTTCACGAAATCCGCCGCCTCGGTCCCCGTTCCCCGCATGAGGTAGTACGGACAGAAGAGCCCCGAGAGAACGGCAGTGCCCTCGCCTGCCAGGCCGCCATCCGCACCCTGCTTGAGGACGAGATTGAGGGAGCTTCGGCTCTCGCGGGCATCCCGCGCAAGGAGATGCATGATTGCGTATTGCCGGTCGAGGCGCGCAAGCGTCCTCCCCGCGAGACCAAACACCGGGTCGTGCTCGAACGGCGCTCCCGGATCGAGGTAGAGCTCCCCGTCTCCGGACTTCACCGCAACGAGCAGGGAATTGAAAATCTCGGGAGCGCTTGCTTCGTCCGTCCATGCGCCTCCCGCCGTGGCGAGAACGAGCGCCGGCTCGTAACCGGCGGCCATGAGCATCGCCCTGAGGAGCACGGCGCGGTCGAGCGGGCTCGCGTAGCCGCTTTCGTATACTCTCCTCGCTTCCCTCGGCGCCGCGGCGAGAAGGCCGAAGGGTGCGTGCACGGTCGTGACGCGATCGAGAGCGAAGCGATGTATCGCGAGAATCCTGTCTTCGTCGGTCCGGAGGTCTTTCGTCGCATCCTTGACGATCGGCGCGAAGAAATCCGGGGTGCCGGACTTCCCGGCGAGACGAGCGGCGACCTTCGACAGGAGCCCGGACCAGTCCGCCGCCGTGCTGTAGCAGGCGACCGGGAAATAATCCCCTTCCCATGCGCCGCCTGCGAACGGCGTTCTCCCCGCGATATCGCGCACGGTCCACTGCCGGACTCCCGGCGCCGGCATCTCGGGCTCGGGAGCGCCCCTCAAAGAGGCGCATTTCAGCTCGCCGGAGCCGCCCGCGCGGACCTCGAGCACCCGCAACTCGACCGGATCCTCGGAGCTGAAGATCTCGACTCCCGAAAGCCACGGGCCCGGCGCCTTATCGCGTATGACGTAATGGAGCTCGGCGACGCACCCCTTCTCAATGCCCACGTGCGTGACGACGGTCTCCTGCCAGTCGACATAATCGGGCGTCCGGTCAAGGGCGAAGGGCGTCGTCTGGTTGAGGGCGTTCTTTTGCGCGTCGACGATCGTTCCGTCGCGCATGTAGACGCGCGCCGCGATGACCGAGAGCTCCTGCGCGGCGGCGTTGAAGAGGATTCTCGGGTCGCCGTAGCGGTTGATCGCGTTGTCCGTGAAGAGCATGACGGCCCGGTGGCACCGTTTCGAGATGCGATTATCAGTATCGAGCGAAACGAAGAGCGAATCAAAGAGAACGACGGCGTCGCTCCCCGGATGGCGTGCCTCGACGGCCTTGAAATCCGGTAGGCCCGCGAGGGCCGGCGAGATCGGTACCACGACCTGCTCGGCCGGCAGGGCGGCCGCATGCGCCCGCGCGGGAACCGCGTTGATAACAATCGCAAGGAAAAGCATCGTGAGCGTCATCGAAATGCGTTCAATGTTTCTCATCGCGATCCCCCCTCTCGCTCGAGAATCACTCTCCGTGTCCCGTAGTCCCTCGCTTCAGCGATCGTGCTCCGGAACTCGGGATACGCCTCGGCGGGGATCGTCCGGCGCTTGACGAGCACTTTGCCCGTGTTTCTGAGCGCCGTGCCGTCCGAGGAGCGCTCCATCGCGTACGCCGCGTACTCTCCCGTCTTTTCGGATTTCTTCGACGGCTCGCGGAGCCTGAGCCCCGCAGGTATCGTGATCGTCTCGTCACATTCGTAGGTTTGCGTGTTCCAGATGAAGAGCGGAAGCGCGCGTGTCTCGAGATCGACGACCGACGCTGCGTTGAGGAGCGGCGTTTTCCCGAATCCGAGCTTCCAGGCAGGTGAAGCAAAGTCGAGGGTCCCTCCCGCGGCGACGGCGAACCGCGGCACGCGGTACTCGACGTCGAGCGCGAACTGTTTCTTGAAATCGAGCGGGGCCCCGATCGAGAGCTTCGTCACGTCGACGTCGGGCGAGATCGAGGCGAGCCATCCCTCGACGTAGGCCCTGAGGTCGTCGCGCTTGTGCGTGCCGAGCCAGCGGCGCATCCGCTGATCCATGTAATTCGTCCCCTCGACATGGAGCGTCCCCGAGAGGTTCCCGTCGCGGTCGACGGCCCCGCGAGAGACGACCTTGAGGACGTGTTTCTCGGGAGGGCTGTACGGCGTTATCATGAGCCCTTCCCCCTCCGGAGTGCCGATCACGTAGTTCTGCTCCTGCTCCGCCGAGCTCCAGAGCTCGGTCGAGTAGGGCACCCACGTCGGGTCGAGCATGGTGAAGGTGCCGTCCTTGTGCCGCCAGGCGACGACCGAGTGGTTGAACTGATCCGCCGGCACCTCCTCGACGCGCGCCCCGGCCATGGTGAGCGCCGGCCAGACGTCGTAGCCCGCGGTGCGCATGAGGGTGACGAGCATTCCCGCCTTGTCCTTGCAGACACCGCAGCGATCGCGATACGACATCTTTCCCGGATGGTGCGTGTACCCCTCTCCCTTTCCCATCGAGAGACCCGAGTAGCGGATCTCCTGAGCCGCCCAATGCTGCAGAGCCGCGACCTTCTCGACGTCCGTCTTGAGACCCGCCGTGAGGTTTTTCACGAGCGTTTTGATGGGCTCGTTGTCGAGATAGATCGTGTCGTGAATCGCCGCGAACCAGCGCGACTTGACCTCCCACGAGGGAAGCGTCGCGAGCACGAGCTTCGTCGCGACGTCGGGCGCCTCGGCGCTCCGCGGCTCCTCCTCGAGCGCCGAAATATCGTAGAGCCACCACGAGTAATGCGTCGCCGTGTCGTCGAACTTCTGCGCCGAGTAGAGCGTGCCGTTGTAGACCTCGTACTGAACCGGCTTGTCCTTCGGCATATGGAGATCGTAGCGCTTCTCCTTGAACGGATAGCTGTCGCGGAAATAGACGACATCGTAAAAATGCCCCCGCATCGGCGGGATGTAACGGGAATCGTCGGTCGCCGTCTGAGCTCCGCCGCGGACCTGATCCGCAGCGGGGGCCCCGACATCCTCCGCGCCGAGGTATGCAATCTCGAACCCTTTCTTGTACGTTCTCACCTCGACCGCGTCCCCCACCTCGAGACGAGGCAGGCCGACGACCTTCATGCGCGCCCCCCAGTAGATCATGGAGGCTGGCGCGTAGAGGTCCTTCACGGCCGCGAGATCGACCGTCTCGACCGCGCCCCCCTTCCTGAATACGCGAATTCCCTCGACGTCGATGAAATTGGATGCGGGATCGTAGTCGAAACGGAGCGCCGCGCGATCAAGCACCCCCGCCTCGGTGAGGATCTTCGTGAGGGTATGCCGCCGGTAATGGGCGAGCCCCGACTCCTCGACCGCGACGTCGGTCTTGTCGAACACCGACACGACGGCCGCGTCGGGATACGCCTTCGCGTCGCCCGCCTTCGCGATAAGCGATCTGGTCTCCTCATCCGTCTGCGCCGCCGCGCAGGCCGCGAAGACGAGGAGCACGAGCGCCGCGACGGGGAGCGCGGACAAACGATGCATCGAGCGAATAGCCATTCTCCTGTGCCTCCTTTTCACCAGTATCCGATTGCCGTATAGCCGACCCAGTGGTGCAAGGTCGCGATCGCCGTCGCTGCGAGTCCCACGTGCTCGAGCGGGAGCCTGGGGGGATCGACGCTCGTGCCGTAGATGAGCATGAAGCCTCGCGGCGATTTCCCGCCGGCGAGCTCGCTCAAACGTTCAAGCACGCTCAGCCCGAACGGGATCGAATACACGCCGCACCACGTGATTTTGTACGGCTGCTGAAAATCGTTGCTATCGACCTTCTCCCTGAAGACGCCGATCTTCTCGCGCGAGAGCGCCCCCGTCAGGGAGGACCGAACGACGTCACGATCCTGCGCGACTCCCTTCGCATATCCCGTCTCGTCCGCGCCGAAGGGCGCGTAGTTGCGCCCTCCCCATTCCTCGTCGCCGTAGTGGACGCAGTCGGCGGAGACGAGAATGACGACGTCTTTCCCGAGCTTCCAGCGATGTTTGCCCATGATGATCGAAATGACCGATGCGAGCGTGTCGGCGGCGTTTACGAGGCGATCGCCGCCGAGCCGCGTCACGAGAATCGGCACGATCTCGACCCCGCTCACGTAATGCATGAGCACCGGAATGAACCCTTCGAGCGAGTGCTCCTCGGAATGGATCGTGTCGTTTACGAGAACAAGGCCGGCGGGAAGCGCCGCGATGATCTCCTCGCGGATCGGCGAGACGGGACACGCGCCGTACGCGCTCTTCCATGCGGTGAAATCGTCGAATATGAGCTTGTCGTGGATGCCGCGCCGCCGCGCCGTATGCGAAACGCCGAACAGAATCACGCGGGGCGCCCGGATCTCGCGCATCACATGAACGTAGCCTCGCCCGGCGTAGAGGTAGTCGTCATGCGGGCAGATCGCACCGATCATCGGGCTCTTCTTCATCAGGGGAAAGGCCTCGGCGTTCGAGGCGTAGCGAGGGGCCTCGAGAGAATCGACGAGCCTTACGAGCGCCTCCACCTGACCGGGGCGCGTCGCGTAGCCGATCGTGTCCTTCTGCACGCGCAACGAAGACCTCGGCGCGGCGCCCTGGAAGGAACGAACGGGCAGAAATCCCACTATGAGGAGAAACGCGAGGAACGCGCATATCGAAAAATACTTTTTCATGTGCCGCCTCCCGGGAACGAGGGGTCGGAGAGCGACGGCGGGTCATGGACCCGGCCGTGCGAACGGGAAGCACCGACTATAAACCATGCGCGGGCTCGAGTCCATAGCTGGAATAATTCCCGGAGAGTGTGTATATTGGACGGGCGATGAACTCGAAAGAAAAAAGAATACTCGGTTCGGTATCCGTTTTCCACGTCTTCAACGACGCCTCGGTCGTCGCGCTGCCGACGATCTACCCGATTCTCTATACGCAGGGCTTCCTCATCAAGCGTTACGCCGACATAGGCACGATGATGCTCATCGGGCTCGCGGTGTCGATCGTCTTCCATTTTTTCGTCGGGCATTGGGCCAAGGGGCGGCACTACCGGCTCCTCCTCGTTCTCGACGACCTCGTGGTCGGACTCTTTCTGCTGCTCACGCCGCTCGCGAAGGACTATTCGATGCTCGTGCTCCTCTACGTCGGGGTGCGCATCGGATCGAGCATCTACCATCCCGTGGGGATCTCGTGGGTCACCCATACGTTCCGGGGAAAGGACTTCGACCGGGCGATGGGCACGCAGAGCGCGTTCGGCGACATCGGCGTGCTTGCGGCGTTTCTCGGAACGGGATACCTCGCGCAGAGCTTCGGCTGGACGAATCCGCTCTACCTGTGGGGAGTCCTCTGCATCGCCGCCGCGTTCGCCGGGCTCGTTATTTCACGCGGGACGGGAGACGTCGGAGATTTCGACGCGCGGGAAGAGGAGCCCGTGTCCTGGCGCGAGACGTTCCACGATCAGCGATTTCTCATACCGCCGGCGCTCCTCAGCGGCCTCTCATGGGGTATCACCCTCGCCTACGGACCGAGCCTTCTCAACCACAGGCTCGGCGCGTCGATGTCGCTCACGGGGATCGTGCTCGGGTGCTGGATCGGGGCGGGAATCATCGCATCTCTCATGTACGGGAGAGTCGTGAAAAGGATCGGGCGCTACGGCGCGATCATCCTCGGATGCGCGCTCACGGCCGTTTCGACGTGCATCATCGCCTTCAGCACCAGCATCGTGCTGACGGCGATACTGTTGGCCTTCTTCGGATGGTCCCTCTTCCTCACGTTCCCGGCGCTCCTCACCCTCGTCGGCAGCGTCGCGAAGCCGAAGAACCGGACCGCGGCGTTCAGCCTGAACGCGAACGTGCAGATCTTCGGAAACGCCTCCTTCACCTTCATCGGGGGATTCATGTCGGACGCGTGGGGCATCCAAACGCCGTTCCTCATGCTCGGCGCGGTCGCGATCGTCGTCGCACTGTATGCCGCGGCCCTCAGGAAAAGGTTCCCCGGATTGGAAAACGGAGCACTACCGCGAGGCTCGACGCTCAGCGAGCCGGAGTGCTGATCGCACCCGGTCTTCCGGCTCGCCAATCCTCCTAGACGATGATCCCTCTGAATTCCGGATTATAGATTTCGGCTCGCTACTCCACTACCTGCTCGTACAGCTCTTTCACCTTGCGTCCGATCATGCCCCAGTCGTAGCGGGTTCGGACGTACTCGCGGGCGAGCAAGCCGCGGTCGAGCAGGTCGCTTCGGGCCAGGGCCCCGCGGAGCGCGTCGACCAGGGCGGATGGCTTGCCGGGGTCGTAGCCGAAGAAGCCTTCGTCGCAGAGCACCTCCGGCAGCGAGCCGATGGCCGGGGCGACCACGCAGCGGGCGAAGCTCTGGGCCAGCAGGGCCGTTCCGGAATTCAGGATGTTCCGGAAGGGCAGCGCGACCAGATCTGCGGCGTTGTAGTAGACCTGGAGCATATCGTCGGGGATCATGTCGGGCACGACGCGAATCTCCGCTCCGGCCGGCGAGCGAGAAGCCGCCAGCGACCTCACCTGTTCGCGGTAGGCCGGTTCGAGGGCCGGTCCGGCCAGCACGAGCAGGTCGCCCGGGCGGGCCAGAACAGCAAAGGCGTCGATCAGTTCCTCGACACCCTTGTAAGGCCGCAGACTGCCGAGGAAAAGCACCATTCGCCCGCCCTCCTTTAATGAGAACGCCTCCCGCGCCCGTGCGCGCGTAATGACGTTTTGGTACGCGTCGATGTAGTGCCCGTGCGGGATGACAGCCACCTTCGTCCGCTCGGCAACACGGTAGCTCTCGCGCAGCAGCTTCTGAGCCGCCTGTGACATCACGATGATCCCGCGGCAGCGATCGATCAGGAGTTGGGTCATGCGCCGGTGGTCGTCGGCATTCACGGCGTCGTGTCCCACAAGGTTGTGGACCGTCCAGACCAGCGGAAAGTTCTTCAGCCGGCGGAGCCCGGAATAGTACATGCGCCGCTTGACCCAGGTGGCCGGGGCGTTTCGGGCCGCGAAAAGCGTGTCGGGCCAGTCCATCTGGAGCAGGTCGATTGTGCGGGACAGGGCGAAGTGGATCGGGAAGCACTTTCGCGGCCCGATGCGGTCGACCGTAAGCCCGGCCTGCTCCAAGGCCCGCGCGAACAGGTTCTGGTACGGGTTTATGCCAGGCTCAAAGCGAAAATAGCCGACGGTGAGGTCCATCAACGGAACCTCGGGCGGAAGTTTAGTCGGTAGGTCAGGGCGTTCCGGCGCGTGCCGATGAGCTTGGCGGGCACGCCGCCGGCGATCGTCAGTGGCTCAACGTCTTTGGTCACGACGGCCCCGGCGGCCACTACGGCCCCGCGGCCGATGGTCACGCCCGGCAGGATGGTCACCCGGGAGGCGATCCAGGCATGATCCTCGATGGTCACGCCGGCGCCGTTCACGGTGTGCGCGTCGCTGTTGACGTCATGCTCGAGCGTCCAGATGTGTGTCTGCGTACCGATATCAACGTCCTGGGCGATGCGGAGCGGCCCGCCGCGTCCGTCGAGGATGCACCCGGCGTTGACGACGCTGCGCAGGCCCAGGAAAACGTTCCACGGGGCCAGCACCTGCACGTGCATGGCGCAGAAGGCCCCGGACGCCAGTTCGCCCAGCATGCACCTCAGCCAGAAGGCACGCACACGCCGCGAAGGAACGTGGCACACCCACACGTTCCACAGGTCGCGCATCAGTCCGGAGCCGCGAGTTGCCATTCCATTCTTCCCTTGGTCATGCGTTCTCGTTGGATTCTATAGGAACTTCAGATTCATGTCAATGTTCGGCGGCGTTGAGCTTCCCCGATTTCCGCGGAATGTAGTACAATGAGCTCAATCCCCGAGGGGAAAGACGGAGACGACGCAGTCCATTTATCAGAACGGCTGACCGACATGGCACGCGCATCATACTCAGCCCCAAAGACGTTCATGCTGTGGCTCGTCACTATTCTCGCGGTAGTGGCCTATCCTGCCCCTGCGTTCTCAAAACCGATTCCGTTCCGGCTCGCGCCGATCTTTAGGGACAATGTGGTTCTGCAGCAGCAGAGGGATATCCCCGTCTGGGGAAGGGGAAAACCAGGTACGAACGTCGTCCTGCGGACGACATGGGGAAAACAAACATCGGCGGTTATTTCCAATGAAGGCTCTTGGTCGTTGAGACTCACCACACCGAAAGCGGGCGGGCCGTACACATTGATCTTCTCGTATGGAGACTCGACGAAGGTATTGCGCAACGTGCTGATAGGCGAAGTGTGGGTGTGCTCGGGCCAATCGAATATGGCGATGCCGCTTGAAGGGTGGCCGCCCACCGGTACCGTTGCAAATTCCGCTGGTGAGATTAGCCGGGCACAATTCCCTCTCATCCGTCTGTTCTCCGTTCCCCGTGCGTATCAAGCATCCCCGAGCGACATATGCGAAGGCACCTGGCAGGAATGTTCACCGCGGAACGTGCGCGGCTTCAGCGCGACCGCGTACTTCTTCGGTACAATGCTGTACGAAGCGCTCAAGGTGCCGATCGGTCTTATCAATACGAGTGTTGGCAGCGCTCCGATCGAAGCATGGATGAGCAGAGAAGCACTCGCATCGTTCAAGGAGTATGTCGAGCCTCTGAAGAGAATCGAGGAGAGCAAGAGAGGACCGCTCGCGCTGAATCGATGGATCATGAAGCATCCGGCAATCGGGCCCATCCGCGCAGGCGATCAGTCACCGGCATGGAACGGGTTGAGATTCCAGGACGACAGCTGTTCCGCACGGGATTATGACGATCGCGCATGGAGTGAAATCGCACTGCCGAAATTATGGGAGCGGGCATCGATCGGCGATTTTGACGGCGCGGTCTGGTTCAGAAAATCCATAGCGATCCCACCGGCCTGGATCGGTACGCGCCTTGTTCTTCAACTCGGTCCCATTGATGATATGGATGAAACATATGTCAACGGCCAACTCGTTGGGAGTCATCTTGATGAGGGATTGTGGACCACCGATCGCGTGTATGCGGTCCCCGAAACGATCGTCCGGGATTCCGTTCTCCAGATCGCAACTCGCGTCCTCGATACTCGAGGGAGCGGCGGAATCTACGGCGACGAAAAAAAGTTATGTGTCTATCAGGACAGCAGCGCATCCCGGATATCTCTCGCCGGAACCTGGAAATATCTGCCTGTGGCGGAATACCGAGCGAACGTTTTTTATGTGTATGGGATGGCGGGGAGAGAATTCGATCACCGTCCGAAACCCCCAATTCAGATATCCACATCCACACCGACATCACTCTACAACGGGATGGTCAGTCCGCTTGTTCCGTTTTCAATCAGAGGCGTAATATGGTACCAGGGCGAGACCGACGCGGGCCTGCCGGAGCTTTACCGGAAGCTCTTTCCGGCAATGATCGGCGATTGGCGGAAGGCGTTTCACTGCGGGGAGTTTCCGTTCTATTTTGTCCAGATCGCCCCGTATGACTACGGAGACACGATACAATCTCAGCTCCTGCGGGAAGCACAGCTGCAGACTCTCTCCGTGAGAAATACGGGTATGGCGGTCACACTCGATATCGGCAATCCGAAGAACATCCATCCTGCCGATAAGCAGGATGTCGGTAGGCGACTCGCGCTCTGCGCCCTTGCGAAGACGTACGGCAAGACCAATGCATTCTCCGGTCCTCTGTGCCGCTGGAAGATACAAGGAAGAGACAGAATCGTCCTGACGTTTCAGCATGCGGATGGAGGACTGTATCTCAAGAATCTCGGGGCGGGGAATGGATTCCAGATCGCGGGCAGAGATAGGCAGTTCAAAGATGCGAAGGTGACGATCAGGGGGAACAAACTCATCGTTTCACATCCTGATATTCTCCACCCCCAGGCAGTGCGCTATGCATTCGGCAACACGGCCGAAGCGACACTCTTTAACGGTGAAGGACTCCCGGCGCCATCATTCAGAACGGATACCTGGAAACACTGATAGTATGAAGTCTTTGATCTTTCAGGCTCAAGAGGGGATTTCGCCTTGACGGCGAGCCTCAGGCGTTCTTATACTGTCTATTCGCCCACGATTACGTTGAATACCGAGACGACCAGGGGGTGGCCCTTATGGACTGGGGACTTCAAAACAGACTCGCGCGAATCATCAAGCCCGCGACGGGGCGCACGGTCATGCTCGCCGTCGACCACGGCTATTTCCTCGGACCGACGTCGAAGCTCGAGAATCCACGCGCGACGATCGCGCCGCTCCTCTCCTATGCCGACGCGCTCATGCCTACGCGCGGCGTGCTCAGAACGTCGGTCGATCCCGGGACGCAGACGCCGATCGTGCTGAGGGTCTCGGGGGGAACGAGCATCATCGGACCGTCGCTCGCCGATGAGGAGATCACGACGACCTTCGAGGAAGCGATCCGTTTGAACGTCTCGGCCGTGGCGCTTTCGATATTCGTCGGGACCGATTACGAGCACCAGACCCTCATGAATCTCGCCGACCTCGTGAACGAAGGGGAAACATACGGCATCCCCGTTCTCGCCGTGACCGCGGTCGGCAAGGAGCTCGGCAAGCGCGACGCGCGTTTCTTGAGCCTCAGCTGCCGCATCGCCGCGGAGCTCGGCGCCCATTTCGTGAAGACGTACTACTGCGAGGACTTCGAGAAGGTCGTCGAGGGGTGCCCGGTGCCCGTCGTCATCGCGGGGGGACCGAAGCTCGACACGATGAGGGACGTTTTCCAGCTCACGCATGACGCCTTGAGCCGCGGCGCGGTCGGCGTCGACATGGGGCGAAACATCTGGCAGTCGGATTATCCGGTCGCGGCAATCCGGGGGGTTCGCGCGATCGTTCACGAGAAATACACGGTCAAGAAGGCGCTCGACCTGTTCAACGAGCTGAAGGCGAAGAAGAAATAGCGAAGCGCTTATCCAGAGGCGGATTCGATGCCTGCCAAGGCAAAGAAAGAAACAATGCGCGCGGCTGTCTACTACAACAACAAGGACGTCCGCGTCGAGGAGATGCCGATTCCGAAGACCGGCGACGACGAGCTCCTCGTCCGCATCGAGTCGAGCGGCATCTGCGGGAGCGACGTCATGGAGTGGTACCGTCTCACGAAGGCGCCCCTCGTCCTCGGCCACGAGATCGCGGGCACCGTCGCACGGGCCGGAAAGAGAGTCAAGCGATTCAAGGCGAGTGACCGCGTCACCGTCACGCACCACGTTCCGTGCAACACGTGCCGCTACTGCCTCGCCGGACAGTACTCGCTCTGCGATACGCTGCGGTCGACGAATTTCGATCCGGGCGGCTTCTGCGAATACGTGCGGGTGCCTGCGATCAACGTCGATCGCGGGACCTTCATCATCCCGGACGAGCTCTCCTTCGACGAAGGAACGTTCATCGAGCCCCTCGCGTGCGTGCTGCGGGGGCTCCGCGTGGCGCGATTCAAGCCGGGATCGAGCGTGCTCGTCCTCGGGAGCGGAATATCGGGGCTCCTCTTCATCAAGGCGCTCGGCGCGCTCGGCGCCGCGAGAATCGTCGCGACGGACATCGACGACCACAGGCTCTCGTCCGCCAAGCACTCGGGGGCCGACGCCGCCGTCAAAGCCAAGGACGCCACCCCGCAGAAGCTCGCTTCCTTGAACGACGGAAGGCTTTTCGATCTCGTCATCACGAGCGCGGGCGCCGCGGGCGTCGTAGAGCAGGCGTTCCGCTCGGTCGATCGGGGCGGAACGGTGCTTCTCTTCGCGCCGCACGAGCCGGGAACGGCCGTGCCGCTCCCGTTATCGGAAATCTGGCGCGACCAGATCACGATCGTCGCGACCTACGCCGGACCTCCCGTCGACACCGAGCAGGCGATCGAGCTCCTGCGCGCGCGCCGCATCGAGGTCAACGACATGATCACCCACCGGCTGCCTCTCGCGGAGACGCCCCGGGGCTTCCGCCTCGTCACCGAGGGCAAGAAATCCATCAAAGTGATCATCAAGACGCAGGAATAGCGGCTCCACACCCTGGAAAAAGGCACGTATGCTCACGGAACGCACCGATCTTCGCAATATCGCCATCATCGCGCACGTCGACCACGGCAAGACGACGCTCGTGGACTTCCTGCTGCGCCAGTCGCACACGTTCCGCGTGAACCAGCAGATGGTCGAGCGGGTCATGGACTCCAACGACCTCGAGCGCGAGCGCGGCATCACCATTCTCTCCAAGAACACCGCGATCACCATCCCCGACCCCGTCACCGGAGAGACGGTCAAGATCAACATCGTCGACACCCCCGGCCACGCCGATTTCGGCGGCGAGGTGGAGCGCGTCATGAACATGGTGGATGGCGTGCTGCTCTTGGTCGACGCCGCGGAAGGCCCGATGCCGCAGACTCGCTTCGTGCTCAAGAAAGCGCTCGAGCGCGGCCACAAGGCCATCGTGGTTATCAACAAGGTGGACCGCAAGGACGCCGAACCGGCGCGCGTGCTCAACGATACGTTCGATCTTTTTGTGGAGCTCGGCGCGAACGACGAACAGCTGGATTTTCCTGTTGTCTACGCGCAGGCCAC
>Ga0315275_10004780_pt1 | contig 12726 bp, 13 predicted proteins | sample YL17G03_0_MG_FD_205557 | JGI IMG/M metagenome (GOLD analysis project Ga0315275, IMG submission 205557) | Sediment microbial communities from Yellowstone Lake, YNP, Wyoming, USA - YL17G03_0 | ecosystem: Environmental > Aquatic > Freshwater > Lake > Sediment | place: USA: Wyoming | collected... | reverse complement strand
TAATCATCCTTCCCAGCACCACGTCCCCAATACTCGGCGTCATGAAGATTTATGCCGATCCGGCCATTCCCAGTCTTACATGCTCGTACCTGAACTGAAGCAGTTGCAGCAACTGATCAGCAGACTTGATGGATAGAAGATCTTTGAGAATCAGATCGATAATTGCTGTTCCTGATCGCGAATAGACATGGTCTCTGACACCCTCCGCATCCCGCCTTTGGCCCCTACCAGTCAGTCCCATCTTCGAGACAACAATGCCCACCTCGATTCTCGGCAGACTAAGCTTAGTCACGAAGTGACTCAGCTCCTTGGTATCTACCGCCTCATTCGTGTCTTTGCACTCAATCAAAACGAAATGGCCAATCCAGGGCAATGGTTTACCAACACTCGCAAGATTCCGAACGAAGATATCGACTTCTCCAGCCCTCACGCGTTTCCTCAACATCAACTGAAAACCGTCCACCGACTGGAACAGATATGCAACCAGAAACTCGAGCGACCTTCCTGACCCTCCCGGACTAGTTTGGATCGCCTTGCACCAGTTTCTTATCACGTGTTGATTGAGCGGAATTCTCGAGACAAGTATGGACTTCTTGGCACCGGGTTTCGATATCTTACTTAGCATGAAGCTTGTCAACATCTCTTCCGCAAAGAGAGGAGGAGGTCCTTTCCTGAGCTGATTCTTGACATACGTGTTCAATCCAACTAGCTCATCGTTTGGTATTTCGAACAGAATCGACAGATTGACAGCCGCCGGAGCAGCAAGAGGGTCTGGGAAATCAATTGAATCTTCAACGAATGCCAGAATCATCTGACTCCTTGCGGTCCTCTCGTCATTGAGTTCCTGGGCTCTTGTCGATAACCAGAAATGAGGAGAACCTTTCTTGATCCTCGTCTTGTGCTTCACTTGGAGTGAGTAACATATGTCTAGGTATCTCAACGCAAACTGATGCGACCAACGCAACTCTCTGAGAGCCCCAAGGGCATTGAACACAATCGTCCATGCATTCCCGTCAGGCTGCTCAAAGGGGTCTATGGCTTTCGATTTGCCAGTCTTGACCGAGAGAAACTTATCGGCCTCCATGAATGCGTCTTTCGTAATGACAATGGGGCGTCTTCTTGTCACACCAATGACTTTGTACTTGGGCTTGTCGGAGCCAACTTCGACCGTCTCGAGCTTCTGCTCAACAATTGACAAATCTATGTCTTCGGACAGCTTCCTGAGTGCTGTCCTGGCTAACTCAAGCTGGATCTCGTCATTCATAGTTCTCGCAATCCTCAGGGCAGTGTGCGAACTCGAACCATCGCTCTGCGAAGTTGTAGCGGATAGAGAGTTCTTCCTCTCTTCTGCCTTTCGGTCGCCAGGCAACACCTTCAATCATTCAATTCATGGATTGCAGAGAATCCTGATTCTGGTGGCAGTCGCCCTATCCATTAAGAGACAATCTGTTTCAAACAATTACGACACGAACCATGTGTGACTGGCAGCTACCCTATCGCGGGGAGCAGATTTCTAGATTCGCGGCGCGTGTTTTTGAGCTCAAGAGAAATGGATGGAAAGGTTTCCGTCTCGGTACTGGACCCCATCCCCCTCTGATTGAGAATGAGCCAGACGCCTCGATGCACATCCGCTCCCTGCACCGTTGTCGCGCTCGCAGGCGAAGAGAAGAGCTATGAGATTCAGTCTATTCCAAGTTTGGGAATGGCGGCGAGATAAGCTCTTCTGAGCTCCTCCTCGTCGATATGATGGTAGATGTCGATCGCCTCCGAGCGGACGTCGCCCCGTAACTCCTGGACCATCTCTCGGGGCATGCCGTTGCGTCTAAGATAAGTCGTGAACCAGTGCCTCAGACAATGAGGTGTGAAGTGGTCCTCTAGCCTATCAGAGTCTGGATTGTGCAGCCCAACAAGCTTGGCATGGCCTGTGACAATGTTGTAGACTCCATTCTTGTCCAATCTCCCGCCTCCAGACGTCACGAACAGTGCCGCCGAATCCTTCGTGGCGTATCTGCCCCTAACGGACAACCAGTCCTGAAGTGCTCGGCCGCACTCCTCGTCGAAGAACACGACCCTGTTAGACCTCTTTGCCTTCGGCTTCAGAGTGATCTTCCCTTGTACTGGATCAACGTCGCTCAGGTCAATCGTCACGAGCTCGCCCCGGCGAACGCCTGTCTTTGCGAGAAGCAGAATCACGGCCCTATCTCTCGGGGCCAATGCGGATTCCACCAGAGCCTTGAGCTGCTCGGTGGTGATCAGTTTCCTCGAATGAGCATCTCCAGGACCGTCGCTCTTGTACCTGCGCAGGTACCTTGTTCGTACAAGGAGAGCTAGATTGGCCTTGACGATCTCTTCGTATACGAGATAGTCGAAGAACCCCGAAATTGACGACAGGTGGTTCTCGATCGTTGACATGCTGAGCTTCCGTTCTTCACGCAGGACCCTGATGTAGTCTCTGAGGGCCTCCTTGTCCACCTTCGCGATGTCATGGATGCCCTTGCTGTCCAGATGATTCCTTAGGCTGCGCAAGGCTGACATGTACGAATGGACTGAGTATGGGGTCATCCCCCTTAGACGGCAGTCGCCCGCGAACGCTTCGATGTACTCATTTACGCTTCCGGGCTTCACCGGCGCTGTTGCGCTCGTGGCTTCGCTCAGCAATCCACCTCCCCTCTGTCATGTTCTCCTTGATGAATTCACACTCAACAAGGAAGTTCATCGAATCGACGATGTCGGCCATTCCCTTCGTGTCATTCAGGCTGATTCCGATCAGTCCAGGAATATCATTCAACAGGATGACATTGCGGCTGAGAAACAGATTCTTGATCTTTTTCAGGATCCGCAGATTGAGGTTTGAACATTCCGCATCTGACAGCTTTTTTCTGTACTTTGCGATGGTCTCGTCGTTCTCCTTCAATAGATTCTCTGTCTGCGTCAACCGCTCCGTAACTCGCCTCAGCTCTATCTGCAGGTCACTGATCTGCTTCTGTAGAACCTCACGCGGCGTGAAGCTGGCATCAGCCTTTCTGATCGTGTTGTCGACGACCTCGTACACGAATTGAGATACCGAGACGTCATGACGGGAAGCGTAGTCTTTCCACTGCTTGACCAACTCCTCGGTCGGCAAATAGACCATCACGACCCGCTTCTTTATCGTCGCAGTCTTTCCTAAATTCGGCCTTCCGGGACCTTTTTTCACCAGCACACAACAAATACCCAAAAAACATCTGGCTATTAATAATTTGCTAGCAACTAATGTGCGAGGGCCCGGATTTGAACCGGGGGACCCCTGCGAGAACAGATCTTGAGTCTGTCGCCTTTGACCGAGCTTGGCTACCCTCGCGCGGCCATTTGGTAGGTTTGGTGGGGTAATAAACATTCGCAGATGCCGGCCTTGAGAATTGAACCGTCCATCGGAAACGCAGGTGCATCCCGTCTGCAATGCGTTTTAGCCAGCATCACCAGCACGTCGGGAATTCAAACGCTATATTAGACCTTCTACGACTAGCTATCACTGTCACATGGTGAAACCGAAAGAGATTAAAGAGTGTACATAGTTAGGCGATACGAGCAGTGCGTGAGGACGCTCTGCTCTCTCCAACATGGAGAGGCATTACCAACACACCTCGCCATTTCCTCCAGAATTTCGAACCACCCACAACTTCTATAGAATAGAGGTGTTCGCAATGCCTCTCCACCCAGCTTTTTTTGGATGTTGGGTGGAGGGGAGCGAGGTTCTGGAGGACGTGCAGTCGGTGCTCTAAACCACAGTGCACATTCATTCTCAAAATAGAGTTCAGAACGGCCTAAGTAAGGATCGTGCAGCCGTCAGCTGTGACTATGACCGAGTGCTCCGCCTGGGCCACCAGTCCGTTGGCCAGGTCTGTCAGCACCGGATAGCTCATTATCATCCCGAGCCTGAACATCTTGAGCACGAGACCCGGGGCGTCAGGGGCCAGCTCGTCACACCATCTGCCAGCGAACGGGAATGGGCCGAATCTGCTCTTGATCTTCGAGAACAGCTCCATCACTTCAGGGGCGGACTTCCTGTCCCTAACGATCCTGAAGATGTTGCCTCGTCCCCTTCCCCCGACCCTGCCCGCACCGACCGTCGAGAAGGGCTCGATTGCCAGGACCATTCCCTCTTCGACGACGGCCCTGTCCTTCGTCTCGATGCTGGGTATGCTCAGGCCGGCGTGAAGGTTGAACCTCTCCATGCTGTGACCAGTGAGGTTCTCAACCGGTTTGAATCCGGCGGATCTGATCGTCCGTGACACCGTGGCGCCCATGGAAGCCAGTGAAGTCCCGGGGGCGACCATCTCGATGCACATCGTCAGGGCGTCTTTGGCGCACGCGATGAGAGCTGAATTATTCCTCGTCCCGACCTCGACCGTAGCTGCCGTGTCCGCCGGGAACCCGTCGACGTGGGCGCCCACATCGATCTTAACAATGTCGCCCTGCTTGAAAACGATGTTATCGGCCCTGGAAGGCGTGTAGTGAGCGGCGACCTCATTTACACCAATGTTGACAGGGAATGCGCACTGTCCGCCCCTTTCTAGTATAATTGCCTCTATCGCATTGGCGAGCTCGAGGGAGCTCCCGCCCGCCCTGATGTGAGAGATGCCGAACTCGCGGGCGTCTCTCGCGATCTTCCCCGCTTGGATGTACTTCTCAAGGACATCAGGGCTAACGGAGGGCGTTCTCGATCTCCTCCTGCGAAATCACACCCTTCCTGATGACCTCCACTATGCCGTCCGAAACGTCGACTATGGTAGAGGGCTTCGAGTACCTGGTCTTGCCACAATCAACGCACAGAGGAACTGCACCCTTCAGGTCCTTCTGAACCATGGCGACATCGACCGGATCCGGGTGCGAGTGAGTGTTGGCGCTGGTGGCAGTGATCGGTCCGAACCTGTCTATGAGCCTTAGGGCGAACGGGTGATCTGGTACGCGTATGCCTATCTGGTTCGATCCCGAGGTGAGTATGTCCGGTATGCTTGGTTTCTTGGTGAGCAGGATCGTCAGGGGTCCTGGCATGAACTTCCGGACCAGTTTGCGCGCGTTGTCATTGAGCACGGCCACGCTCTCCATCATCTTCTCGTTGCTGACGGCGATGGAAAGAGGCATGTCGAACGGCCTGTCCTTGACGATGAAGACCTTCTTGACGGAGTTCTCGTTGAAAGGGTCGGCGGCCAGGCCATAGAGCGTGTCCGTCGGGAAGACCACGAGGTCGCCCGCCTTCAGCGTGCCTATGATCTCTTCCCACTCCTTCTCGCGCAGGTCGCACTTCTTGCATCCGTTCTTCTTGTCCGCGCACTTGATCACTTTCATCAGTAGCCCTCTTCTATGTACTTCGCTGCGAGCCTCAGATGCTGCGGAGCGTCCCCCTCAGCATACGAGCCGTGTCCTGGATACATGTTCTTCAGTCCTAGCTTCTCCAACCGTTTGAGAGACGATATGAGCTGGCCAAGGTCTCCGCCTGGCAGGTCCCACCTGCCGACGCCTCCGTCGCAGAAGACCGTGTCGCCAACTACAGCCGAGCCGCTCTTCTGGTCGTGGAGGACTATGCTGCCTGGCGAGTGCCCAGGCGAGTGAAGCACCTCTAGCTCCGCGGACCCGCACTTCAGCTTCTGTCCTGTCTTGAGCGGCTCGAGGTCCAGTTGTCTAGGCTTCTCCCCGAACATCTCGGAGATCGCCAGAGACGTATCTCCAGACATGATCGGGACCGCCTCGGCCTCATGCAGATAGATCCTGCCTCCTGTTGCCTTCTGGAATGATGCCGCGCCTCCCAGATGGTCGTAGTGACAGTGTGTTAGTACTATCCTGCCGACCTTTCTAAGGGGTACAATCCTGGATATCGCCTCGAGGGTCGAGTCGGAGTACATTCCAGTGCCCGTGTCCACCACTATCGGGTCCTCATCTTCGAGGAGATACACGTTACTGTCGTATCCCAGTCCAGCGATGTAGTGGACCTTCATCTCGAATTGGGGATAGCACACATGTTATAAAGCTTTGGCTTTTGCACAACGAGAAACACACCGTGAAGCGGCAATAGCCAGCATGACGACGCGGGAGGTTCAGCCCTTGGCTAGGATGACCATCCTCTGCCGCTCCTCTAGGTTCACTCTGGCGACGCTCTTGGTTAGCGAGAGTTCTTCCGCCTTCGCGAGCCCGTCCAAAGCCTGAAGGACCGCTTCTTTCTGAGGCTTCCTGATATCGACGCCCGCATCCTCGAATTGGTGCTGGACTATGAGCATGGCCTTCTCAAGATCGCCATACTGGGCGCAGAAGTCCTGGATGATGAAATCAGCCACTTCAGCAAGCGACTGGGGCGGCTTCTCTCTCGTCTTCGCCGGCGCTCCCACCAAATCGGCCACCAGCAAGTCGCCCAGCGTGTTGAATATCTCCTCCACATTCGCTCCGGTCTTCGCACTTGTGAGCAGGGTCGGATAGCCTAGCCTCTGGCCCATGGCCTCAACGACCGCTGCGGTCATCGAGTTCTTCTCGGCAAGGTCGACCTTGTTTCCCACAACCACCGTCGGAATGCCCCCGACCTGAGCCTGAACCTCCTTCAGCCAGAAGTCCTGAAGGCTCTTTATGGTTTCAGGTCTTGACAGATCGCCCACCAAGATCAGTCCCTGGGCGCCACTTAGGCTAGCCGACCTTATCTTGGAGTATTCCTTCTGGCCCAGGATGTCCCATATCATCATCCTGAGGTTGATGATCAGATTCGGCTTCACGACCTGGATGTCCTTTCTGGAGACCTTCGTGCCGATGGTCGCGATGTACTTGTCATCGAATTTGTTGACTACATACCGCGCAATGAGGGAGGTCTTGCCGACGCCTCCGTCCCCGAGCAGGACTACCTTCTTGAGAATGTCCCTGAGCTCCATCCAGAAGCGAAATACGCCGTCTAGGGATTAAACCTTTCACTTAGCACAGCAGAGAATCGAATGGCTCAGTGGCGGTACTTCCCGGATAGGAATTTCTTCATGATCAGGTCGACATCTCCCAGCTCCTTCTTGTCCCCGGACCAGTGGCTGATCTTCTCCCCGAACTCCTTCTCGAGGTCGGCCGTTGCTATCTTGAGCTGGCTTCTCAGTCGTTCGGGTTTCTTTGTTGAGATTATTGCGGCTATGACCACGTTCTTCGAGTGCGAGATGAGGATGTCATAGTTCTCGAACTTGATCTCATTGAGCTTTCCCCCCGCCTCGTCGAAGCTCTCTCTGACGAAGTTCTGGACCGCGGTGAGCATGCCCGCCATGATGTCCTGATCCTGATCCGGCCGGAGGCGCCTCGTGTAATGCTTCAGCAGCATCCCGGTAGGCGTCATGAGGAAAACCTCGTCGACGATAGTCGGCGAAGATCTCCAGACCATGAACAGTCCGACGACGTTGATTGCCGTGAGTGCAGCGACGACGCCTATGAAGAACAGTTTCGTGTTGGTGTCCTCGAAGGGCACTACGAAAGCGACCACGCCCATCACGAGAAAGATGACGACAGACATGACGATGAGAGTCTCAATCCTAAAGTCCTGCTCCATCGAAATGCATGATTGGATGGTCTCGTGATAAGGCTTTCGATATAAGCGGCAGCCTGCAAGCTGAGAACACTGAAAGTCTGTCTTTGGGGAATACATAAATAGCTCAATTCAGGGTTACTCGACCAAGGCGATCTGTAGATGAAGCTGCTCGAGTACAAGGCAAAGGAAGTGCTCAAGAAGTACGGCATACCAGTGCCGGAAGGATTCGTCGTGTCCTCGCCGGACCAGATCAGAGCTATTTCTGGGCCAGTCATGGTCAAGGCGCAGGTCTTGACCGGCGGCAGAGGCAAGGCCGGCGGCATCAAGCCCGCTCAGACAGTCGAGGAGGCGCGCAAGGTCGCGTCCGCGATCATCGGCATGAAGATCCGCGGCTACATCTCCAAGGAGGTCCTCGTGGAGCGCAGACTCGATGTCGCGAAGGAGCTTTACTTGGGCATCACTATCGACAGGAGCAGGCGCTCGCTGGTGCTCATGGCATCGCCCGATGGAGGAATGGACATTGAGAGCGTCCCGGAGAACAGGATCCTCATGATATCGCTTGACCAGTTCATAGGCTACCAGCCATTCATCGGAAGGAAGGTCGCATCATTCATGGACCTTCCGAAGGAACAGGCGTCGCAGCTGGCGAACATATGCCAGCGCATGAGCGAGCTCGTCATGAAGGAGGACGCTGAGCTTGCGGAGATCAACCCGCTTGTCGTCACGAAGGACAGGAAGGTCATCGCAGGAGACGCGAAGGTGACGATCGACTCCGATGCGCTATTCAGGCACAAGGAGTACCAGTCGTTGCCCGAGGACCTGACACCGCTCGAGGAGAAGGCCAAGAAGCTGGACATAGCCTTCGTGCAGCTCGATGGCAACATCGGCGTCATAGCCAACGGAGCTGGACTCACAATGGCGACTCTTGACAGCATCAACATGTTCGGCGGGAAGGCGGGCGTGTTCCTCGACCTCGGGGGGACTGACGACCCTGAGAAGGTCAAGAGCGCGATGCTCCTGATGCGTGAGGCGAGGCCGAAGGTCATACTGCTCAACATATTCGGAGGCATAACCAAGTGCGACACTGTCGCCAAGGGCGTCCTGGATGCGATCGATTCACAGAAGGTCGCAATACCGATCGTCGCGAGGATCAAGGGAGTCAACGAGGAGATTGCGAGGACGATGCTGAAGGACGCGGGAATGATTCCTGCATCTGGCCTGAGCGAGGCTGCCGAGCTCGCATCCAAGGAATCTCTGAGGAGTGTGTGAAATGGCGATCATCGTGGATGACAATACTAAGCTGGTAGTGCAGGGCATCACAGGATACCAAGGGTCGTACCACTCGAAGGCGATGATGGACTTCGGGACGAAGGTAGTGGCCGGCACCTCACCAGGCAAGGCGGGAGAGAAGGTGAACAACATCCCCGTCTTTGATTCTGTGTCCGAAGCGATCGAGACCACTGGGGCGAACACATCGTGCATATTCGTCCCGGCACCGTTCTGCAAGGACGCTGCGCTGGAGGCCATAGATGCAGGGATCAAAACCCTCGTCGTGGTGACCGAGCACTTGCCCGTGCTCGACGCGATCCACTTCGTGTCTGTCGCGAGGAGCAGGGGCATCACCGTGATAGGTCCCAACTGTCCAGGGATAGCCTCTCCGGGCAAGGCCAAGGTGGGCATCCTTCCAAACAAGATATTCAAGAAGGGCAACATCGGCGTGGTCTCGAAATCCGGCACCCTCACCTACGAGATCGTGAACTCAATGACAGAACGCGGACTGGGACAGTCCACCTGCGTCGGAATCGGAGGAGACAGAGTCTCCGGTACGAGTTTCATCGACATACTGGAGAGATTCGAGACTGACAAACAGACCAAGCAGATAGTGCTCGTCGGCGAGATTGGCGGAACTGCAGAGGAGGAGGCGGCCGAGTACATCAAGGAGAACATCGACAAGCCCGTTGTCGCGTATGTCGCTGGGCGCACCGCTCCGCCCGGGAAGAGGATGGGGCATGCAGGCGCCATAATCGCCAGAGGCAGAGGAACAGCCGAGAGCAAAATCAAGGCGCTCGTGGCTGCGGGGGTAAAGGTCGCGAAGATCCCGACGGATGTCCCAGAGCTGCTCACTTGAACTGAGCTGAGACACCTCATCATCCGCTAGGTCCGCTAGTCTTACATACACAATCGACGACTTGTGGTCGAGATGACCGAAGAGATCGACGCTATCTTGTTCGACGCGGGCGGCACTCTGATTGATGTGCGGCCACCAAAGGGGGAGATCTTCGCCAGCGTTCTCTCAGCACATGGTTTCAACACGAAGCCCGAGAAGATAGCATCCTCGATGGCCAAGGCGGACAGGCGGTTGGACGCGGAGTTCGCAGAGATAGACGGTAAGGACGAGGCTCGATTCTGGCGGGATTACGACGACCTCGTGCTCGCGGACCTGGGAATCAAGGCCCACATCGAGGAGGTCTCGAATGATCTCTCCAAGTCGTTCGAAGAAATCATGCAAAAGGTGGAGAGCTGGACGGAATACCCGGACGTCCGACCAGCGTTGGAAAGGCTGCGCAGGAGGGATTTCAAGCTGGGCGTCGTGTCGAACGCGACGGATCTCCTGAACAAGGTCTTACACAACCTCGACCTGTCAAGATACTTCGACTTCGTGATCATATCAGATGAGGTCGGTGTGAGGAAGCCGTCACCGAGGATCTTCATGATGGCTGCTGAGCAAGCAGGGGCAAGTCCGAGCCGCTCAATCTACCTCGGCGACAAGCCCACTGTCGATATTCACGGTGCCACCATGGCAGGCATGAATGCGATCTTGGTAGACAGGGCAAATGTGTTCCCAGACGCAAGGTGCCTTAGGATCCGAGACCTCACGTACCTAAAGCGCTTTTCCTGATCGGGTCAGAAATCTCTCTGAGACGGCAAATCCAGCTTGGCCAAATGCGATGTATCGTTCAGTTTCACCGGCGTGAACCTTCTGTTCTCGACCTCGAAGATCGATACTGCGCACGGGTCATGCCTGACCCCGTTGATGTCTTCGAGGTGTTTGCCGAGCATGTAGGCGGTCATGAACTTCAAAGGGATCCTGTGAGTGACCATCACGATCGTCCCGGTCCCGTGCAAGAAGACGAGCTCACGAAGCGCGGTGTTCACCCTCTTCCACGCCTTCTTGGTGCTCTCACCACCGGGGAACTTCATCTTCTTGGGGGTCTTCATCCATCTGTCATAAGCCTTCGGGTGCCTCTCTTGTACTGTGCTTTCCTTGAGGCCTTGCCAAGTGCCGTAGTTGATGTCCACCAGGCCCATATTCTCTCGGACCTCGATCTCGTGGGGCATGGCGATCCTCCTCGCGGTGACAAGAGCTCTCTTGAGCGGGCTCGAGTACACCGCCTCGAAGACCTTGTCTTTCAGGGCCTCGGCAGTGGCGTCGGCTTGAGCTATCCCAGTCGCGTTGAGCCTCACATCCTCATGTCCCCTGAAGATGCCGCCCGTGTTCCAGTCGGTCTCACCGTGCCTGATGAGAACCAATTCAAGCTTTGACATGACCATTGGCTCGGATGACCGACCAGCTATTTAGGTCCTATCCGATTCGAGCGACGTGCAACCGATCGTTGAGATCAGACGACCTCGATAGGCAAACCGAAGTCCGCCATGGGAATGTTGACCATCTCTAGCGGTATGAAGCCGATTCTCATCACTTCGAGCACGAGGAACTTCGCATGGACGTAAAGCTCGAAGCTACCCGGGCTCGTGAATGTAACTGGCACTGTGGCGGAGATTCCGAACCCAAGGTCCGTCTGATTTGTCATCTCGCCGAGGAATGTCCCATCCGTGAGATAGATCGAAACGTTCCTGAGGTCCATGGAGGTCCCTCGGAGGAACCAGTTCCCTGGCTTCTCGGAGATCTTGGTGAGGAGAACCATGAACTGCATCGGTTGGTTCACAGTCCCGCTCGCGGGGCCGCTGATCGAAAGACCCCATGAGGTGTTGCCCGCCCAGATGTCCCTGAACCCCGTGAAGTCCCCGAGACTTGCGTATACGGGAGATTGGATGTATGTCTCTCCTTGGGCTGGTAGTATCTTGGGGCTCATGATCGTCCAAACGACAATAATCAGGATTATCGCAATGACAACGATTATCCCGCCCCAATGGTTCTTCTTCTTCGGTTTGACGGGCTTCTCCGGCTCGACGAGTTCATCGTATTCCTCCTTCCATACATCCTCGGAAGGCTTCTCGGATTCCTCGGGTGGAGGAGGCGGAGGCTCGGCTGTCTCCGCTGTCTTGTCAGCCCCAGGATCTGGTCTTGGCTCCGCAGGACTCAATACATGCACCCCATCTGGTCAACCAATCATCGAAAGTGCAAATCAACATTTCGGTCGCGGGCCTCGTTCGCAGACGCACGTTCCATCGGAAGTGCTGGTCCTTTCAGGACCACACGGTAACGCTTTTATATAGGACGCTACATAGCGTGAATCCCCGCCTCGAGGGGCAAGGCATATATGTGCCATGGCCTCAAGCAATAATGAGGTGGAGGACGTGCACCCGTCCACTTTTTGTGTCCGGGGAAGATGGTTGAGGGGCAGCGGCTATGGAAGGACCGCGGGCTCCAGTGAATACCGATCATGTGCGATACGGACGTGTGCTGAGTCGACATGCTAGCGGCTAATTATACCGTCTGGGGAATGGCTCGGTTCGGGCGCCGAAGAAGGTCGTGCCAAGCTGCGATATGCACCGGGTAAGCGCAAGGAGCTGTTGATCCGGTGATTACCGAATGGGACTTCCCACTCTTTGGAGTGATCCGTGAGGATCGGGAACCGGGGGGATCGAAGCATCCTAGTACCCCGAGGAAAAGAAATCAATCGAGATGCCGTCAGTAAAGGCGATCGAACGCGGCAGAGGGCAAACTGAATCCTCCCAGGAAACTGGGCGGAGATGTGGTGTTGTAGACTCCGGTACATCTTAACCTGTTAACCCGAAATCGACTGGAACGTCGTGCCATAGAGGGTGATAGCCCTGTAGGGATACGCGGGAAAGATGATTCTGGATGTTCTAGAGTATTGCGCCTTGGATATGGCGTGAGAAGTCGGGAGCCATTTGCTCCCAACCCTAAATACGACCCGAGACCGATAGTGCAGTAGTAGTGTGAACGAAAGCTGAAAAGTACCCTTAGCGGGAGGTGCAAAGAGCCTGAAACCAGATGGTGA
>Ga0315275_10004779_pt1 | contig 12726 bp, 12 predicted proteins | sample YL17G03_0_MG_FD_205557 | JGI IMG/M metagenome (GOLD analysis project Ga0315275, IMG submission 205557) | Sediment microbial communities from Yellowstone Lake, YNP, Wyoming, USA - YL17G03_0 | ecosystem: Environmental > Aquatic > Freshwater > Lake > Sediment | place: USA: Wyoming | collected... | reverse complement strand
TTGCGCGCCGAGGCCGTAATCCCGGCCTCCGCAGCCACCTTTCCCGCCAACCGTCCCCCGCGCCGAGCTGCGGCATAGCACTTATGAAATATGCGGGCTAGGTTAGTGCGTTAAGTTGTTTTCCGCACGGTTTCGTCAGTTCATGGTGCTACGTGACAGCCAGGAAGAAGGGAATTCCGAGGTACTTCGAGATCGTCCGGGACATCACCGCAGCCATCCGTGGCGGCCGCCTGGCACCGGGGGACGTGGTCCCTTCGGAGAACGATCTGATCGGCGCCTACGGCGTGAGCAACACGACCGCCCGCAAGGCCCTCGAGGACCTTGAGCGGGCCGGCCGGGTCCAACGCGTCAAGGGCAAAGGCACTTACGTCTGCGACAGCCGGGTGGACCGCTCCGTGACCCGCATCCTGGGATTCACCCAGAACATGGTCGAGGCGGGACGCGAGCCGTCCACGAAGTTGCTGAGCGCCAAAGTTCACCGCGAAGGCCGCGACCTGACACTCAACGGTCGCCGGTACGTGCTCGCCGGCCCCCTGTGCGAGATCAAGCGTCTGCGGTTGGCCGATGGGATTCCGATGATGATCGAGACCCGCCATGTTTCCGAACGCCTGTGCCCCGGAATCCACAGAAAGGACCTGGAAGGGTCGCTGTACGACATCTATGAGAGGGAGTTCGGGCTGCAACTCGCGAGGATTGACCAGCGGGTGTCGGCCGTTATCATCAACGGCAAGGAGTTGGGGTTCCCCGGCATCAGCGGGCTGATCCCGGCCTTCCACGTCGAAGGCGTCACGTTCTGTGCCAAGGAACTGGTGCTCGAACTGGAAGAATCTGTGTACCGTGGCGATATGTACCGCTTCTCCGTACGGGCCATGAGGTGAGAGCGACCATGGGTCTATCCCATTCGAAGGCCTTTCTGAGCGACCTGTACCGGACGCTCTATACGATCCGGTTCTTCGAGAACCGCTGCATCAAACTCTACCGTCAGGGCCTGATTCGCGGCTACTTCCACCCGTACCTGGGCGAGGAGGCGATCGCTACGGGCGTTTGCGCGGCCCTCGGGGCGAACGACTACATCGTCAGCACGCACCGCGGACACGGCCACTGCATCGCGAGGGGAGCCGACCTGCGGCGGATGATCGCCGAACTCCTGGGCAAGGCGCCCGGCTACTGCGCCGGCCGCGGCGGTTCGATGCACATCGCCGACGTCCGCGGCGGAAACCTGGGGGCCAACGGCATCGTGGGTGCCGGCATCCCGCTGGGCGTCGGGGCCGCCCTCGCCTCCAGCATCCGCGGCGACGGACGCGTCGCGGCCGTTTTCTTCTCCGACGGCGCCGCCAACAACGGCGTCTTCGCCGAGGCGATGAACCTGGCCGCCATCTGGGACCTGCCCGTCATCCTCGTTCTGGAGAACAACCACTACGCCGTCTCGACGCCCGTCGAGCAGGTCTGCCGCACCTGCGACATGGCCGAGCGCGGGAAAGGCTACGGCGTCGAGTCGCTTTGCCTGGACGGGAACGACGTCCTGGCGATGTACGAGCGGACGCGCGAGGCGGCCGAACGCTGTCGCGCGGGCCGGGGGCCTGTGCTCATCGAGGCCAAGACCTATCGCCACATGGGCCATCACGTGAACGATCCCGGGACCTATATGCCGAAGGACCGGCTGGAGCATTACCTGGCGAGGGACCCGGTCAAGATCGGCCGCCGGTGCCTGATTGAGAAGGGCGGCGCCTCCGAGGCGGAGGTGCAAGGGATCGAGACCGAGGTCGAGCGGGCAATCGAGGATGCGGTCGAGTTCGCGGTGGCCGCCCCCGAGCCGGACCTTCAGGCCTTCCTGCGCGAAGTGGAAACCTGCGGATGAGCCAGACGAGCGAGCCACGCCAGATCCTGTACCGCGAGGCGCTGAACGAGGCGCTGCGGGAAGAGATGCGGCGCGACCCGGCGGTGTTCTGCCTGGGCGTCGGCATCGCCGACCGCGGCGGTTCCTACAAGGTGACGGTGGGCCTCCTGGACGAGTTCGGCCCGAAGCGGGTCATAGACACGCCCATCTCGGAGGCGAGTTTCACCGGCGCGGCCGTCGGGGCCGCCATCGTCGGCATGAGGCCGGTCGTGGAGATTCTCTTCATAGACTTTGCGCTGCTCGTGCTGGACCAGGTTGTGAACCAGGCCGCCAAGCACCGCTTCATGACGGGCGGGATCGGGCGGGTGCCGATGGTCCTGAGGACGCAGGGCGGCGTCGGCAGCGGCCTGGCGGCCCAGCATTCGCAGAGTCTTGAGGCGATCTTCTATCACATCCCCGGCCTGAAACTCGTCATGCCCTCGACGCCGTACGACGCCAAGGGCCTCCTGAAGACCGCCATCCGCAACGATGACCCCGTCATCTTCATCGAACACAAGTTGCTCTACCAGGCCAAGGGGCTCGTGCCCGAGGGAGAGTACCTCATCGAGTTCGGCAAGGCCGACGTGAAGCGGCCGGGCAAAGACGTGACGCTCATCGCGTGGTCGAACATGGTGCCGCGGTCCCTTGCGGCCGCCGAGAAACTCGCCGCCGAGGGCATCCAGGTCGAGGTACTCGACCCGCGAACCCTCGTGCCGCTCGACCAGCAGGCCATCCTCGAGTCGGTCCGCAAGACCGAGCACGTCGTGATTGTCCAGGAGGCGGTCCGCCGCGGCGGCGTCGCGTCCGACATCGCCTCGATCATCGGCCACGAGGCGTTCGACCATTTGGATTCGCCGATCGAGATATGTGCGGGACTGAGCACGGCCATCCCGTTCAACCTGCGGCTGGAGGCGGCCTGCGTGCCGCAGGAAGAGGATATCATCGCGGCCGTCAAGCGGGCCGTGTACGCCGCCTAGGATGGGGAGACGATCATGGGCCTGGCGACGATGACCGAGATGCTAGAGGAAGCACAGGCGGGACGGTACGCCGTCGGGGCGTTCAACATCGTGGATTACGGGTCGGCCCGCGTGGCGGTCGAGGCGGCGGAGGCATTGAAGGCGCCGATGATCGTCCAGGTGTCCGTAAAGACCGCCAAGTTCTGGGGCGTTGCAACGATTATGGCGTGGATGAAGGAGATGGCGAGCCGTTCGCCCGTTCCGGTCGCGCTTCATCTGGACCACTGCAAAGAGGTTGATTTCATCAAGCAGTGCCTGGATGCGGGGTGGACGTCGGTCATGATTGACGCCTCGGCCAAGCCGTTCGCCGAGAACCTGGCGGCGACGCGCGAGGTCGTCGAGATGGCGCGGCGGACCGGTGCCAGCGTCGAGGCCGAGATGGGACGGATCGTCGGCGTCGAGGACGACCTCTTCGTCAAGCACGAGGACTCGAGCCTGGCCGACCCCCGGGAGGCGGTCCAGTTCTGCAAGGGGCTGGGCCTGGCGGCGTTCGCGCCGGCCATCGGCACCGCCCACGGCATCTACAAGGGTGAGCCGAAGATCGCGTTCGACCGGCTCGAGGTGATTGCGCGGCAGTCCGGCGTTCCGATCGCCCTGCACGGCGGGACCGGCCTGGCGGACGATGTCTTCCGCAAGGCTATCGCGCTGGGGTGCGCGAAGGTCAACATCTCGACGGCCATCAAGTATGCGTTCATTGACGGCTTCGTAGACTACCACGCGGCCCACAAGGAGTACGAGCCGCTCAAGCCCATCGGGGCCCAGTTGGAGAAGGTCCGGGAGGTCATCACCACCAGCATCCGCCTCTTCGGCGGCGAAGGAAGGGCCTGACAGGCCGGACACCACCCATGAAACCCGTCATCATGCCGCAGATCGGACAGGACATCCCCGCCGGCAAGATCGTCCAGTGGCTGAAAGAGGAAGGCGAAGGCGTCCGCAAGGGCGAGGCCATCCTCGTCGTCGAGTCGGAGAAGGCGAGTTTCGAAGTCGAGGCCGAAGCGGACGGCGTCCTCCTTAGGATCCTCCACAAGGTCGGCGACGAGGTCGAGATCCTTAAGCCCGTCGCGTACCTCGGCGGGCCCGGCGAGGCGTTGGCCGAAGAGGCGGCCGCGGCGGCGCCGGCGGAAGCCCGACCGGCGGAGACGCAGACTGTGCCGGTATCTTTTGCCCCGGCGCCATCGGCCGAGGCGGGGGGCAAGGCGCCGGCATCGCCTGCGGCGCGGCGGCTGGCCCGCGAGAAGGGCCTGGACCTCGCGCGCATCAAGGGTAAGGGGCCCGGCGGCCGCATTACCGAGCAGGACGTCCTGGCGGCGCTCACGGCACCGGCCATGACAGCCCCGCAGTACGCAACACCCGACGGTGCGTCCGCTCCCGCCGGCCCTGCCGGCGATACGGTTGTTCCATACGGCCGGATGCGCAAGCGCCTCGCCGCGCGGCTGGCCGCCAGCACGCAGACCATTCCGCACTTCTACCTCAGTCTCGACGTGGACATGACCGAAGCGCAGGCGTGGCGCCGCAAGTTCAACGAGCGCCACGGCGTCCACGTGACCGTGACCGACCTGGTGGTTAAGGCGACGGCGGCGGCGCTGCGGAACGTGCCGAGACTTAACGCCCACGCCGACGCCGACCGGATGGTCCTCAAGGCGGGCATCCACGTCGGCGTGGCGGTGGCGGTCGAGGAAGGGCTTCTTGTGCCGGTCATTCCAGACGCGGACAAGAAAAGCCTCCGCGAGATTGCGGACCTCGTCAGGACCAGCGCCGAGGCGGCACGTCGCGGCATCGTCAACCCAAGCGCACCGGGGACGTTTACCGTGACGTCGCTCGGGATGTTCGGGGTCGGGGCGTTCCTGCCGATCATCAACCCGCCGGAGGTGGCGATCCTGGCGGTCGGGGCCATCCAGCCGCGCCCGGCCGCCGTCGGTCGCGAACTGGCCGTCCGCGATGTGATGACGCTCACCCTGGCGTGCGACCACCGGGCTGTGGACGGCGCCGAGGCGGCCGCACTGCTCGGCGAGATCAAGAGGAACCTCGAGGAAATTCAGAATCCATCAGCGGCGTGGATCTAGACGCGAGAGAACCGAACATGCTCAAGGCACTCATCTTCGATTGCGACGGCGTCCTGGTGGACACCGAGAAGGACGGGCATCGCGTCGCCTTCAACCGCGCGTTTGCCGCCAAGGGTCTGCCGGTCGAGTGGGACGTGGACCTGTACGGGCGGCTCCTCCGAATCGCCGGCGGCAAGGAGCGGATGCAGCATTACTTCGACGAGCGCGGCTGGCCGGCCGGCGTGGCGGACCGTGATGCCTTCATCAAGGAATTGCATCGCCTGAAGACGGACTTATTTCTGGAACTGATTGAGGCGGGCCAGTTGCCCCTCCGGCCGGGCGTGGCGCGCCTGGTGGATGAGGCGATTGCCGCCGGCGTCGTCCTGGCCGTCTGCTCCACGTCCAACGAGCGGGCGGTGAACCTGGTGGTCGAGCGGATGCTCGGCCCGGCTCGGAAGGCCCGATTCGCCGCGATCCTGGCCGGCGACGTGGTCTCTCGAAAGAAGCCCGACCCGCAGATCTACAACCTGGCGCGCGAGCGGCTCGGACTGGGGCGCGGCGAGGGTATCGTCGTCGAGGACAGCCTGAGCGGTCTCGCGGCAGCCAAGGCGGCCGGCCTGCACTGCGTCATCACGACAAACCATTACACCGAGGGCGAAGATTTTGCCGAGGCCGACGCGGTGTATCCTGAACTCGGCGACCCGCCGAACGTGCGCGTGCGCCTGGCGGACCTGAGGAAGATCGTCGAGCAGCACGCCGCCGCAGCGAGACCCGCAAGGAGAACCCCATGAAACTGTTTCTTGACACGGCCGACGTGGAGGCCGTCCGGAAGGCACAGGCGACGGGCCTGTTGGACGGCGTGACAACCAACCCGTCGAAGGTCGTCCAGACCGGGCGGCGGTTCAGGGAGGTGGTGGCCGACATCTGTCGCGCGACGCCCGGCCCGGTCAGCGCCGAGGCCATGGGCGAGACGGCGGACGCGCTGGTGGCGGACGCCCAGAAGATCGCCGCCATCGCGCCGAACGTCGTGGTCAAGATTCCGATGACCGTGGCGGGGTTGCCGGCCGCCAGGATTCTCGAGAGCCAACATAACGTCCGCGTCAACGTGACGATGGTCTTCTCAGCGACGCAGGCCCTGCTGGCGATGAAGACGGGGGCCTCGTACGTCAGCATCGTCCTCAGCCGCCTGGACGCGGTCGCCAACGAAAGCGACCTCCTGGTGCGCGACACGATGGCGATCAAGCGGAACTACGGCTTTCGGTCCGAGATCATCGGCGCCAGCCTCAAGACGCAGAACCACGTGCTGTCGTGCCTGCGGGCGGGCGTGGACGTCGCGACGGTTCCCGACTCGCTCTTTTTCCAGATGTTCAAGCACCCCCTGACGGACCTCGGGTTGGCCGAGTTCGCCACGGATTGGGCCAAGGTTCCGAAGTGAGGACGCCGCGATGACCAAGACCGTCCTTGCGTTCGGCGAAACGCTCTGGGACCTGTTCCCGACGGGGGCCAAACTGGGCGGCGCCCCGTTCAACTTCGTCTATCGCGCGGCGTGCCTGGGCGAGCGTGGGATCATGGTCTCCCGGCTGGGCCGCGACGCCCTCGGCCGCAAGGCTTTCGAGCAGATCGTCTCGCTCGGCATGGAGACCGGCCAGGTCCAGTGGGACGCCCGGCATCCGACCGGCACCGTGGATGTCACATTCGATGCGGGCCACAACCCGCATTATGTGATCAACCCCGACGTGGCTTACGATTATATCCGGCCGACCAAGGAGTTGCTGGCAGCGGCGGCCGGAGCCGACTGCATCTGCTTCGGAACGCTGGCGCAGCGGTGCGAGGTGTCGCGCCGGGCCCTGCGGCGGCTGCTGGATGCGGCCGGCGGGGCGTTGAAACTCCTGGATATCAACCTCCGCCCGAACTGCTACACGCAAGAGACGGTCCGCGAGTCGCTCCAGGAGGCCGACATCCTGAAACTCAACGAGACCGAGGCGGTCCAACTGGCGGAACTCCTGCAAATCCCCGGCGCAGCGTCCTGCGGAGGCGCGCGGCCGCCGGCCGAGATCGCCGAGGACCTGGTCGAGAAGTGCTCGCTCTCGTGCTGCGTCGTGACGCTGGGCGACCGCGGGGCGCTGGCTGTCGCCGCCGACGGACGGAAGGCTTATGTCCCCGGATTCCGCGTGGCGCTGGTGGACCCGTGCGGGTCGGGCGACGCGTTCACGGCGGGTTTTCTGCATCGTTACTTCGAAGGCGCACGCTTGAGCGAGTGCTGCCGCTACGGCAACGCCCTGGGCGCCATCGTGGCCGCACAGCGAGGGGCGACTGAGCCGTTTGGCGCGGCCGGCGTCCAGAAGTTCCTTGAATCCGGCGTCGAGCGCACCGGCGCGCCCGACATGGAATCCATCACCTTTCCATGAGGAGCCCGCAGGGATGAAAGCACTCAAGATCAGCATGGGCATCTGGGGCAACACGAACCTGCCCGACCGGTTCAACACCAACGGCTTCGGGGAGTTCGTTCCGGTGCTGGACCGCATCCGGCAGGTGGGCCAGATCGAGGGGATCAGGGGCATCGAGTTGCATTTGCCGACCGAGATCAACGAGGAGAACGCCTACGAGGTCGAGAAGGTCCTGAAGGACCACGACCTGCGGATCGTCCAACTGTGCGGCCACACGTGGACCGAGAAGCAGTACAAGTTCGGCGCGCTGGCCGACTCCAGCAAGAAGATTCGCCGGGCCGCGACCGACCGCGTCAAGGCCGCCCTCGACATGGGCGCACGGTTCAACGTGCCGATCAGCGTCCTCTGGCCGGCGACCGACGGCAACGATTTTCCCCTCCAGAGCGACTACCTGGCCCTGTACCAACGGTACGTTGACGCCGTCCGCGAGATTCTCGCCTACCTGCACAAGAACAAGTACACGACGAAGGTCTGCATCGAGCCGAAACCGTTCGAGCCGCGAGGCCACATCATGATGGGCACGACCGCCCAGGCATTGTGCGTCGTCAACGAGGTGAACGATCCGAACTTCGGCATCAACCTCGACATCGGCCACAGCCTGATCGCCAACGAGAACGTCGAGGACCAGTTGTCACTCATCTTCCGCTACCGGAAACTCTACCACACCCACTTCAACGACAATGACCAGCAGTGCGACCTGGACCTGCCGCCAGGCACCGTCAACTTCATCCGCCTCGTCTCGATCCTGTACGTCCTGGACCAGGCCCGGTACGACGGCTGGTTCGGGCTGGACCTGTTCCCCTACCGCGACGACCCGCGGAAGTTCATTGAACTTTCGCGGGACAACCTGCGGCTGGCCCAACGCGTGGTTGAGAGGCTCAAGGCGGAAGGCCTGAAGCCGATGCGGACCGCCGGGACGTTCGGAACGGAGGTGGCGGTCCTGGTCCGCGACTGCATCCGGAAAACCCGGTAGAAGCCCGAGGCACTCCAGCAGGAGGCGAGTTCATGGAATCTTGGAAACGCAGACTTCGGATGGGCATGGTCGGCGGCGGACAGGGGGCGTTCATCGGCGGCGTCCATCGCATGGCGGCCGCCCTCGACCAGCAGATCGAACTGGTGGCCGGATGCTTCAGCCGAGACCCCAAGAACACCAGGATGACGGGCGAGCAACTCTACCTCGACCCGGCCCGCTGCTACGACACCTGGCAGGAAATGGTCGAAGGCGAGAGGCGGTTGCCCGGGGACCGTCGGATTGATTTCGTCTCGATCGTCACGCAGACCGTCTCGCACTTCCAGATCGCCAAGGCGTTCCTCGAGGCGGGGTTCCACGTCGTGTGCGATAAGCCCATAACCTTCAACCTCAAGGAGGCCCGGGACCTGGCGAAACTCGTGGAGAAGACGGGCCTGGTCCTGGCGCTGACGCACAACTACACGGGGCACCCGATGGTGCGGCACGCCCGCGAGATGTTCCGCTCCGGCCAGATGGGCCAGGTCCGAAAGGTCATCTGCATCTACCTCCAGGACTTCCTGATGTTCCCGCACGAGAAGCACGGCAAGAAGCAGGCCGTCTGGCGCGTGGACCCGGCCCAGGCGGGCGCTGGCGGCACGCTCTGCGACGCCGGGTGCCACTGCTTCAACCTCGTCGAGTACGTCACGGGCGACCCCATCGCCCAACTCTGCGCCGACAAGTCCACGTTCCTGCCGGACCGCAAACTCGACGAGGACGTCAACATCCTGCTGCGATTCCGAGGCGGCGGCAAGGGAATCATCACCGTCAGCCAGATCGCCACCGGCGAGGAGAATAACCTCGCTCTTGGCGCCTATGCCTCCGAGGGCGCGATCAAGTGGGAACAGGAGAACCCCAACTACCTGAGCGTCTATCGCTACAACCAGCCGCGACAGATTCTTTGCCGCGCCCACGACGAGTACCTCTCGAAAGCCGCCACGGCCGCGACGCGCGTGCCGACCGGCCATCCGGAAGGATACCTTGAGGCGTTCGCGACGATCTACGTTGGCATCGCCGAGGCGGTCCGCGCGCACGCCGACGGCCGGCCGCTCAAGATGGAGCAGTACAACTTTCCAACCGTGTACGACGGCGTGCGAGGCATGCTACTCATTGAACGGACGGTAGCGTCGGCCAACGCCGGCGGCCAATGGGTTTCGGTTTGACAGGGGATGGAAACAGAGGTAAGAGAAGACCCCATGAGACTCGCTACGACAACGAAGTCCATGTCCGGTCCGGCGGCCTTGGTGCTCGTGGCGTCTCTATCCTCGCAGGCGGCCTCCGACGGCGGCGGTCAATTCTTCCGGAACTTCTGGCTTGACCTGCCCGCGAACTCGTTCCGGGTCAACTCTCCCGACACGGCTACCGGCCAGTTCCGCGACCGTTGGGAGGCCAAGCAGACCGGCCTCATGATCCTGCCCGTCGGGGACAACCTGAAGGACGTTAGCGGTGCGGAACTCTATCTGGAACTCTGGGGCGGCCATCCCGGCAACATCAACAAGCGGTTCACGCTGAACGGCAAGAGCACCTACCCGCTGCCCGAAGTCGGCGCCGCCGAGGGTCATTGCACTTACTCCTATCCCGCCGTGCCTCTGAAACTCGACGAACTCCGGAGCGGCCCGAACGCCATCCAGTTCACGTGCGACAAGGGCGGCACCTTCTGGGGCCACTACATCGTGCGGGCCGCCTGCATCCGCTTGGCCCTCAAGGGCGCCCACCCCTCCATCACGAAGGCCGGCCTCGGTGGATTTGTGGCCACGGTTACGACCAAGCCGGGCTTCGCCACGGCGCAGCGGGGCTCCGCCCTGGCGGAGCCGGGCGACGGCGAGACTCTGCGCCTCAGCCTCGCCTGCCCCGACGCGATGCGCAGCAAGATGGCTTCGGTCGAGTACTGGGGCCGCTACAACGGCTACGACGAGAACGGAAACCGCCAGAGCAACGACTGGCACGGGTACACCAAGGGGACCAAGCCGACGGGGATCATCGCTCTGGCCGATAAGGCCCCTTTCGAGGCCGTCTGGGACCTGACGATGGTGCCCGACCAGAAAGGGATGTCCGTCCGGGCGGTTGTGCACTTCAAGGACGCCGCTGACGTGACCTACGTTACCGCGCCGGCGGACGGCCTGGCCACACCTGAGCGCAAGGCCCGCGTCAGACTGATCTACGTGGACAAGATGCCCGACCACTTCTGGTCGCGGGCCAATGACAAGAAGACCGCTCGGCTCATTCTGGACGCCGATCCCGCCGAGATCGAGCGAGCCCAACTGCACATCGTCGTCTGGGACGGCGGGAGGGGTAACGTCGCCAACCCGCTGAGTCTGAACGGCCAAGGACTGCCCACGCCGGACTGGGGCGGCCGGCACGACCTTATCTATAGCGCGATTGACCTCAAGCCCTCCCTCTTGAAGAAGGGCGACGACACGGTTCTCCTGCAATCCGACACCGCTGAGCACGGCATCGAGTGTTGCCTGCCCGGCCCTGGTCGTGCGGGCGGGGCCGTCCGTCGGGCCCTAGCGAATTGATGCCACAAGGAACCGGCGATGGATGGCGTCGCCGGGTGGACCTTGGGCCAATACGGAAAGGAGTAGGACGATGGCGAAAGTGGGCCTGCAACTGTACACCGTCAAGGACGAGACGGCGAAGGACTTTTTCGGGACGATCCGAAAGGTCGGCCGGATGGGGTACGACGGCGTCGAGTTCGCCGGCTACTTCGGGGCCAAGGCCGCCGACCTGAAGAAGGTCCTGGCCGAGAGCGGCCTGAAGGCCGCCGGGTCCATCCTCGTCCTCGAGGAGTTCGAGAAGGACCTGGCGGGTGTCCTGGCCTACGGCAAGGAGGTCGGGTGCCCCGCGATGCTCGTGCCGGGCATCTGGGGCGACGACGTGAGCACGGCCGAGGGCGTCCGGCGCAGCGCCGACCGCATGAACCGCGTCGGGGCCGCGTGCAAGAAACTCGGCATGAAGTTCCTTTTCCACATCCACGGCACGGAGTTCGCCGACCTGGGCGGCCGGACCCCCATGGACATCCTCCTGGAGCGGTGCGACCCGGCCCTCGTGAACTTCGAGGCCGACGTGTACTGGATCGAGCACGCCGGCGTGGATGCCGTCCAGTTCCTCAAGCAGCACGGCAAGCGATGTCCCTACATCCACTGCAAGGACTTCAAGGACCGGACCACCAAGCGCGACGTGGAGGTGGGGGCCGGGGCGATTGACATGCGCGGCGTGGTCCGCCAGGCCCGGCGCGATGGGGCCGAGTGGTTCATCGTCGAACAGGAAGCCTTTGACATGCCGCCGATGGAGAGCGCCGTCATCAGCCTGAGGAATCTGCGGCGTCTTGTGACCGAGCACTAGGGTAGCCGGACAGAACAGGAGAAGCGACGATGGGAAAACCGAGTTTAACGAAGGTCGTCATCGGGCAACTGGTGAATGATGCGGGCGGGGCCCCCATGAACACGTTTCATGCCGTCGGCGACGTCAACGGCGACGGCCGCCCCGACATCGTCATCTGCGGTCGCAACGGCCGCATGGTCTGGCTCGAAAACACGGGCAAGGGCAAGGAATTCCCTGTCCACCTCATTGACGACGTCGACAAGATGGAGTGCGGCGGGAGCCTTGTGGACCTGACCGGCAGCGGACGCCTCGACATCATCAACGGCGGCGACTGGCGGAGCACCGAGATCTTCTGGTGGCAGAATCCCGGCCCCTCAGAGGGCAAGTGGAAGCGGCGCCTCGTCGCCGACACCAGGCAGAGCCAGTTCCACGACACCATCGTCGGCGACGTGACAGGCGACGGACAGAAGTCCCTCGTCTTCACCAACCAGCACGGACCGGGCGGCACGACGGTCTTCCGCATCCCGCTCCCGAAGGACCCGTTCGTCAGCCCGTGGCCGGGCCTCGAAGTCATGGGCAGCGGCAAGTCCGAGAAGAACATCGGCTCCGGCGGCCAGCAACCGGAAGAGGGCCTCGCCATCGGCGATGTGGATGGCGACGGCAAGAACGAACTGGTCGCCGGCACTCACTGGTACAAGTACGCCGGTCCCGGCAAGCCGTGGCAGGCCCACAAGTTCGCCTCCGGCTATATCACCACGAAGATCGTCGTCGCCGACATTGACGGCGACGGCCAGAGCGAAATCATCCTGTCGGAGGGCGACCCGTGCGTTTACGGCCGGCCCAAGGGCGGAAAGGCCGGCTGGTTCAAGCCCGGCCGCGACATCCATGAGATGTGGACCGAGCACGTCGTGGCCGAGGGCCTTCTGGATGCCCACTCGCTCCAGGCGGCGGACCTCTGTGGCAACGGGCGCCTCGACATCCTGGTCGGCGAGGTCGGTGTGGCCGACGATAAGAC
>Ga0315275_10004774_pt1 | contig 12730 bp, 10 predicted proteins | sample YL17G03_0_MG_FD_205557 | JGI IMG/M metagenome (GOLD analysis project Ga0315275, IMG submission 205557) | Sediment microbial communities from Yellowstone Lake, YNP, Wyoming, USA - YL17G03_0 | ecosystem: Environmental > Aquatic > Freshwater > Lake > Sediment | place: USA: Wyoming | collected... | reverse complement strand
AACTAGATATGAGCGGAACGGTCGTTCTCACCTCTATTTTTTTAAATGAATCGTCGTTCTTCTTTCTTCATGATCGTCCTCGGCATCGAGTCCACGGCGCATACCTTCGGAATAGCCCTCCTGGACGTGAAGAGCTTCAAAGAGAAGAAGATACTCTGCAATCTCCGCGACCTCTGGACGACGGAGAAGGGGGGCCTCATCCCGAACAAGCTTGCCGAGCACCACGAGGAGGTCTGCGATACGCTCCTGCGGAAGGCGTTCGCACAGACCGGACTCTCGATGATGGACGTCGGTCTCATCGCGCTGAGCAACGCCCCGGGTCTCGGTCATGCCCTTAAGGTGGGGTCCCTTTTCGCTCGTAGTCTCGCTCTCATCCACAAGAAACCTTTAGTGGGGGTTAATCATTGCATCGCTCACCTCGAGGTCGCCTCTCTCGTCACCGACGCCAAAGATCCCGTCCTCCTCTATTGCAGCGGCGCCAACACGCAGGTCATCGCGTACGAGGCAGGCAAGTACAGGGTCTTTGGCGAGACGCTCGATGTCGGTGTCGGCAACTTCCTCGACACCTTCGCCCGCGACCTGGAGCTGGGCTTCCCCGGCGGCCCGAAAATAGAAACATTGGCCCTCCAAGGAAAGAAATATATTCCCCTTCCGTATAGCGTCAAGGGGATGGACGTCGCCTTCTCAGGGATACTCACGCATCTCGAACGGAAAGTCATCGGGAAGGAGCGGGTGGAGGATATCGCGTTCTCTGTCCAAGAGACTGTCTTCGCGATGCTCGTCGAGGTCGCCGAAAGGGCGATGGCCCACTGCGACAGGTCAGAGCTGGTGCTCGGCGGCGGGGTCGCGTGCAACAGGCGGCTTCAGGAGATGTGCAGGATGATGTGCGCGGCGCGCGGCGCCACGTGCCACATCCCCCCGAACGAGCTCCTCGTCGACAACGCAGCCATGATTGCCTGGACCGGCTGGGTGATGCACGAGAAGGGGAAGGTCACGGATGACCCGGCGACGCTCCAGATACTTCCTTACGAGAGGACTGACGAGGTCGAAGTCACATGGAGATGAACCCGGCGGACATGCCGACATATAGAAGACTCGCTGCAGGCGCCAGCCCCACGCTGAGGGACATCCCCATCTATCGGCATGTGCAGCCGGCTGACAGGTACCACACGTACAAGCTCTCTCAGCTCGCCCTGTTCGGCTACCTGCAGTCGAGGGACGAGAGGGAGAGGGTATGGTCGGATACGTATCTTGATGATATCGCCGAGGAGCTGGCCAAGGCCTTCTCCCGGCCACCAAGAATTATCAAGTGTGACAAGGAGCACGTCTATTCCTCAGACAGGCTCTCCTTCTTCCTCCTCGTCAACTATGATTTCATCTACTTCATAAAGATGGCTCCGCAGCAACAACCGCCGACCAAGCAAGGACAGCAGAAACCGGCGTCGCGCTAGGCGAGCTGCTTGATCCTCTTCAGGATATCCTCCTTCCCCTTCCAGTCCAGCGCCGCCTCGAGGACCTCGCTGATCCGCTCGACGGGGATGAGACGGATCTTGGAGAGCTTCTCCGCGTTCAGGACGATGTCGTTCATGTTGGACTTGGGGACGATGACGTGCGCGATGCCCGCCTCGATGGCTGCCTCGACCTTGGCGGTGACGCCGCCGACGGGAAGGACCTCGCCGCGGACGCTCAGGCTGCCCGTCATGGCGTAGTCCTGCCTGATCGGCACGTTGTTCAGCGCGGAGATGATGGTGGTGGCGACCGCGATGGAGGCGGAGTCGCCCTCGACGCCCTCGTAGGTCTGGAGGAACTGGATGTAGATGTCGTGCTTGCCGCGGAGGTCCTCGCCGAAGATCCGCTTCACGATGGCGCTGACGTTGATGATTGCCTCCTTGGCGATCTCGCCGAGCTTGCCGGTCGCGATGATCTGGCTCTCCTTGCCCCCGGGCGTCACCTGGCTCTCGATGGGGAGGATGATGCCGCTGTAGGTGCTCCCGCTCCCCATCACGGCGAGGCCGTTCACCCGGCCGACCTTCTTCCCCGTGGTGACGATGACGTGGTACTCCTTCTTCTGCTCGATGAACTTGTCCGCGATCTGCTGCTCGAGGGCGCGGGCGGCGCCCTTCGCACGCTCGACATGCGCGGGGTTGACGAGCTCCGCCCCCTCCTCTTGGGCGATATCGCCTGCTGCGCGGATGAGGCCGCCGAGCTCGCGGAACCGGAGGGTGAGCCGCTGCTTCCTGTTCGCCCGCTTCCGGGATTCCTCGATGATCGCCTCGACGGCGGCGCGGGAGAAGTGGGGGATCTTGCCGTCCTTCGCGATCTCCTGGGCGACGAACCGGGCAATCTTCATCCTGTTCTCCGGCGTGTCCGGCATCGTCTCCTGCATGTAGACCTCGTAGCCGTAGCCGCGGATCCTGCTCCGGAGGGCGGGGTGCATCGCCCGGATCGTCTCGACGTTGCCTGCCGCGATGAGGATGAAGTTGCAGGGAACAGGCTCGGTCCTGACCATGGCGCCCGCGCTCCGCTCGCTCTGGCCGGTGATCGCGTACTTTCCTTCTTGGAGGGCTGTGAGGAGCTCCTGCTGCGTGTGGGGCTGGAGCGTCGCTATCTCGTCGACGAAGAGGACCCCCATGTGGGCCTTGTGGATCATCCCTGCGACGACGCGCTCATGGGCGGGGGTGCCGAGGCCGCCGGACTGGAACGGGTCGTGGAGGACGTCGCCGAGCAGGGCGCCGGCGTGCGCGCCGGTGGCGTCGTGGAAGGGCGCCTGGGTCCTCCGGAAGTTGTCCACGATGAGCTTCGGCGGGAGCCCCTTCCCCTGGCTCGCCATCTTCTTGTTGAGGTTCGCCGTGGTGAGGAAGGCGGCGAGGAAGAAGAGGCCGCCGAGGAAGAAGGCGACGAACATGATGGCGCCGACGGTGCTGTTGTACTCGCTCGTGTACTTGCTGAAGATCCACCACGGGATCAGCATGGCGAGGATCGCGATGATGAGGAGGATGACGTTCTGGTTCTTGAACATCCCCATGGACTCGAGCTTCGCCCGGAGGACGAGCTCGCGTCCCTGGCTCGCCTTCACGGTCCGGATGAGGGGCTGGTTCTCGTCGTTCGGGTTGGCGAAGGCGAGGATGTCGACGAGCTTCTCCTTGGGGAGGAGCTCCGCGAGGGCGAGGCCGAGCATCGACTTGCCCGTGCCTGGCTCGCCGATGAGGAAGACGTGGCGCCGCTGCTTGGAGGCCTTCCTGATGATGTTGACGGCCTCCTCCTGGCCGATCACCTGCTCGATGATGGTGCTCGGCACCGCGATCTCCTTGGTGCTGGAGAACGAGAAGCCCGCCTTCTGCTGCTTCGCCGGAAGTTTCGCGGTCTTGGCTGCGGTTCGCGTGGCTCTCGCTGCCTTCAGTGCCCTCTTTGCTCTCTTCGATGCCACAGATGTCACCCGCTTCCTGACGAGAACCCCACGACGTTTTTAAATATTCTCCTTGTTTCTGATAACAGCCGCTCACGGCGAAACATACTTATTCCCCGCCGGTTTCCCCCTCGGCATGCGCCTCACCACCGCGCTCCTGTCTCTGGGACTTGCCGGCTTCGCCTCAGGGTGCGTCTCGACCCAGCGGTTTCCCTCTCAGCCAGCCCGAGGTATCAATCCGCTTCAGGCTCTACGTGCCCGCTACGCCGCCCTCGAGCCGTTCGACATCCAGCGGCTAGGAATGGTCGATTACTCGCCGAAGAGGGTCTGCATCGATGTCGTCGTCGAGGAAGCGGAGGAGATGGCCGCGTTCCGCGAGAACGCCCCCGCTATCTTCGAGAGCGTCGCGCGCTTCTATGCGCGTTATGGCGTCGAAATCACGGTCGGCATGATTGCCGAGCCGCTCTCGATAATCTATTCGCCGCACGATGCGGCGACGGCACGGATGCTCGTAATGACTCCCAAATCCTTCCAGGAGAAGACCTCTCTGGACCCGAAAAACTTCGCCGGCTACGCGTACAATTTCCTCTCTCTGGCCATGATTATCGGAAGCGACCGAGACACAGGCTATACAGGCGAGCCGATGGCGCTTCCCCTTGACCTCCTCGTCAAGTACTGGCCGGGCAACTTCGCGCATGAGCTCGGCCATCTCTTTGGGCTTTTCCACGATACGATCACCGACCTGGACGGCATCGAGTCGCATACGGACGGGCACATCAACCTCATGTCGGAAAAAGAGTGGCCTGAGAGCCTCGATGACGCGGTCCTCCACGAGGAGCAGGTCGCGCAGATTCACAGCTACTTGTCGGGCGGCAAGATCTATCGTCTTGTTCATGATGAGTTCATCCTCTCCAAATTGAAAGAGATTGACGCGGCGCTGCGGACGCGCAGGGAGCTTGAGCAGGCAGCGGCGAACAGTCCTCGTTAGCACGCGTAGCGTCCATCCGGTCCAGAAAATCAGTCTCATTTCCGGAACGTCCCCGATTTCTCCTGGTACAGGCATATATTGCTGTGGCACAGCAGACCCGCATGCTCTCCGACAAGGCGCTCATCATCCTCTCGCTCTCCCTCACCCTGCTCGGCACCCTCGCGCTCTACCTCATCTTGCTGACGAGCGAACTCCCGGTCTCTGACCTCACCGTCGTCGACAAGGCGCACGAGGCCGAGACCGTGCGCGTCACCGGCACCGTGGAGGCTGTGCGGCACGGGAAGAACAGCACCGTGACCATCCTCACCCTCTCCGAGCAGGTACAGCGGACCGCGGTGGCCTTCGACACCCTCAACTTCACTCCCGGCCAGAAAGTCGAGATCGAGGGCCAGGTCCAGATGTACGAGGGAGAGCCGGAGCTCCTCGTCAGGAAGGCGACGACGCTCAACCCGACCGCGGGAAAGGCTGGGACGCAGGTGGCGCAGCGATGGAATTCCTCCTCCTGATCCTGGCGAGCCTCATCGGGATGGCGGCCGGCATCGTCACGGGGCTCACGCCCGGCATCCACATCAACCTCGTTTCGGTCCTCGTCGTGGCCTCGGCGCCGTGGCTCCTCCAGTACTTCCCCCTGCTGGCGCTCGCCTGCTTCATCATCAGCATGAGCGTCAGCCACACCTTCCTCGACACCATCCCCTCCATCTTCCTCGGCGCGCCGGACGACGCGACAGCGCTCGGCGTCCTGCCGGGGCACCGCTACCTCCTGAAAGGGTGGGGGATGATGGCGGTGAAGCTCTCCGTCGTCGGGAGCATCGCAGGGGCTGCGCTGAGCGTCCTCCTCTTCCCCCTCTTCGTCCTCCTCGTCAGGCTCACCTACCCCCTTTTCCAGCTCGTCATCGGCTGGCTCCTCCTCGCCATCGTCTTTTTCATGGTCCTCCGCGACCGGCTCCGCCTCTGGGCTGCCCTCGTCTTTACCCTCTCCGGCTGCCTCGGTCTCATCACTCTCAACATCGCCGGGCTCAAGAACCCATTGTTTCCCCTCCTCTCCGGCCTCTTCGGCGTCGCCACCCTCACCGTCAGCCTCAACGAGACGAACAGGATACCTCCCCAGCAGGAGTCCCCGGACATCAAGCTGAAGCTAGTCGTGGCGCTCAAGGCAGTGACTGCCGGGCAGCTCTCCGGCTTCCTCACCGCGATGCTCCCCGGCGTCAGCTCTGCCTCTGCTGCGGTGCTCTCGCTCCAGGTGTTCCGCGACCTCGGGGACCACGGCTACATGATCCTCCAGGGGTGCATCAACACCGTCAACTTCGCACTCTCACTCGCGGCACTCCTCGTCCTGGACAAGGCGAGGAACGGCTCCATCATCGCCATCCAGCAGCTCCTCGAGACCGTGACGCTCAGCCACATCCTCGTCTTCCTCGCAATCATCCTCTTCGCCACGGGAATCGCCACCCTCCTCGCGCTCTGGCTCGGCCGGGCCTTCGCGCGCCTCCTCTCCCACGTCAACTACCGCGCCCTCGTCCTCGGCATCATCGCCTTCATCGTCGTCCTGACTCCCATCCTCTCTTCTTGGACCGGGCTCCTCATCCTCGCCACTTCTACTGCTCTGGGCTTGCTCCCCGCGACCGTGAAAGTGGCGCGGGTCCACGCGATGGGCTGCCTGCTGCTGCCGGTCATCCTCTATTTCCTCGTCTGAAGAGTGTTGAGAAGGGAAAAAGTTTAAATAGCCGCCTCGTCGGGAATCTCCTCATGGGTGGCAGGAAGGCGCAGGTGGCTCTCTTCGTCCTCGCAGGCCTCATCCTCCTCTTCATGGTCGTCCTCGCCATCTATCTCGTCAGCCAGAAGAGGGCGGAGACGGCGACGACCACGAACGAGCAGCTCGAGCTCCAGAACAACCCCGAGTTGGCGGCGGAGAAGGCGCGGATGCAGGAGCGGGTGGACAAGTGCCTGGAGCAGGTGAGCGGCGAGGCGGTGCAGGAGCTCTCCACCTCATCTCTTCAAGTGAATACTATCCCTGAAGCCGAGAGCGCGCTCTCCGACGAGATCTCGGCCAAGTTCCCCGACTGCTTCTTCCGGTACAACACCGCCGGGAAGCTGACGGTGACGGCGGACCAGCCGAAGATAACCGTCAGCCTTGGGGCGGACCAGATGAACGTCCACGCCGAGTACGGCGCCAGAGGGGAGCTCGACGGCAAGACCTATACCTTGAAGGCGTACGACGGGGCTGTGCCCACTCAGCTGCGGACGATGCTCGAGCGAGGCTTCGCCCTCAGCCAGGCGCTCTCCGGAGCAACGCCGACAGGGAGTGGCGGCAAACTGGACGCGGCGAGTCTCGCGACAGCCAAGGAGTTCATCGACGACGATTGCTATGTCAATCTGTACGCTTACGAAGACCAGGGGATCTACGCCGACCTCCTGACGCACGACGACGGCACCTTGACCGCGTACTTCTTCGACTACAAGAACGCGAAGCCGGGAGAGCTACCCCCGTCCGTCTCTAGGGATCTTCCCAAATGCGTGCCGAAGAATACTCCTAGTCCTCAACAGACACAAAACCTCGTAGCGTTAACGCCCACATGCCCTTCCGGTTCAAAGACACCTTGTCCCATAAACACAAAGTTGGACACCACGAAACTTCCAGAAGGTTTCACCATCATCAGCGCGCTCGACATCAACCCCTTGACGCTCACGCTCAACGCCTCGCAGTACCCGCCAGGCGACTACTTCGCCGTCGCGCAGGGCACCGACGCAAACGGCGTCCTGGTGAGCCAGCCGTTCACCATTACCATAACATGAGACGAAGCAGGTGAGGGAGAGGAGAGAGATGAAGCGAACCGTCATCATCGTCGTGCTGCTCGCGCTCTGCAGCGCCGGCGCGCTCGCGTACAGCGCGACCGACCATCCGCGGCCCATCGGCCTCTTCTTCACGCAGAGCGGGAACATGGTCTACATCGACACGCGCGGGACGAGCGACATCGCCCGCGTCACGCCGCTCGCGCTCCCCCTCACGTCCCAAGCGAGCGTGAAGTTCCTCTTCACCGGCACGTACCAGCTGCTCGGCACGATCGAGGTGGACTTCAAGAACCGGGGGCCCTACGCCGGCTACTTCAGCAGCATCTGCGCGATGGGCGTCAAGGTCCCGGGCCCGGCTCCGGGCATCTGCGGAGCGAAGTACGACGTCGTCTATCATTCCGGCTCCGGCACCATCCGTCTCGTCCCGACGGGAGAGAAGCATCCGTACTATGACTACACGCTCTACCAGGCCGCAGGCGTTTCCTCAACAGGCGGCGGAATCGGCCAAGAGGCCGTAGCGGGGAGCTATGACATGCCCCCCCTGACCTTCTCAGACGTGACCCCGGGCTGCGTAGGGGGAGTTAAGATAGATGCCCAGGCCGTGACCGGCGTCACAGCGACTCTCGGAACCGTCTACTATCAGGACGGGACGAAAAAGTGCATCAACAAGATTACGGTCTTCAACACCTACCTCCGCGGCCAAGTCGACACGCGGCTCTACAGCGTGGTCAGCGCCACCCCTCAAGTCGTGAAAATCAGGTCGGAGATAACTGGCCTAGACCACACATACACCCTCGGCTCCGCTATCAATCCGCAGCAGGGAACGCTCTTCATGCGGCTGCTGGCGACGCTCGCGGACGGCGCGAACCAGCCGATCATCCTGCAAAAACAAAGCGACGGCAGCTATATCATTACTGGCCCTTCGATTGACGGTCTCTCTTCTGTGACGTTGAGCTCTGGCGCGGGAGACACAGGATTCTGCGGCGATAAGAAGAGCACGCCCCTTGAGGTCAAGGCATATGCTGCCCCCGGCTCGGCCTTCTCTGATATCAAACCAGGCGCTTATGCATCGTTCGAGGCAAATCCATTCGATGAGTCTTACTTTTACGGCAATGAGGGACAGAAGACCGCCAGAGGAATGATAAGCTTTACGGATAAGACTGATACTGCTAAGGGAAAGGTCTTCACCACAAGCTATGCCTGCTCCGTAGACACGCCTAGTAAGCCATCGCTCGAGGGCAACGTGCTGTCATCGCTCTCCGGCTGGAAGGCCGACATCAAGCAGGACCCCGGCACATGCACCACGGGCAGCGACTGTTCATTCACCTTCAAGCTCCCCACAGACGGCGCGAAGCAGGACCCGCTACCGGAGACGTGCGTCCTCGGCATCCTCTACCCCGACACCCGCACCCCCGTCACGAGCGCGGCCTACGCCGATAAGGAGCTCAAGAGCCTCCAGCAGAACCAGCCGTACCGCTGGGTCGTGAAGTGCAGCCTCCTCCAGAACGGGCTCCAGAAGAAGGTCCAGTTCGCCGCAGACACGCGATACGGCGCAGCCAAGCCGAGGGTCTACCTCTACCCGCTCGCGCCATCGGAGACCATCCATAACGATCTGACGAACTATCAAAGCACGACAGCGAACGTCGTGGACTTGTACAACACCGTCGGCGTCGCCTCCAGCAGCCTTCTCTGGGAGAGCTCCCGCGGCAGGGAATACCGCATCGCGAACGCAGCGCAGGACGTGAACCTGGCAGCGGCTGCACAGGCTCCGGCCGGCCAGCGCGGAGCTGCGCCGCTTCCCGAAGTGAAGCGCGAGACGACGGACGACAAGCTGCCGAAGTACCCGGCAGAGGGCACGGATGCAGGAAAAGAGTTCAATATAGCGCACCTTAAGCTGACTGACTCCTCCCGTAACCCACTAACTGACTTCTATGTTATCAATATCAACGGCAAGGCTGTCGCCGTGTACAAGGCGCTCAACTGGTTCGGCGGCATCACCGCACAACCCTTCGAAACCGGCGAGGGCGCTGCGAAGGGAACCTATTATTCGATAACATCAAAAGGGGCTGTCGCTTACATCTTCGCCCAGCCGCTCGACAAGCTACCGGGCCTCCAGAGCGACCAGGCAAGCACGCCGCAGCTCGCCTTCCAGGGCGCAAAGGTGCTCTCCTCCTACGTTGAGTCGGGCGATAAAGGCGTGACGACCTTCTTCAAGGCGGCTGACGGCACCCCGGACTTCTGCGCCGCGGCCACATTCAACACGTTCAGCTTCTGGCTGAGCGACGGAGCAAACACGCGCAGCTTCACCCTGACGCCAGCGAAGCAGCAGGCGCTGTTCTGCACGTCGCCGACGCTGGCTGCGACTGCGCCCCTGCCGAAGGAGTACGCGGGCTACAGCCAGGTCCTCTATCAAAAATCTTCCGATGGCGATGATTACCTGCTTATCGGCACACGCCTGGGCGCCCTCATCACGCAGTCGAGCATGCAGACCGGGGCGTGGACCGCGATCAAGAACTGGGGACGCGCGTCATGGGACGAGTACGCCCTCAGCATCCTCCCCGGCGACAGCAGGCCCGCCAGCCTCCAGCAGGCCGAGCCCCTCCAGCATGTGGGGTTCGGCACCCAGCGGTACCTCCTCCTCCCCAAAGAGCCTGACCTGCGGCTCGTCAAGAAGTACGGGACGGTTCAAGGCTCCGGCCCCATCAATGATTTCAGGGTCCGCGTCAGCAACGAGAAATGGCAGGTGACGCTCCGGAGCGTGGACGCCGACAGCCTCAAGATTCTGAAGCCGCTCGCCAGCGACTTGAAGAGCGCCACGTGGGGCGCCCTCGCCGGCATGGCTGGGGGCGGCCTCGCCGCCGGCCTCCCGGGCGCCGCCGTGGGCTTCGGAGGAGGCACCGTCGCAGGACTCTTGTGGTATCCGGCCTCCACGCTGATATCGTTTGACAACCCCCTCGCGACATCTTCCGCCACCGAGAGCAGGAACGTGGCCACGACCTCGCCCCTCCTGATCAATCTCGGGATTGACACGAAGAAGGACGTGACGACGCGGCTCGTCATCGACACGCAAGCGAGCGCCTCCCTCAAGACGGCGACAGCAGGCGTCGTCGCCTCCGACGGCAAGGACTATCCCGGCCTGCAGCTCTCGCTCATCGATGCGAGCGGCCAGCCCGTTCATCAGACATGCTATCGCATCGATGAGTGCCTCTCGTTGCTCGATGGCGCGTACAGCGTCGAGACGCGGACGAGGACGATTAACAGCAAGGTCGGCGTCCGCAACCCGGGCACTGCGGTGGCGTGGGATGACGAGTGGACGCGCCTCAACCAGGCGGCATACGCGCAGCGCGACCGCGTCAATCTCGCTCTCCAGCAGAAGCAAATCTACGGCCGGATGGCGGCCCTCACCTCTTCCGAACCGACGATTGATGACCCGCAGCGCGCTGCATCCGAGCAGGCTCCGCTGCAGCCGACGACCGATTTCTACGCGTACCTGAAAGGGGGTCGCCTCGACGTCGACGTGCTCCAGAGCGGCCCGCAAGAAGCGGTGGCGCGGCTCGATATCGAGTACCTCCAATCATCCGGCATCGACATCCCTGCTGTCATCGGCGCCAATAGCCGCATCATCTTCGAGCCTGCCGAACGGAGCTCGCCGGAAGACAACCTCTTTGTCCTCAATCCAAGCTCGCTCACGAATGACATCGAGATTCAGGAAAATTTCAAGGGCGTTTGGCTCCTCCGGAAGCGTAATCTGGCATGGTGGGAATATCCGCGATATCTCCCGCTTATCGGCCAGTTCTATAAACAACCATTATACTATCTCCAGAAGACTAACGAGGGCGCAGCTGCGCAGTGAGCTCCTCTCTCGCGAGGAGGATGCGCTGGCGGAGCGGGAAGGGGCTCTCAGCAATCTTCAGGGCGATCTCGAGCCCGTTGCCGGCCTTGGCATGGATGTCGAGCGTGCCGCTCGATAGGACGACGCTGGAGGCGCCGGCGCGACAAGCATTCGCGTACATGTTGAGATTCGCGCCGCTCAGTTCCGACTCGTTCCTGTACTGGTCGACGAGGCAGATGGCGCCGAGGGTGTCGGCGAAGGCCTCGTCGAGACTCCGGACCTGTTCTCGGGCTGCAGGAGTCGCGTTTTGGTATGCTGGCGCCAAGGCGGGATGGATAAACTCATGGCCGGCCTCCAAGAGCATGAGGCCGTCCGCCTCGCTGATGACCATCTCTCCCGTCGATTGGCGGTACCCTGCCCCTATGCCGCGTGGGATACCGAATTTGACCTCCCCGTATCCGCCCGCCTCGAGCCGCTGTCGAATCCCTGCGTAATGGCTCAGCGTCTCATGCCTGCGGGAATACTCCCGGTGCACCAGTGCGTTGGTATTGTCGTAGTAATCAACGGCCTCTGGCTCTGGAGCGAAGAGAACCTTGATCTCGGGCAGGAGCCCTTTCAGCTCCTGGCGCGCGTAGTCGCAGAATTTGAGGATCTCCTGCTTCCGTGGGTCCGGCGAGACCATCTGTGCGATTCGGTTGAATTGCGAGGCCGCGACCGCCGCAGCAGCGGCGTAGAGCAGGCCCCTTCTCGTGATGCGCATAAGGGTTTGGGAAGCGAGAGTTATTTATAAATTGATTTGTTATTGACTCCTCATTAGTAATGAAAATATTGGTGCTAGGGGGCTGTCATCTCGCGTGCTCTTGCACCTCCTAGCCGAGCAACGCCGAGATGTCCCTGCGCGCCTGGAGGAGCTTCTCCTTGATGGGGAGCCGCGACCCTGCCAGGCGTGCGGCGTAGTCGATGTCCTCCGGGGTGAAGCCGTAGTTGAGGCCTCCGATGGGGTCATCGCGGAACCTCGCCTCCGTCCGGAAGAGCTCGGCCCGCGCGAGGAGCTGCTTTCTCGCCCTCTCTTCCACCAGTGCCGCATTGACGAGCGGAGAGCCCAGTTTGTACTGCATCACGAGCTGGACCTCTCCCAAGGCCACGGCGACAGCCTCGTCCTTCCGCCGGATCGCGGTCTCGTGCGGTCCCCGGTAGTTCACATTGGTGGCCGCGTGCACGACCTCGTGGCCGACATCTTCAAGCGTTGGGCCTCTCTCCTTGCTGAGGATGATGGTGGGATGCTGCCCATAAGCATAGCCGGCTGAAATGTCGTAGACCTTCGCACCGATGGCTTCGACCGGGATGGTTCTCCCGCGAGCCAACTGGGCCTTCCGCTCCTCTATCTTCTGGGACGAGGGCGGGCCGTCATAGTCGTAGAAGAAATCGATGACTCTGCCTGTCCGTTCGTCCTTATAGAGCTCTCTCTTGATGCACGGCTCGATCCTGAGGGCAACGCCGTCAAGAAGCTCCCCGAGCTCCCGGCGCGCGAAGGCGAAGAATCTCTCCACCTCCCGCTGCCGCGGGTCTAGGTTGGGGGCGAGGGCGTAGCCGAGCCCCGCCAATGCCCCGGCGTAGAGGAGCTGGCGTCGGTCGAGCGTGGCCATCCGCCAGCGGAGGCCCGGCAGGTTTATAAATATTTCAATTTTTAACTATCAATAAGTAGTTATCATTA
>Ga0315275_10004770_pt1 | contig 12734 bp, 14 predicted proteins | sample YL17G03_0_MG_FD_205557 | JGI IMG/M metagenome (GOLD analysis project Ga0315275, IMG submission 205557) | Sediment microbial communities from Yellowstone Lake, YNP, Wyoming, USA - YL17G03_0 | ecosystem: Environmental > Aquatic > Freshwater > Lake > Sediment | place: USA: Wyoming | collected... | reverse complement strand
GTGGATATATAAATTTGTAAAAAACAGGTAAAATAATATGCCCCTGATAGGAATCGAACCTATATGTCCGGCTTAGAAGGCAGGCGCTCTGTCCATTGAGCTACAGGGGCAATAGGGTGGCCCCTTTATCCATTAATCAGCTTAAAGGGCCTGATGTTTAGCTTCAATATATTATATCAATTTTTTCCTTTGGTCAATGTAAAAATGGATTGGGATGTGCCTTAACTTCTATCTGAGAAAAAATCTCTTTTTTCCTGCTCCATTCATCCTTAATGTTCTGGTAAGTCCTTGCCTCGGGCTGAACTGTCTTTTCTCCACCAGGGCTCTGGACTGAAGACTCTATCAAAACGCTGCATTGAAAAAAGATAAAAATACCAAGGGTTAAGGAAATAATAAAAAGAACCAAAAAAGTCAAAAAGCTGTGCCCTGCCAGCGCCCTCATAATTTTCTTAAAAAAATCTCTAACTTTATTCAATTTTATTCCTTTTAATTTGGCCATTTAAATATCTTGTTACTTGCTAAAAGCCCTGAAGGAAAGTAGCGCTTTGATGCTTCCCGGCGCCTGCTTTGCTTCAGCGGGCTGGCTGACGGTCAGGCTTTGAATTTCGATAAGATAGGGGCTGTTTTCTATTTTCTCCAAGAACAACAGGAAAGACGGAAAAGAACCATTGATCGTTACCTGAAAATTAAGAAATGACCAGGAATAATTATCGCTTTTTCCGGCTGAAAATGGAGCGATGTCAATGCTGACCGAAGACTGGCTGCCTGTTTTTTCCAAGAAATCTATAAAATCAACCGGCACCTCGGAATCAATGAAAAGATCGTCTATCTGCTTCAGCATTTCTCCCCGATCCTTGTATAGATCGTCAAATTTCTTCAAATCGTCAATTTTTTTATTTAAAGTCAGGAATCTGCTCTTTTCGGAAACCAGCCACTGGGAATCATTGTTTATCTGTTTTAAGAGAGGATAAACGACAAAAACATTGATTAGAACAATCAGTCCCAGAAAAACGATTATTGATATGTTGATTTTCTTTTCTATTGTCATTTGAATTTAAAACTTGCGGTGAAATTAACGCTGGTTGCCTTCATCCAGTCAGCCGGAGGAAAATAAACCTCTTTGAACGATGCTTCATTTTCCAGATTTTCTTTAAGCTTGATAAGGTTATCCCGGCTGGAGGAAAAGCCCGAAAGATTGCAGTTCGCCTGCCTGACCCCCGCGCTGTCATTCTGAATGTTTATCGATAAATTATTAAGATAGGTCTCCGAGGGAAAAACCGTTGAAATCTTGGCCAAAGATTCGGTTATCTTAAGCTGGCTTTTATAGAAAGAGTCCAGCTGAATAATCTTTTTATTGAAGCCGGCCCGATCGCTTTCCAGCGATTTCATCTCGGAAGACTGAAGATCTTGTTCCCTTTCTTGGAATAAAACATTCTGGGCCTCCACTTTTTCGGAAACAAAAGCCTTAATGGAAAAAAGCATCAGAGAAAAAGAAATGAAAAAAATCAAAACCAGCACTCCCAAAATCATGATTATTTTCCAGTTCTGCTCTTGAGCTATCTCTTTTTGGTTTTCTGAAGGTAAAAGGTTGATCATTGGTTTTTAACCCCTCTTATGGCTAATCCTACGGCCGTAGCGTACTTTAGCGATTCTTTGGATGAAAGGCCTGCGTTTTCTCTTTTTTCGGCCGAAAGGACGTTTACCCAGGGATCGGCAAATTCAATGGGCAGGACAAGCTCGCAGGAAAAGAAATCATCAAGCCCTTTCAGGTTCGCCCCCCCTCCGCAGAGCAATACCTTTTTTACCGTCTTTTTGTTGCCGGGCAAATGCTCGTGAAAAATATGGGTATAGTAATAATCAAGATATTTCTTGATCTGCTCCGCCAGCTCCATCAGGGAATTGTTTAAAACATAATATACTTTTTCCCCTTCTTCGCTTTTCTTTAAAAACAGGCCATGCTTCAGTTTTAATTTCTCGGCCCGAACCAAATCTATCTTCATTGACCGGGCGATGTCTTCGGTGAGCTTCTGGGGATAAAAGGGCAAAGAAAAAGTAAATCTTACCGAATACCCTGAAAAAATGATGAAATTGGTTCTGGTCGCTCCGAAATCGATTATTAAAATGGGGCCGTCGGAAAACTCATTCTTGATCAGGGCGCGCGAAGCGGCCAAGGATTCGGTTTCAAAAACAACTGGCTTTAAGCCGCTTTCTTTCAGGCACTCAACGTAAGAATTGATTATTTTTTTCGGGAAGGCAACGAGCAAAACGTCCTGATGGTCCAGGGTGCCGGAAATGGCTGGTACAACCTGAGAATCAAGGCAAACTTCTTCAATCGGCATAGGAATGTGATTCTCAGCCTCGTAGATAACCGCGGATTTCAAATCCTCTTCCAGGGTCTTGGGCATCTGAATCACCTCTATAAATGATTTTTCTTCCGGCAGGGAAACAATCACATTTTTTGTTTTAATTTTTTCGCCCGCCGCCTCTGATAAGGCTTTTTTAATGGTTTTTACCAAAACTTCCTTGTTTTTTATTTCCCCGTTTTTAATGACTCCCGGCCTGATGAATGCTTCTCCGAAAGAAGCCAATTTCAAACCCGCTCCTTTTTTTTCGAGCTTTACGATCTTTAGAGAAGAGTCGGAAATATCCAGTCCGAATGCTTCTGTTTTTAGGGTTAAAAAATCAAACATTTTTTATTTAATTTAATAAGCTTCCTCCCAGTGGCCGATGGTAACAACTGGCGAATAGGGCGGCTTCCCGCCTCCGGGCGGCAAAGGCCCAGCCCACACCCCTTCTAATATTTTAGAATTATCCAGATAAATATCCACTGGCGACAAGGCGCTGGTCAAAGAAAACTTTCTGGCTAAAATTCCTCCGACCACCTTAAAGCCCCAGGGCAAGCTCACCATGCTTATCTCGTCATTGGCATAAACTATGCCGGTAATTTCGATGTCTAAAGAAGATGAAAATGGACCGAAATTAATTTTGGTTTTTGTTAAAATACCAGACGGCTTGTCTGGCCCGGGATCGACAACACTTATCCCGTTGAATCCGCAGTCTTTGTTTCCTTTATTGGTCCAGCATTGGTTGTTTCCGATGGTTATTGTTCCGTCAGCCACCAAGGTTCCGTTTATCTTCAGGCGGCGCGACCCCTTCAATTCAATCGGTCCGGTAACGTATGTAACTTCGTTATTAAGAGTAAGCTCTCCGTCTTTTCCTACCTGCCATAAGAGATCGCTGAATTCATTAGCGCTATAAACGCACTTTGTGGCGCATCCGACGCCGTTGCATAAAATACTGCATTGGCTGGCGCCCTCTTTGACAAGCGCTTTGTTTTTGTAAGAATTTGGATCGCTTGAATCAAAATCAATCATGGGCATTGAAACCAAGGCGGGCGGGCACCCTTCGCTGGAACAATCTCCCAGGCACATATTCTTTGCGCACAGGTCCGAAGAATTCAAATTGCTGCCCCAGGAAACATCAAGATTGCCCGAGGCCAAAGTTTTTCCTTCTTTTTCTGGGGTGGAAGGATTGTCATATAAATTAACCGTGCTGACCGATTTGATGTTTATGTGGTTGTTGCTGAAAAGATTGCCGTCGTGAATGTTCAATATGCTGGAGGAAATATCGATGTTCTGGCTGCTTCCTCCGGTAAAAACAGCTCCGTAGGCAGTAAGGCTTCCTATGGCCTTAAAAACCTTTGTTTTTATTATCCTTTGGGCAGTTTTTCCGTCAGCCAGATTTATGATTGCTGTAGAAACTATCTCTCCTGAAGCGCAATCGGAATTCTGGATCTGGACCTGATAGGAACCATTGGAAAACAAGGATCCGGCCCTGGAAAAACTGGCTGACCAGTTGAGGCAAGTAGGAGGCGTTTCAAAATCGGCCTGCCATAAAGGATCGTTTTTCAGCTTCCAAATGGCTTCATTTACCCCGGCCTCGGCCAAATAATATGCCTGACTGGCAATGTTCTGACTCCTGGAAATCTTGGATTCCGTTAGCGTCAGGTTTAAAAAATAAGCTCCCAAAATCAGCATCAAGCCCAAAATCAGGGTGCTTACGATCAGAATGACTCCTTTTTTTTGAAATTTGTTTCTCATTGAAGCTAAATATTCCTTCCTAAAACTTTTGTTTCCAGATAAAGAGCTCTGTCCTTTTTCTCCAGGCTCAAAGAAATATTGATTCCTTCCATCTTCCATATTTTCAAATCGCTGACGTATTCTCCTATTGTTCTTGACTGTTCCAGAGTCTTAGTCAATAAGGTTTGGCCCACTGGAGGAACGGCGTTATAGGGCATAAGGGTCTGCAGCGCGTCTCCGGAAAAATAATAGCCCGTAACCTCCTTATTAATTTTATCGTTTGATTTAAAATAGCGGACATAATGGTATTGCTCTGAAACATGACCGTCTTCAAAGGTAATCTCATCTAGGGCATAATCTTTTTCCTCCGGAAGGTCTCCTGCTATCTTTCTTGCCTGCCTGATGTCCCTGGTCATTCTTTCCGTTATTACTCTTCCGTTTTGGGTAATTTCCGCGGAAAGCTCGCTCTCTTTATACGCTCTCTGAGTTAGAACAAAGCCCTCATAAACCGACGCACTGATAAGCACCAAAATGGTAATTGTTACCAAAAGCTCGGTTAAAACAAATCCTTTGTCTTTTATTTTTCCAGAGCTAGCGCAGCAGTCGGTGCCTTTATTTAAAAAATTGTTTTGTTTTTTGTAAAAAATCATCGTTTTGCAATTAAATCGGAAACTGAAACTGATTTTTCAATAAGTTTCAAGCTGGAATACCAAAAAATAGTAATTTTAATTTTTTTAATGCCCAGGTCGCTGGCTGGAACAGTACCGGGATTATTGGGATCAAAATAGCTTATTTCTGTTTTTCTTTTATATAAAGGAAAAAGGATTAAAGATCCGTATCCCTCTTCCTGAGTCCCGACAACGATCGCTTCATACGATTGAGAAACGATTTCTTCCGTCTTTTGCTGACAAAGCTGATTGGCCACTGTGCTCATCTGGGCCGATTTTTGGACAAAAACGCCCGAAGGAAAAGCCTGGAAAATGGCCGATATTCCAACCGTTAAAATAAAAATAGCAATTAATGATTCTACCAGCGTGAACCCGGCGCTTTTTTTGAGCAATGGAAATTTCCTGAAATAAAATTTTTGGGGAAATCTTTTTTTCATGCTAATTGACAACCTCTATAAACCCTGAAGGCTTTATTGAAATAGTTTTTATTTGAGCGTTAATGCTTTCCAATTCCACCGTTCCCTCTTCCTTAACCGCTCCGTAAGAATTGTAAACAATTTCGTCATCGGTAAAGCCGGCTACTGTCAGACTTTGGATTACGCCAGGAAGGACTCTTTCTTTTAAAATTATTGCCGTGCCGTATTTGAAAATCTGATATTTTTTATCCGCCGGAAAAAATTTGATGCAGTATTCTTTTTGTTCTGTGACGGCCATTTGCTGAGCGTAATGAAGATCTGAAACCAATTCCTGAGTCGATCCCGACAATTCCAGCCTTGGCCCGTAGGCCCTGAACGTGGGTATGCTTATCAAAGATAAAATTCCAATAATTCCTATTACTGTGAGCAACTCGATTAGGGTTACTCCTTTTTTGGCTCTTAAGATCATTAAATTGCGTCTATCATTGAATACATGGGCTGGACAATTGAAACAGCAAAGAAACCGATTATCACTCCGATGATAAGCATTAGAAACGGCTCTATGATCGAAGCCAGGTTTTTAGTTGCGTTGGCTATGTCCTCTTCAAAAAAATCGGCCAGCTTGGTCAATATACCCGAGGTTTCTCCTGTTTCCTCGCCGACCTCTATCATCTGCAAAACCAAAGAAGAATAAATTTCTGTATATGAAGACAATGCGCTGGAAAGTTTTTCTCCTTTTCTCACCTTATCCGCAGCGTCCAAAATAGCCATTTTATAATAAACATTATCCAGGGTTCCGGAAACAATCTCCAAAGATCTGACGATAGGAACGCCCGAAGAAAATAAAGAGCTCAGGGTTCTGACCGTATAGGCTGAGTTTGTTTTTTTTATCAACGGAGAAATGACCGGAATTTTTAGAACAATGCTGTCTACTGTTTTTTTTCCCACTTTGGTCTTAATAAAAATCATAAAAAGAAAAATCACTACGGCGAGTCCGACAAGACAGAAGAACCAATTGCTGGCTAAAAAATTGCCCAGCCCCATGACTATCCTGGTCGTAAGGGGCAGTTCGATTTTTAATTCCTCAAAGGTTTTGGCCAGCGTCGGGACCACCATAATAAGCATCAGGACTCCGATAGTTATCATCACGAATATTATTACGGCCGGATAAATTAGTGCTCCTTTGATTTTTGATTTAAGTTCGTGCTCTTTCTCGATCTGCCGTGATAAAATTTTTAAAACATTATCCAGTCCTCCCGTCTCTTCCCCAACTTTTATCATGTTGCGAAAAAGCTCGGAAAAAACTTCGGGAAACGCCTCCAGGGAATCGGAAAAATTCTTTCCTTTGTTTATTTTTTCTTCTACCTTTAAAAGAACTTCCTTAAATTTTTTGCTCTTACTCTGATCTGAAAGAATGCGCAGGGCCTTGGGAAGAGAAAGGCCTGATGTAATCATAACCTGAAGATTCCTGGTAAACATCAGTTTCTCGGTCAAAGAAACCCCTCTGTTTAGAAATGGCAGGCTGAATGCTTTTTTTTCTCCTTTTTCTTTTTTAGGTTCAGCCTTAATCAAGATAAAACCCTGCTCTTTCAGGATTGCGGCCAGATGCTGGGAATCCCCCGCTTCAATTGTCCCCTTTTTTTCTTCTCCTTTTAAGGATTTGGCGAAATAAGAATATAATGGCATTTTATTCAACTATTACTCTTAATACTTCCTCGATCGAGGTGATTCCCTGAACCGCCTTGATGAAACCGTCCTCTATTATTGTCCTCATTCCCTCTTCCTGGCCTTTCTTTTGGATCTGGTCTGCGTCGGCTTTTTTTGTAATCAAATCCCTTATCGCCTCGGTTACGAGTAAAACTTCATAAATACCCACCCTGCCTTTGTATCCCTCCAATTGATCTTTGCTTGATTTCGGCTTGTAAAATTCAATATCTTTAAACGTTTGCTTGGGATCTATCAATTTTTCTTCCTGAAAGATTTTTAAGATTTTATCCAGGTCGCAGTATTTTTTAAGGTCTTTTATCTCTGAGTCCTTCAGGGTGTATTTTTCTTTTCCCTCGCAAAGCTTTCTCACCAGCCTCTGGGCTATGATAACGTTGAGCGTTGAAGAAATAAGGAAGGGCTCGGCCTGCATGTCAATCAAGCGGGGAATAGCGCCGGCCGCGGAAGTGGTGTGAATGGTTGATAGAACCAGGTGCCCGGTCAGGGCGGCGTTAATGGCCAAAGAAACAGTCTCATTATCCCTGATCTCTCCGACCATGATAACATTGGGGTCTTGCCTGACCAAAGAGCGCAGGCCCGAAGCAAATGTCAGGCCGATCTTGGGATTAACCTGGGTTTGGTTAATCCTTGACATCCTGTATTCGATCGGGTCCTCAATGGTTGATATGTTCACCCCGGGAACGTTCAAAATTTCCATCATGGAATAAAGGGTGGTTGTTTTTCCCGAGCCGGTGGGTCCGGTAACTAATATCATTCCTACCGGCTTTTTCAAATTATCCTTAACTTTTTCAAGAGAATCGTCTTTTAGGCCCAGCTGTTCCAGAGTAAAAGCGTTTGAAGTTTCCGGCAGAAGCCTCATGACGATCTTCTCCCCGTCAAAAACCGGCAGCACGGAAACCCTGATTGAGTATTTATAGTCTTCGGTTTCAACCCTGAAGCGGCCGTCCTGGGGAAGTCTGTGCTCGTCAAGCTTTAAATTGGATAAAACCTTGATCCTGGCAACAATGCCCGAGCTGGTCTGTTTGGGAAGAGTCATAGCGTCGTGCAAAACGCCGTCGATCCTGTATCTGATAAGCACGTCTTTTTTTGTGGGCTCGACGTGAATGTCCGAAGATCTTTCCAGTATTGCGTGCTTCAACAAGGTATCTACGATTTGGACTATCGGCATTTCTTCCGCCATTTTCATCAGCTCTTCTCTTTCCCCTTCCGAAGCTTCAATGTTTTCTTTCAAGGTCTTTATTCCTATTTCTTCCTTTTTGATTATGTCCCCGAAATCAGCTTCCAGGGTTTTTTCATATTGGAGAAGCGCGTTTTTTATGCTTTTGGGCGTGGTCAGCCTGGGCAAGATTTTCAGATTGGAAGTTTTTTGGATAAATTCAATGCTTCTCAGGTCTTCCGGATCAAGCATGGCCACTTCCAAGAGGTCTCCCTTTTTTTTAATGGCAACCATGTTATGGGAGCGGGCAATGGGTTCGGGAATAATTTTTAAAACGTCTATGTCGATTTGTTCTTTTTCCAGGTCAATGAAAGGGATGCCCAAGATGTAGGCTTCCAGCTTTAACAGCTTCTCTTGGGTGATAAGGCCTTCAGAAACCAAAATATCTCCTATTTTCTGATTGTTTTTTTCAGCAGTTTTCTTGGCTTTCTCAAACTGGTCCTCGCCGACCAATTTGGCGTCCAAAAGAAAGGCTTTAAGTTGTTGGGGCTCTATTCTCATTTATTCAAAACGTTTTTAATTTTTTCCGTAATCTCTTCCAGGCTGTAAGAAGATTTTATCAGATAGGTGTTTGCTCCCATTTTAATGGCTTTTTCTACGTCCTGGACTCCCTCCAGATTGGTAAGCACGATTACGGGGATATTTTTCGTTTTTTTGTCTTGTTTTAATTCCTTTAAAACCTCAAAGCCGTGAATTTTGGGCAAAACAAGATCGAGCACGATAAGGTCGGGATTTTTCTTTTGGGCCAATTTCAAGCCGTCTTCTCCGTTAAAGGCCGAGATTGTTTCGTATCCGTCCTGATTTAAGATTTCTCCCATGGCCTTTTGAAGAGCCACTTCGTCTTCGATGAAAAGTATTTTTTTCATGTAATTAGTGATTAACGAATTTTTTAACAGGAAAGAATTCGTAATCCTAAATTGTTAAGCGAAAGAATTTGCTTATTTTAGGGGCAAAGTAAACCAGAAAGTCGACCCGTGCCCTTCCTGGCTTTTAAAATCAATTTTTCCCCCTGCTTTTTCAATGATCGACTTGGCGATGTAAAGACCCAAGCCAGAACCGCTGGTTTGTTTTTTAAGCGCATTTTGGGAACGGAAAAATTTTTGGAAAATGTGCTTTTTATCACCTTCCGGAATTCCGACTCCGTTGTCTTTTATTTCAAAATATAAACCTTTGTCTTTTTTCGCCAGCTTCATCTCTATCTTTCCGTTGTCGTTAATATAGCGGATCGCATTGTCTAAAAGATTGGTAATCGCTATCTTTGTCTGAGAGGGATCAGAAAAAATTTGGGGCAGATTTTCTTCCGGCTCAAAAGTTACGTTTGCATTGTTGACCTTGCAGAAAATACTCATTTCTTTAATCACTTCATCAACCAGCTCTTTCAGGGAAATGCTTTTTTTTCTGGGAACGAACTTTCCCTGCTCGATACGGGAAACCATCAGCAAGTCGGAGATCAGGTCTCCCATTCTTTGGGTGTTTTGCTCCAAAACTTCAAGAAATTCCAGCCCTTTTTCTTGTTCCAAATTAATTTTCTCGGACAGTAAGAGATCTATGGTCCATTTCAGATTAGATAAGGGCGCACGCAGCTGATGAGAAACTATGCTGACAAACTCAGACTTCATCCTATTGGCCTCAGCCATCCTTTCAAAGCTTCTGGTGATGATATAGGCAAGAATTAATAAGATTAAAGTTATGGCTATCACCACCAAGGCCACAATGTAGGGATCGTCTATGTATTTCATCCCTATCGCATAACTGACGAGAATTGAAGATATGATCACCAGCCCCATTACAAAAAAAAGAAACTGGGGGCATTCCCAAAGAGACAACCCGTATTTTCGGCACTGAGCCGGAAGGTCTAATTGTTCAAAAATATTTTTTAAATTCATTGTTTCAGTATAACACAACAGAAAATAGACTAAAAGAGAAAATTAAACTAAAATACTAGAGAATGGAATCTGATCCGGGGCATGGTGTAATGGTAGCACGAGTCCTTTGGGAGGATTTAGTTCCAGTTCAAATCTGGATGCCCCGATGCGGGTGTAGCACAATGGTAGTGCATCTGCCTTCCAAGCTGATTACGTGGGTTCGATTCCCATCACCCGCTCCAGTAAAAAATCCGCCTAAGAGCGGATTTTTTTGTTGTTGTTTACCTGTTTTATGCCTTATCTGGCGTATTCAATGACCCTTGTCTCTCTTATCACGTTTACCTTGATCTCTCCCGGATATTTCAACTCCTCATGTATCCTGTTGGCAATGGCTTTAGCCAAATTTCTGGCTGCCAGATCGTCAATTTCTTCCGGTTTGACAAAAATCCTTATCTCTCTTCCCGCCTGCAAAGCCCAGGCTTTTTCCACTCCGGAAAATCTTTTGGCGATTCCTTCAAGGTCTCCCAGCCTTTTCAAATAATTCTCCAATGTGTCTTTTCTCGCTCCCGGTCTGGCGCCGGAAATCTGATCAGCAGTTTGGACCAAAAGCGCTTCCGTGCTTTCGGACGGATACTCCTCGTGGTGCGATTTCATGGCGGCGATAACTTCTTTTTCCACGCCGAACTTCTCCAATATTTTGATCCCGATATTAACGTGGGATCCTTCTATGTGATGGTCAACCGATTTTCCGATATCGTGAAGAATGCCGGCTTTTTTGCAGACTAAAACATCTGCCCCTATTTCCGAAGCTAAGGCTGAGGCCAGGTGAGCCACTTCGATGGAGTGCAGCAAAACATTCTGGCCGTAGCTGGTCCGGAACTTCAGCCTGCCCAGCAATTGAACCAATTTGGGATCAAACCCCACTATGCCCATGTCGTAGACAGTTGTTTCTCCAGCGTCTTTTATCTGCTTTATTATTTCTATTTCAGCCGCCTGGACCTGCTCTTCTATTTTAGCCGGCTGGATCCTTCCGTCTTTTATCAGCTTTTCCAAGGCGGTTCTGGCAATCTGGCGCCTGATGGGATCAAAACCGGAGATGACAACTGTTTCCGGAGCATCGTCAACGATTATTTCCGTGCCTGTCAATCTTTCCAACGCCCTGATATTTCTGCCTTCTTTTCCGATGATTCTTCCTTTTATTTCTTCAGAAGGCAAAGCCAAAGAAGAAGTGGTAATTTCCTGAGCCTGGCTTAATCCGTACTTCTGGATGGCAACAGCCAGTACCTCCTTGGCTTTTTTTTCATACTCTTCCCATCCTTGCCTTTCTATCTTCCTTATCTTCTCCAGAATCTCTTTTTCGTATTCTTTCTCCAGGTTTTGGAGCAGCTCTTTTTTCGCTTCGTCTCTGGAGAGATTTGAAACCCTTTCAAGGTTTTCCAGGGCCTCTTTTCTCAGACTCTCTAGGCTTTCCTTTATGGCTTTGAGCTTTTCTATTTTTTCCTGGAAGTCTTTCTGCTCTTTGTCAAAAGCGGAAAGCTTCTGATCCAGAATGTTTTCCCTTTTCAGCAAAACGCGCTCAGTACGAAAGAGTTCGTGCTGCCTTTCGCTGGTTTCTCTTTTTGTGGACTCTAGGATCTGGCCGGCCTTTTCCTTGGCTTCAGCAATTAATAAATCTGAATCCTGCTTGGCTTTTAATATCTTCTGATGAAGCTTGGCTTCTATTGTTCCGGCTTGTTTTTTGGCAATCGTCTGCCTGCTGTAGTATCCCAAAATGGAACCCACAGTTAAGCAAACAAAACCTACGATTAATAAGGTGAGTGAATTCATGATTTTTGTCGAAAAGTTGGAGTTCTAACATTTGTTTTGACTAAGTTAAAATGTTCAGAGATTCACGTTGGACTTATTGGGACGCGAAAAGGAATCTCTTTTAATAAAATCCAAGGTTCGAAGTTAAATTTATATTTCTTCTTAAAGATTAACAAATTATTTTTTACTTGTCAAAAATCCGCCTTTGGGGCGGATCAGACAAGAATCCCATAAAAACAATTTTTATTATTTTGATTCTAGCACCTCGTCGATCAGGCCGTATTCTTTTGCTTCCTGGGCTGAAAGGTAAAAATCCCTGTCCGTGTCTTTTTCTATCTTTGCCAAAGGCTGGCCGGTATGTTTGGCTAAAATTTTATTGAGTTTTTCTTTTATTTTGATGATCTGCTTGGCGGTAATTTCGATTTCCACCGCCGCGCCGGTAATGCCTCCCGCAACCTGGTGCAATAAAACCTGAGAGTTGGGAAGAGCAAATCTTTTGTTCTTGGCTCCGGCAGCTAAAAGGGTCGCGCCCATGGAAGCAGCCAGGCCTATACAGACGGTAGAAATGTCCGGCTTTACGTACTGCATGGTGTCATAAATCGCCATTCCGGCCGTAACTGAACCTCCCGGAGTGTTTATATAAAGCTGAATGTCTTTGTTCGGATCTTTGAAGGCCAAAAAAAGCATCTGGGCGATAATCGAATTGGCCACCTGGTCAACAACCGGGCCGGCCAAAAATATGATCCTTTCTTTTAAGAGCCGGGAATAGACATCATATGCCCTTTCTCCGTATTGAGATTTTTCTATTACCGTTGGAATTAGGTTCATGTTTTTTTATTAGACCAAAAATTTTAAAATTAGTAAAGCAACGATGTTTAAAATCTTTATCATTGGATTTATCGCCGGGCCAGCCGTGTCCTTATAGGGATCTCCTACTGTGTCTCCGGTCACTGCCGCCT
>Ga0315275_10004769_pt1 | contig 12738 bp, 13 predicted proteins | sample YL17G03_0_MG_FD_205557 | JGI IMG/M metagenome (GOLD analysis project Ga0315275, IMG submission 205557) | Sediment microbial communities from Yellowstone Lake, YNP, Wyoming, USA - YL17G03_0 | ecosystem: Environmental > Aquatic > Freshwater > Lake > Sediment | place: USA: Wyoming | collected... | reverse complement strand
GGCGTCGGCGTCATGCTTCACTGGGCTATGTAAGCCCTGTGAAATATGAGGAAGTAAACGAAAATGAACGGAAACAGGTAGCATAAATTCAATCATTGAGTGTCCGCCATTCGTTTAGCACCTCAACTTGCATTCGTTGTTTTAGACATTAGTGTGTTGAATTTGTTTAGAATTTAGGGTTTAGTGCTTAGAGTTTTATAAATTACTTCAGCTTCACCTGCCAAATGCTTAATCACAATCACTTCCGGCAGCAAATCAGCCAGCAAATCGTCGTGTGAACTTGCGAGTATGAATATTTTGCCTGTTTTCGTTGCGAATTTTCTAAGGTTATAAGAGATAACCGCTGCTGTTACCCTGTCGAGGCTGCTGGCGAATTCGTCGGCAAAGATAAATTGTGCCTCGCCTGCAAGAGCCTTTGCTATCCGGTATCTGTACTTTTGTCCATCGCTTAGATTGGCAGGACAGTTAAGCACGCAAAACACATCGGTAAGCCCTGCGCTGCTTAAGGTTCTGAGTGTCCCCAGGAAATCTGTGTCGATATAATCAACGCAGGCCTTGTCATCCGGCAGAGGAATATCGTCGATATTGATTTTCTGCTCTGTCTGAAGTGTGTTGTAAAATTCCCTGAGCAGAACGCTTTTGCCGCTGCCCGATGGGCCGGTGATGTAGCAGATATCGCCGCCCGACAGCTTTAGCTGGCAGCTATGCGTGATGGCGTTGCTTTTGAGTCTTTGTACCGTTATTCCAAAGGCCCTCAGGACATCCGCGACCTTGTCTGTTACAGGCGGGTTCCAGTCAAATTTTTTGTTAACCGATAATGCAGTAATCATAAATACTTTCCTTGCCGGATTATTTTTTTTACTTCGTAGCGGGATAAACCTGCGTTTTTTGCAATTGCGTTTATGCTCAGTCCATTTACAAAATAGTCTCTGATTATTCTCATTTTTTCTGCAGGCATACCGTCAACTTGCAGCAGAGCAGCGATGAAATTATCGCTGCTCATTCGGTTTGCGATTCTTTTCAGTCTTCTTGCGATGGTTGCCGCATTGAGCTGTGCCGCTTTGGCTATTGAGCTGTATGTTCCATTGCTGAGAAAAAGTTTTACAAGAGCCTTTTGCTGCCTGGGCAGCATCTTCACCCTTGTCGAGAATGTTTCAAAAAGACCTAAAAGCTCTTCTTTATTGATGTTATTTACTGTCATAACAAAACCACAAAAGTATTTTTCTCTAAATTTAAGTTTCATATTCATCTAACATGGCAGTATTTTAACTTGAAATATTAAAAAGTCAAGGGAATTTTTAATAATTTAGTGAAATTTTTTAAAATTTCACTAAATACTTAACACGAAAGGGGTTAAAAGCCAGTCATTTTGTTGGTTAGCGAGTGGGTATAAAAGAACAGGGCTGGTTTTGCTGGGTGACCCTTTTATTTTAGGCTCAACTCAATCCACTATGGTTTTGTGGTTGTTTAAATGTTCAGGATCGCAAATTTGCATTGGCAAATTATTTCACGATAATTTTTATGTGTGTGTAGGGTAGGTTTTTTATTGAAAATTCGGATAATTTGTGATGACTTTTTCCGGGAAATAAAAGCACCTATTTTGTCAGGAGGAAGACGTACGCAAAAAAAGACTGTAATTCAAATTGTTTATGCAGGAGAGAATTTAATAAAAATCAGGTCGTAAAACCGGCAATACTATTCTGTCTCATTTGAGGCAGTTTATTATACAGTTCCGGCAGGATATGTAGAGCGCATTGGGAGGATGGAGAAGAATGGCAGTTTCTGACTGCCAATAAGTAGCTCAAGGTTCCTGCCGGATTTTTTATTTCCTCGATATAACGATGGGCAATGTCGTATACTGGTGCAGAATTCCTATCTTCCCCACCTTAACACGATTTTCAAAATGTTATGCGCTTTTTTAATTTTTTCTGTGCACTTTTTGATTTTTTTTACGCACATTGTCGAGCTGAATCGTATCAAGACATATATGTGATTTTAAGAGCGTGTTTACTGGTTCAAAGGAGGCTGTTTTTATATTCAGCCGGTGCTTTGTGAAAGGAGGCACGGTTATGGAAAAGGCGAGGAAACTTGCAGATATACTTGGACGCGTACGCGATGGCGAGGACCCGGCAAAAATCAGACAGGAGTCCCGGCAGCTTCTTTCAACCCTCAAACTCAGCGATATCAGCAAAGCCCAGAAGTATCTGCTCAGTTCTGGAATATCGTTTGACCAGCTCCGCACGCTTGTTTATGCCTTTGCATCGATTTTAGGCGACCAGTTTGCGCTTCTACGGGCAAATCTTTCAGCCAGTCATCCAATTCGCAGAATCCTTGCAGAGCATGAGATGTTCGAATGCTTTCTTGCTGACCTTGCCGAGGCAAATCTTGAGTTACAGGAAGCAGGGGTACTAACGGAATTGAGCAGCGAGCTGCGCAAACTGGAGCATATCGCAGGGCACCTGCAGGCGATTGACATTCACGACCAGCGGGAAGACGACCTTATTTTTCCCGTACTGGAAAACTATCCCTGTAAAAGTATCTGTGTGGTTCTGGGCAAGGCGCATTGGCGAATAAGAAACGTGGTCAGTAACCTGACAATGGCGGTTAATAACTTCAGGCAATTCGAGCCTGAGCAGTTCAAAATTCAGATTAACACACTTTCCTGTGTGATTGTACCGATTGTCAGAGAACACATCTTCCAGGAAGACAACATTCTTTATCCTGTCGCGCTGGATGTTATTGAGGATGACAAAATCTGGAAGCGGGTAAAATGTCTCAGCGACGAGATGGGCTATTGCGGATTTGACGCTCAACCCTGCTGTGATTAAACGGCTGAAAGAAACGACTTGCAGGAGGATGATCGAAAGAACCTATAAGGTAGAGTCAGGAGGACTTATCCGCGGAGGGGGATTAAGGTTTAAGCTCCTCTTTGAGAGAAGAGGAGCTTTTTTATAGCCACCAAGGCACAAAGACACGAAGAAATAAATAGAATTCAGAACAAATTAGATCGAAACAGTAATGTGTTGTTTGATAAATTGTTCTATTGCAGAGACTGCCTGCTATGTTAACTGATATAAAACAGGTTAACATAGGTTAACCTGACTAATAAGGGTTAACAAACATAAGAACTGTTGTCAAAATATGTTAAGGTATTTTTTAGGGTGGCCAGTTGATGGCTTCTGTTGGGACGTGGGCTAAATCAGGTGCGTAAAAGTCAGCGCCGGGGAGTTTTTCCGGCGTGAAGCTTGAAGTTATCGCAAGGCATTTGCAGCCTGCGGCCTTCGCTGCCTTTATTCCGCTGGGAGCATCTTCAATAACAAGACAATCTTTTGGGTCAGACAGGAGTTTTTCCGCTGCAAGCAAAAATATGTCGGGCGCAGGCTTTTTATGTTCCACATCATCGCCGGCAATTACAGCATCGAAAGTTTTAGCCGGTATCCTCATTTCGGCAAGATTACCTTTTACCTTGCGCCAGTCCGCACTTGAGGCAACGGCAATTTTCCTGCCAAGGTTTAGACAGTGATTGATAAATTCTTTTGCGCCGGACAGAGGTTTTAATTTTCCTTTTATTATTTCAAGATAAATGTCATAAGTGCGTTTTTTAGCCTGTTCAATATCGACCGGAAAATTGTATTTTTCTGCTACGCCGCCGATAAAGCGGTTCTCACCTGTGCCTGTAAAGGGATGAAAATCCTCAGGACCGATTTCCAGACCAAGTTCAGCAAACATCTGTGTCGCGGCCTTTATTATAAAAGGTTCTGAATCAACCAGAACGCCATCCATATCAAAGATTATGCCGTAAGGCAGTTGCGGCATATTGTTCCTTTTCCTTAATTTTTTATTTTCTTGATTAGTTTTTTATTCTATCGGCACCTAATTGGCCGCAGGCGGCTTTTATACTTCTGCCACGGCGAAATCTTACTATCGTCTCAATGCCCGACTGCATCAGGATATCCTTGAAGGCTTTTATTCTTTCACGAGCGGCTGCCTTGAAATCAGCGCCGCCGTGCGGATTATATTCAATAAGATTAACGCTGACCTTTAAACCTTTCAAAAGCTGTACAAGTTTATGGACGCAGTCAAGGCCGTCATTGATACCGTCCATCATACAATATTCGATTGTTATTCTGCGTTCGGTTTTTTGCTGGTAGTATTTCATAGCGTTTATTAATTCCGGCAGGGGGTATTTATTCGCAGCAGGTACAATCTGTTTTCTCAGGTTATCATCAGCAGCGTGCAGAGAAACCGCAAGACGGGGATAAATATCCTCATCGGCTAATTTTCTTATTCCTGCAGGCAGGCCGACGGTTGAGATTGTCTGTCTGCGGATACCGATTTTTTTGCCTGATTGGTCTGAAAGAATTCGCACAGCCTTTAGAGTGTTTTCATAATTGTCTAAAGGCTCGCCCATACCCATATATACGAGGTTGTTTATTTTGCAGGAGCTGTCGGCTGAAATATCGCCGGCCTGGTCGATGATTTCTCCGGCAGTAAGATTTCTCTGAAATTTAAGATAGCCTGTTGCACAGAATTTGCAGCCCAGCCGGCAGCCTATCTGTGTTGAAAGGCAGATTGTTTTGCGGCCTGTCTCGTCGAGCAGGACAGATTCAATCTTCTGTCCATCGGCAGTTTCAAAAAGGTATTTTACTGTGCCATCAGGGTCGGTGAGCTTTTCAATGATTTTAAGCTGCGAAATGAAGAAACCATCGTCGATTAGTTTTGTTCTAAGTTCTTTTGGCAGGGGGGTTATAAGGTCAATGTCGTTTATGTTGTGCACATGCAGGAAACTGAATAGGTATTTTGCAAGATAGCTTTTGCCGCCGAGTTTTTCGGCGATTTGCTGCAGTTCCGATAAGGTTTTATTTTTCAGGTCCTTGTCCATAGGCAGGCGAGTTTAACGCAAATTGCACTTTTTGTCGAGATAGAATGTTTTTTATAAGACAGTTGTAAGGAAATCTTTGCTTAACATTTGGTTTTTGTTGATGTAAATCTTATATTTTAAATAGGTTTAATTCCGCAAACTTGGGGTTGTGCAATCAATGGGGGCTCGATGTTCGACATAAAGGAACTAATCAGGAACGATATAGCCTTTATAGACAGCCACTGCCGGTTGTCTGAAGCGGCAGGAGTGTTGTGTGTCAGTGACCAGCTTGTACTGCCTGTGGTCAATGAGTGTCTTGAACCTGTTGGAATAGTAACCGAAAGAGATGTTCTTGCCTGGCTGTGCAGCGGCAAAGACAGGAAAGCAAAGGTTTCTGGTTGCATGCGGACCGAATTTGCAACTATTGATGACAGGGCAGGGCTTATCGATGTAGTATATATATTTGCAGAAGAAAATCACAGAGAAATACCTGTTGTCTCTGATGGAGTTCTTAAAGGGCTTATCAGAAGAGACAGTCTAATAAAGTATATGATTGACAAGAAAGCAGCCGCAAAAATGTAAATCGAGGAATCAGCAATGGGGGACAAATGACAGAATCGCGGGATATAGTAAGAACGGATGTGTTGTGTCTGGAGCCCCAAATGCCGATTGAGCAGGCCATTGAGCTTATGCGGCAAAATAACACAACAGCAGCTCCGGTTTTAAATGGTAACGATACCATAGCGGGCATTCTTGCCGAGTTCGATATCATCAGGATGTTCATTGACCCTGAAAACGGCGGCAAAGAGGGCACAACCGTCAGGGATTTTATGACTGAAGAGGTTGTAACCGAACAGATTGACAGTGATATCGGCAAGGTAAGCCTGTGTCTGCTGAATAATCATTTTGAGCAGGTTCCGATTGTACACAACGGCAAATTTGTCGGCGTCATAAACAGAAAGGATTTACTGAGGTTTATGATGGAGCCGGCCGGCTAATCAGCGTTTTTATAAATCTTCCACAATTTTTCAAGCGTTTCTGCCGCACCGGCAGCGATTTTATAATCGACAATATGGCTGACCTCAGTTTCGGCAGGATTTATTTCCACTGTGCATCTGCCGCCGTACTTTGCCTGGTGTACTGGTCCTGCAATATAGGGGAAAACGCTGGTAGTGCCCACTGAAAACACAATGTCGAAACCTTTGTCTAACTGCCGACCAAGGATTTGACATTTATCTGTCGGCAAAAGTTCGCCAAACAACACTACATCCGGCCTGACAAGTTCTCCGCAGTCAGGACAGCAAGGCGGGATTTGAATACCGCTGTAATCTTCAACTGTTTTTTTATAGCTGCAGTTTGTACAAACCAGTTTGTGCACATCACCGTGGATGTCAATTATGTTTTTTGACCCTGCCGAGTGGTGAAAGCCGTCGATGTTCTGCGTCAGAATCCACAGACGGCTGAAATGCCTTTCCATTTCCGCTATTATTTCGTGGGCGCGGTTGTGTTTTGCGCCGCGACAGTTTTTTTCAATCTGATAGATGTATTTCCAGCAGACAGCAGGCTGATTTGACATCATCTGTCCTGAAAGAGCGGCCTCAATTGGGTATCCTTCATCGGTGATTTTGCTGTTATAAAGGCCGCCGATGCCGCGATATGTCGGCAGACCGGAATCGGCGCTTATGCCTGCACCGGTAATAAAAAGGATGTTTTGGCAGCCTTTCAGGATGTTGGCGATTTGATTTAATTTCTTTATGGACTCTTGCGTCAGAGACATTTTGAAATTGCCTGAAATTTTTTGTTTAAAGCATAATACGATAGTTACGCTGCGACAAGCAAAATAGCATTTGACCTGAGAGGCGGCTTTAAGTACAATTTTGGCATAAGATTATGTTTTTTATGGAGTTTGGCACAAATGGACCCGACAATTTTCAAGGCGTATGATATTCGAGGCGTTTATCCCGACCAGTTGGATGAGGATGCAGCCTGGAAGATAGGCAATGCGACGGCGACTTTTCTGCGGTCAATGCTGCGCGGCTATGACCGCGGGCTTGCCAATCGCCAGAGTTTATGTGTCGGCCATGATATGCGATTGCACAGCAAGGTTTTGTCTGAAGCCCTCATTCGCGGAATGAATGCGGCCGGTGCAAATATTATTGATATCGGTATGATTGATACACCGCAGATTTATTTTGCGATAAATCATCTCGGCACCTGCGGAGGTGTGCAGGTAACCGCTTCGCACAATCCGGCACAGTACAACGGCTTTAAAATTTCCGGCCTTGAAGCAAAGCCGGTTGGTCAGGATACAGGCTTGAATGAGATAAAACATATAGCAACATCGCTGCTCCATACTCGGGCAGTTTTATACAGTTCAGTTGAAAAACGAGACCTGACGGATGCGTACAGAGAGCATATACTCAAGTTTCTTGACTCAAAGATAAAAAAACTAAAGATAGTTATTGACGCCTCCAACGGTATGGCAGGTAAAGTTGTGCCGCTGATTTTTGGCGATTTGGGCATTGAGATTATCAAGCTGAACTTCGAGCACAAGGGAGTATTTAAGCACGACCCCAATCCGTTGGTTGAAAGCAATCTTTCGCAGCTCAAGGATGCGGTGAAAAAACGCAAGGCTGATGCAGGTATCTGCTTTGACGGTGATGCAGACAGGCTGATGATGGTTGATGAAAAGGAACAGACCATCGGCTGCGATTTGTTGACGGCACTTATGGTGCCGTATTTTTTGAAAAAAGCGCCGAATTCAGCAATACTTTATGACCTGCGGAGCAGCTGGGTAGTTCGTGAAGAGATTTTAAAGTATGGCGGTGTGCCAAGGCGTGAAAGAGTGGGTCATGCGTTTATGAAAAAGACGCTGCGAGCGGCTCATGCAGTTTTCGGCGGCGAACTGTCAGGGCATTTTTATTATCGCGACAATTTTTATGCGGATTCCGGCATGATTACACTGGTGCACGTGATAAATATCCTGAGCAATTCGCAGCAGCCTGTAAGTGAGCTTGTAAAGCCATTGAGAAGATATTATGCGAGCGGGGAGATAAACTTTACAGTTGACCAGAAAGAGGAAATGATGAAGGAGCTTGGCCGTAAGTTCAGTCAGGGCGAGGCAGACGACTTGGATGGGATTACAATACAGTTTAAAGACTGGTGGTTTAACTGCAGACCAAGCAATACCGAACCGCTGCTCCGGCTCAACGTCGAGGCAAAGACAAAGGAACTGCTGGAAAAACGACTTAATGAGATAGAAAATATTCTTGGCAAGCCGGTCGAGCATTAATTGCCGTTAACCGGTTTATCTATCCTAATACAAAAACTTCTTGGCCTTACAGATTTACAAATGGCAACAAGGCTTGTTCAGGATGTTTCTGAACAGACTGACAGAGTTATTGAAAATAGCAGAAAGTATATAATTTAACCCATTATAAAAAAAAAGGCTGTGAATTATTCACAGCCTTTAAGTTTTAAATTATTATCGGTTTTATTTTTTTCTGCGAAGCAGCAAACCGCCGAGACCCAGCAAAGCTATTGTTGCTGGTTCGGGAATATATTCGTATGTGACAGAGGCTGTACCTACCAGATTTCCGCCGCCGCCGCCATAGAGTGGCCCGTCATATATGAGAACTTGGCCCGCTCCGCTTGTTCCGAAGGCGAGAGTACCTATGCCGGTGTATCCAGCCAGATGCCGCCGTCAAGCTTACAGGAGCCGAATCGCTGCCGACTAACTTTAGGGCAGAGAAATATGCTATCGTCTGGCCGGAGCCGTAGACATGTGGTACCATCGGTTTCCTTGGCGCACTTACAACCGCATTACAACTGAAGAGTTTCTTATCTGCTAATTTCTTAAAAATTCTCATTTCATAACTATTGTTATATTAGTGAGTTATGAGAAGTAAAAAATTATCTGTCGGGCTTAATTCTTATCAAACGGCATTTTGACGCCACCGCTTGGCGTAACCTGAGTATCGCTTTGTTGTTCTATGGGTTTTTGAGGTTCTTTACCCTGTTTTCTGCAAATCAATCCTTCGGATAATTTGGAAATGTCGCCCTGCACTATGGCGGCATAGGAGAAATTCGACATAACTTTCACGATTTTTATTGTGGCAATCGGTTCTTCGATTTTGCCGAGGGATTCTTTTGTGTCATAATCGAAAAGTTCCGTACCTTCCTTGAGGACATCATAAATATCCGATTCGGCAATATCTTTGCCGCCTTTGTTTATGACAATCTGATTTTCCGGCAGGACTTTCGCTATTCTGGCCGGGTAGATATTTTGAGTGATTTTGTCAACTATTGGGGCGGTTGCTGATTTAATCAATTCATCGGCAAGTATCCGGTAATCAATCTTGTCATCTTCCCATTTTGGAACGAGATTTCTTACGTCTTTATCTTCCAGTGTCAATGTTACGGTATCCGACATTTTAATTTGTGTTGTTGCTGCGCCGATGAGGGAATAATCCAGTTTGAATTTAGCCTCGTGTTCGTAGGTTTTTCTTCCTATGGCTTCCAGATATTTCTCTTTTACAGTCAGCTCGGCCTCATTGAGCGTTGAAACAAGGATATAGTCTGCCCCAAGAAGATTTCCTATTTTTGCCTTTTCTTCGAGAGAGGAATCGCCGAGCAGCACCAAACCTTTCTCTTGCATAACCTTATCAATGTAATGCCTGTCGAGAACAGCGAATTTATTTGTTGTTGTCAGCTTGGTGTTCAATATATGTGAAATTTTCTGTTCCATTTCTTCGCTGCTGATTCTTATATTGCCGAAGGAATACCCACTGCTCAGGGTTTTTGTTGCCATTACGGCTATTTTTAATCTGCCGGTCTTGTCCGGCGGCTGATAGTCGTATATCCAGACTTTAAGTTTTACTTCCCAGGTATTAGGGTCAGGTTTTTTCTCTTCGAGAACCTCATAAGTTTTCACCAAAGCCCTGATTGCCGTGCTGGTTGATGTGCCTTCGGCATATATCGAAACTGCGTCAAAGCCGATTTCTTTGCCGCTCGGTTTTCTTTCAATATCGGCTGAGACAGATTCGAAATCGAACTGGTATCTGCCCGAATCTACGTTTATTCCTTTTGCTTTTGCGACGGCCTCAAAGATGGCTTTTTTAATGGCGTCTTCCCTTGTTGATGCAACTCCTTTGCCTTCCTGAATTATCACTTGTTCTTTGGCTCTTTCGACTGCGCTCAAGACAGGCAGGGTTTGCAAAGAGAACAGGAGAATCAATAATATTATTATCCTTTTCATTTTATCTATCCTTAAACCGTTATTTTTTACCATGCGACGGATTTATTGCTGCCGCGTTTGCCGATGAGAACTTCTTCCTGCCAGAATCGCAGGCCGGTCTTTATATCTGTTAGTTTCAACTGGAAATAGTATTCGACCTGCTGTTTATCCTTGTCATAGCGCAGGTTTCTCTGATAGATTTTGCCTGACATGCTCAGTTCAGGAGAGATTATCTGGCCTTTTTGCGGCAGGGTTTCCTGCTTGAATTCTTCACCTTTTGAAGAATCACGGACGTCTCTCATATTATAAACTGTTTGGTCTGTGCCTTTTCCGTCTGGAGCGCCCACAGCAGAAGTCATTACGACTTGTCCGCTTTTCATCATATCTTGTTCGATTTTTGCGGTAAGCAGGTCGGTATCAATTCTCTGCATAGTGTCGTTAGTGACTTTGCTTGTGGCGACGACATACCTGCTTCCATCTTTTTTAGCGAGCGTGCCTGAGCTTATAAGCGACTGAATCATCTGGCTTGCTGCCTGGTCGAAATCTCTGTAATCAAGCGACATAACTTGTTTGCCGGTGTCGTTGGTGGTGTCAATTTTCTGGACTTCCTCGCAGCCGATTAAGAACAGCGTTGAGAAGAGTAAAAGTATCGACAAATTTTTCATAGTTTTATCCTTTCATTACTGGGGAGTTTTTCTTGTATTCATTCTGAAATTAACAACATCTTTTGAAGGCGCAACAGCTTTAAAACTGAATGTGGTTCTTGATTTTGCGGATACAGTTGTCCAGACGCTTGCTTTTGAATCAACCACAACGCCGTTTTTGTCGAGCCATTCTATCTTGTAATCGAATCTTTTTGTATATATGGCCCGATTGTAGCCGGTTACCTGAACTTCCATAAAGCCGGCATCGTTCGTAAAGACTTTTACATCTTTTAAATCAATTCCTTCGCCAATCAGCAGGCTGAATGCACCATATACCGGCCGGGTCAGGGCATTATTTCCTAAATTATCACTCTTTACTCCTGTGTCGAGATTGACGCGATTGTCGCTATACTCCTTATTACAGCCGTTAAGAAGTAGGGCTGATGCAACAAAAAACAACAAAAGAAAATACTTTTTCATAATTATAACTCCTTAATGTTTACTTTTTTCACAAAGGAATAACGCTATAAACCGGTTTAGAATTTCTTTGTATTATTTTAACATATACCAGTATATTATCGCTGTCCGGCAGTTCAATGTCAAATGTTTCGGAATTCAAAGGGGTTATTTTTAGTATTTTATTCTGGGGCTTTGGAAACCTTGCGATTTGGAAGTCTTTCGGCAGCGAAGTCCAGATTCTAACATCTGCGGCATTAGTGGCAAACGAATAAGCGGCAATCATTATGGAGCCGATAGTTGCCGCAGTTGAATCCTGGCTTGATAAGACATATTGTGCGGCGACCTTACCGGTTGTTGAAATTATCGCTCTTAATAAGATGGATTCAAAATCTTTTTTAAATTCGCTGTGTATTACTCTGTCCATATTGCTGACAACGAGGGTGTTGTAACTGGTTCCGTCGGCTTCGATTTGCAGACAGGCAAATGCACTATCCCTGTATTGAAGTTTTGGCAGTGCGATTCCGGCATACAGGACACTGCTGGTTGCTATGAATAACGGCAGGTCGATTCGAAATTCTTCTTTTACAGGTCCCAGGCCGTTTTCAAAAACAAGCCACACGGTGTTTTTGAAATTTTCATTTTTATCAAGCAGTTTTTCTGTTTCCTTGAATTCCGCCTCTACATATTTATTGTCGGGAACAAGGCCGTAGGTTTCCTTCAGTAAATCCCGGGCCGTCGAAGATTCACCTATGGCATTAAAATACACGGAAGCGAGGTAAGTTACAAAAGGATTGGTATAATCCTTGTAGGCCTGGTATTCATAAAGTTCCGGATACTTGTTATGCAGGGTCTGCTCCGTGTTCGGGTCTGAGATGGTTTGATTTATCAGGTTGCCATACTTCGCTTTAGCAATTTTAGCGTTTGTCTCGCGGATTTCTTTTTCAAATTTTTCTTTTGTCCTTCTTTGTCTGTCGATAGCCCTGTTGAATTCAACTCTTGCAAGGTCTGGTTTGTTTTCCGACATAAAATTCAGGGCTTTGTATGTGTTTGCCATCACGCCATCGTATTCTTCGCCTTTGTAAGGCATAGCGTTATCGTTGATGACTACAGTGCTTATATCATCGCCGAGCGAGGAACGTTTATCGTAATACTGAAGATGTTTTTCGGCATTATCAAAATATTGCGTGCTGGAGTTGTAATCTTTCAATATTCTTTTTGCGGCTGCGGCCTGAAGCGTCCAGAGCAGGTCATCGCCGTCAGGATTTGTCCTTTTTTTGATATTTTTTTCCGCAAATGTTGAAGCCGAGTTGAAATCCGAAGCTTCAAAGTATTTGTTATAGGCGAGCAGTTGTTCGCGGGGGGCGTTGCAGCCGCAAATAAAAAGCAACCCTGCCGCAATAATGATTGATGAAAAAATCCTTTTACTCATCAAATTAAACTCCCATTAAATAGTACAGGTTATACTAAAACAAGAAAAAGACATTTCAACACAAAAACACTCTTGACATTTTATTGTATTGAGATACTTTAATACAGAG
>Ga0315275_10004767_pt1 | contig 12742 bp, 11 predicted proteins | sample YL17G03_0_MG_FD_205557 | JGI IMG/M metagenome (GOLD analysis project Ga0315275, IMG submission 205557) | Sediment microbial communities from Yellowstone Lake, YNP, Wyoming, USA - YL17G03_0 | ecosystem: Environmental > Aquatic > Freshwater > Lake > Sediment | place: USA: Wyoming | collected... | reverse complement strand
GCTTGTAATTCTCCTTCAGATAGGCAGTGCTCCCCTCGACAACGCCGTCCAGAAAGATCTTTGCGGAGTTGGTCTGAAAGAGAGGACCGGAGTTTCTGTTCCGTTCTTCGAGAAGAGGTTGGATGTGCGCGGGCGCTTTCGCTGGATCTACGAAGACCGACGCGCGGAACCGCATCCGGAGGCGGCCTTCTGCCTGGAGGGCCCTGTATGCGAGAACCTCGTTCCCGGGTACGTCGACTGAAGCATCGTGGGCTGTCGTGATGCCGAATGCAAGCGCCATCGACTGGTATGCCTCCAGTCCTTTTTTCAGTTCTTCCACGGTGTAGGCAGGGAAGATCTCTGCAATGAGGTCTGCCGCGGCTTCGCGGAGGGTCCCCGTGGGTTCTCCGGTCGCGGGGTCCCGCTCGATCACGCCTCCCTCGGGGTCAGGAGTCGAGCGTGTAATCCCGGCGAGCTCCAGGGTTTTCGAGTTCACCCACTTTGAATGGCCGTCCTCGGATGAGAGCGCAACAGGAATGGCGGGAATGATCGCGTCGAGCAGCTTTCTGTGGGGCCCGGTTTTCGCGAAAAGGGTATTGCTCCATCCCCGTCCGCGGATGAATGTGGCGTCTGGGTGGCGCGCCGCGAAATCCCTGATTGCCTTTTCATATTCCGGGATCGTCCGGAGTCCGTTCAACGTCAGTTCAAAGAAGTGCTTGTAGGCGCTTGTCGGGTGACAATGGCTGTCCACAAATCCGGGGAGAACCATCCGGCGGCCGAGATCGATCACGCGGGTCAACCGCCCGATGTACCGTGCTGATCCGGTGTCTGTCCCGACGTACTCGATCTGGCCATCCCTGATCGCCATCGCTTCCGCCACCGAGCGCTTCTGGTCAACGGTGTAGATGATGCCGTTCCTGAGGACCAGGTCGGCCGAAGAGGTATTTCCGCCCGACTGGCAGCTGCACAGGAATGCTGTGGCAGTGGCAACAGGAATGAGTGCGGCAAGAGGTGGTCGGATTCTCATGATCAATGTCCGGGGTTGGGGATGAAGGCGTCCGGTAGCTGGCTGTCAATATAATGCCGGCGAGGGACAAGAACCAGCGGGGGGGGCGAAGCTGCATTTCCTGTTCTCTTCGGTCCATGCCTGCCCGCCAGTCTGATTCGCGACGGGCAAGCGGGACCTATATCGACTGTTGTCAATCGGTTGTGCCCGGAACCGGAATGGATGATGTTGCGAACAAGGGAGCGGCCGATGAGTCGGTGGTTAAGCGTCAGTATTCACCGAAAAATGCGTTGAAATTTGATACGCACTATAATTAAGGCATACTAATTTAATTATTGTTATTATGCCCTAAGATTAGAGCATATAAAATTTGACTTTCATTCATGATCTGACTACCTTCGAGTGGGAGAAGAGATTCACGGTAGACGAAAGAGAAAATGGACTTCACAACCATGGCCGACTCCGCAATTCTTGGGGCTATCGGAGATCGGCTGAAGCAGGAACGCCTGAACCAGAACCTCACGCAAACGGCGCTGGCGGAGATGTCGGCTGTGGGCCGCATCGTCGTGCAACGTACCGAGGCAGGGAAGGGGTGCTCGCTCCGCAGCTTCATACACCTTCTGCGTACACTCGGGAAACTGGATCATCTGAATGCCCTCCTGCCGGAGCCCGGTGTCAGTCCCATCGAGCTCGCCCGACTCTCGGGCAGACGGCGGAAGGAGGCATCGGGGGAACGAGGGCGCCCGTCTCTCCGCCGTCGCGAGACCTGACATGGCACCTCACATCAGGAGAGTGAACGCGGCGAACGTCTTCCTCTGGGGAGCAAAAGCCGGCGCGGTCGCGTGGGATGACCAGCGGAACATCGCTTCATTCGAATACGCTCCGGCATTTCTGCGGGGCGGATTCGACCTGTCACCACTTGTGCTTCCCCGGCGCCCCGGTATATTCAGCTTCCCCGCGCTCAACCGCGACACCTATCACGGGCTCCCGGGACTGCTTTCAGATTCCCTCCCCGACCGGTTCGGCAACGCGCTCATCGATCTCTGGCTTGCCCGCCAGGGACGCGCCCTGAATGACTTCTCCCCCGTGGAACGCCTCTGCTACATCGGCTCCCGCGGTATGGGAGCCCTTGAATTCAAACCCGCACTCGTCCGCGAATCGGGGACGTCCGCGCCGATCGAAATCGCAGAACTCACGGACATTGCACAACGGGTCCTTGATCAGCGTCGGTCGCTCCTGGCCAACCTGGGTGACCGTGAGAAGGCAATGGCAACGATCATCAAGATCGGAACCTCCGCAGGCGGCGCCCGGGCAAAAGCCCTGATCGCCTGGAACCCCGACACAAACGAGGTCCGGACCGGCCAGGTGATGCCTCCGCCGGGTTTCCAATCGTGGATCCTGAAATTCGATGGCGTGCGCGACAACCTGCTGGGCGAATCAGAAATGTACGGCCGGATCGAACTCGCCTATCATCGCATGGCTGTGGCATCAGGCATCGAAATGACGGAGTGCCGGCTCTATGAGGAGGGGGGACGGGCACATTTCATGACGCGACGATTCGACCGGGACCCCGGCAACCGGAAGATCCACATGCATTCGCTCTGCGGTCTGGCACACTACGATTTCAACGCTGCGGGTGCCTATGGATATGAACAGGCCTTTTCTGTGGTTCAGCAACTCCGCCTCGGCTACCCTGCACTGGCCGAGATGTTCCGCCGGATGGTCTTCAATATTGTCGCCCGGAACCAGGACGATCATACACGGAACATTGCCTTTCTCATGGACGAACAGGGTCAGTGGCGGCTCGCACCTGCCTTCGATGTCATGTGGGCATACAATACATCCGGTCCATGGACAAACCAGCATCAAATGAGCGTCGGCGGCAAGAGGGATGGCTTCATGCGCGCGGACCTCGTGAAGACAGCAACGGACTTCGGCATGCGGCGCCCGGGCGAAATCATCGACACCGTCATCGGGAGCGTGCGCCAGTGGCCGGAGATTGCGGCCGGACTACATATCCCCAATTCCAGAATCGCCGCCGTGGCCTCCACCCATCGCCTGGGTCTTTGATCATGTAACTGCGACGGCAATCCGACGACGCGGCCGGCAGGGTTTCCCACGACTTCATCATTCGGAACTCCTTGCCCGGTATTCAATATTCCGTTCACCGGCACTCATTTCCCTCTCTTCTTTCTCCCCTATTCCTGTCAAGAGCCAGAAGGATTTCTCAAGTTTGCAGGTTCTTCCGGGAACACCATGTTGTGTCCTCCAGTCAGTATTTCACCCACGAGACTGGAGTCGAACCTTGGCACATCGAAAGACCTGCATCTTGGAGCTGTGGGAAGTCGCCCTTCGGTTCAACGAGGCATTGCACTCGACACGTGCATGGGTGCACAGTTGGGTGGGGAATCGGGCCTGACCTCTAATACCGGCTGATCCAGCGTGCGGAAGCAAGCGGAGAGCATCCAACTGTCACGGACCGATACGGACTCCTGCCGATACACCGATCAAGCCTTCTCGCCTCCAGACTCTCGTCATTCTTGACAACTCTGCTCCATGGGTTCTCAAATCTGGGGAATCCATTCTGCCATTTGGCCAAAAACTGTGCTCAATGCCTCGATTTCGAGATGGTACAATAGTTGTATCCACAAATACAGCTATGGAACCCAAAGACGAAAATGCCCCTCTCCTTGCGATCGGAGCCGTTGCCAGATTACTGGGGGTCTCTGTCGAAACCCTTCGATTGTACGATCGCAAAGGGCTCATTCTTGTGCACAAGACCGAAGGCAATCAGCGGCTCTATTCGGAATCGGACGTCGAACGGCTCCGTTGCATCCGGACCGCAATCACGGAACACAAGATTTCCATCGAAGGAATGCGCCACATGCATTCCATGATTCCTTGCTGGGAATACGTTCAGTGTCCCATGGAACAGAGAGTGGCGTGTCCTGCCTACTCGAGTCCCGAAGCCGGATGCTGGACATATAACCATCAGGAGAACGCGTGCAAGGGACGGGACTGCCGGGATTGTCGTGTGTACCAGCTTTCCTGCGATTGTAAGACCATCAAACAATTGGTTTATCAAACGGCCACTTCTTCACCAGGCACCGTACAGCAGAGCGACAAGGATATTCACCTATGAAACGAATTGCCCTTTCTCTCCTCGTGGTGGGGCTGGTAGCTGGCTTGACTGTGACAGCGCTTCACAAGAACAGCATCGAAAGGACACCGCTCGATCAGTTGAGAGACCAGTACCCAAGGAGAGCAAAGTCTTCAGTTGACCATTCGATGTTTCTCCAGCTCAAGAAGCATTTCAAGAAGCCCCAGGATGTGACCGCCGCCTGCATTTCGTGTCACAATGGCCGCGCTGCCGAGGTGATGCATTCGACTCACTGGAACTGGGAACGGACGGAGTACATTGAAGGGAAAGGCATCAGGACCATCGGCAAGCGGAATGTCCTGAATAATTTCTGCATTGGCATTTCTGGAAACCAGCAGAGCTGCAATCGATGCCACATCGGTTTCGGCTACGCCGACGCATCATTCAATTTCGATGACTCGCTGAATGTGGACTGCCTCGTCTGTCACGACAACAGCGCGACGTATCTGAAAGCAGTCGGCGGGGCGGGATTGCCGGATTCCTCGGTCAATCTGAGCCTCGTCGCCCAGCACGTGGGGAAGCCTCAGCGGACGAATTGCGGCACCTGCCACTTTTTCGGCGGCGGCGGGAATAATGTGAAACACGGGGACCTCGAGATGTCAATGTTCGACCCATCACGCGATGTAGATGTCCACATGGCGTCTGAAGGTGCGGACATGCAATGCGTCGATTGCCACACCGCCGAAAAGCACCAGATGCTGGGGAAATTGTATTCGGTGTCCTCTATGAACCGTGGCTGCGTCGAATGCGAGCATTGCCATTCTGAAATGCCGCACACCGACGATGTCCTGAACAAGCACACACTCAAGGTCGCCTGTCAGACCTGCCACATCCCCACGTATGCCAAGGTCAATCCTACGAAGCTCTTCTGGGACTGGTCCACCGCCGGCAGACTGAAGAATGGAGAGCCGTTTGAAGAGAAGGACTCAGCCGGAACGGACGTGTACATGTCCATCAAGGGATCGTTCGTCTGGGGGAAGAACATCAAACCGGACTACATCTGGTTCAATGGAACCGCATCACACTATCTGGTGGGAGACACGCTCGATCCCTCCAGGCCGCTGAAGCTCAATGAACTGTACGGAAGCTACGACGACCCGGACGCTAAGATCTATCCCGTCAAGATCCACCGTGCAAAACAGATTTACGACACCCAGCACCGGTATCTCATTCAGCCCAAGACCGTCTCCACAAAGCCGGGAGACGGGGGGTATTGGGGGGAGTTTAACTGGGATCGGGCCGCCCGAGAGGGGATGAAGCAGGTGGACCTGGCGTACAGCGGAACGTACGGGTTTGTCCAGACAGAGATGAACTGGCCTGTGAATCACATGGTTTCTCCCAAGAGCCAGACCGTACAATGCGGCGAGTGCCACACCCGGGAGAACGGCCGGCTTGCAAACTTGAGTGGCTTCTACCTCCCGGGTAGAAGCTACAACCCATGGGTCGAGCATCTTGGCGGAGGCGTCCTCGTCTTCACGCTCGCAGGTGTAGCCCTCCACGGAAGCTTGCGGTTCTTCATGAAGCGCAAAGGAAAGGCATTGAAGTAGAATGAAAAAGGAATATGTCTATCGGGCATTCGAGAGGTTCTGGCATTGGACCCAGGCCGCTCTTATCATCTTCCTTGGTGTCACAGGATTCGAGATCCACGGGTCGATTCGATTCTTTGGCTTTGATCAGGCGGTACGGTATCACAACTTCGCCGCAATCAGCTTTCTCGTTCTCATTGTGTTTGCGATCTTCTGGCACCTTACCACCGGCGAGTGGAGGCAATATGTACCCACGTGGAAGAACCTGCGGGCGCAAGCGGAGTATTATGTCTTCGGGATCTTTCGCAATGCATCGCATCCGACCAGGAAAACAGTCCTGAGCAAGTTGAATCCTCTGCAAAAATTGGTCTATGCCGGGCTAAAAGTGCTCGTGATTCCGATCATGGTCATCTCAGGGCTCCTCTACATGTTTTATCGGTATCCGCAACGCAACGAGGTTCTCAGTCTGAACATCGGCGGTCTCGAAGTTATTGCGATCCTTCACACCATCGGGGCCTTCCTGCTCGTGTCATTCTTCATAGCACATCTCTATCTCGTCACGACCGGACGCAGTGTCACTTCAAATCTCAAAGCCATGATCACGGGCTATGAAGAGCTTGAGAAGGAGTCCACGGACGTGCAACAACAGCCCGCGTCTCATGAACCCGTTCTTTCAAAGTAAGGCACGATCATGAACACGAAATACATGAATCCATATCTCGCCGGTTTCTTCCTTGGCCTCGTCTTGCTTGCCACTATTTTCATCACGGGACGCGGTCTGGGAGCAAGCGGTGCAATCAAGAGTGTCGTTGTTGCCATCGTTGACGGCGTCGCACCGTCTCATGCGGAGAGATCGCCGTTTTACGGCACGTATGTCGGACCCGGGAAGGACAACCCACTCAAGTCGTGGCTGGTCTTTGAAATCGTGGGGGTCGTGATTGGGGCGTTCATCTCCGGACTTGTGTCCGATCGATTGAAGATTGTGACGGAAGCAGGGCCCAGGGTTGGGTACAGGCTCCGTTGGGCATTTGCTGCGGTGGGGGGAGCGCTGTTCGGCATAGGCGCACAGTTCGCGCGCGGATGCACGAGCGGCGCCGCACTCAGTGGCATGGCGGTCCTTTCGACCGCCGGTTTCGTCACGATGCTGGCAATTTTCGGCACCGGCTATGCCGTTGCCTACGTTGCCCGGAAGTTGTGGTTATAAAAGACATCTGGAGCGCTTACCATGGGACCGTTTGTGCCTGATTTGATTTCAGACCAGCTGAATCTTGTCGTGGCTTTCGTTCTGGGGATCGGTTTCGGCCTGGCGCTTGAACAGGCGGGATTTTCCTCGTCGCGCCGGCTGGCCGGCGTCTTTTATGGGTATGATTTCACCGTCCTCCGGGTGTTCTTCACGGCGGCGGTGACGGCGATGAGCGGCGTTCTCCTCCTCGGGTACTTCGGTCTCCTTGATACGGACGCAATATTCATTAATCCCACGTGGCTCCTCCCGGCTCTTGTGGGGGGCGCAATCATGGGAGTTGGGTTCGTCCTCGGCGGCTATTGTCCCGGCACCAGTGTCTGCGCCGCGGCAATCGGCAAGATTGATGCAATGTTCTTTGTGGGAGGAGGCCTGCTGGGTGTGCTCGCCTTTGGCGAAATGTATCCACTCTACAAAGGCTTTTATGAATCCACGTCGTTCGGCTCGATCAAGGTTTTCGATTCGCTCGGGATATCCCAGGGCATGTTCGCATTCCTGCTCATTGGGATCGCGGTCAGCGCTTTCGCCGCTACGACGGTCATCGAAAAGCGGATAAACAAAAAGTCCGCCCCCTCGCTCAACTTCACGTCCGGCAAACACATTCTCGCCGGACTTGCTGTCGTCGGGCTCGGCGTCATCTTTATCTTCTTACCCGACCGCAAGACGCATCTCATTGACAGGGTTTCCGACCCCGCCTTTCTCAGTGCGCATCCCGCGACGCTCATGAGTGTTGATGAGCTTGCGTTCAGGATCGTCGACCATGAGCCGCGAATCACCATGATTGATATCAGAACGCCTGACGCCTACGCCAAACTGGCGCTCCCCGGGTCCGTCAACATTCTGATGGGTGAGTTACTCGGCAAGGACTGGATCACTATGTTGTCTCAACGGCATACGAAGAAAGTGATCCTGGCAGAAGACGAGCCTCAAGAGCATGCAGCCTATCTATTGCTGCAGGAACTTGGGTACGAAAACCTTGCGGTGCTTCAGGGGGGATTGCATGCGTTCAACGCAACGATCATGAATCCATCCGCGATCCCTACCGCAGAAACACGCTGGGATACGGATGTCTTCCGGTTCCGGGGAAGTGCGCGAAGGGACATCCTTGCGATGATCGAGAAGAATAAGAACGGCGGGTCGAAAGAAATAAGGAAAGTGAAAAAAATCCAGGGAGGTTGTTGACAGCCAGCGATCCATCACTGGCTTTCCGGTGGATCCGGGTCAAGGAACGTGTAGCCCCTGACAGTCAATGCGAACCTCCTGAGTTTGTGGTTACACGATGCTTCCTGCCATGTCGTGTAGTGCACATACTCGGGAGGTTCCTTCTTGGTAACATCAGGTCACTCCGGATTGCGACTAATCACATAATGACAATTGGGCCGTTCGGCGCCTTGACAGTGGTTGAGGCGTGGCCTATCTTTTCAGCACGTTCATTCATACAAGCCGGAGTTTCTCTCCAGGGGAGATCCCGGCTTCTTTGATGTTGTGAAACATCGGCACAGAGCAGGCTGCACGGCTGTCTGGGCCACAGACCATCAGCACCAGAAGCATTTCAACCCCTTCGACCTTCCGATGGCCGAACAAATCAATTAACTTCACGTTGGCCCAGCCACTGGGGGCTGGTCAGCGTGCTGTTCCGAGAATGAAGTAGGCCCTCAGGAACTCTTCGTTCGCTTGGTATTCCACAGTACGCACTTTCCTGAAGTAGTGTTACTTGGAATTCCTTGACGTGATAGCGGTCAGGAAGGAGAGAACAAGCCCACAAACCCGACAGAAGACGAACTCTCGCGAATCACGATGGGGTTCAGACTGCCCGGGATCAAGGAGATTGTAACTTGAGTGCGAACCGCAAACAGGACAGTGCTTTAAGTTCATGCCGTTCTCGCTGAACCAACGGCTTGACTCTTTGTGTGTCTTCATGATAGGCTCCTCATTTCAAAGTGTCACGTGAAAGGTAACATCTCGCTACCGAAGATTCAAACTCTAAGTAAAGTTCTTAATAGCGCTTGACAAGGCGGTTCTATCGATCATAGAGCGATACTCGAAGGCCTTCATGCCAAGTCCGATAAGGCCCTGAACGGGGAGTGAAATGCTCAGGCAGCGATGTCCGGGCTTTTTGTTTCCACACCCTCGATCAGGACGAATTGGCTCAGGTCCGGAAGGATCGGGAAATGAACGAGCTTCAGGAGTTTGAGAACAACAATTGGAGTCGGGGGACTGTGTGACGGGGCCCTGTCGAGGGAGTGAAAAGGGCCTTTGAACCGGGTGAGAAGAGACCTACCAGGACTCTTACATCGTGTGAAACAGATGACCGACCTGCGGAATGTGGGTCGTACTTGACTTGCAAAGCCAACTACTCTACATTGGTTAACAAGCCTGAGCTGCTCCCAGCTCATCTCCCGGTAATCCGGACTGCGCCGGGTACACTGCAATCATAGCACTTAGAGAAAACCAAGGAGGGTGCCAAGATGCCGGAAAATCGTATCAGGATTGCGCCCAATACAACAGTAGCGTATGCTGACGAGGAGACACACAAGCTGGTAGTGGAGTTCGCCATCCCAGGAGCGCCAACGGATACCATCGATCTGAAGATCCTGGCAGACAGCGTCCACCTGACAGCGCCAGCAAGGGACATCGAGTATGTCTCAGCACTGGCTTTAGCTTGGCCGGTGAAACCTGACAAAGCCGAAGCGATCTACGAGCACGGTCTGCTCCGCATCGAGGTGCCCTTCAAAGATCCGATGGAAGATGCTGTGAAGGTCGCCATCAAGACAAGTGGCGCGGAAACCAAGATCAAGAAGATCGAAGGCTGACGGCCTGCTAAGTTGTAGGAGTCTCTTCTCGTCCTACCACGATGACCACCGATTCATCAGGCCGGACACTACCGCTGCAGGTGCCACCTGGATTCGAGAGGTGCGTAGCGTCCCAACGAAGGCCTACGACCTTCCGCCAATGCTGATCACGTCGCCCCTGCCGCCCGTCTAACCCCTCTTCAAAGGAGATTGTCAAGAGAAAAAAGTCCTCCCGTTGCGAAGCGCAGTGGGGCTTTGTGAACAAGGTGAATCATTCCTTACGATGGAGTCAGCGTCATACCGGCGGTGGGATAGTAATGCAGTAATACGGCACGGGTGAACCGTAGTCGGTTAGGGTGCGGGAAATTCGCATGGCTGCCGGAGAGAGATAATACCAAGAATTGATGAACCAATGGTTGTTAGGAATTGACTGACTGTTACGGGCCTCTGAGTCCATATTGCATGAATGTGCCCGTCTTTTCTGCTGGCCTTCTTATAACATCCTCTCTGACTATTGAATCAATGATAGGGTATAACGCAATGCGCTATTGCTCTGTTATGTTTCTTGGACTGTTCCTCTTGTCAGGATGCGCAAGCCCAGGGACGAGGATTGCAGGGACACTCCTGGGGTCTGATGGCAAGCCTATGGCTCTTGGGCATGTCCACTTGACTGGCGCAGTTCTCCATGGTGCTAAGGCTGGGCCCCTGCCCTATGAGAAGGACCTCATGTGTGTGCAAGTCGATACCGCCGGCAAATTTGATTTTTCATTCGATCAACGTGGGGCGTTTTTTCTCGTCATGACCGGGGTCGGTCATCGACGACTCGACATACCTCTCCTGCTTCCTCGGGGTTCAAATATCCGCATTCGTGCACGCCTTGGAGCGCTTGCCCTCGATCCTGATACGGACCAGGTTGAGATTGCCTACAACTTCGAAAATTTGAATAGAGGTGAACGGAATCTCCTCGACAAACAGAGCGATGGAACTTTTTCGAAAGAGATTCATAGCGCCCAACCTGACATTAGGTATAGGATCCCGCTAAACCTCGTTGATTGGCAGGGGACGAGTTTGATCGGGGCTACAGCTGACGGTTATGAGCTCCTTCCCTGTGGAGAATATGCTGCAATCATCCACACGACCAACCGGTCCGCGAACATCCGCATTGACCCAACCGTGGCCGCTCGTTTGCCCAAGGACCCCGACTGGCATTTCAATGATCCCGCCTCACTTCAGGCTCGGTTTGTTGAGAAAGGAGCCCGATTTGAGAAATGGGAAAACCAATGCGACCTTGACCGACTCGTCTACGTAGCTTCGGGCAAGAGTTCTGGGTCGTTTTCCTGGAATTGGAAGCCAGCAGTTGACACCCTGTCAAGTGAACTCCACAACGAGCGTGATGAGGATATCAGAGATGAACTTGTGATTGAGCTCCTGGAAATTGCCACCATCACCCCTGCCGCTGTCGATCGAGAGTCCTTAAACCGGTATTTGGGAAAGGTTGCCCCAACATCTCTTGTCTGGGTGTACCATGGCTCTCTCGCTCTTCAGACAAGGCAGTTGCACCCTCAAGGTGTAACCTTTTTCAACTCGATGGTGGATCAATTTCCTTCGAAGGAATTCCGTTCGTATCTGGTTTATAGCCAAGCCTTGGATGCGTGGCTCAAACGAGACAGCACAACCTACGAACGTCTGCTCGACCGGCTCTCCGATGGGTTTGGCGACACTCGTGCCGGTCAGTCGGAAATGCCCCGGCTTCGCCCACGAATAAGGGTTGGAACCCGTTTGCCTCAGTTTTCTTTCGTCTCGCTCGATGACCCAACCGTCGTATTCAACAATGAGACCTTCAGAGGGAAATACCTCTTCGTCGACTTCTGGACAACGACCTGCGTGAGTTGTGTTGGACAGATGAAGGAACTCCATGAAGTATACGAAAAGTATCATTCAATGGGTTTCGAAATTCTGAGCATCTCTTTTGATACCTCACCTCAACACGTTAAGCACTTCCGCTCAACAAAGTGGAGCATGCCCTGGGCCAACACCGTAATCCCATCAGAGCAACAGCCGGCAATCGATCGCACCTTTGACGTGTGCACTCCAAAAAACATTGTGGTTGACCCGACAGGAACGATCTTGATGGTTACGGATGGGGCTGAGGAATCCCTGGATGCAAGAATATCTCGGTTTATGAAAGAGAGTTACCAATAGGAAGTCACCAGACGCAGGTTTTGTCTTGCCAGCGGCCATGGAGTTTAGGTAGAACAATCATCGAATTCAGGTGTAGCAGTCTACTACGACAACGAAGCGTGACGCGGCATTGTTCTGGTCGTTGGCTCCATCTGGCAAGGCCATGCTTGTATCATTGCGTATGATCACGGGCAGGCAAGTGTAATGCCTTGCTCTATGCCGCCCACCGAACATGCGGCTGCACCTGACGGTGGTCGATAGAATTCTATCGCGTTAATCAAAAATGCCCCGGTGTTTTGGGGCATTGTCTTTTCAGGCGCGCAGTTACTTCAGGCCAATGCCGCTTGTGGGAGGTCCAGCTGGGGATCTGGTTGAGGAGATAGAAGATGCGAAAGGGGAACCGGATTCACCTGTTCCCCTTCGCAGAGTAGCTGTGCCCGGAACCGGATGCGACGATGTTGCGAACAATCGAACGGCCGGGATGTGGTGGATAATGAAGGGAATGCCCCTATAGTAGATAGGCCCTGCCGCACGGAGATGGGTGAAGCGGGTTCCCGCCCCTGGACGCCTTGCAATTGCACCTGCTCTAGCGTGTCATCCCAGCCCGAGTGATGACCTTGGGCGTTGATATTTTCAGCTGAACTGCTCGGGATTCAGGCCATTCCCTCACTCGCCCCGGCCGCGAAATACCTCCTCTTGAAGTGAAGCGCAACGTTGACGAGGCTGATGAGCATTGGCACTTCCACGAGAGGTCCAATCACCGTTGCGAATGCCACTTGGGAGTTGATGCCGAAGACAGCAACGGCAACCGCGATCGCGAGTTCAAAGTCGTTGCTTCCGGCCGTAAACGCCATCGTT
>Ga0315275_10004766_pt1 | contig 12743 bp, 13 predicted proteins | sample YL17G03_0_MG_FD_205557 | JGI IMG/M metagenome (GOLD analysis project Ga0315275, IMG submission 205557) | Sediment microbial communities from Yellowstone Lake, YNP, Wyoming, USA - YL17G03_0 | ecosystem: Environmental > Aquatic > Freshwater > Lake > Sediment | place: USA: Wyoming | collected... | reverse complement strand
CCGTCATTCGATCACGCTGCGGCCCCGGGTTTCGCTCGCGCTCAACCCGGGCTGCGGCGGGGCTACGGCGGGGCATGCGGGTCATTCCACCAACAGTCGCCACGACATCCGCTGCGGCGGCGTACCGTTGCGGATCATGGCCTGCGCGTGGGTGACGGTATGCCGCGGGCCGTCGACGCGGGCCGTCAACCGGAACACCGGAACCATCGGCGGTGCCGTGTCCGGTTCCACGATCGCGGTGGCGGCCACGCCGTAGGGCCGCACCAGCGCACAGTTCGCGGGTGTCGGCGGACCCGGAACCAGGCAAATGCGCTCGATCACGTAACGCACCGTGTTGCCGTTGCCCGCGTCCTGTACCGGAGCGCCTTCGGGATAGCCTTCCGTACGCTGCAGCAGCCGCGGAACGCCGCGGACATCCTCGCCCGCTTGCCGGGACGCGTAATACCCTTGCGCCGGCAGATCGCGGTCGCGATCGGCGATCAGGTTGCGTTCGTAGAGCGCCGCCCAGGCGGCTTCGATCGCGACGTCGATCGCGGGGATCGCGGCGTCACGGAGGCCCAGGTTGCCGGCGATGGCGACCGTCGTATCGACCGCGCGGATGAGCGCCGTCGCGGCGAGGCTCATCGCCGCCAGCACGATCAGCGCGACGACAAGCGCTATGCCCCGCGGGCGACCGCCATCCCGCTGCGACCGCCGGCGCGCGCGGGTGGCAATCGTGGTCATGGGTGCGCGTTCCAGATCGAATTGCGCAAAGGCACGCTGATCTCGTACGTGCGATAGCGCCAGCGCGCCGGCAGCGATCCTTCGAGGCGGCCCGCGCACCGCGCCTTGTCGGTGTCCGCGCAATCGAAGAGGGCCCAGTCGAAACGGCGGGTCTGGTCGCGGTCGTACGCTTCGCTCTTCACGATCAGGCCGATGCGGATGGCTTTGATGCCGACGAGCGTCGCGGCGGGAGCGGCGAGGACGCTCGCGGCGGTCCATGGGGCGCGGTCCGCGGCGACCCAGGTGTCCATGAAGCCGTCGCCGTCGAGATCGATGCCGTACTGGGCTTTCAGGGTGACGATGTTCGACGCGAGCGGGTTCGGCACGGCGCCCGGGGTCAGGAGATCGAGGCTGCGCAGCGTGCCGTCGACGACGTCGTAGCGCACGCGCTGCACGCGGCCCCGCGGCCCCAGATTGAGCAGCAGGGAGGAACGCGCGAAGCCCTCCGCGAGCCCGGCATGCGCGACGTCGACGATGCCCTCCGGGTCCGGCGGCGACACAGAGGTTACGGTGGTGGCCGCGCAGTTTCCGGTCAGGCTGATGGCCGCCACCCGGTCGGCGGCGGCGAAGCCGAGGGGGCTCCTGATGCGCAACGGCGCGCCCGCAATAGCATCCGCGGCGAAGGCAACCGGGGCCGCGAGCGCAGCGGCGACCGCGTAATTGACGACGAACGAATCCGGGGCGTCGGTGGTTGCGCCGGCGGTGATCAGCGCCGGGATCGGGCGCAGCGACGTGCGAATGTCGCCGGTGTCGGGACAGGTGCCGAGCTCGCTTGCGGCGGCGGCGAGCCCGTTGCCGGCGTTGCCGAGCTCGGTCGCCAGCATGTGCATCATCATCGTGCCGGTCTGCTGGGCCTCGGCCGCGCCCGCGGTGTTGCGCCGCACGCCCTCGGCACCGGCGAACACGCCCAGGATGACAATCACGGCGACAAGACCGATCAGCAGGCCGACCAGAAGCTCGGTCAGGCTCGCGCCCCGGTGGGTTCGGCGCATGGCCATCGAAAGGCGCGCCCGATGCTGCCGCATGGTCAATTGCGCGCGATGACCGCTGTCGCCGCGTAGCGGTGGCGCGATGGCGTGCCCGGCCGCTGCCAATGCACGGTGACCGACACGGTGCGGCTCGCCGCCGACGGGCCGCTGGCGACCCGCACATCGGGCGCGTTGCCGTCGAGGTCCGCGCCGGGCAACCGGCGCGCGAGACGGGCAAAGGCGGCATACCCGTCGCCGCCGCCTTCGCGATCGTAGCGAGTGGCGAGCGTCGCCGGGTCTTCGGCCCGCATCGTGCCGATCAGCGAAACCGCGAGGCGCGTCGCCTCCTCGCGATACCGCGCGTCGTCGATGTGCCCGATCGACCGCGCGTGGAGGGCGAGGGTGCCGAGAACGCCGATCGAAAAGACGGCGATCGCCGTCAGCGCTTCGAGGACGAGCGCGCCCGCCTGCCGCGGCGACGAAGGGGCGCGGCTAGCCACAGCTGCCGTCCCGCCGCATGACCCAGCAGTTGCGGCTCGCGACCCAGCCGTCCGGGACGGCCGGCGTTCTGCGGGCATCGGCCTCGTCGATCGTGTAGATGAATCCCTGCGTGCCGTTCCCGCCGAGGCCCGTCGCGGTCACCATGTAGCCCGCGCCGGACACGATGCATTCGACCGCGAACGCATCGCCGGCACTCCGCGGCGCCGTGTAGCCGCAGTTGCCGGCGCCGTCGTCGTACCGGCGGCTGTCGAGGAAGAACTGCTCCATGCGCACCCGGTGATCGGCGAGGCGCGCGACGGCCTCGACGATGCGGCCGCGGCGCAGGTAGTCGCTGAACGTGGGAACCGCGATGGCGGCGAGCGTGGCGATGATCGCGATGACGATGATGAGCTCGATCAGCGTGAAGCCACAGTGGTGTGGAGGAAGGCGATGGCGCAGGTGCATGGAGGGCTCCGGGATGGTGCGGTCACGAGCCGCAGGGGTCGGTGGTCTTTTCGAGGCGGACGCGGCCGCTGTTCGCGAGCACGACCTTGAGCGCGTTCTGCCCCGGCCGGCAAACGGTGAATGTCCCCATCTGCAGGCCGCCGTTGAGGAGCCGCGCGCCGCCGAGGCTGTTGAACGAGACGTAGGTTTCGAGCGGCCGGTTCGCCTGCACGCGAATGCCGGGAACCGTGGAGTGCAGGACACGCAGCACCGGTTCGTCGTCGCCGATCCGGCCGTCCCGGTTGGCGTCGACGTAGACCAGCCATCCCGTGCTCCAGCCGGCTGCCTCCGCGCAACGCCGGTCATCGGCGGCGGGGCACAGATTGACGCGGTTGCCGCGCCTGATGGCCTCGGAGCGCGCGAAATTCATGCTGCTGGCCAGCTGCTCGGCATGGCTGCGGAGCTGGTACCCCGCGATCCAGTCGCCATACGCGGGAGCGGCGACGGCGAGCAGCAGGCTGCCGATGGCGAGCACGACGAGCAGCTCGACGAGCGTGAAGCCGCCGGTGGTGGCGACCTGCGGTGCACGGCACGCGAAGGGCCCCGGAATGCGGGCGGCGCACGCCCGCGTGGCGCCGGTGTCCCGTGCGGTCGTCAGCGGCAGCGGTGGAACCCAACCCGACATGCTCGTAATCCCCGGTGGTCGATCCCTTGCGTTCGCATCGACGAACGCGTAGTGCATGCTAGCCACGCATCGGGCGGCAGCAAATCGACCGGACGGGCTAGGCCAAGCGTCGGGGCTTGACGGAAGTTGTTTCATGTCTGATATTCAAATCGGAGACGAGACCGACACGATGACCCCCTCTGCCCACGCCGACACGTTCGCCCGCGACAACCTGCCGCCGCGCGAGGCGTGGCCGGAGTTCATCTTCGAGCTGCCGGAGTTGCGCTATCCGGACCGCCTGAACTGCGCGACCGCGCTCCTCGACGACGCCCTTGCGCGCGGATGGGGCGGGCGCACCGCGATCCGCGCGCCCGGCGGGCTCGTCTGGACCTACGCCGAGCTCGACGCGATCGCGAATCGCATCGCGCGGGTGCTGGTCGAGGATTTCGCGCTCGTCCCCGGCAACCGCGTGCTCCTGCGCGCGCCGAACAACCCGATGCACGCCGCGTGCTGGTTTGCCGTGATGAAAGCCGGCGGCATCGCGGTCGGGTCGATGCCGCTGTTGCGGGCGATGGAGCTGACCGAGATCGTCAACCGCGCGGCGATCTCGCACGCGCTGTGCGATGCGCGTCTCGCCGCCGAGCTGGACGCCGCGCGGCCGCTCTGTCCCACGCTGGCGAACGTCGCGCTGTTCGGCAGCGATGCCGCGGACGGGCTCGATGCGCGCCTCGCTGCGAAGGCGCCGTCGTTCGCCGCGGTCGACACGGCGGCCGACGATGTCGCGTTGATCGCGTTCACATCGGGCACCACCGGCAAGCCGAAGGGCACGATGCATTTCCATCGCGATCTGCTCGCGATCTGCGACTGCTGGCCGCGCTCGACGCTGCGCGCGTCACCTGACGACCTCTTCACCGGCAGCCCGCCGCTCGCGTTCACGTTCGGGCTGGGCGGCCTGCTGCTGTTTCCGCTGCGCATCGGCGCGGCGACGCTGCTCCTCGAGAAGGCCCCGCCCGACGTGCTGCTGCCGGCGATTGCCGAGCACCGCGCGAGCGTCCTGTTCACGGCGCCCACGTCCTATCGCGCGATGGCGTCCCGCGTGCGCGACTACGATCTCGCGTCGTTGTCGAAATGCGTGTCGGCCGGCGAGGCGCTGCCGGCGGCGACGCGCAAGCTCTGGAAGGACGCCACCGGCATCGAAATGATCGACGGCATCGGCTCCACCGAACTGCTGCACATTTTCATCTCGCACGACGAGGCGCAGGCGAAGCCCGGTGCAACGGGCAGGCCCATCCCCGGCTACCGTGCCTGCGTGATGGATGACGGCGGCAACCCGCTGCCTCGCGGGCAGGTCGGCAAGCTGGCGGTCAAGGGACCCACGGGCTGCCGCTATCTGGCGGACGCCCGCCAGGCCACCTATGTAAAGGAGGGCTGGAACTACACGGGGGATGCGTATCTCGTCGACGACGATGGCTATTTCGTCTTCCAGGCGCGCACCGACGACATGATCATCAGTGCCGGGTACAACATCGCGGGCCCGGAGGTGGAAGCGGCGCTGATGCTGCATCCGGCCGTGGCCGAATGCGGCGTCGTCGGCGTCGCGGACGACGAGCGCGGGGAGATCATCAAGGCGTTCGTCGTGCTGAAGGCAGGTGCCGAGGCCGGCGACGCGATGGCCCGCACGCTGCAGAACTACGTGAAGCAGGCGATTGCACCGTACAAGTATCCGCGGGCGATCGAGTTCGTGACCGACCTGCCGCGGACCGAGACCGGGAAGCTGCAGCGCTTTCGGCTGCGCCAGATCGCGCGCGGGGAAACATTGAAATGAACACGTTCCGCACGACGCGCACCGTTCGCTTCTCGCATTGCGACCCGGCCGGCATCATCTTCTACCCGCGCTACTTCGACCTGATCCACGAGGCGAAGGAAGACTGGTTCAAGGAGGTCCTCGACTGGCCGTTCGGGTCGATGATCGGAGAGATGAAGAACGGCTTTCCCATCGTCCGCCTGGAGGCCGACTTCCGCGGTCCGTCGCGGCTCGGCGAGGAACTCACCATCGCGCTGCGGGTGCCGGTGGTGGGCGGCGCATCGCTGCATCTCCACTACGAGGTGACTTGCGGTGGTGCCGCGCGCCTCGAGGCACGCACGGTCGTCGTGCACATCGACCTCACGACCGGGAAGCCGCTGGCGATCGGCGACGACCTGCGGGCGCGGATCGAGCGCTTTCGCGCGGGCCCCGGCTGAGGGGCGGTGCGGCTGGCGCCGCGGCCGCGGTCGCGCGATAATCTGCAAACCGCTCGCACGTTTCCCTTGACCCTGACCCTGTCGTCCGCGCCCGGATGACGGCGTCCGACTGGACTTCCACCATGAATGCTCCCGAGCACGTCCGCACCGCCAAGCCGAGCTTCGTCTGGGAAGATCCGCTGCTGCTCAACGACCAGCTCACCGAGGAAGAGCGGATGGTGCGCGACTCCGCTTACGTGTACGCGCAGGAAGAGCTGCTGCCGCGCGTGGTGGAAGCCTTCCGTCACGAAAAGTCGGATCCGGGCGTGTTCCGCGAAATGGGCGCGCTCGGACTGCTCGGCGCCACGGTCCCGCCCGAGTACGGCGGCGCCGGCCTCAATTACGTCTGTTACGGACTCATCGCGCGCGAAGTCGAGCGCGTGGACTCCGGTTACCGCTCGATGATGAGCGTGCAGAGCTCGCTCGTGATGTTCCCGATCCTCACTTACGGCTCGGAGGCGCAGCGGCAGAAATACCTGCCGCGGCTCGCGACCGGCGAGTGGATCGGCTGCTTCGGGCTCACCGAGCCCGACCACGGGTCTGATCCGGGCAGCATGGTCACGCGCGCCCGGAGCGCGCCCGGCGGCTACCGGCTGTCGGGCAGCAAGATGTGGATCTCGAACGCGCCGATCGCCGACGTCTTCGTGGTCTGGGCCAAGACCGACGACGGCGTGATCCGCGGCTTCATCCTCGACAAGGGGATGCCGGGGCTGTCGGCGCCGAAGATCGAAGGCAAGTTCAGCCTGCGCACGTCGGTCACCGGCGAGGTGGTGATGGACGACGTGTTCGTGCCGGAGGAAAACCGGCTGCCCAACGTCGAAGGCCTCAAGGGTCCGTTCGGCTGCCTCAATGCCGCGCGCTACGGGATCGCCTGGGGCGTCATGGGGGCCGCCGAATTCTGCTGGCACGCGGCGCGGCAGTACACGCTCGACCGCCAGCAGTTCGGCCGGCCGCTCGCCGCCAACCAGCTGATCCAGAAAAAGCTCGCCGACATGCAGACCGAGATCACCCTCGCGCTGCAGGGCTGCCTGCGCCTCGGGCGGCTGAAGGACGAAGGCAAGGCGGCGCCGGAGATCACGTCGATCATGAAGCGCAATTCCTGTGGCAAGGCGCTCGACATCGCGCGGATGGCGCGCGACATGCACGGCGGCAACGGCATCGCCGACGAGTTCCACGTCATTCGCCACCTGCTGAACCTCGAGACCGTCAACACCTACGAAGGCACGCACGACATCCACGCGCTGATCCTGGGGCGCGCGCAGACCGGCATCTCCGCGTTTTAGCGTTTTAGGGGACAGACCGTTTTAGGGGACAGACCACGTTTTCCAGCACACCTCTGCGTTTTAGGGGACAGACCACGTTTTCCAGCACACCTCTGGGAACCCATCATCGTTTCCCGATGGAAAACGTGGTCTGTCCCCTAAAACGCAGAGGTGTGCTGGAAAACGTGGTCTGTCCCCTAAAACGTGTGTCCCCTAAAACGTGTCCCCTAAAACGCCCTAAAACGATGAAACTCTACGGCTATTTCCGCTCGTCCGCCGCGTACCGTTTGCGCATCGCGTTGAACCTCAAGGGGCTCGCGGCGGAACACGTCTTCGTCCATCTGCGCGAGGGGGCGCAGCATTCCGCCGACTACCTTGCGCTCAACCCGCAGGGCCTCGTGCCGGTGCTTGCCACCGACGACGACGCGGTGCTGACGCAGTCGCTCGCGATCATCGAGTGGCTGGAGGAAACGCACCCGGAGCCGCGGCTGCTGCCGGGCAGTGCCGGCGAGCGCGCGCGCATCCGCGCCATCGCTTTGGCGATTGCCTGCGACATCCACCCGCTCAATAATCTGCGCGTGCTGAAATATCTGGCGGGTCCGCTCCGCATTCCCGAGGCGACGCGCGATGACTGGTACCGGCACTGGTGCGACGTCGGCCTCGCGGCGCTGGAGACGCAGCTCGCGCGCGAAGCCGCGACCGGGCGCTACTGCCACGGCGACGCGCCCACGCTGGCCGATGTCTTTCTCGTCCCGCAGCTCGCCAACGCCCGCCGGGTTTCCGTCGACCTCGCGCGGTATCCGACGCTGCTGCGAATCGACGAGGCGTGCAATCGGTTGCCGGCCTTCGCCGACGCCGCGCCGGCGCGGCAGCCGGACGCCGAATGACTCACCCGAGGCAATCCGCGGCCATGAACACCGTCTTTCCCGCGTGGGACATTCCGAGCGTCCCCGTCGCCGGCACCGCCGCCCGCTTTCCCGTCCGCCACATCTACTGCGTCGGCCGCAACTATGCCGAGCACGCCAGGGAGATGGGCGGCGATGCGAGCAAGGAGCCTCCGTTTTTCTTCACCAAGCCGGCGGACGCCGTGGTGCCGGTGGTCCCGCCGGCGGTCGGCACCGTTGCCTATCCGCTGGCGACCCGGAACTACCACCACGAGATCGAGCTGGTCGTCGCGATCGGCAGCCGTGGCGTCAAGCTCGCTCCCGAACGCGCGCTCGACATCGTCTGGGGTTACGCGGTCGGGCTCGACATGACGCGGCGCGACCTGCAGAGCGACATGCGCGAAAAGAAGCGACCCTGGGACATCGGCAAGTCGTTCGCGCAGGCGGCGCCGATCGGCGTCATCCACCCGGTCACCGCGGTTGGGCATCCCGCCACCGGCAGGATCTGGCTCGACGTCAACGGAGCGCGCCGGCAGCAGGGCGATCTCGCCGACATGATCTGGGATGTCGCGCACACGATTCACTTCCTGTCGCAATACTACGAGCTGCTGCCGGGGGACCTGATCTACAGCGGGACGCCCGCGGGAGTAGGGGCGGTGGTGCCGGGCGATCGGCTGGCCGGCGGCGTCGATGGGTTGGGCACATTGGCGGTCACGATCACGGCGGAGGGGGCATGACGGAATTCACCGCGGAGTTCGTCGAGCGGGAGTACAACAACCGCGCGGCGGTGCCGGACCACCCACGGTGGTTCGACCGCTACGCGGAGCTGTCGGCAGCCGCCTGCGCGCAGTACAAGCCGAAGCTCGACCTGCGCTACGGGCCGGGGCCGCAGGAAACCCTGGACGTCTTCCTGCCGCCGGGCCCCGCCAGGGCCATGTTCGTGTTCATCCACGGCGGCTACTGGCGCGCGCTCGACAAGCGTGACTTCTCGTTCGTCGCGGCGCCGTTCGTCGAGCAGGGCATCGCCGTCGCCAACGTCAATTACGACCTGTGCCCCGACGTGTCGATAGCGACGATCGTTGGCCAATGCGAGCGCGCTGTGGCGTGGCTGGTGCGCGAGGCCCCCGCGCACGGCGTCAATGCGGATCGCATCGTCGCCGGCGGCCATTCGGCAGGCGGTCATCTGGCGGCGATGCTGCTCGCAACCGATTGGGCGGCGATGGGCATCACGAGCGACCCGCTCGCGGGCGCCGTGTCGCTGTCGGGCGTGCACGATCTCGTGCCCCTGGTGCTGTATTCGTTCAACACCGACCTGAAGCTCGATGCCGCGGCAGCGGCCCGGATGTCGCCGGTCAACCTGACGCCGCGCTCCCGTGCGCCGCTGGTGATCGCGGTCGGCGCGGACGAGACGTCGGAGTTTCTGCGGCAGTCGCGGATCCTGTGGGACCGCTGGCCGGCGAACCGTCCTGCCGGAATGAACGCGCCGTTGTTCATCCCGGAGCGCAACCACTTCAGCGTGGTCGCCGATTACGCCGATCCGGAGAGCGAACTCACGCGGGCGACGCTGGCACTCTTCTGACGCGCCCCGGGTTGACAACTGACCGATGGTCATTTACGCTTTGCTGCAAGTGACCCAAAGTCAGTTAAAGGTCTTCCCGTCTCCATGGCTATCCGACAGCGCGCGATCCAGGCCGTCGACAAGCAGGAACGCCATCAGGCGATCCTCGATGCCGCCGAACGGCTGCTGCTGCGCGCCCCCGATCGCATTCCCAATGTCGCCGACGTCGCCGACGAGGCCGGGCTCGCGAAAGGCACGGTCTACCTGTACTTCCCGAGCAAGGAAGAGCTGCTGCTCGCGCTGCACGAACGCAATCTCGATGGTTTCTTCCTGACGCTCAACGCGGTGCTCGACGGGCAGCCGGAGGTGACGCTCGAGGCACTGATTGCGATCGCGTTCGACCGCATCGTGCGCCGGCCGCTCCTGCTCCCGCTCGCCGCGCGGTGCTTCGCGCTGATGGCGCAATCCATCCCGGCAGCGGTTGCCGAAAGCTATCGGGAGCGGATGGCCGCACGCATGGAGCACGCCGGCAGGGGCCTCGAACGCCTGTTTCCGACGCTCGCCCCCGGCGAGGGCGTGGCAAGATTGCGCCACAGCTTTGCCCTGATCATCGGGTTGTGGCAGATGTCCGCGGCGTCGGGGCGCGTGTCCGGGGTCGATCTCACCGTCGTCAAGCGCGGTCATGCCGTGCCGGCGGCCTATGTCTGGAGCTATCCGGACGAACTCCGCCGCGCACTGAGCGGGATGTGGCAGTCCGTCACCGCCGAATCAAAGGCACCAGCACGCTGATCAGGAGTTACCGATGAATCACGAAAACTTCCGTCGACTCGGGTTCGCCGTTGTCGTTGCGCTCCTCGCGGCGGGTTGTGCCAGGCAGGAGACCGCGCCCGAGCAGATCCGCCCGGTCCAGCTCACGCAGGTGAGCCTCGGCGCCAGCGGCGACTCGGCGGTGTTCGCGGGCGAAATCAAGCCGCGGCACGAGGCGGACCTCGGCTTTCGCATCGCCGGCAAGATCGTCGCCCGCTACGTCGACGTCGGAGCGAAGGTGACGCGCGGGCAGGTGCTGGCGCGTCTCGACCCCGCCGACGTGGGGCTGCAGACCGAGGCCTCCAAAGCGCAGCTCGCTGCCGCCGAAACCGAGTACAACTTTGCCAAGGCCGAGTTCGAGCGCTATCAGACGCTGCTCGACCAGAAGTTCATCAGCGCGTCGGCGCTCGACGCGAAGCGCAATACGCTCAATGCCAATCGCGCGAAATACCAGCAGGCGAAGGCACAGCTTGCGGTCACCACCAATCAGGCGAGCTACGCGGCGCTCGCCGCCGACCAGGACGGCGTGATCACCGCGGTGAATGCCGAGGTCGGGCAGGTGGTGACGCCGGGCCAGATCGTGATGCGCCTCGCACGCCAGGAAGAGCGCGAAGTCGCCATCGCGGTGCCGGAGAATCGCATCAACGAATTGCGGGAGGCGAAGGAAATGGGCGTGGTGTTGTGGGCGGACCCGACCCGGATCTATCCGGCACGGGTGCGCGAGGTTGCACCGGCGGTCGACCCCGCCACGCGGACGTTCGCCGTGCGCGTGTCGATCCTGGCTTCCGATCCGGCGTTGCAATGGGGGATGACCGCCAACGTGCTGCTGCGCGGCGAGAGCATCGGCAATGTGGCGGTGCTGCCGCTGACGGCGCTGTATCAGCGGGACGGCAAGCCGGCGGTGTGGATCTTCGACCCGGGCACGCAGAAGGTCAGCCTGCGGCCGGTCGAGATCGGGCCCTACCGCGAGGACGGTGTCGTGATCCGCGCGGGACTCAACGTGGGGGATCTCGTCGTCACCGCCGGCGTGCACAAGCTTACCGCGGGCCAGACCGTTCGCCCTTACGAAAGCCCGCAGCCGCGCGACGGCGCGTCGAAGCAGGCGCCTGCCGCGCCGGCGGCGGCCGATCCCGGCAAGAAATCGTCGGCGCCGGTGGCGCAGGCCGCGTTGCGCAGCTGACGCGGCCCCGGCCGGCGCCCCCATGACGAACCCGCAGGCCGCGGCGGACGCGCGCCGTTCGCGCTTCAATCTTTCCGAATGGGCGCTCACGCATCGCTCGTTCGTGCTCTACCTCATCATCGTGTTCGCGGCGATGGGAGTCATGTCCTACGAGCGCCTCGGACAATCCGAGGATCCGCCGTACACGTTCCGGGTCATGGTCATCAAGACCCTGTGGCCCGGAGCGTCGGCGACCGAGGTCGAGCAGCAGGTGACCGACCGGATCGAGCGCAAGCTGCAGGAGGTCGCGCACATCGACTGGGTGCGCAGCTATTCGAAGCCGGGCGAGTCGCTGGTGATGTTCGCCTTCAGCGAAGTGGCGCCGCGCAGCCGGGTGCCCGAGACCTGGTACCAGATCCGCAAGAAGATCGGCGACATCCGCAACACGCTGCCGTCCGGCATCCAGGGCCCGTTCTTCAACGACGAATTCGGCGATGTCTACGCCAACATCTACGCGCTGACCGGCGACGGTTTCGACTACGCGGCGCTGAAGGGTTTCGCCGACCGCATCCGCGCCGAGCTGCTGCGCCTGCCGAATGTCGCCAAGGTCGACTTCATCGGCGAGCAGGAAGAGAAGATCTACGTCGAGATATCGAACGCCAAGCTCGCGCTGCTCGGCATCGACATTCCGGCGATCGTGCAGACGCTGCAGGCGCAGAACGCCGTGGCGGCGGCGGGCATCGTCGACACGGCGACCGACCGCATCTACGTGCGCCCGTCCGGGGCCTTCGATTCGCTCGACGCGATCCGCGACATCGCGATCCGCGCCAGCAACCGCGTGTTCCGGCTGGGCGACATCGCCGAGATCCGGCGCGGCTACGTCGATCCGCCGCAGCAGCGGATGCGCTTCCGCGGCCAGGAATCGCTTGGCATCGGCGTGACGATGGCCACCGGCGGCGACGTGATCGATCTCGGGCGCGACCTCGATGCCGCCATCGCGCGCATCCAGACGCAGATGCCGGTCGGCCTCGACATCCACGCCGTGACCAGCATGCCGCGCTCGGTGCAGCGATCGGTCGCGCAGTTCCTGCGCTCGCTCACGGAGGCGGTGCTGATCGTCCTCGCGGTGAGCCTCGTGAGCCTCGGCCTGCGCACCGGCCTCGTCGTCGCGGTGTCGATCCCGCTGGTGCTGGCGATCACGTTTTTCGTGATGTGGCTGCTGGACGTCGGCCTGCACAAGATCTCGCTTGGCGCGCTCATCCTCTCGCTCGGGCTCCTCGTCGACGACGCGATCATCGCCGTCGAGATGATGGCGGTCAAGCTGGAGCAGGGCATGAGCCGGTTCCGCGCCGCGAGCTTCGCCTATACGAGCACGGCGATGCCGATGCTCACCGGGACGCTGGTGACCGTCGCCGGCTTCCTGCCCATCGCGACCGCGAAGAGCGGAACGGGCGAGTACACGCGCTCGCTGTTCG
>Ga0315275_10004764_pt1 | contig 12743 bp, 10 predicted proteins | sample YL17G03_0_MG_FD_205557 | JGI IMG/M metagenome (GOLD analysis project Ga0315275, IMG submission 205557) | Sediment microbial communities from Yellowstone Lake, YNP, Wyoming, USA - YL17G03_0 | ecosystem: Environmental > Aquatic > Freshwater > Lake > Sediment | place: USA: Wyoming | collected... | reverse complement strand
CGGGGATTCGCGCCTTCTTCTGACTAGCGCCTAGCGCCCAGTCCCTAGCCCCTGAAAAGGGGCCTGGCCCCTTTTTCTAGAAGCTGAAGCGGAAGCCGATCTGGCCGACGCGCTGCTCAGGATTCTGGAAGTCGCCGGCGTATTCATTCGGCTGCATGAATCGCGAACTGCTCGCGTTCGTGACGAACGTCGATGGGTTCTTGGCGTTGAAGAGGTTGAATATCTCGGCAATCGCCTCGACCTGCGCGCTGCCCCCCAAGTGGAAGGCCTTGCTGACCCTCAGATTGAGCTGGGTGCGCTTGGCGCCACGCCCGCAGTTCCACGTCTCGCACGGACCGATGTCTTTCGGCGCGTTGCCAACGCCATCGAACTGGTAGGCGCGTGCCGGGAGGTCGTTGTTCTCGCCGTTGCCGTTGGCGTCGGCGCCAGTGGTCGTCGACACCGGCAGCGCCGTGCGCCAGAAGAAGACCGGGGCGACGGTGATCCCCCACGGGGCCTGCCAGACGGCCGAGATGCTGCCCGAATGCCGGGCGTCGGTCCGCGATGACGGTCCGTTCACCCGCGGGTCGTCGTAGAGCAACGTCGAGTTCTGGAGGTTGTTCGAGTTCAGCTCGTCACCCGCGCTTCCGATCGTGCTATTCGCGTACTGCAACGTGTAGCTGGCCGTCAGGTCCAGCTTCTTGTACATGCGGCGCTTGAATCCGACGATCAGCGCCTTGTAATCGCTGCTGCCGAAGCTCGATGCGGCACGCGTTCCGGCCGCGTTCGGGTTGAGCCCGAGGAACGACAACCGGCGCGCGCCGGTGGGCTGGCCGAGCGGGCGCGTGTTGATGCGGGGACGGGTGTTCAGATCGCGGCCCTGGTTCCACACGTAGTCGGCGCTGACGACGGTGCTGGTCATCAGCTCGTGCGACCAGCCGAACGCCAGCTGACGCGTGTATGGCGTTTGCAGCCGCGGATCCACGAACTGGCCGAACAGCGACTTCGCGTTCGGATCGGCCTGGTTCTGGCTCGAGATGTTGCTGAGCGGCTGACCGGCCCGGTAGAAGCTGCCATCCGGATTGCGGATGCCCGTCGTGTTGGCCACCGAGAACGTGGCGCCGAAGCCGGCGCTCATGGCGTCGCTCGCGGCAAAGAGGCCGTTCGCGTTGGTGTAGCCCATGTCCTGGTAGATACCCCAGCCGCCGCGGATGAGGTCCTTGCCGTTCCCAAAGATGTCGTAGGCGAAGCCGATGCGCGGCTGCCAGTTGTTCCAGTCCTCCTTGGGCGTCTTCCCGAAGTTCTCGAGGCCCTTGATGCCGGCCAGTTGACCTGCCGCGCCAGCCGTCTGCACCTTCACGTAGTTCGGGTTGCCCGACTGGTCGAACTGGTACCCGGTAATCACGTCGAAGCGGAGGCCCAGGTTCAGCGTCAGCCGGTCGTTGACGCGCCAGTCGTCCTGGAAGTACGCGGCAAACTGCTTGAGCGGGATGTTCGCCGACGCATCTCCGTCGTTGCGGGTCACATCCGACAGGGGTCCGTTCACATCGTCGGTAAGGTGCGTGTACTGAACGACGCCCTTGGCCGAGTTGAACGTGATGAACAGCCGCGGCTCGTTGATGAAGTTGACACCGGTCTTGAACGAGTGGCCGACGCCGCCCCACCCGGACTTGTACCAGGAGAAGTCGTCGCGAAACTGGTACTTCCTCTGCTGGGTGGTCTGCGGCACGTTGGCGTTCGCGCCAACAGCCACGCCGTTCGGGAAGTTCTCTGCCGGGTCGGCACTGTCGGCGACGATGGTGTTCTTGAAATCCGCGTACTGAAAGATGAACTCGTTCACGCCCGAGGCACCCACCACCAGGTTGTGGTTGACGTTGATCGAGTTGAAGGTGTTGTTGCTATTGCCCCAGTTGTTCGGCGGCGATTGAGGTCCCGCGCCGTAGGGCTGGGAGTTCTGGTTGCGGCCGTAGCGCACTGACACGTAGTTCTTCGGATTCAGGTTTGCCGTGCCCTTGATCGTCGCCAGGGTTTCGCGGTACGGGGTGGCGAAGATCCCGTCCAGGGACGGGAAGAGCCCTTCCGTGTTCACCGCCTGGAACGTGTCCTGTTGTGTCCGTTCCACGGCACCAAAAAAGTGGATCTTGTCCTTGACGATCGGTCCTCCGAACGAGCCGCCATACTGCCAGCGGCGGTAGTCCTGCTTGTCGAGCCCGTTGATCCTCTCGGTTTCCGTCTGTGCGTTCAACGCGCTGTCGCGCAGCATCGTGAACCAGGATCCGCGAACCTGGTTGGTCCCGCTCTTCGTGACGATGTTCATCACGCCGCCGTTGCTCCGGCCGTACTCGGCCTTGTAGCGGGAGGTCACCATGTTGAATTCCTGGATGGCCTCCAGAGGGAAGAGCTGCAGCAGCCCGCCGACCGTGTCGTCGTTGTTGTCGCCGCCGTCGATCTGGTAGTTGATATTGCGGCCGTTGCCGCCGCCGATCTGCGGGGCGTACTGCGTGCTCTTGGTCGGGTCGGAGTGGAACCCCAGGCCGACGCCAGGAATGGTGGCGGCCAGATTGGCGAACTGCCGGCCGTTGAGCGGCAGGCTCTCGATGCGGCGGACATCGACCACGCCGCCGACCGCCGAGTTCGTGGTCTGGATCATCGGCGTCTCGCCCGACACGTTGATCGTCTCAGACACCGCGGCGACTTCGAGCTTCAAAGGAATGTCGATAATCTGGCCGACGTTGACGATCAGTCCCTTGTTGGTGAGCGTCTTGAAGCCGGACAGCTCGGCCGTCAGGTTATAGACGCCGACGGGGAGCGCCGTAAGCCGGTAATCCCCAGAGCCGTCGGTCACGGCTGTCCGGCTGAAACCGGTTTCGGTGTGGACGGCCGTGACGGTCACGCCGGGCATGGCTAGTGACGACTGGTCGACAACGCGGCCAGTGATGCTCCCCGTGGTCTGCTGCGCGAGGGCAGGCACGGCGAGGATTGCGCAAAACATGACGATGAGAGAAGTGAACAGATACCTACGCATCAAGTTGCCCTCCTGGTCGGGGGACCATGTAACTTCGGACAGAGAGTCAGGATTCATGAGTTATGCTAATCTCTAATCGCAAGCGGCGTGCCCGGCTGGATACGCGATAGAGTCATCTAAAATCCGCTAGAATACTTCAATTGGCGACAATAATAGGCGTAGATCCAACCGAGCCAGAAGGCGGATCCAACAATCCGGATTGGAACGGACCCGCTCCTATCTGTTACGAGTCAATGACGCCAGGAGTTCTGCGGCGGCGCGTCGTTCGCGGGCGTAGCGGGTGGGTGCCGTCAGCACGGCCCGGTACGCCGCCGCGGCGGCATCGAGTTGCCCGGCCGTCTGGTGGGCGATGCCGAGGTTCAGCCGGGCTTCCCACAGTCCGGGGTCAGACTGGGCGGCCTTCTCTAGGTAGGGTATGGCATCGAGTGGACGACCGCCTTCGATAAGCAGGACGCCGAGGCCGTTCAGGGCGTTCGTGGAGCCGGGGTCGAGCGTCAACGCGGAGCGGTAGGCTGTCTCCGCTCCGGCCCGGTCGCCAGATGCGCGCTTCGCGTTGCCGAGGTTGGCGAGGTATTCGGCGCTCGATGTGCCGGCCGCCACGGCGCGCTCGAAGGCCTGCCTCGCGTCATCGAGGCGGTTGTCCTCGACCAGCAACAGGCCCAAACCGTTGTGCGCGGCGCCGTTCCGCGGGTCCAGCGCAACGGACGCCTGTTCGGCCCTGATAGCCTCGTCGCGGCGGCCGGCTCGCTGGGCGGCCACGGCCAGATCGTGGAAGAGCATGCTGTCGTTCGGCCACGCGCGCACCGCATTCCGGTAGATGGCCAGCGCTTCCCTGTGCCGGCCTAGCTCCGACAGTGTTCGAGCATACGTCGCCGTAATCACCTGGGCGTGCGGGTTCGCTGCGCTCAACACGGCGAGCTTCGTCACCGCCTCAGCCGGCCGGCCACTGTTCAGCCGGTCGAGCACGTCTTCGAACGCCACCCAGGTTGCGATCTGCGTGGCGGGATTGGGCGCACCGCCAGACGAGGGTTGGACGGGCGCAGAGCCGACATATCCCAGGGCGCGCAGCCTGTCCTGGGCGTCGGCGCTTGGCGAGGACGCTGACGCTGCCGTCTCGCTTTTCCTGATGGCCGAAAGTCGGGTGGCCGCAGCCTGAACGACTTCCGGTCTCCGCGCGGACGCATTCTCGCCCTCTCCCGGGTCGCGCTCGAGGTCATACAGTTCCTCCCCGCCGCCGTCCGGCGCGATGACCTTCCACCGGTCCTCTACGAGCGCGGAGAGCGACGACCAGCCCAGCGTCTGGGGGTATAGCGTTTCCGCATAGACCTCGTGGGCGTCGGCGGGTCCCGTGAAGAGGTCGCGGCCCTGCATCCCGGCGGGCACGATGAGCCCCGCCAGCCACAGCACCGTGGGCGCCACGTCGACGATGCTGACGGGTTGCTGGCGGTCGCCCGCGGCCACGCCGGGACCGGCGATTACGAGGGGAATGCGCAGGGCTCCGTCGTAGAGCAGCATGCCGTGGGTGCGCTCCCCATGCTCGCCGAGGCTCTCGCCGTGGTCGCCCACGACGACGACCACCGTCCGCCCTTCGTCACCGCGGTCCTTGATCGCGCGGAGGAGCCGGCCGATCTCCGCGTCGGCATACGTCACTTCCCCGTCGTACGCGTTGCCGCCCGCCCGCGCGAGGGCGTCGGCCGGCGGCGTGTATGGCGCGTGCGGATCGTAGAAGTGCGCCCAGAGGAAGAACGGCTGCCGCGGCCGTCCGATGGGTGGCTGCCGACTCGTTATCCAGGCGATGGCGCGGTCGGCCACGACGGAGGCCGGGCGCTCGGCTTCGAGCCGAAGCGGTGCGCCGGGAGATCTCGCGATCTGATCGTCGTAAGCATCGAATCCCGCGCCGAGGCCGAACTGACGGTCGAGCACGAATGCCCCGATGAAGGCCGCCGTGTCGCGGCCGGCATCCTTGAACAGCCGCGCGAGCGTGGGACGCGATCCATCGAAGCGATGCGCGCCGTTCAGCCGGACACCCGTCGCGGGAGGAATTGCGCCCGTCATCAGGCTGACATGCGCGGGCAGCGTCAGCGGGACGGTCGTTCTGGCGGAGAGAAAACGGGCGCCGCGAGCGCCAATCGCGTTGATCACCGGCGTGAGAGCCCCGCCAACCCGGTCCGCCCGCAGCGTGTCAACGGTGATCAGGACGACATCCGGCGGTAACTGCGCGGGCTTCGCATCCGGGGCCGTCCTGGCGCACGCCGACTGAAAGAGGCCGACGAGTGCAGCCGCACACGCAACGCGACGCCACAACGCAACACCGCCCCTCACGCACACCTCCCGGAACTTCGGAGTGTATCCCAACGATCCTCCGGGTAGAATGCCCTGGCATCGGAATGAGATGTCCGGTTTCAGGACCCGTTCTTGCGGCCACGAACAAACCGCCCACACAGGTTGTGAAACCGTCCCCATACAGGAGGCCGCCATCCGCAGCCGGGTCAACGCCTTCGAACGATTTGCCGGGCGCACCACCGCGATCGCGGAACGGTGGATGCCCGACGCCTTCGTGTTTGCCCTCGCGGCCACGGTAGCAGCGGTCGCGGGTGCGATGCTCGTCGACCCGGCCATGCGGGCCGCTCCGCTGCGGATCATCGACGCGTGGGGCGACGGATTCTGGACGCTCATCCCCTTCACGCTCCAGATGACCATGATCATCATCGGAGGCTACGTGCTGGCCACGTCGCCGCCCGTCTTCCGCGTGATCGCGCGGCTCGCTTCACGGCCGCGGTCCGCCAAGGGTGCGGTTCTGCTCGTCGCGGTGGCTGCGATGCTGACCTCGCTGCTCAACTGGGGGTTCAGCCTCATCGTGAGCGCGATTCTCGCGCGCGAGGTCGCCCGGCGCGTGCCGGCCGCCGACTACCGTGCGCTGGCGGCCAGTGCGTTCCTGGGGCTGGGGACGGTGTGGGCGCAGGGCCTGAGCGGTTCGGCGGCGCTGCAGATGGCGCGCACGTCATCGATGCCCGCCCGCCTCGCGGAGATGGTGGGCGGTCCGATCCCGCTCACCGACACGATCTTCCGGTGGCAGAGCCTCGTCGCGGTCGGCATCGAGATCGTCGTCGTCTCCGCGCTGGCGTGGCTCTATGCGCCAGGCGAGGGCCGCGGACGATCCGCGGCGGATCTTGGGGTCACGCTCCGCCCGGCCGGCCCCCCGGCGCTCCCGCCGCCGGCCGGCCCGGGCGAGCGCCTCGAGCAGAGCCGCTGGCTGCTCATGCCGGTTGTGCTGCTGGGCTCCGTCTACATTGCCCGCTCCGTCGTGGCAGGAAGTGCGACGGTGTCGGACGCGCTCAACGCGCTCGATCTGAACACGATCAACCTGCTGTTGCTGACCGCGGGCGCCGCCCTGCACGGGTCGCCGGCGTCGCTCATGCGCGCGGTGCGCGAGGCCACCCCCGCCACCTGGGGCGTGCTGCTGCAGTTCCCGTTCTACGGCGGCATCTTCGGGATCATGACCGGCACGGCGCTCTCCGCCGCGATCGCCGGTGTGTTCGTGCACGTGGCCAGCGCCACGCTGTACCCGGCGATGATCGTGACCTACTCTGCGCTGCTCGGGATTTTCGTCCCGTCCGGCGGATCGAAGTGGGTGATCGAGGCGCCGTACGTGCTGCAGTCGGCGCGTGAGCTGGGCGTGTCCGCAGGGTGGATGGTCGTCACCTACGACCTTGGCGAGGCCATCGCCAATCTGCTTCAGCCCTTCTGGATGCTGCCGACGCTGGCGCTGCTCGGCCTGAAGGCGCGGGACATCATGGGGTACACGTATCTTGTGGCGCTCGTGCTGTTCCCCCTGGTGCTGGTGCTCGTGACGGTGCTGGCCCCGCGGTAGCCAGAATCCCCCCAGGTGGGGTCAGAGTCGACTCTGACCCCACCTGGAATGACCCTGGCTGCGGGCCATCAGGCCGCGCGGTCAGTGCGGCAATCCGAACAGGAAATACATCAGGCACACGAGCGCCAGCACGATGCTGCTCCAGTTCAGCTCGCGCGCGCGGCCGCCCACCACCTTCGCGACGGGATAGAGCACCAGGCCGGCCGTCAGCCCGTTCGCGATGTTGTAGGTGAACACCATCAGCGCAATGCACGCGAAGGCCGGCAGCGCTTCCGTCAGATCATCGAAATCGATCTTCCGCATCGATCCGACCATCAGCATGCCGACCGCCACCAGCGCCGGGCCGTACGCGTAGCGGGATTGCTGGAGCGGCGCGACGAGCGGCAGGAAGAACAGGGCCGCCACGAACAGCAGCGCGGTGACGATGGCCGCCAGGCCGGTCCGCGCGCCTTCGCGGATGCCGGTTGCGGACTCGATGTAGGCGCCGCTCGTCGAGGTGCCCACGAGCGAGGCGAAGACGCAGGTGAGGGCATCAACCAGCATCGGCTTCTCGATCTGCGGGAAGTTGCCGTCCTTGTCGAGCATGTTGCCGGCGGCGCCCACCCCGACGAGGGTGCCCAGGGTGTCGAGGAACGACATCAGCACCAGCGTCAGCAACACTGGCAGGAAGCTCACGTGCAGTACGCCGGCTATGTCGAGATGCAGCGCGATCGGCGCCAGCGAGAAGTCGCCGGTGAAAGGCATTGCGGCCACGGCGGTTGGGGCAGGCGCGAAGCCCATCGCATACCCAACTACCGCAGTCGCGCCCATGCCGATCAGGATCGCGCCCGGCAGGCGGCGCATCATCAGCACGACGATCAGCAGGAACCCGCCGATGGCGAGCAGCACCTGCGGGTCGTGAAACGCCCCGATCTTCACGGGCACATCCGGCGCGCGAAGGAGCGCTTGCCCGGGGCTCAATAGTGCGGCCGCGGGAAGGCCCGCCGCACCGCTGGTCACAATGCCGGTTTCGTAGAGGCCGATGTAAGCCAGGAACAACCCGATGCCGACGGCGAAACTGTACTTCAGGCTCGGCGAGATCGCGTTGGCGAGCTTCGACCTCACCTGGAACACCGTGAGCAGCAGGAACACCACGCCCGCCACGAACACCGAGCCGAGCCGCTGCTCCCACGTCGCGCCGAGCGCCACCAGGCCGAAGGCGATGAACGCGTTCTCGCCCATGTAGGGCGCAACGGCGATGGGCCGGTTCGCGTACACCCCCATCAGCAACGACCCGAACACGGCCGTCAGGATCGTGGCGACCGTGCTCGGCCCGATAGGAATCCCCGCCGCGCTCAGGATCGCCGGATTCACGACGATGATGTAGGCCATCGTCACGAAGGTGGTCACCCCGCCGAGGACTTCGCGGCGGACCGATGACCCGCGCGCGGCGATGTCGAAGAATCGGCTCAGCACGGGCACGACTCTCGTGGTCGTGGCGGGGTCGCGGGCGCGGACACCGCGTCAGGCACCGCCGCGGCGAATCCGTTCGATCTTGGCGTCACGATCCGAAGCGAGGCGCTCGCGGTCCCGGCGGTACTGTGCGTCGAAACCCTCTCGAGCCTCGGGGTCGGCGGTCCGGCGCAGGGTCGCCTGGTGGAGCACCTCGCGCTCTGCCGCCTTGGCTTCGCAGAAGTTGCGCGCTTCCGCGATGGCGGCGCGCTGCTCGTCCGTCAGCGGCATGATCTCGGTGCCGGACTCGGCGTCCTTCTTGCGAAGCCGTTCCATGGCCACTTCGTAGGCGCTCTTGGGTGCGTCTTCATCAGTCATGAGCCGATGATACCCGAAGGCGTGCGTCAGGGCCGAACCAGATTCTTGTACTTCCTCAGCAACTCGTACAGTACGACGCCGCCGGCGGTGGCGACGTTGATCGACCGTTTCATGCCCAGCGTCGGAATGCGCACGTGCACGTCGCACCGGTCGAGCAGCGCCGGGGCGATGCCGTCGACCTCGTGGCCGAACACGATGCAGACCGGGAACACGGGCTGCCAGTCGAAGACGTCAACGGCGTGCAGGCTCGTTTCGATGGCGGCGATCTCGCGGCCGCCTGCCCGCATCACGTCGATGGCGGAGGCGGCGTCGGCGACCTGCGTCCATGCCAGGCCGCGCTCGGCGCCCAGAGCCGTCTTCGCGATGCGCGGATCGTCCGGGGTCGGCGTGATGCCGGCCAGCAGGATGTGCTCCACACGCACCGCATCCGCCGTCCGGAAGAACGCGCCGACGTTGTACAGGCTGCGGACATTGTCGAGGAGCACCGTGACCGGGAGCCGGTCGATCCGGGCGTAGGCTTCGCCAAGGGTCGTGGCCTGGTAGGCAGCATCCTCGGTCATAGCGTCGGCGTCCCCCAATCTCCCTCACTCTACCCTGCTCTGCCCCCGCGCCGACCCCGGCACTGCGCCGGGGCTCTGGAGTAGAGTAGAGCCAGAGTCGCTCGAGCAGGGTCATGGCCCACACGACTACACCCGTCACACCGGCCGTCCGCGTACTGCGCAACGCCGGCGTACCATTCACCGAACATCTCTACCGCTACGAAGAGCATGGCGGCACGAGCACGTCGGCGCGTGAACTGGGCGTGCCCGAGCACGAGGTGATTAAGACGCTCGTGATGGAGGACAACACCGGCGCGCCCCTGATCGTCCTGATGCACGGCGATTTCGAGGTGTCGACGAAGCAGCTCGCGAGGGCCGTCGCGTGCAAGCACGTGGAACCGTGCCGCCCGGATGTGGCGAACCGGCATTCCGGCTACCTCGTCGGCGGCACGTCGCCCTTCGGCACGCGGAAGACGATGCCGGTATACGTCGAACGATCGATTCTCGACCTGCCGCGAATCTACGTCAACGGCGGCGCGCGCGGCTTCCTTGTCGGCATCGCGCCCGGCGACCTCGTTCGTGTCCTGAATCCGACGCCGGTCGAGGTGGGTCTTCGCACCTGAGTTGGCCGCGGTAGCGTCCTACAGGTGAGGTCACCGCATGTTCGACAGATGGCGCAAGACAGCGATGGTGAAGGCCGAGGACGCTTTGAAGGGGCGCTCGGCCGCGATGCCGGTCGCGCCGAAGCACCTGGTGCTGGGCACGCCGATGGTGCCCCCGTTTTCCGAGGGGCTCGAGGCGGCGGTCTTCGGCCTGGGATGTTTCTGGGGGGCCGAGCGGAAGTTCTGGCAGGTGAAGGGTGTGTACTCGACGGCGGTCGGGTACGCGGGCGGGTTCACGCCAAACCCGACCTACGAGGAAGTCTGCTCGGGCCTGACGGGTCACACCGAAGCCGTGCTCGTCGTCTTCGACCCTGCGGTCGCGTCGTTCGAGCGGTTGCTGAGTGTCTTCTGGGAGAGCCACGACCCTACGCAGGGCATGCGGCAGGGCGCCGATACCGGCTCGCAGTACCGCTCGGCGATCTACGGCCAGTCAGAAGCGCAGTTGGCGGCCGCGCGGGCAAGCCGCGATGTGTTCCAGGCGCGGCTGACGGCGGCGGCTTATGGTCCCATCACGACGGAGATTGCGCCCGCCAGCAACTTCTTCTACGCCGAGGACTACCACCAGCAGTACCTCGCCAAGAATCCCAACGGCTACTGCGGCCTTGGGGGAACGGGCGTGAGCTGCCCGGTGGGCGTGCTATAGGCCGAAGAACCTGAAGACGACAACGCACCCGGTGCGCTCGTCACACACCGGACCCGCGCTGTCCGTGCTCTGTCCTGACTGCTGTCACTCGCCGTACGCCGGGTCTGAAGACCAGGCCTCCACGGGACGTGAGAGGTACTTGTTTTCTGTCTTCTGTTTTCTGTCTTCTGTCTTCTGTCTTCTGACTACTTGCCCGCAATCCCCAACTGCGCCGCCATCGCCATCCCGTCGTAGAACAGCCGGTCTTCCTTTATCTTCCCGCTCTCCCAGCGCGTAATGTCGAGGAAGCGCACGGACACGGACTTGCCCGTGGCCTTCTTGATGCCCATGGCCGCCATCGGGCCTTTGTTGGTGCCCTCGAAGCGGCCGACCACCACCACGTAGTCGCCTGCGCCCCAGATGGACAATGGCACGAGCTTCGCGTCGGGGAACGCCTTGAGCATGTCGAGCGTTCCCGCGAGGCTCTCTTTCGCCGTCTGGTCGTTTGGCATGGCCATGTCGTGGTACACGGAGTCGGGCGCATTGTAGGCATTGAATCCCTTGGCGTCGTGGCTGTTGTACGCGGCCATCTGAAACCGCACCGACTCGACATTGCTCATCTCGGCGGGAGTGCCGCCAACGACGACCACCGTCGGCGCGGCAGTCGTGCTCGTCATCACGGGCCGCGCGGGGCCGGGACTGAGGCCGAGTTGCGCCATCATTGTCCCGGAGTCGGCATAGAACTCCTCCTTCACGGCCTTCCCGCCCGTAGAGTCGGTCTGCGCCAGATACGCCTGCAGGTATCCGATCGGCTTACCGGATATCTGCTTCCTGCTCGGTGGGAATGGAGCCGCGGGCGGTTGGTCCACGCCAGCGGTGCGCGGAGATGCCCGCACAGACCACGGGGGCCGGCGTGTGCCGGCCCCCGTGCGTCGCACAGCAAACCTGCGCGGTCGAGGAGGAGATAAAGCGGCGAGGTCAGACCGTCTCGGGCTCGCTGGGCGGCTGTTCGCTGCGCGGCTCGAATCGCTGCTCGATGTGCTGGCGGATGTGTTCCCGGCCGCCCTTCATCCTATTCTCCCTCGTGCCGCGCAGTTCCTTCGCTTTCTGCTGCTGCTCTGGCGTCAGCACGGCAAACACGGCGGCGTGCATCTTCGCGTGCAACACGGCCGCATCGGCGTCGACGAGGGCAACGTCGGCAGCTTTCGTCCGGATGGCGGTTTCATCGACGGCGTCCGCCGTGATGGCGTCGTAAAGCGCCTGTCGCGCGGTCTGCATCCGATCGCCGATGGCCTTGAGCTCATCCTTGTGCGAGTCGAGGATGGCCCTCACCTGCTGATGCTGCGCGTCGGTGAGATCGAGCATCCGCAACTCCGGGCCGATCATCCCGAACGGCCCGCCGCCCGGTCCACCGCGCATACCGGGCCCGGGGCCCATCATGCCGGCGCCGCCAGGACCGCCAGACCCCTGGCCCGCACCCATCCCGTGCCGCGGCCCCATCTGCGCGCTGACCACCACGCCGATGGCGGCCATCACCACGGCTGCGGCCACCATCGCCACGATCCCCTTGAGGATTCTGCCATCCATGATTCGCATTGGCTCTGCTCCTTTTGTGCGTCCTGACTGATTAGACAGGAAAGTGGTGATAGCGCGGAAACAGAGGTGTGAAACGTGTGTGACAGGCCGTTCACTGAACCGATGTTCCGAACAACCGTCCGACCAGGGCCGTGGACGCCATGGCGGCGGCGCCCCAGAAGGTGACCCTCGCCGCGCCCATCGCCAGCGGGGCGCCTCCCAGCCGAGCTGCTGTCCCTCCGAGAACCGCGAGGACGGCCAAAGAGCTGGCGACGACAGCCACACTGAGAGAACCGGCCGGCCAGAGGCCGGCAAGCACCAGGGGCAGGGTTGCCCCAATGGCAAAGGCTGCGGCCGAAGCCAGGGCCGCCTGAATCGGTCGGGCTCGAGTCGATTCATTCATTCCCAGTTCGTCCCGGGCATGTGCCGCGAGAGCATCGTGGGCGCTGAGTTCGTCGGCCACTCGGGCCGAGAGCTCGGGTGACAGTCCGCGGGCAATGTAGATCCGTTCGAGTTCTCTGTGCTCAGACTCCGGAGACGTCGCAAGCTCGTGGCGCTCCCGGGCGAGATCGGCGCGCTCGGTGTCGGCCTGGGAGCTGACCGACACGTACTCGCCGGCCGCCATTGAGAGGGCGCCGGCCACGAACCCCGCGAGAGCCGC